>WBZQ01000845.1_pt1 | contig 22710 bp, 16 predicted proteins | sample 5204251 | NCBI WGS metagenome assembly WBZQ01 (sample SAMN12412402, study PRJNA552823) | activated sludge metagenome | isolation source: activated sludge from nitrification reactor of wastewater treatment plant... | place: USA: Virginia | collected 2017-09
TTCTTGAAAGTACCCAACAGTGACGAGTTGATTGAATTAACCAGCTTCCCTCCCAGCGGACCAGTGCGGGTACAAGAAGACCTGGTTCACCTGGCCTTTCAAGTCGAGAGTCTTGATGAAACAATCAGCTCACTCACAATGCAGGGGGTCAAGATCACGGATGGTCCAACGAAATCCTCCTCCGGGAGTCGCTTCATCTTTATCGACGCCCCGGACGGCTATGAGATTGAGCTGATCGAACGGCCAGCAGGTGTGGACATCGCCTAGCCCGAAGAACCCTTCAAACGGCCAACCTTCAATCTCTTGTCCACATTGACGACATGACTCTCCCCGCAGTACCTTCTCTCCTTCGAATGCCTCATGCCGATTGACATATCTGGAGGATTGCAGAAATGAAGAACGGGTTTTTCCGTGGACACGGGTTGGGTAACGATTATGTTGTGATGGACCCCAAAGAGCTGACGTTCAAGTTGACGCCGAAGACCATCAAAGCGGTCTGTGACCGCAACTGGGGGCTCGGCAGCGACGGGATCTTAGCCCTGGTCCCCTCAAAAAAGGCGAATTTTGGGCTGCGCATCTTTAATCCAGACGGTAGCGAAGCCGAGAAGTCAGGGAATGGGCTGCGCATTTTCGCCCGGTACCTCCATGCGACCTGCAAAACGAAGAAAAAGCGTTTCACGGTCGAAACCAAGGGAGGGGTCGTCAGCATTGACCTGCATGTCGATCGACACGGTGATGCCGGTGCTGCCACGGTTGAGATGGGGATGGCCACATTTAAGCCCGAGGCGCTCCCCTGTTCGCTTGACGTCCCAGAGTTGATTCAGCAGCCGATTGAAGCAGCTGGAACTCCACTGACTTTTACCGGCGTGAGCGTCGGAAACCCCCATTGCGTTGTCTTCAAGCCGGCGGGCAAATCCTGGTCGCGCGAAGAGCTCTTGGCACTTGGGCCGGCCCTTGAAAACCACAAACTGTTTCCCAAACGAACCAACGTGCAACTGGCCGTTCCAACCGGGCCCAAAGAAATCTTCATTCTGATTTGGGAACGTGGGGCCGGAGAAACACAGGCCTCCGGTTCATCATCTTGCGCGGCAGCGAGCGTAGCGGTACGTCTCGGGCTGGTGAAGAGTCCTGTGACGGTAAAGATGCCCGGCGGCACGCTGAATATCGAGGTGGCTCCCGACTTTAGTCTCACCATGAAAGGCCCAGTTGCCGAGGTGGCCCGTGGCACGTTGAGTCCATCGTTTGTGCGCTCGCTGAAGTAGTACGCGTGCAACTGATGGCTGTCAGCTTGATTGCGTCTCTACATTGCTCACGCCCTCTTCACACCGTACAATGTCCAAGATCATCCTATTGTTAGTCCTACCTGAAGGCTGATAGCTGATGGTTCTCTCATCGGATTTACAATCCAAACTCGCCCATCTGCCAGAGAGTCCCGGCTGCTACCTGTTCAAGAACGAGCACCAAGACATCATTTACATCGGGAAAGCTGCAGTACTCGCCGACCGTGTCCGATCGTATTTCCAGAAGAGTGCCGACCACAGCCCCAAGACCAGCTTGCTCGTTGATCAGGTGGCCGATCTGGAAACGATCGTGACGCGATCCGAGCTCGAAGCGCTGATTCTCGAAAGCAATCTAGTCAAGCGTCACAAACCCCGGTTCAACGTTGTGCTGCGGGACGACAAGCAGTATCCCTACGTGCGGCTGCCGATCAAGGATGACTTTCCTCGACTGTCGATCGTGCGCCGCGTGCAAAAAGACGGGGCGCTCTACTATGGCCCCTATACCCCAGCCAACGCCCTGCGAGAGACCTTGAAAGTCATCAAGCACGTCTTTCCGCTCGCCACCTGCACGATCGATATCAACGGAACGGCCGACCGCGCCTGTATCGAGTTTGAAATCAAACGATGCATGGCGCCTTGTACAGGGAATCAGACAACAACCGAATATCATCAGATCGTCAAACAGGTCCGTCAGTTTCTGGAAGGCCGAGACCACGAGTTGCTGGATGATCTTCGAACTCGGATGGAGGCCGCAGCAGACCGGGAGGAATTCGAGGAAGCCGCACGGTTACGGGATCGTCTCTTTAAGATCGAACGGATGCTGGAGAAGCAACGGATCACGCAGACCTCAGCCGTTGATCAAGATGTGATCGGCCTCTCCAGACAAGGCGCCGCCGTCGACCTTCAGATTCTGTTCGTGCGCGGCGGCTTGCTGATCGGGCGGAAAGATTTCTTCTGGCCTGAGTCGGCTGATGCCTCGGACGAGGAACTCGTTCGCTCAGCCATCGAACAATTTTATAACAAGGATGGGCAGCCTCCGAGAGAACTGCTCATCCCAACCGACCTCGAAGACACGACATTGATTCAACAATGGCTTTCCGAAAAGCGAGGCGAATCGGTTCGCGTTTGCTCGCCCGAGCGAGGCACCAAACATCAACTCGTCCTCTTAGCCGAGGAGAATGCGGCCGCGGCTGTGGCCAACCACCTACGTGACGAAGAACTTGACCGACAAGCCGGTGAGGAACTGAAGCGGATGCTACGACTCGATCAGGCTCCGCGTCGCATTGAAGGATTCGACATTTCCAATACCATGGGCAACCAATCGGTCGCATCGATGGTCGTCTGGGAAGACGGACAGATGAAGAAAATGGATTATCGGCGGTTCAAGATCCAAACTGTCGTCGGCGCCAACGACTTTGCCAGTATGAAGGAAGTGGTCACACGTCGATATGGGCGGGAAGAGAACCTGCCCCAGCCCGATCTGATTCTTATCGACGGCGGGTTAGGACAACTGGCGGCGGCGCTCGAGGGGCTCAAAGCAGTTGGACAACAGAGCTTACCGATCCTTGGATTGGCGAAGGCCCGCGGCGAGAAAGAAGAGCGTGTTTTTCTGGCAGGGAGGAAAAATCCTATTGCCCTCAAACCGCAATCTCCCTCCACCCACCTACTCCAACGCATCCGCGATGAAGCCCATCGCTTTGCGATCACTTTCCATCGAAAGCTGCGCAGTAAAGCGCTGATCAGCTCCAAACTTGATCACGTTATCGGAATCGGTGAGATACGCCGCGATCGACTTTTAGAACGATTCGGCAGCCTCGAACAATTAGCCTCTGCCAGCGACGAAGCTCTACGGGAGGCTGGATTGAATATGGAAACCATGGTCAATCTCCGCAAGACCCTTGGCAATTGATCGGTATCCGTCCCGAGCCACTTTCCAGCAGAATATTCACGTGCCGCCAGGGACGTTCTCACACCGCACCGAGGCTCACTGCACCGCGAATGACCTCTTTGCTCGCTGCGTCCTGGCTGGACAACCTTTTTGAGCATCCTGACAGGATGTGAGCGTCTGCACCGCACAAAACATTTCGGCCATCCTATTGGTATCAAGCGAGTTTTTCAGCAGAACGCTAGAAGAGATACCGAAAACTGAACGTTCCCAGGTGCACAAACGCGTGGTAGGTCCCGTTCACACTTGGATTTAAATTGCCGACAACGGATTTTGAGTCATAAAACCATTCCTGATATGCCAGATCGATTCCAATACCTTTTGGCCAGAAACCTGAGTCTCCACTGCAAGGGATCAGGCCCAGAAATCGTCCTGCGCCCTGGCAGAGAAACCCAACACCCAGCGACAGCATGTTGGACGACAATGACATTCCACCGGGGTTAAAGGTTTGATTAGGGACAGGATCCTCGGTGCGTGTATACCCGGACCGAACGGCAACCTCCCAGTCGGGCAACCAGCGTGGATGCAACCATTTATACTCAGTGCCGATCGCAATCACCGGAACGTTTTTAAACTGCTGGGGCTGAGGGATCCTCGCCCCATTGGACAGTCGTACATCAAGATGTCGCAACAAACTCCAGCCCACATATTCGACGTCCAACTCCACCTTCCACTCTCTTTCATGAGTACGTATCGGCCAGAGAGCGACGGCCCCGGTAAAGATCTGAGGCAACACCAGATCGGTGGAGGCATCCGCCACTTTGGCACCGTTCACGAGGAACGACCCGTTCAGAGGAACCACAGCCTGGCTACGATAGACCAATCCGATGGACAGAATCGGTTGCCCACTCCCATTTCTCAGGGGAGTCATAAGCAGGCTGGCGGTGACACCCGCCCCAGTTCCTTTGCCGTTTATTTCTATGGAATCACCGGCTGGAATACCAAAAGCTCCGGCGCTGATTTGCTTCTGTTCCACATGGCCTTCGCCCAGAAAACTCGCGAAGGTGTAGATATCAGCACTGAGGCCTACTGACAGGTAATCATTAACCTTGTATGCGATCGTGGGCTTGATATTGATCAACGGGAGAGCCACCGACGTCACGGCCGTATTAAAAGGTCCGTCGACGGGATAGCGAGTATTCAACCCAAATGGCGAAGTGACACCGACTCCAACGGTCACCGACGAGAGCCTAGAGGCGCCCATGGCCCCCAGATTCGCACTGAGATAAAAATTGCTTGGAGGAGGCCAGCTCACACTGCCATGTAAATCGCCACGGGTGTCGAGCCCCGTCGGACTCTTATACTTGACCGATCCTCCAACCGCATTAAAGCCCCATACACTTTGAATCCCTTCAACCTGAGTCAGCCCCGCTGGATTGTAATGGATGGCGGAAGGGTCATTAGCCTCTGCTGCGAATGCATTCCCCTGCCCCGCCGCACGTGCGCCTTGAGGTTGGAAACGAAATGCCTGCGCATGGCTATCTATTGGAGCAACAAGCATCAGTGAGTAGCCTACCAGGATACTATTCATGCACCAGATGCGATACGCACGCATATATGGCGTCCTGATTTGGGAACGCACCGTTGGCTGAAGAGTCGGTAATCCCGCCAAGTGATACCTTCCTCCGGTGTGGATAGTAAGCCTGGCTTGACCTATTCAGGTAGGGACAATGGGCCCTATCAATCGCCTCTATGTCGCTCTTGTGCTTCTCATCACGTTCGGGCTAGATTAGGGTACCTGCTTATATAGTCCACAGCCCAGGAGACTCACCGTATGTCACACGCACAAGCTCCGTTGCCCTTTTCACGCGCTACATTCGCCAATCTCTCAAATGCTGAATGTCAGCACGTCATCGAGATTCTGCATTATGTCATGCACGCGGAAACCCCTGAGCACGTACGAGATGTCCTTGTTCGATTCCAGAATTATTTCTCGTTCACGAAGGCCTTAGGAGGGCTGGTTCGGCTTGGACCCAACCGGACATTTGCGGGATTCGGGAATGTTGTCAACGCGAGTTATCCTGACGAATGGCTATATATGTACTGGAAAAACGGATTTGCCGATGTCGATCCGGTGTTTCAGTCCGCCTTAAAATCTCCCGGCACTCAGCATTGGCAAGCGATCTACCAAAACATGTCTTCCGAGAAGGAACAGGAATTCATCTCCACCGCCCGCCAATTCGGTCTATGTGACGGGATCACCACCGGCTCCGTTGATCAGGCCTGTGGGGTTGCGACGTTCTGCTCATTCGCCAGCGATGAGTCGCTTGATGCCAAACGATTGGTTCCACTTGTGGAGTACCTGGGCTACTATATCCATTTAGCCCTTCTGAGAACTGCCCCAAAGTCGATGCCCTCAACCGAACGCTGCGTCAAAGAGCTTTCATCCCGAGAAGTGACGATCCTCAACTGGATGAAAAACGGGAAAACCAATTGGGAGATTGGGAAAATTCTAGGAGTCACCGAGCGAACCGTGCGGTTCCACATCGAGAGTATTTTCTCGAAGCTCCAGGTGACATCCCGTTCCCAGGCTGTCGCAACCGCCATCGAACATGGTCTGCCAGCGATTCACGGTCTGCCATCTGCCATGTAGGCATCCCTTGTCTCCTGGCAGGAAGTAGGCCGGATGCGGGCATCCTGTGCGGGTCAGTTTTGACTATGCCGCGCGGACAAGTTGCCGATCCTTCACGAATTCACTGTATCCCACCATATTGTTCTCCGATGATGATTGCCCCTCTGCCGAATGGAGATTCGGTGTAGTGGTTGTGAGCCACTCAAGCATGTCCGGACGGGTGCTCTCCGCTTGAAGGCGAAATTCATTCAGATCCAATAAGCCCCCAATAGAAAGTACGTGAGCTGGTGGCAATGCCACCGGCTCTCCAATCGGCCGGCATGGCCATCCCATTCGTTGAACGACCTTGAGCAGCCTATGTTCCACCACCATATAGGTGTACCGAATCTCATGCTGAAGGCACCATTGATACATACCTTTAAACACAGTTTTCATGAGCCGAGCCGAAAGCCCACGATCAGCAATCTCCGGATCAATGGCCAGCCTGGTGATCTCAGCTGTATCGGTCTCCTTGCGAACCTGGTGTCGTCCCACTAGGCAGGCACTGAATTCGCTTTCCAGCATGAATGGAACCGGCGCATGAGTCATACGAACTAATCCGAGCAAATCTTTTCTGTGGTTGAATACCCCGATCGACGTACTCCACGCATCGTAGACATCTGCTTCAAGTCGGTCCGTTCGCTCTGGAACCCACTTCAGCCGTTCGGCAAAAACACGATGTCGCAATTGATACGCTTTGACCATCTCATCCTTCGCCTCAATGGTCTTTACGACAAGATCCCCCTCTGTGAATACAATGCTGTGTACTGCTCGATCAACGAGAATGGTCATAGTCGCCTCCCTTTTGGACTAGTCTGTTTGCGTTTGAAGACAGGGCTGATTGCCCCATGAAGGAGGCGGATGGTTTCACCTCTGGTACCAGACGTCACCTGGCGGACCCGCCAGGTGACGTCTGCAGCCTAAAGGCGTAAACCATCAGGTCAGTGCGCTAGGGGAGAGCTACAAACAACTGAATACTGTCAGCGGTGAACTACAAGGAGGGGTCGTGACCGAAAAAAAAGCCCAGTTCCAGCTGCTAAAAGGAGGGCTCCTGGCTACGTCGATGGTCTCACAGGCCAAATCTGCTCGCCCGTCTCCTAGATCCTTGGGCATGAATGAATTGGAACCGTGTGCTGGAGAATTAACGACTGTGTTCAAGGCAAGGGAGCGACGTTTACACCAACTATTGGAAGATCGTACCCGTATTGGGCGTGATCTACATGACTCCATATTACAATCACTGTATGCTCTTGGACTCACCATTGAATCATCCCATAGAATTAGGCATACTAGTGATATGGGATCCTACCTGTCGCATGCGCCAGTTATCGAGCAAGTCAATCGACTCATCCATGAGATCCGAAGTATGATCCGCGAACTGGAGTCTGACATCGTACGGGAATTTGACCTCTCCTCTGAACTCACCGCGCTCCAGATGACCTACGAGCAAGCAGGACACCTGGATGTGAAGTTAGATCTTCAGCGCCACGCCATTGAGATGCTCACCCACGAAGAAGAGCGAGAAATTCTCAATATCGTTCGTGAGGCGCTCAGCAACTGTGCCCGCCATGCCCACGCAACCCAAGCCATGGTCTCAATTCGTATGAAGGACACAAGAGTCCGAGTCAGTATCCAAGACGACGGGATTGGCTTTTCGCCGGGCTCAGGGTCGTCCCGTGGGTACGGACTGACCAACATGGAGACACGCGCGAAGAAACTCGGTGGGATGTTACGTGTTCAGTCTAGGACCGGAAAAGGCACGCAAATCACGGCAGAATTTTCATTGGAACCCTTACTGACATCTATATGAAACAACCACAAACCAGTATCGTACTCATCGACGATCATGAAATGGTCCGCCGAGGACTGCGCGCCCTGCTACATCTCGAGGCAGACCTAGCAATCGTGGGTGAGGCTGCAACCGTCGCCAGCGGTGTGGGCCTTGTCGAGCGACTGATGCCTCAGATGGTCTTGCTCGACGTGAAACTTCCCGACGCGACGGTCACTGAAGCCATCCGCCGTTTGCTGACCGTTTCACCAAAACTGCGAATTCTTATTCTGACAAGTTACGCTGAAGACACGACCGTCATGGCTGCCGTCCAGAACGGCGCCCATGGCTATGTACTCAAAGACGTTCGCATGGACGACCTGATTCGGGCTATTCGTACCGTCGCCTCGGGTCAGGGCTATCTCGATCCCCGAGTGACACAGCAAGCGCTGCATTGGATTCGGACCAGCTCACACTTGGGAGTCACGTCACAGGGAGTCTCTCGGCTTTCTCCACAGGAACGCTTAATCCTACCGCTTTTGGCAGAAGGCAAAACCAACAAGGAAATTGCCGTCCAACTACGCTTGAGCGATAAAACCATCAAGAACTACCTGGCCAATATTTTCGACAAGCTCCATGTGAAACGACGTACCGAAGCTGTGGCCTGGTTCATGAAGGAATCTCACATGCCGAGTGTGAGCCAAAGCCCGAAACTCTGACTCGTCTGCGACGACCAGAATTCTCGCGTCCAGCGTTTATTGGCAACCCCTCAGCCTCCATCCCCCTCTGGCTTTGTCAGATCGCCGGGTCCTATACTATTCTCCCATCTCTCAGATCATTGATTGCAACGATACTGACATTAGGATCTCGTCTGGACTACCCAGAGGTTTCTGTTTATGAGTTCACCCCTGAAGACCGTCCCTTCACCCATCAGCGAGCTCGCCCAACTTCGCCACCAGATCCTTGAGCTACAGCAGGCGCTCGTTCATGCGAAACAAGACCGTCAATCAACACAGACCACGGCACTCGGGGCTGCCCAAGTAGGGACATGGGAGTGGGACGGCCGAGCAAATCGGATGGTCTGGTCGGAGGAAACTGAACGGATCTTCGGCCTTCCTCCCGGTACGTTTGATGGCTCATATGAAGGATTCTTGACGCTCGTACATCCTGATGACCGCCATTGTCTCAGCGCAGCCATTACCAAGGCTGCTCACGACCACTCTCCTTACAGAGTCGAACATCGCATCCTCACTTCTTCTGGAACCACTCGGTGGGTAGCCTGCCGTGGTCGTGCGACGGGCAGTGAGAATGGGCAGGTGTCGGGCATGACGGGTACAGTCGAAGATATTACTGCCCGGAAAGAGGTCGAGCTGACTCAGCGCGCCACCCGAGAAACCCTTGAAATTCTTGTCCAAGAACGAACAGCCGGATTGGAACAGGCTGTCCATGAACTGAAGACTGAAATCGCCCGAAGACAACAAGCCGAATCGGCACTCAAAGTAAGTGAGCAGCGCTACCAATCCCTCTATGATCAAAACCCCTTCATGTATTTCACGCTCTCTCCTGACGGCACCACGTTATCTGTCAATAATTTTGGAGCGGATCAACTCGGATACCAGAAAGAAGATCTCATCGGCCAGTCCATCTTGCGGCTATTTGACCCGAAGGATCACCAGACTGTGCTGGGACAGTTGATCGCGTGCATCGCTAGCCCCTACACCGTGTTTCAGTGGGAAATTCAAAAACTCCGGAAAGACGGGGTCAGGATATGGGTCAAAGAGCGCGCGCGGGCGATCCACGACCACACCAATCAGCTTCTCGTCCTTGTGGCCTGTGAGGATGTGACCGAACGCAAGCGGACAGAAAAGCAACTCCAGGAAACGTCCCGCCTGCTCCAGACTCTCGTCGAGGAATCCGCATTGCCGATTGTCAGCCTCGATCGAGAAGCGCGCGTGGTCAGTTGGAACCAAGCCGCGACCCGTCTGTTCGGATGGTCGAAGGAAGAAGTGCTCGGTCGTGAACTTCCCTATACCCAGCCTGAGGAAGAAGTCGAGGCGAATGCCCTCTGGCAAGCAGGAACACGGGGAGAGTTAATCGGCCCCATAGAGCTGCTGCGCCGGCGCAAAGATGGAAAGATGTTGAACCTTCTCCTTTGGCCCGTGTTCGTCTATGACGAATTCGAACAACTGTCTCTGGCTGTTGGTCTTTATGTGGACCAGTCTGAGATCAAACGGGCAGAGGAGGCGACCCTGAGGGCTGAAGCTCGTCTTCGCTCGTTTTTGAACGCGCTGGACGACCTCGCCTTTGAGTTTGACCAGGATGGACGATACCTCAATGTCTGGACTCACAGTAACGACAAGCTTCTGGTGCCCAAACAGGAACTCATCGGTCGACGCCTCACCGACGTGTTCGGGGAGGAAGCAGGTTCCCACTATGTGGAAACAATTCGCCAGGTCTTTACAACCGGTAAGCCTGCGACGCTTAATTACGCCCTTCAATCGCATCAAGCCATACGCCATTTTTCTGGGGTCTTGACCCTAATTCCAGGGAGCCAAACGTCTCCGGCGACTGTCGGTTGTCTCGTGCGCGATATCACCGAGAGCCGCCTCATCGAGGCACAGGTTCGAGAAAGCGAGACTCGATGGAGAGCGCTCTATGAACATGCGGGGGTCGGCATTGCCCAACTGGACCTCGACGGACGATTTCTTCGAGTCAATCCGCACCTCTGCCAGCTGCTGGGCTACTCATCGGAAGTCATGCTCCAGCGAACGTTTCAAGATCTCACGCACCCGGATGACCTCAAAACGAGTCTTGTCTGCCTCGACGAACTGCTCACAGACAAGCGGTATTCCTTCTCTATGGAGAAACGGTATCGTAGGCGCAACGACACATGGGCGTGGGTCGATTTGACCGTCTCGCTTGTCCATAGCGGCTCTTCCGATGCGGACTATTTGATAGCCGTTATCCAAGACATTGATGATCGCAAACAGGCGGAACAGGCCCTCCAAGAACAAGAAGCACTGCTGCGATCCGTCATTGAAACAGCACCCGACGCCATTTTCATGAAGGGTCTAGACGGCCGCTATCGATTCGTCAATTCGGCATTTGCACAGACGCTCGGCAAACTCCCCGAAGCTATCATCGGAACGACCGATGCCGAACTTTTTCCTCCTGAAGTTGCTGATCGCTGTATAGCCGGGGATCGTGACGTTGTTTCCAGCGAAACCCAACGGGAATTCGAGGAAATTGTGCCCATTCACGACACGCCTCGCATTTTTCATGTGATCAAGACACCGCACCGCGATCAGACCGGGTGCGTGATTGGGCTGGTCGGAGTCGCTCGCGACTTGACGGACCTGAAGCAAGCCGAACGAGCCCTCCGGCTAACTCAGCTGGCCGTTGATCGATCTGCGGACCTCGTGTTCTGGGTCGATCAGTCGGCTCGTTTTCTCTATGTCAATGATGCCGCGTGTAAACGACTTGGGTACTCTCGTGAAGAGTTGCTGCGGATGTCCGTGAATGACATTGATACCGAATACCAAGCGGAACGGTGGCCTGAACATTGGGCGAATTTGAGTCGGACTGGACGTCTCCGATTCGAGTCGCGCCATCGCACCAAATCTGGTGAAACATACCCTGTAGAAATTGTCGCTAATTTTATCGCCGTAGAAGGGAAGGAGTACAATTTCACCTTCGTTCGTGACATCTCTGATCGCAAACGATCGTACTCACTCCTACAAGCCGCCATCAATTCGGTTGCCGACGGAATATTGGTCATTGACCGACAAGGGAAGGTCACCAGTGCAAATCAGCGCTTCCTGCACCTCTGGAACATTCCCCAGACGCTCGCAGACAGCGGGAACGCCGACGCACTGCTGGCCTTTGTGATGGACCAGCTTCAGGATCCTACTGTATTTCTGCAGAAAGTCCGTGAGCTGTATGCTCATCCGGAACAGGAAAGTTTTGATGTGGTCGTTTTTAAAGATGGGCGAATGTTTGAGCGGTATTCTCGACCGCAGATCCTTGACAACGAAATAGTCGGCCGTGTCTGGATTTTTCGGGATATCACCGAACACAAACGTGCCGAGCAAGCCTTACGGGAGAGCGAACTAAGGCTCCAGCGCTTCGTCGCCGAAGCTCCCGTTGGGCTCTGCATTCTCGATGAAAACTGGCGGGCAGTCACCGCGAATCTCGCCTTTTGTCAACTGACCGGATACGATGTTCAGGAAATCATCGGCAGTACCTACGCGTTGTATACCCACCCGGAGGATCTCTCCGCTAATATTCGATTAACTGAAGAATTCTACCGTGGAGTCAGATCCGGCTACACCCATGAGAAACGGTATATCAGAAAATCAGGTGAAATTATTTGGGTTCTAGTCAAAACCACCAGGGTCGACCTGCCTGGCCGACAAGGTCCACTGCTTCTTGCAGCGGTACAGGATATTACCGAGCGTAAACTAGCGCTGGAAGAACGAGAGCAACTCAGTCGAGACCTGCATGATAACCTTCTTCAAGGATTGTACGCAGTCGGGATGCAGCTTGAAGCCAGCAAGCTTGCAATGGGACGAACACCGCGCCGGTCGAAAACGCATATCTCCCAGGCCATCCGCCAGCTAAACGGCCTCATGGTCGATGTTCGACGGTTCATTACCCTACTCACAGAACGGACTTCCGTTCAACTGGACTTTGGACAGTCACTTCAAGAACTGATTGCCTCCACGGCCGACACCGAAGGTGCCACAGCAGAGCTCGACATTACGAGCCCCGTGCTTTCCTTTATCACTCCTCAGATCGGAGAACAGCTGTTGAATATCGCTCGTGAAGCCCTAAGCAACAGCTTGCGCCATGCTCGTGCCTCCCGTCGCTGGCTGCATCTGAGCCTCGCTTACAACTCGATCCGGTTAGTCATCGGAGACAATGGAATCGGCTTCTCTCCTTCACGCAAACGCCGCACTGGCCGTGGACTTGCTAATATGGAGGCTCGTGCACAGCACATGACCGGCTCCTTTACCCTCGAAAGCGTGCCAAGACGTGGAACCACGATCACGATCGACGTGCCATTGAAAAAGGACGCGCTGTATGAGTAAGTCCCCAGCAATTCGACTCGTGATCGTCGATGACCATGAAGTCGTGCGAATCGGTCTCTGTGCCGTACTCAACCTGACGCCTGGACTAAAAGTCATTGGGCAGGGAAAGCGAATGGCAGACGCCAAAAAGCTTTGCGTTCGCCTGAAACCGGACCTCATCTTGCTTGATATCCGATTACCGGACGGAAGCGGTGTGGATGCAGCCCGTGAGATCCTTGCACAATGCCCGACAACCCGTGTGTTGTTTCTCACGAGTTTCGCCGATGATCATACGGTACTCGAAGCCATTCTGGCCGGCGCTCATGGCTATCTCCTGAAAGACATCGCTTCTCAGGCACTCGTGCGCGCCATTCGATCGGTTGCAGCCGGAAAGAGACTGATGGACTCTCGCTTGCCCCAACACACATTGGATTGGGTGAAGCATGTCCCTACCGAGCCAGGACAGTCCAAACGTCCCCTCCTTTCGCCCCAAGAGCAACGTCTTCTTCCTCTAGTCGCCAGGGGCCTCACCAACAAAGAAATCGCCAAATTTTTAGGACTCAGCGAAAAAACAGTCAAGAACTACCTCGCCAATATCTACTCTAAACTGAGTATAGGTCGCCGATCGCAGATCGCTGCCTTCTACGCTGGAAGCTTCAAGGGGTCTGAGCCTCGTCTACCGCTAGGCCGCACCTAAACTATTACCGATGGCAGATTCTTGGGAAACTGCCCCTGGTAAAGAACTCTGTGCCTTATTCCGATAAGAACAGCGTCACACTAGCAGTTTGATGAAAAACGCGGTTTCTGCTTCGCACATCGTTGCACGATGCCAGAAGGAACTGTGGCACTCTACACCTCAGAATGCTCAAAAAGGCCGTCCAGCAAGGCTACAGCGAGCGAAGGGGCGAGGCGTACGCTTCCCGCTGAGTGATGCTAGAACGCCGCTGGAGGACTTTTTCAGCATTCTGCTAGTCTAGAACACGGGCTTCGTATGATACGCCGTCCAGTATCGTGCCCGGTAGACCATTGCCATATTGAACATGCTCACAGAGCTATCATCGTCAAGTGCGGCGCTTTTGATCGAGCCTGATCTGGACCTTGTCCGGACATTCCGAGAGCTGATGGTTCTTGCCTACCATTCGTCGGCGACACTCGATGTCGTTTTCTCTCTTGAGGAGGGTCTCACCTACCTAGAGGCCCATCACGTCCCAGTGATTCTCATGGATCTCTCTCTGCCGGACAATTCCGGACAAGAAGCAGTGGAACGGGTACGAGCGAGAGCCACGTCCAGTGCCATCATCGGTTTCCACCAAACGAGCGATCCCACAAGGCTATCTGATGCCATCCGTGCTGGAGCCCATGAAGTGTTGCCCATCATTCCCCCCTCAGCTGAGACGCTCCGGCTGTCTATCACCAGCGCCTTGATCAGAGCCGCTCGCCCTCAGACAGTTACGGAACCAGTGCCCTCGACTGAAGCTCTCCCGACCTCATCGTTCCCCCTCACGAAAGTCGCACACGACCTAAACAACTGCCTGACATCCATCAATGGGTTTACCGACATTCTCCTCGCACGACTGTCGGCGGAAGATCCGTCACAATATTGCGCTGGACAAATCAAACTGGCATGCACCCGAGCTGCGGGTTTGATTAAGCAGTTACCGCAAATCACCAATACGGCCCCCGCTCCTCAACTATCAAAGCCAGCCAACAACGCTTCGGCAACCTGATCTCCCCACTGCTCTTCCGAATTGACAGGCCATCCTCGCCTGACTAGGATACGGACGACTCTCGATTGAACACGTCATCATTTCTTCTGAAAGGAGCCTTGTAATGTCCGACTCCGGTTTACCCGATAGCCGGGAAACCCACCGTTTGCATAAGCCCACACACTCCGCCAGCAATCAGGTCGAAGCCACGTTCGAATCGATTGTCTTTGCCAGTCGATGGATTCAAGCGCCCCTCTATGTCGGACTGATCGTGGCCGAATTGCTCTATGCCTACAAGTTTCTCGTCGAACTGTGGGAAATGGTGATTCATATCCACAAGGTGGATGAAACGGCCTTCATGCTTGGCGTCTTGGGTTTGATTGACGTCACCATGGTTGCCAATCTGCTCACCATGGTCGTGATCGGCGGATACGCAACGTTTGTGAGCAAACTGGATCTCGAGCACCATCCCGATCGTCCTGATTGGCTGACGCACGTCGATCCCGGCACGATCAAGATCAAATTAGCGGCATCCTTGATCGGAATCTCCAGTATTCATTTGTTGAAGGGATTTGTGGATGTGGCCAATGAGAACCCAGAGCACTTGAAATGGAAGATCTTTATTCATATGACGTTCCTCGCTTCCGCCATCTTGCTTGCATGGACAGACAAGATTATGCAAAAGGACAAGAAGCACTGAGCCGGGGATTCCCTCGCGGGCAGATGAGAGTCAGGCTCGTCGGCTCGAAACAAGTCGGTACGCTGCGGAACACCTCATCGGAGGGCTTTAGTATGGTCAGCGAAGTAACTCACTCCTTCGTCGGCTGTCTCAAGATACGATACGCAGGCCGAAGGACCGTCTGATTCTTACCAGGAGTGTGGGGGCGCACCGTTAGGCGGCCTCGGTTACCGCCGCAGCCTTGATCGCTTCGACGGTAAGAGGTTTTTTGAGATAGCCCTCGACGACAAATGGAAGCTCCGGTGGGATTTCGCCACAGGACGTATCGTGGGTCAGTCCAAGAATTCGTAGCTGAGGAAACCGTTCTTTCAGCCGTTGCACCTGAAGACATTCAGTCTCCGAGGTCAACAGACTGCACTCCGCCACCAATACACTCGGTACGCGCTCAGGGCCAATCTGACACAGATCCGCCACATTCACGAGGCTCACGACTTGGTAGCCGAGCTTTTCTAAAGTTCTTCTGATAATCGCCTGACTGACGGCTTCCTTCACATACATGAGTGCATTTCGCTGCACCCTAACCTGTGGTGAGCTCTGGTCTGCCGGGGAAAATGGGAGATCGAACCAGAACCGGCTTCCTCGCCCGAGCTCACTCTCAAATTCGATGGTTCCGCCCATCACTTCCACTAACTGCTTTGCAAGGGCCAATCCCAGTCCCATTCCTCCATATTTTCTTCGATAGGATCCATCTACCTGGACAAAAGGCTGGAACAAACGATCCGCAACGGCCTTATCAATACCAATTCCTGTGTCAGTGACAGTGAATCGTATCCAGCTTGCTGCATCTGAAAATTTTGGCTCCATGCCTGCCGTCGCTTGTGGGGTGAGACCTACATGTAGGGAGATCTCCCCCTGCTCCGTGAACTTGAGCGCATTGTTGAGTAGCACAGACAGCAGCTGACCAAGGCGCACCCGATCACCCCAGAGCGTGACTGGAACGGTTGACACGATCTCATGGCGAAGCAGGATGTTTTTCTCCTCTGCCCGCGCACGAAGCGGCGTCAGGTAGTCCTCCAGCATCCGGTGGATCTCGAACTCATCTTGGCTCAGTGTTACACGTCCCGACTCCAACTTGGAGAAGTCTAAAATGTCGTTGACGATTTCCAACAGTGCCTTGGCAGATGTCCTGATTGTTTCCGCACACTCTCGCTGTTCCGATGTCAGATCTGTGTCGAGCAGCAAGTCATCCATCCCAATGATGCCGTTCATCGGTGTCCGGATCTCATGGCTAATGGTCGCCAAGAACTCAGATTTCAGCCGCGCTCCTTCCAGCGCAGCGTCACGAGCCTGAACCAGCTTCTCCTGGCTGTCACGCAACTCGCGCATGGCGTGGCCGGCCCTCAGCATGTAGCGGACCCGATGGCTGAGCAAGAGCCCATTGATCGGTTTGACGATAAAATCGGTGGCTCCGGCATCATAAGCCTGGGTAATCGATTGATAGTCCTCCAGCCCGGTCATCATGAGCACCGGCGTATGCGTTCCTGTGGGTAACCGCCTCACCTCCGCGCAGACGGCAAACCCATCCATCTCCGGCATCATGATATCCAGAAGCACCAGATCAGGATAATGACGGACAAACGCCTCGACTCCGAGACGCCCGTTCTCTGCCTCTTCCACCAACCAGCCGGACTGTTCAAGCGCCTCGCGCGCGAGCATGCGGGCGATGGTATCATCGTCGATAATCAAGACGGTCGGGCATCGTTCGGTGGTCATGCCGCAATACTTCCTTTGGTCACTTCGCCTCGAAGCGCAATACAGGCCGTCGAATAATGCTGCTCTAGTCGGGCTGCCACCTCATCGGCATGCGTTAAATCTTGGCGCTCCCCCATTTGCTCCAATTCTCGACAATCAGCGGAAACCGCCATGGCTCCAAGCTGAGCGCTACTCGACTTAAGGCGATGCGCCGCAGCACGCAGTTCCGCGGCATTCTGTGACCGTACGGCTGAACGTATTCGGTCGACGATGTCCGGCGATGTTTCGAAGTACGATGTCACGACACGTGCGACAATATCAGGCTGTCCGGAACGTTGAAGCGCACGAATTCCCGCCAGCGCGGTTTGATCAATGATCGATCCTGCGGGTGGCGCTACGGGCTCTGATACGCGACGCGGTTCCTCCTGCACGTCACCCACCATCTCCTTCCCCATGGAACCGGGTGGAATCGTCTGCTGACTGACCTCACCCCTAAGCCGGTTCGGAAGCCATCGAGAGAGCATATGTTCAAGCTGCACGAGGGTAAACGGTTTGCTCAGGTGGTCGTCCATGCCGGCGGCAAGACACTGCTCTCTGTCACCCTGCATCGCATGCGCCGTCAACGCCACGATCGGCAGTCGTGGCGGAGGAGCGACTGCAGAGTCTCCGGTCTGCTTGGTCTGTTCCGCTTCACGAGCTCTGATCAGTTTGGTCGCCGTCAATCCATCCATCTCCGGCATCTGACAGTCCATAAAGACGAGTGCATACTCTGCCTTGGCTATCGCATCGACGGCTTCTCGCCCATTCTCCGCCGTGTCGATGCGACAATTGAGTACTTCTAACATGCCGCCCGCCACTTCGCGATTCACAGGATTGTCCTCCACGAGGAGAATACGAACGTCTCGCCTTCTCACAGGACCCTGATCCCTGACCGCTTCGCCACGGTTGTCTGACACGGCGATCGATTCCATCGGCCTCTGACTCGGCATATCAGCGGGCTTACAGTAGACCGTGAATCGAAAACAGGTCCCCTCTCTTGGGCGACTCCGGAGCTCAATGGTCCCACCCATGAGGGTCACCAGTTGCTTCACGATTGCCAGGCCCAATCCTGTCCCACCATACTTTCTCGTCGTCGACCCATCTGCCTGAGAGAAGGCATCGAAGATGTTTGTCTGGGATTCAAGGGAAATCCCAATACCTGTATCGATCACACTGACGGACAACCCATATCGCCCTTCTCTTGTCTCCTCCAGCTCGGCGCTGACGGTGATGGCACCCTGTTCAGTGAATTTGACTGCATTGCTGACTAGATTGACGAGGATCTGTCTCAGCCTTATCGGATCACCGATCAGGGAAAACGGAATGCGCGGGTCGATCTGACAGGACAGTCTCAGTCCTTTCTGTTCCGCCGTAGGGGAGGACACTGCTAAGGCTTCCTCAATGGTCCGTCGAACCTCAAAGGGGATGGCCTCCAATTGTAATTTCCCCGCCTCGATTTTGGAGAAGTCGAGAATATCATTGATGATTGCCAGGAGAACGGAGCCAGATCGATGAATCGATTGGGTCAGATGCCGCTCTTTCTCGTTCAGTGAACAGCGAAGCAACAACTCCGCCAGGCCCAGCACACCGTTCATCGGTGTCCGAATCTCGTGGCTCATATTGGCAAGAAATTGGCTCTTCGCACGACTCGCTGCTTCCGCCGCGTCTTTGGCTTGACGTAGCACCTCCTCAGCGGTTTTCCGGTCGGTCACATCGATGTGGATGCCGACCATACGAGACGAGAGGACTCCCTCATTCCTAATGATGGTCCCGCGGGCAAGGATCCATCGATAGGACCCGTCTTTATGGCGAAGGCGATGCTCATTTTCGAGTGCTCCCGCGCGCCCATTGAGATAGGCCTCAATTGCACCAAGAGAGCGTTCGTGGTCGTCTGGGTGGATTCGACATTCCCACTCCTGAAACGAATTGGCGAACTCATGATCCTCATATCCCAGCTGCCGCTTCCATTCAGGTGAAAAATACATCTCATTGGAACTGAGATCCCAATCCCAAATCCCGATGTTCGTACTCTGGACCGTCATCGTCAGACGCCCTTCGCTGGTCCGTAAGGCCTGTTCAACCTTTTTCCGATCAGCCGCCTCAAGTGCCAATGTGAGCGTGTTGGATACCGACACGGCAAAATGTTGCTCCTCCAACGTCCAAGACCGTAAGGGACCAATGTGCTCGTGACAGATCACCCCCACCATCCGACCTCCGGAACGGATCGGGACATCAAGCATTGAGGTAATTCCCAGGGGAGCTAAATAGCTCGCGGTAAACTCCGCCGTCTTTGGATCATGTTGCGCATCATCCGCCACCACGGGTTGTTCCGCCGTCAACTCTCTGAAGTATTGTGGGTATGCCGTCGCCGTCAGTACGGTGCCCTGCGAATACTCTTGAGTGGTGAATTGAAAAAGCTTGGCACATTGAATCGCGGAACGATCCTCTGTAAAAAACCAAATGCTGACTCGTTCGACACACAGAAAGACCGCCGCCACACGCGTGATTGTTTGAAAGGCCTCCTCGAGGTTCCCATTATAGATTTCGGGACTTTCTGCCAATTCAGACAAGCCGGTCTTAATACGCCGAAGCACGCCCTCGGTCTGTTGACGTTCCCGCTCAACCCGCTTCTGATGAGAGACGTCTCTGAGCACCAACACCGCGCCGATTGCCTTTCCTGCCAACAGCAGAGGCGTCACGACCAGGGCAATGGGCAGTAGGTCGCCATTCCTGGCCAACAACACTCCATCATCCGTCCGATAGGGATCACCAGACGCGAGTGAAGGAAACGTCGAGTCGGTAATGAGACATTCGGATCGGTATTCTTCTGGGCCAGGTGAAATCATTCGATATACAGAACGCCCGATGAGTGCGGAACCGGTTTCTCCAAACAATAGCTCGGCTTGAGAATTGACCAACTGAATCTTCCACTCCGCGTCCACGACACAGAGTCCATCACCCAGTGACTGGAGTACCGTCTGGAGTGTGTTCCGCTCCTGCTCGAGTTGAGTTTCGCTGCTTTGCTTGAGCTGAGCATACAGTTCCTGCATTTCTGCGGAGGAAAGAGCCAATGACCGCTCCAGGAGCGCATGACCTTGGTCAGCTTCGACATAACTCTGATTGATCTTCTTCAGCAGCTCATCCCACACCACCGGAGATGGGGGATGTGCCTCATCCAGATCCAGGCGTTTCAGTTGTCGAGCCAGCAAGGGATGCATGGGCAATCAGGCAGCCTCGCTCAACGTCGTCAAGGTCATCGTCTGGTTATGCAGGTCACACGTTCCCGTGGCATAGGGGGAAATCTCGCCGTAGGAGTAGAATCCGATCTGGTGCGTCCCTTTCGGCAATACATCGAGTGTCGCCTCGATTTCCTCTTCCGTTCTGCCACCCAGCACGAGCCGACGACCGATACAACTGATCGCGAGCGCAAGTGTGCAGGCAGCTCCGTCGGCCGAGAGTTTGGTTGATGTGGCGGCTTCCGAAGCTCCTTGAACCAATCGGTCGAAATTCGCCTTCATGAGCTGAGCCAGCGATCCTTCGTGAATATCCCCCGCGAACGTGAGCGACTGGTCCCGCTCATTCACGGCCAAAATGGTCCTGACGAGACTCTTGAGATCCGACGTGTCAGCGCGCAGTGCGAGCGGAAACAAGAGGCCGGTTGCGGGTAGCCCAGCTGCTCGATCACCAAGGTATTCCTTGTAGAGTTCGAGTGCAGGGCGGCCATCAAGCTCATAGAGCACATTCCCTTTCGATTTGGTGACTCGGCGCTCCGGCCCGAATCGATCCCAGCCTCCTTTTGATCCATGTCCGATTCGGATGTGATCGCCATAGAACCCGACCGCCGTGACAAAACCAGACTGAGGACGCCTGCTGTGTAACACCCACGTCCGACAAAACCGATCTCCATCCCCGGCCAAACCTCCCGTGACGACCACCGACGAAGACACCTGAGAGTTGAGACCTCGCACCAGCTCACTTCCGTTCACCTGAAGCCCATCGGAAAGGACAAAGATGCCCCTGAGTCGTGCATCGTTCAGCTGTCGAGCAATATCCTGTCCCGCAGCAAACGAGTGTTCTGCCGACCGTACAGGAGCACTGGCCATCCGAATATCAGTACGATCAAATCGCACAACCGCCGCGCTTACACTCTCGTCACAAATTCGTGTTCCCAGAATTTCTCCTGCCGTCGAACAGCCGATGGCAAGCGAGCCCGGATAGTCGCTGAGCAATTCAGCAATCGGACCATCGGCATCGAGGAGGCTTGACGATCCAAACAGCACCACGAGCGTTCGAGACGAGTCAATCTTTGGTCGATGGCTGACTGACCAGCGCTTCTGCTGATCAAATCCAAGCGTATGGACTTCCATTTCATAGCCTCCTTTGTAGCTTGCTCTACGCGGCGATTTCCCCTGACCCCGAATCATGATCCATCACCGAGCCGTCCATTCCTTCCTCAGCAAACTGCACCGTAAACCAAAATCTCGACCCGGTTCCCGGTGCCGACTCCACTCCGATCGCTCCTTGCATCAGCTCGACAAGTCGTTTGGAGATCGCCAGACCTAATCCCGTGCCTCCGTGTTTCCTCGTCGAAGAACCATCGCCTTGAGAGAACTCTGTAAAAAGAGCCGCGTGAGCTTCCTGTGAAATGCCAACCCCGCTATCCTGGACCGCTATCTGGAACGATCCTGCCAGCACAGCGGCTGCCCTGCAGGGTTACGGATATCGTGCCTGCATCGGTGAATTTGATGGCATTGCCGATCAAATTAGCCAAAACCTAGCGGAATCGATAGACATCTCCCACGACATTGGGCTGAATCCCCTCTTCGGTCCTGCAGGAGAGCCTGAGCCCTTTGGCTTGAGCCCGGTCCCGACACGATTCCACAATCTCGTTTACAACCACAGCCAGACTGAACGGCTTGCGCTCCAACGTGATCTTGCTTGCCTCAATCTTGGAAAAGTCTAGGATGTCATTGATGATGTGCAGTAAGTCGCCTCCTGAACCGCGAATCTGGTCCACATAGCGCCGTTGTTTCTCCGTAAGTGGCGTATGCGAGAGCAACTCCGCCATACCCAGCACTCCGTTCATCGGAGTCCTGATCTCATGGCTCATATTGGCCAGAAACTGAGATTTCGCCTTGCTCGCAGCCTCTGCTCGTTCTTTTTCTTTGTAGAGGTCTCCCTGTGCCGTTTCATTGACTCGCCAATAGACCAGGAGAGCCGCACACTCGGCTAAGATGAATCCGCCGTGGATAAGGGCCCAGATCCAAGGATGATATTGAGCTCCGACATGGTTGTACATCATGGTCGGAGCGAGGGTCCCAATGATCCCATGATCGACTAGGATCGAGATGAGCGCTAAGAGAAAGGGCACCCAATCTTGGTACAAGACGATGACCGCCATCATCACACAAAAATGAAAATGGGACTCGATATATCCACCAGATAGATGGACCAACAGCGTCGCCGCCAAGATCAACCCACCTGTCGCCAAGGCAGCACGGAACCGCGCACCCAGTGAAGGTGTAAGGGCAAGAATGGCACAGGCCGCCAACAGCCCCCCGCCAACAAAGCCAGGCCAGACGTACAGGCCGGTCATGAGGCTAAACAGCGGGACTCCCACCGCATGGCTCCCTAACAGCCAGACAATACCCCGGTGACGTCGCGCCCACTCGACTGTCTCCAGCGAGTCTCCCCGTGGCAACGCTTCCCAAAACTGCCTGGTGTAACCAGAAAGAGCTATAGCCAAGCCCTCAATTACTGATGGACATAGGCAGTGGACTTTAGCGATCATGCGGGCATGAGATGTTCACCAGATTTGCGCCAACGGGTCGTGGATTTTGTCCGAAGTGGGGGAAGCAAGG
>WBZQ01000846.1_pt1 | contig 22707 bp, 21 predicted proteins | sample 5204251 | NCBI WGS metagenome assembly WBZQ01 (sample SAMN12412402, study PRJNA552823) | activated sludge metagenome | isolation source: activated sludge from nitrification reactor of wastewater treatment plant... | place: USA: Virginia | collected 2017-09
AAGTTGGTGATGTTGGTGACGATACCGGGCAGCACCATGCCGGGTTGGAGATCGTCGAGGCTGTGCACGTTGGCGAATTCGAAGGCTTTGGCGGCGCCGCGCGGGTCGAGGCCGGGTTTTTCCAGTTCTTTCAGGATGTCCTGGAGGGTGGGCAGGCCCACGTCGCCGCGGACATATTTTTTCAGGTCTATTTTGGACCGCAGAGTTTTGTCGCGGACCAGGTCGGCGACTTTGCAGCCCAGGTCGGCGGCCATTTCTTCCACCAGGGCGTAGCGTTCGGGGTGGACGGCCGTGTTGTCGAGCGGGTTGCGGGCTTCGCGGATGCGCAGGAAGCCGGCGCACTGCTCGAAGGCTTTGTCGCCGAGACGCGGCACTTTTTTGAGATCGCTGCGCTTTTGGAAGGCGCCGTTTTCGGCGCGGCACGACACGATGTTCTGGGCCAGCACGGGGCCGAGGCCGGAGACGTAGGTAAGCAGGTGTTTGCTGGCGGTATTGAGGTTGATGCCCACCGCGTTCACACAACTTTCCACCGTACGGTCGAGGCTGTCCTTGAGTTGGGTCTGATTCACGTCGTGCTGGTACTGCCCCACCCCGATGCTCTTGGGGTCGATCTTCACCAGTTCGGCCAGCGGGTCCATCAGGCGCCGGCCGATGCTGACCGCGCCGCGCACCGTGACGTCGTGGGTGGGAAATTCCTCGCGGGCCACTTCCGAAGCGCTGTAGATGGAGGCCCCGGCTTCGTTCACCTGGAAGATCTCGACCGGCTGCCCGAACTTGATCTTCCGGAGAAAATCCATCGTTTCCCGCCCGGCGGTGCCGTTGCCCACCGAAATGGCCTCGATGCCGAATTTTTCCACCAGATGTTCGATTTCCGACTGGCTTTCGAACACCTGCCGCTGCGGCTCGTGCGGGTAAATGGCCGTGTTGTACAGCAGGTTGCCGCTGGCGTCGAGGCAGACCACCTTGCAGCCGGTGCGGAAGCCGGGGTCGATGCCCAGCACCCGTTTTTCCCCCAGCGGGGAGGAGAGCAGCAATTGCCGGAGGTTTTCGGCAAAGACCCGGATGGCTTCGGCGTCGGCCTTGTCCTTGCTGGCGTTGCGGAACTCCGTTTCGATGGAGGGCTGCAACAGGCGTTTGTAACTGTCCTTCACCGCGGTGCGCACCTGTGCGGCGGATTCGCCGTAACCGATGACGTAGATGGCTTCCAGATCCTGGACCGGCCGCTCCTCCTCGGGCGCGATGGCTACGCGCAGAAAACCCTCTTCTTCACCCCGGCGCATGGCCAGCAGGCGGTGGGAGGGGCAGTTTTTAAGCGGTTCGCTCCACTCGAAGTAGTCGAGGTATTTTTTGGCTGCTTCTTCCTTGCCTTTCACCAGGCGCGAACTGATGACCGCGCCTTTTTCAAAGTGGCGGCGCACCTTGTCGCGGGCTTTTTTGTCCTCGCTGACCCACTCGGCGATGATGTCGCGGGCGCCCTGCAGGGCTTCCTCCACCGTCGGCACCTGGTCGGTGATGTATTGGGCGGCAATGGTTTCCACTTCTTTGTCTTTTTGGGCGAACACTCTTTTGGCCAGCGGTTCCAGTCCTTTTTCGATGGCCACCGAGGCGCGGGTCTTGCGTTTGGGCCGGTACGGCAGGTAGAGGTCTTCCAGTTCGGTCATGGTGGCGGCCGCCTCGATGGCCCGGCGCAGTTCGGGGGTCAGTTTGCCCTGCTCTTCGATGCTCTGCAGGATGGTTTCGCGGCGCTTGTCGAGGTCCTGCATTTTTTTCCAGGCGTCCTGGATGTCGGCGATCTGCACCTCGTCGAGTTCGCCGGTGGCTTCCTTGCGGTAGCGGGCGATAAAGGGAATGGTAGCGCCGGTTTCGAGCAGTTCGATCACTGCCTCCACGCGGCGGGCGGAGATGTTGAGAATGGGGGCTATACGTGCGGAATAGGACATGGTGGAATACGGAATTGGGAGTGTGGAATACGGAATTGGGGTGGCAAAAATGGTAGTTTGGGAGGAATTGCAAACAAAATCATTGTTTTTCAGGAAAAACAAATTCGCCGGACATACTTGGCGGAACTCAAAAAATCAACTGCGCTGATACCGCAGGTATTTTCCGCATCATCCAATCCATCCGCTCCCCCAGAGCCGAACCCTTCAAGTAATGGCTGGCCCAGGTCGGCTACGAGCGCATCCGGGAAATTGAAAACCCGGAACTGGTCACTTACTGATTTAAAACCCTTGTTGCACATGATTAAGAAAGGTATATCAGTGAACGCTCCAGATTTGACAACTTTTAAAAAGTTGTCAAATCTCCACCCAACCTCACCACACATACGGCACCAATGCCTTCCTTCCCTCCGGATACTCCGCAAAAGTCTCCCGGTACCAGCGGTGATGCGCCAATGCCCGCGGGGCCAGGTTGGCCACCGTCCATACCGCGAAGGCGAAACCGGGCAGGCTCCAGGTCATCAGGGCGAACCCGGTCCATTCCAGCATTTCGCCAAAGTGGTTGGGGCAACTGATTTTTTCAAACAAGCCGCCGCGGGGGATGGCGTAACCCGTAGCCCCCGGCTTGCGCAGGGCGATGAGGATGTTGTCGGACTGCCAGTTGATGCCCAAACCGGCCCAGAAAAGCGACATTCCGCTTAAAAAGCGGACATCGGCCCACCAGCCCGCCGGATAGTCGGCGAAACGGGCGAAATAGTACCCAAGAAAGAAGCCGTTGATGAAATTGAAACAGACCGCTGACAGCACAATGACGACCGGCATCCGCTTGCCCCTGGTACGCAGCCGCAGCGGGAAAATGATGCTGCGATACAGGTAGTGGAACAAAAAACAGGCGCCGAACAGCCAAACATACCCGGAGGCCGGCGGTTTTTCCCACAACAGCACGGTCAGGAAAACCGCCACTACCGGAAATTCCATCAGGAACCAGCCGAGGCGATTGTCGATGGTCGGGCCCCAGCCGGGGCGGACGTGGCGGCCATAGGGGGCGTTTTGGCGGAACAGCCAGAAAAAAACGGCGACGCCGACGGCCACCCAGGCCCAGATGAGTTGGTTGTAAAGTTGATAGGTCATGATTGATGGGGGTTGATGGGGTTGATAAGGGTTGATGAGGTTGATAAGGTTGATAAGGTTGATGAGGTTGATGAGGTTGATAAGGTTGATAAGGTTGATAAGGTTGATGAGGTTGATAAGGTTGATAATCGTGGAGTACTCTACGTTATCAACCCTTATCAGCCCCATCAACCTCATCAACCCCTTTCAGGTATCCGTTTTGTTCAAACCAGGCGTACGCGTCGGCAATGGTATCTTCCAGGGGGCGGGTGGAGTAACCCAGTTCCCGCCGGGCTTTGTCACAGGACACTATTTTCGCCCCGTCGCGGAGTGTGTCAATCGATTCTCGGGTGTACAAGGGCCGGGTGCCGGTCAGTCGGGCATAGCCCGCTGCAAAGGGCAACCCGGCGCGGAGCAACCACTCCGGTGCCGTGAAGCGGGGCATCGGCCGGCCGGTCACGCGGCCGATGATCCGGGCGAGTTCGGCCACCGAAGCGTAGCGCCCCGACAAAATATAGGCTTCTCCGCTGCGCCCCCGGTGCAGGGCCGCAACGGCGGCATCGGCCACATCGCGCACATCCACCCAGTCCACGCCGCCGGGTACCAGCACCGGTATTTTTCCGCGGTAGAAGTCCAGGAGCATCTGGCCGGCCGGGGAAGGCGCGTAGTCGAAAGGCCCCAGCACCCCGGTCGGGCAAAGCGCAATTACTTCCAGATCGTTGTTGCGGGAAAAAGCGAGCGCCGTTTCCTGCGCTTCGGCTTTGGTGCAGGTATAGGCCATGCGGGTTTGGGAATCCAGCGGCCGGGTCTCGTCGAGCGGCTGGTCCGCCGGCACTCCGCTGAAAACGTGGAAAGTACTGAAATACACCACCCGCCGGACGCCCCGTTGCCGGGCGGTCTCCAGTACCAGGCGGGTGCCGTCCACATTGGTACGGTGTACCGCGCCGTTCAGGCCGCCCTGAATGGAAACCACGGCGGCCAGGTGGTATAATACTTCGCAATCTTCCGTCAGCCGGGCCACAGCCGCGGGGTCGAGCAGATCGCCTGGCACCCGCTCCAGTGGCAGGCCGGCCAAAGAGCGGTCTTGCCGGCGCACCAGGACGCGCAGATCATGGCCGGCATCGAGCAATTTTCGGACGAGGACGTTGCCGATGCGGCCCGCCGCACCGGTAAGGGCGATCTTCATGGGGGCCAAGGTACGGCATCCCGCTTATTCGCGCCGCAGGGCCTCCACCGGGTCCAGGCGCGCCGCTTTCACCGCCGGGTAAGTACCGAAAACGATCCCGACCAGCACCGCCACCGTGCAGATCACGAAAAAGGTATTCCAGGTCAGAACGGCGTTGAAAGGCACGTCGGCGAAAAAGCGGATGACCGGAATGACCGCCATGGCAAAACCGGCGCCGAACAGCAGACCGATAAAACTGCCGAACGCCGAAACGGTAATGGATTCGGCCAGGAACAGCCGGCGGATATCGCCTTTTTTGGCGCCCACGGCCTTGCGCAGCCCGATCTCGGCCGTGCGCTCGTTGACGGAGATCAACAGCACGTTCATGACGCCGACGCCGCCGACCACCACCGAAATGCCGATGATCAGGCCCATGATGACCCGGAAGATCAGGAAACCCTTGGTCGTCTGGTCGATCCAGAAATCCTGACTGCGGATCTGGAAATCGCTTTGTTGTTCGCCGTATTCTTTTTTAAGCCAGGCCTGTATTTGCTCCTTGATCGCCGGCACCTCCTCCGTTTTGGCGGCTTCCATGCGCATGGTCGGCGGCGACCGGTGCAGGTCGGCCAGCGAAAGCAGCGATATGGGCATAAAGGCAACCGGCGGCGCTTCCTCGTTTTTATTTTTTATCACTCCGATGATGCGCAGCGTATGGCCCAGGGCGGTAAAAGTCCGGCCGAGCGCCTGGTTCTGATCGCCCCCGCCGGCAATGAGTTGGGCCAGTTGGGTATTGATGACCGCCACCGGTTCCCGGCTGCTGAAGGCTGTGGCGGAGAACAACTGCCCGTGGGTGAGCATGGTATCGCCCCAGGGTGTTGCGGCCAGGCAGCGGATCATGGCGCCGATCGCCGTGTCCACGCCGGAGACGCGTATTTCCCGGTTGAAGGTATTGTCCAGGTTGGCTTGCACCAGTTGGGGATTAGCATCCCGGAATTGTACAAAACGCGCGTAGTCGATCACCTGAAAAGTATCTTTCCGGACCGACAGGTTGTTGATGATCTTGTCCGTCTCCGTTTCCACCACGATGGAATTGAAACTGGTATTGGAAGAGATTTGCTGGCGGGCAAAGTGTTCCAGCCCGTCGATCAGAGAAAAAGTGGCCACCAGAGCCGCCACGCCGATCACGATACCGAGTACCGACAGGAAGGTGTGGAAGAGGTTGGTTCGGATGTTCTGAAAAGCCAGAACAAAGGATTGGAAGGTGTTGCGCAGCATTTTGCCTCCGGGTTTGTATGCTGCGAATTAAAGGGGGATCGTTTTTCTCCGGCGATTGTTTTCGATAAACAGTGCGCCGGCACAGATTGGCAGGGGGTTAAAACCGATCTTGGCCCGTCTGACGACTCCCGGTCGTCTGACGGGTAAGAATGCCTGGCCCGTCTGACGACTCCCGGTCATCTGACGGGTAAGCATTAGCAGGGTCTGAAAACATTACCACTGATCTTTCCACTCCTCAAATTTCAATCCCGCCTCGTCGCCACTCTCCGGACAATCGTCGAACCGGCCGCTCTACTCCATTGTTTTCCCGTAAACTTGTCCCCGCTTCAAACCATCAAACTCTCAAACCATCAAACCATCAAACTCTCAAACCATCAAACCTCTCAAACTCTTCAAACCCATCAAACCATCAAACCTCCACACATGACACCGTTCAAAAATTTCTCGAAAGATACCCCCTGGAAAAACCGTGTGCGCCGCGGCAGCCTCTATGTTGCCGTAGCAGCCGTACTGGCCGGCGCGCCCGGCTGCGGCAGCGACAACGGCGCCGACTGGGAAGAAGTGACCGTGCAGGAGCCCACCAAAGGCGTGGTTACCACCCTGGAAGAAACCGAACCCGGCCAGTTCAGCATCGTAGACGAGCAGGTCGTGTCGGTGCGCGACTCTTCGCTGGTCATCATCAAACGCCTCGACGGCAGCACCGAGCGGCTCACCCTGGAGCAGGCCAAAACCATGGCGCCGCCCGACGGCAACAATCCCCAGCAGTACAACCACCATTCGCATGGCCTGAGCAACGTACTGTGGTGGAGCGCCATGGGCTATATGATCGGCCGCAACTTCGGCACACCGGTCAATCCGGCGTTTTACCGGAACGGCGGTTTTTACCGCAGCAGCCAGGTGTCCGGCGAATTGCAGCGTACGGCCGTATCGCGTATCATGATGCGTCCGGTGAACGGCAAGAGCGGTTTTTTCAACGGCTCTTCGCGTGGGCGTTCGCATGGCGGGTGATACCGCTTTTTCCCTTTTCTTCCGCTCAACTGATATCCATGTCCACTATTCATAAACGTCCCATATCCCAACTGCCGAATGCCGTGTTCCGGGAACTCGGCTGGGACTACTTTATTTCCGAAGAAGCCGAAGGTTACCTGACCTCCGAACTGGTGGTCATCGGCGAAACCGAACGCGACCGGTTTTACGAAGCCGGCAACCGCCTGTACGACCGCCTGGTCCAGGCCGGTGAATACATTATGAAAAATAATCTGCTGGGAGAACTCGGCATTCCGTCCAACCTGCACGAACTGATCCGGCGCAGCTGGGACGACGACCGGCACCTTCACCTGTTCGGGCGCTTCGATTTTGCCGGCGGTGTGGCCGGCCTGCCGATCAAACTGCTGGAATTCAACGCCGATACGCCGACTTCGCTGCCGGAAACGGCCATCGTGCAGTGGGCGCAACTGAAGGCCAATGCCATCGATGAGGGCAGGCAGTTCAATTTTGTGCATGAGGCTCTGATCGGGCAGTTCGAACGCTTGAAAGACCTCAATCCGGACCGGGAGCCGGCCATTTTATTCTCTACCCTGCGCGGCGCGCCGGAAGACGACGACAACGTACAACTGCTCCGCGAAGCCGCCCGGGAAGCCGGTTTCGAAACCGCTTTCGCCTACATCGACGACGTCGTTTTTTCGGACGTAACGGGCATCTTTGCCGCCGACGCTTCGGGACGCCAGGTGCAGTGGCCATTCTGGTTCAAACTGGTGCCCTGGGAATACATTGCCTGGGACGAACCGCAACTCTGCCGCATCCTCACGGATATTGTGCGCCGCAACCAGGCCATTATCCTGAATCCGGCCTACACCATGATCTTCCAGTCAAAAGGTATCCTGAAATATTTGTGGGATCTGTTTCCGGACGATCCGGCCCTGCAGGAAACCACCCTGCGGGAACCCATCGGCCGGTCGGATTTCCCCTACGTCCAGAAAGTGTTTTTTGGCCGCGAGGGCAGCAATGTGGCGGTATTCGACGACATCGGTCTGCCGGTGGAAGTCCGGAACGGCGAGTACGAACGGCAGCCCTCGGTGTACCAGGCCCTGGCCGAACTGGCCCGCGACGAGGCGGGGCAATACTACCAGGCCGGGGTGTTTTTTGCCTACGAAGCCTGCGGACTGGGGTTCCGTCGCAGCCAGCACCGCATCATCGACAACGGAGCGCAATTCGTGGGGCATTGCGTGGAGTAGGCCGACCGCGGGCCGCGTTCCAGAGTACCCGGGGAACGCGGCCCGTGAAAATGGGCATGAACTTCGACCTCTACGCCCACAACAACACCGGCCTGAGTTACTGGATCGGCTATGCCATCGGGGTGTTTGTCATCGGCGGCGGCAGCATTTTCAGTTCGCGGCGCTGGCGGTAGCCGTATACAACACCGGGTTAATGGGCGTGTCGATCACCTCGCCCACTTTTGCCCCGGGGCACCAGGTGTCCCAGTCGTTTTGCTGGTTGGGGTTTTCGGGCGCTTTCAGGCGCATGTCCTGATCCATGTAGATGACGGTCATGACCTGCCGCATCCGGTCGGTATAATTGGCGCCGGCACGGTGGAACACCCAGCCGGAGTGAAAACTCACCTCGCCCAGTTCGAAAGGCTCTACCACGTGTTCGAAATCATTGATCCTGAGTTTTTTGGAAATAATGGCTTCACTTTCGTCGCTGATCTTCAGTTCGCGGCCGCCGTGCAGTTGATAACTTTTGGCGCTGAATTCCAGCGGTCCCATTTCCAGTGGCGTGTCCTGCATGGGGATCCAGCAGGTAACGGTGTTGTCGTTGGCCAGGGGCCAATAGTACTGGTCGGCATGCCAGGGGGTAAAGCCGCCGCCCGGCTCCTTGAACAAGGCCTGGTCGTGGTACATCCGGACGCCCCGCACTCCCATCAGTTCGGCAGCAATACGGGCCAGCCGCTTGCTGAAAACGAATTGCCGGACCGCTTCGCTTTGGGTCCAGATGTTCATGATCTGCAGGAAGGCCTTGGAATACGTATCGCGTTCTTCCAGGGGTAAATGCATGGTATTCAATTCCTTTACCTGCCGGGAAATAACCCCGCTGTAATAGGCTAACAGGTCGGCGGGAAACACCTGTTTCAATTTGATGAACTGGTTTTCCCGGTAAAAAGCGATTTGTTCCGGGGTCAGGGCGTAGGGGGCATGGAGGATGGAGAGATCAGGTGCGGAATGCTGCATAACGAAGGGATTTGTATGGTTCTGAAAGATATGAACTGGGAAGGCAAATAAAAAGCATATCGCCAAATTCACACAATTTGCCGGGCAGGGTCTTGGCCGGGCCGCCGAAAAACCTTATTTTTGTCATCACTTCCGCATAATTTAGCCTTTCTCACTTGCCGGCCCGCTTCGTGCGAGAGCCCAAAAACTCTTTTTGCGGATGGAACAGTTTGCCTCCCTCGCCCCTGTTTTACACCGATCTGCCGGCTTTGGGCTGCTGTTGGCACTAAAAAAATTATACCCTGCAAAAACCGTCCGGTCGCCCGGACTTTGTGGAGGATCGTATCTTGGCCTCCAAACTGTGAACTATGCCGCTCGTTACTCCACTCCCACCCGAACACGACGCCGAGGTCGCCGAACTGGCCCGCTTTTTTAACGAAACCCTCGGTTTTTGTCCCAACAGCGTGCTGACCATGCAGCGCCGGCCGGCCATTGCCAAAGCATTCATCGGGCTCAACAAGGCGGTGATGGAAAACCGCGGCCGGGTGACCAGCGACCTCAAACGGCTGATCGGCTACGTGGCCAGCCAGACGGCAGGTTGTCAATACTGTCAGGCCCACACCATCCGCGCCGCGGAACGGTACGGAGCGACTGAAGACAAACTGCTGCACATTTGCCGGTACCGCAATCACCCGGCTTTTTCGGAAGCCGAACGCGCCGCCCTGGATTTTGCCGCGGCAGCATCTGCGGTTCCCAATGCGGTGGATGAAACGGTATCCGACCGGCTCCGGCAGCACTGGGACGACGGAGAGATCGTGGAAATGCTCGGGGTGATCGCCTTGTTCGGCTACCTGAACCGCTGGAACGACAGCATGGGCACGCCGCTGGAAGAGCCGGCCCGGGAAAGCGGACGCCAGTTTCTGGGCAAGGAAGGATGGACCGGAGGAAAACACGTTTAATACCGGTAACCTTATTTTTTCTCCGGCGCAACGACTGTGGTATCGGTCGTTAATACCGGAACCAGGTACCCACCCGTATCAATTTTCACCCCCGGCAGGCGGGCGGACAAAACCGCCAGGTCCGCAGGATGTACACCGGTCTGGTAGAGAAACAGTTTTTGCAGTCCGGGCAGGCCGGACAGGGCCTCTACCCCCGCCACGGTCACCTTCGTTCCTACCAGGTTCAGATAAGCCAGGTGGCCCGACTGCTGCAGGTAGCGGAGAGCCCGGTCGTCGATGCCGGTGTGATCGAGGTGCAACCGGGTCAGATTTTTCATTCCGGCCAGTAAAGCCAGCGTGCTGTCGTTCAGCGGGACTCCCGAGAAGCGGAGCCAGACGATGTTTTCCTGCAACCGCTCCAGAGCCTGCCTTTGCCGGCCGGAAACGGCGGCGGCATTGACAAAATTGACCGATAGAAACGACTGATCGCGGCCGACGGGCAGCACGGCTACGCCTCCGGCCCGGAGGGTTTCTATTGCATCGGCAGCTGGTTCGGATACCGTGACAGCGGGGAGGCCGGCATTTTGCGTTTCACTTCCGGCCACTGACGCTGTTTCCGGCGGGACGGCGCTCAGGTAGCCCTCGCCCTGGGTCAGGGTAATGCCCCAATGCCCGGCAAGCAGCACCGTTGGTAACAGCAGTGCTGCTGCGATACCAACGCCCTGGTTGAATTGTTTGTATTTCAGCCAGCAAGCCACGAACGCAACGGCAGTCACCGCAATACCCGCCCACTGATGCCGCCCCAGCAATCCCGGCTCGTACCCTCCGGCCCGGGAAAGCAACCAGCCGCTCAGGCACGACAGGGCGGCTGAGATGGCTCCCCACAGCAGGATCAAAGGGATGGCTGCCTGTAAGGGGGAGTGGCGCCGGGTCAGGGCCAGCATTTCAAAAAGAAAGGCGATCAGCAATATCCCGATCGGCAAATGAACCAGCAAGGGGTGCAGGCGGCCGATCAGGTCGACAAAACTGGTCATTGGCGGGCGTAGCGTTTCCGCAACAACTGCATCATATGTACATTGATGTCCCACTGGTCGGCTACCGGCTGCTGGGTGTACGGCAAGGCCGGCAGATAGTGCGGCGGGCCGAACTCGGTCAGCATGGTCAGACCTTCCCCGTTTTTCGACCGCGTTTCCACCACTTTGTCCCACCAGGCCAGGTGGGCATTCAGGGCGCCGGTCCACTCCGGTGCGCGGGGGTCGTTCACCTGGGGCCCTTCCGGATGGCCGACGCGGGCGTGGATATGGCTGGTGCGCGATAGGGCCAGCGCCACGGTATCGGGCTGGTCGCCCAGCAGCGATTCATGGACGTTGCACCAGTGCGAAATATCGAGGGTCAGCCGCAAATCGGGAATTTCTTCCAGAAAATGCCGGGTGATATGCGCCGCAAAGCACAGGCGCCCCCGGTGGGTTTCGTGGTAAACGGGGATGCCGCTTTCCCGGGACAAGCGGCTCGACATGGTGAAAAAGGCCTTGGCCTGTTCGAAGGTAAAGTAGTCGCGTCCGGAGTGGCAGTTGACGTACAGGGGTTTGAGGGCCAGGGCGCTGCGCAGTTGGGATTCGAACTGGGGCAGATGTTTTTCGTAGTTCGCATCAGAACCGCCGCACAGCAGGCCAAAGGACAGGCCGTTTTTTTGCATGGCGGCCGTGAATTCGGCGCGTCCCTTTTCATCGGTCATCACCCACACCTCTACCCCGTCGTAACCGGCTTCCTTTACTTTGGAGGCAAAGGCATCCCAGGTACCGGAGTATCCCCAGTTGGTAGCCATTATTTTTAGCGAGAAATCGGCGGGCACCTGAAAGGAAGGTTTATTCAGCGCCGGGGTAAGCCAAAGGCTGCTTCCGGCCAGCGTGGTGTTTTTAATAAATTTACGGCGGTTCATAGATGCGTCGATAAAGGTTGACAAGCGTTGGTGTTCTCCGGCACAAATTAACACAAATAACTCCTATCAACCTTTATCAACTCATTTCCCGCCGACAATCCGCTCCTTAGAGCAATTGAGATTTCAACATGCTCTCAGCGTTTCACAAAGTCCAGCGCCGCGGAATTGATGCAATAGCGCAAACCGGTCGGTTTGGGACCATCGTCGAAAACGTGGCCCTGGTGGCCGCCGCAACGCGCACATTCCACTTCCGAGCGGACCATACCCAGGCTTTCATCCCGGTTTTCCCGCACATACTCCGGCTTGATGGGTTGATAAAAAGAAGGCCAGCCCGTGCCGGATTCAAATTTCGTGTCGGAGGAGAACAGCGGCAATCCGCAGGCGGCACAGATAAAAGTGCCCTTTTCGTGGTTGTTCCACAAGTCGCCGGAAAAAGCCCTTTCCGTGCCTTCCTGACGCAGCACATAGAATTCCATCTCGCTGAGTTCTTTTTTCCAGACGTCGTCGGTTTTGGTGACGGTGGCCAGTTTTCCGTTTTCAAAACGCGCGGGCACAATGGTGTCGCCGGCCGGGGCCATTGTTGCTTCTACGGAATGCCCGGAGGCCGGCTGGTCCGGGGTGTTGCAGGCCTGAATGGCCAGGACGATCAATAAGTACTTCATGGTGATCTGAACAGTTAAAAAGGTTAAACCCTGCCCTACCCGGGGTCGTCCACGGTGGTTACCGGTCGTTCATCTTCTTTTCCGCGGTTCATTCCATTCTTCCCGTTCGGCGAACTGCACGATTTTTTTCATGAAGTTCACCATGGACAAGAAGACCAGAAAACCGATGGAAATAACGATCAGTATCCAGCGATACGTACCTGCATCGCGCAGCGGAATACCCGAAAACATCCAGGCGGCAAGGCCCGTACAAAACGCCAGGCCGATATACGTATACATGGAACGACCCCAATATCGGGCGAAACTGTCGGCGCGCAGACTCATCAGGCTGTTCAGTATGGCGAACAACAGCATAAAAGCGGCGGCGATGGACCAGGCAAACAGGGGCTCGGCAGCGTATATGCCGGCAACCGTCAGCAGCCAGCCGCCCAGCATCAACACGACCGCCCCGGTGAATATCGCCACAGCCTGGGCGATCGGATTGTCAATTTTTTTAAAATCGGATTCTGTCATGACGGTGGACGGTGGAGCCTTTCTTATAAGGCTGTTGATTCGTTTAGTAACACTCAAAAAATAAGTTACCGATTTAGCCGGGCAAACGTTTACTAAACCTTGCAGGTTTAGTAAACGTGGTCGCAAAGTTATTTTTTGAGCGTTCCTTAATTGCGGATTTGATTATAGATCGCCCCCTTGTTTTCAGAGTTATTTGCAGATAAACAAATCCCCAAATAAACAAATCCCCGACTTGCGAGACGGCCTCTACCGGATCATTACCCCTTTGCGGTTGAGAAAGGGAATTTCGGTAAAATTCATGACGTCGAGGCTGCCGGGCACGAACACATATTTTTTGTCGTAGAGGTAAGCGTTGAAGGAAAAACTGACCCAGTACTCATTGGCGATGCCCAATACCTCCTTCTGCACGGGTTCGATCTTTACCGCTTCCAATGGGCCGATCTCGTCCCAGAAATAGCGCAGAGTGGTGGTACGTCGCTGTTCTCCGTTGATCACGCCGTAGCCATTCGAATTCACCAGCACGGAGCGGATCGGTTCGTCCTTGAAATTCAGCAGCCAGGTATCCCAGAAGTCTTCGTGGTCTTCCTCGTGCTCCAGCCGGGGTACGATGGCAATGGCCAGGTCTTCCACTTTCAGGATTGGAATATCTTTTTTCATTTTCTGTTTGTTGAATTTGTTCGCAGGGGCGGTTCGCCACCGCTTAAAAGATCAGTTTGCAGTCGAAGACGGCCTGAAAATGCCTTTTTATCTTTTCCTTTACTTCATTCGCGTCGACCGGCCGCCCCAATTCGGCCGCCAGCGACGTGACACTTTTATCAGCGTCGGCGATGCCACAAGGTACGATATAATCGAAGTATTCGAGGGCCGTATTCACATTGAAAGCCCATCCGTGCAGAGTCACCCAGCGGCTCAGGTGCACGCCGATGGCACATATCTTCCGGTTAGTCCCCTTGCTCTCCGTCCCGTCGCTCAGCCACACGCCGGTATATTCGCTGATCCGGCGCCCCTGCAGCCCGTACTCGGCAATCGTCCGGATAATGACCTCCTCGATGTTCCGCACGTACCGGTGTACGTCCGTAAAAAAACACTCCAGGTCGAGCAGGGGATAACCGACGATCTGTCCCGGTCCGTGAAAAGTGATGTCGCCCCCGCGGTTGATGGGGAAAAATTGTATGCCCCGCTCCCGGAGCTGGTCTTCCGACAATAGCAGGTGGTCCAGCGAGCCACTCCGGCCCAGCGTGAACACGGGACTGTGTTCCACCAGCAGCAACTGGTGGGGCTGTGGGTAGGCGCCAGGCTTTAACTGCCTGTTATTCAGTTTGTTCTCTACCAGTATGCGGTGCAGGCCGGTTTGAAGATCCCACGCTTCACGGTAGTCCATCCGGCCGAGGTCCCTGAATTGCACGGTTTGCATGAGCGCTTAAACAGCAGTGCCGCGGCGATGTTTTTAAATAACCGGAAATGCTACTTTTGCCGTGCCTTCCGCATTGAATACCCGCCTGTGAAAAGTAAAAACGTTGTGCTTCCGCTCCTTTTCCTGATGGCAGCCTTCATAGCCTGCCACAAGGAAACCTCTTCCGATCCGACGCCCTACACGCTTGTTATTCCGGCCGGACTCCCGCCCATGAACATACCCGCTGACAATCCGCTCACCGTGGAAGGGGTGGCACTGGGCCGGAAACTGTTCTATGATCCGTTGCTTTCCGGCGACAATACCCTTTCCTGCGCCGGCTGCCACCGGCAGCAACAGGCCTTTGCCGGTCCGGAACGATTCAGCAAAGGCATTGCCGGCCAGACCGGTCGCCGGAACGCCATGCCTTTGTACAACCTGGGCTGGCAGCGAAAATTTTTCTGGGACGGGCGGGCGCTTTCGCTCGAAGCCCAGGCCCTGATGCCGATTCAGGATCCGGTTGAAATGCACCAGTCCCTGTCGGGTGCCGTGGCGGAACTACAGGCACATCCCGAATACCCGGTACTTTTCGAGCGGGCGTTCGGCACCGACCGGATCGACTCGGCGCTGATCGCCCGTGCCATTGCCCAGTTCGAGCGGACCCTGGTGTCCGGCAACGCGCGCTTCGATCGCTGGAAAAGCGGCGCGATCCAACTGACCGACGCCGAAATGCGCGGCATGGCCCTGTTCAACAGCCCGCAAAAGGGTGATTGCACCCATTGCCACGTACTGGGCAGCACCTTTTCCGACTTCGAGTTTCGCAATACGGGTCTTGACAGCATTCCGTCAGATGCCGGCCTGGCCGAAGTGACCGGCCTGCCTACCGATGCCGGAAAGTTCAAAACGCCGTCGCTGCGCAACGTCGAGTATACGGCGCCTTATATGCACGACGGCCGGTTCAACACCCTGGAAGAGGTTATTCAGCACTATAACACCGGATTTTTCCAGCACCCCAATCTGGACGTGAATCTGGCCCATGCCCAGAAGGGACGGCTGACCGCTCAGGATATCGACGATATGATCGCTTTTTTAAAAACCTTGTCGGATCCGGAGTTTTTGCAAGAACCGGCGTTTGGGAAACCGGAATAGCCGTTCATGGCGGTTTGCAACACGCCCGTTTTTCAATCGTCCAATCCAGTATCTTTGCGGACCTGTTCAATATTCCACTGCGACGATACCGTTTAATCAATGACCGAATCCAACTTCTCCCCCGAACCTTTCAACTGGCTTTCCGACCTGCGTCCGGCTTTTGCCGCACAGGAAGCCTGGCTCGATGGTTCGTACAGCCGGCCAGTCCTGTACCACCTGAATTACAAGCCCGAAGGAGCGTTCGGCATCGCCTGCGGCGCCGGCCTGCTGGCCGAACACGTACGCCGGTTTCGCTTCTCCGTCGACCTGATCCAGCACCTGGGCCAGGTGACCGACGGGCAGGGCCGCTCGATGTTCCGCGAAAGTTTCCTGAATCACCTGCAACGCATGCGCCTGCGCGTACAGGTGAACGCCGCACCCGAAGGCGCCCTGTTGCTGCCCGGCGAGCCGGTATTGGTCGTACAGGGCCCGCTGGACCATATCCGGTTGCTGGAATCGGCTTTTCACCTCCTGATGTGGGAATCTACCCATTGGGCCACCATGGCCGCGGCTGCCCGCTGGAAACGCGGCGAATGGACCGAGGAAGACACCCCTTCTCCCCCACTCTATCCTTTCAACCCCGAGGGCTGGAAGATCCGCGCGGCCTATATCGGCGGCGCTTCGACCGACGAGATACTCGGTAACGTCGGCAAAACCGCCCGCGAAAGGTTTCCGGGAGAAGGACTGCAACAGATCGAACACGCGCCGGGCGAACCGATGGTGCAGATCCGCCGCCTGTTTAAAGGCAACCAGCCGCTTGGCGACGTATGGCTCACCCCGGCGCAGGAGGAAGAAGCCAGTGTCAGCCGGACCCGCATCCGGTTTCTCGACGAAAACAGTGGCCGGCCGGCCGAAATAAAGATGTCCCGTTTTCAGAATCTCTATCAACCGGTACTGGTGAAGGGGCACCCGGTGCTGGCGCCGCCCCGGCTCGGGTATCTGCGCCAGCGGATGCTGAAGCAAACCGAGGCTTTTCATACGGTAAAACTGGAGCAGTATCCCCACGGGTGGTACGCGTAACGCCGATCCCCGATCGGCGTGATCTCGCCGTCCCCGATCGGGGACATCACGCCGATCGGGGATCGGCGTTACAGGAACGCCTGCTTGAACGCCGCCAGGCAACGCTCGCGCGCAAACGCGTGCTCCACCATCGGACGCGGATAGGCCGGGGTGCCGAATTCAGGTACCCACCGGCGGATGTATTCAAATTCCGGATCGAATTTTTTGGTTTGTTCGGTCGGATTGAAGATCCGGAAATACGGTGCCGCGTCGGTGCCGCAACCGGCCGCCCACTGCCAGCCGCCGTTGTTGCTGGCCAGGTCGTAGTCGAGCAGTTTTTCGGCAAAATAGGCCTCCCCCTTTCGCCAGTCGATCAGCAGGTGCTTGGTCAGAAAACTAGCAACGATCATGCGCACGCGGTTGTGCATGTAGCCGGTGGTATTCAGTTCGCGCATCCCGGCGTCCACAATGGGGTAACCGGTGTGGCCGGCGCACCAGCGGGCAAACTCATCCGGTACATCCCGCCATTCCATCCGTTCGTATTTCGGCTGAAAGGGCCGGCTCACGACGTGCGGGAAATGGGCCAGGATCTGGCTGTAAAAATCCCGCCAGATCAGTTCGTTCAGGTAAGTCGCATTGAGAGAAAGCGCATGGCGGGCCTTTTCGCGGATGCTGACGGTACCGAAACGGAAATGCAGGCCGAGCCGGGAAGTGCCGTTCTGCGCCGGAAAATCCCGGGTGCGGTCGTAGTTTCTGATCAGGCCGCGCGTTACCGTGGCCGGTGGGAAGGCGATGCCGGCCGGCTGAAAACCCAAATCGGCCAGATCCGGCATGGTCAGCGGCGCAGTTTTCAGGAAATTGTCAAAATACCACTCGTTGGGATAGGAACTCAGGTAAAAAGAAACCCGGTCTCCGCCCGCCTCTCCGGCACCCCAACGGCTTTGTAATTTTTCCAGCCATTTTTTGCTGTACGGCGTAAAAACGGTGTAAGGCGTTCCATCCGCTTTCAGCACCTCATCCTTTTCAAAGATGACGTGGTCTTTAAAGGTATGCAACGGTATGTTTTTTTCGGCCAGCAGGGCCATTACTCCGGCATCGCGCGACAGGGCGTACGGTTCGTAGTCCCGGTTGGTGTACACCGCCCCGATCGTAAATTCCTGCAAGATCTGCGGCCAGACCTGCTCCGGTTTGCCGTAGCGGACCAGCATCGACCCGCCCAATGTCTCTATCCGGTGTTTCAGGTCGGCAACAGTTTGATGGATAAATTCCACCCGCGCATCTTTTTCAGGTATTTCGTCGAGAATGTTGCGGTCGAAAATAAACAAAGGGAGTACGGGATGGGCGCCTTTTAACGCATGGTACAATCCGGCATTGTCATCGGCGCGCAAGTCGCGGCGGAACCAGAAAATGGAAACGGTTTGAGACATCGGCAGTATTTCTGACGGGTCGGAGAACAAGTGAAAGGCTGGATGGTTTTGAAATGGTTTTGCTGCCGGCAGGTAAGTCATCGGCCGGTTATGTTCAAACCAATCCCACCCATGCAACTCAACCAGGCCATAGACCTGATCCGGCACGAGGCCCTAAACGGGCCGGAGCAGGCAATTTGGGCGGACCTCGGCTGTGGCAGCGGCCTGTTCACCTTTGCCTTGGCTCATTTGCTGCCAGCCGGAAGCACCATCTATGCCATCGACCGGGATCCTGCCCTGCTTCAGCCCCATTCCAATCCCCGCTGCCAGCAAATCATACCGCGACAACTGGATTTTATCGAACAGAAACTTGATCTCAGCGGCCTGCACGGCATTCTGATGGCCAACTCTCTGCATTACGTAGCCGACCAGCCGGCTCTGTTACAAAAACTGAAAAAATGTCTCGCTCCGGAAGGGTACTTCCTGATCGTGGAATATGACACGGATCTTTCCAACCCTTGGGTGCCCCACCCCATCCGTTACTTGGGTCTGGAACGGTTGTTCCGTCAGGCGGGATTTACTGTAGTGCAAAAATTGCGGGAAATGCCTTCCCTGTATGGAAGAGCGAATTTGTACGCGGCGTTGGCACATCAGCCGTAAACAGCAGGCGAATTATTGCGGAGCCGGAAACAGTGGAGGCCGGACCAACCATCCCCTGCATGTTACCGTTTGGGGGGCTTGTTCGGCGACCTGACCGACCGCTATGGCAATAACTGGCTGTTGCACTTCGACAGCGGCCAGGAGTGATTACGGTTCTGGCTTCTGGTAGCACAATATCCAGTTTCCGCCCGTATCGATCGCCCAGGCCTCGGGGAACACGTCCCGGAAGGTTCGTTCAAAAAAACGCTCTGTAACGCTGCGGATGGCCTGGTCACCGCCATGCAGCCGGTTGAACAGCAGCAGCCCGCCGGGGCGGAGCAATTCGGCGCAGTCCTGCAAAAAATCCGGTGTTTCGAACTGGGGCGGGGTCAGGTCGTCTTCAAATATGTCGGCGATGACCATATCGTACTGTTCCTCGGTGATCTGCACGAACAGTTCGGCGTCGGCCGTTATGATGTCGATCGGGCTGGATAGTCGCGAAAGGGTGTATTTGGTGGCCAGTTCGGTTACGGTTTCATCCCACTCCACGGCGGTATAGCAGTAGTCGCGGTGAAAAACCTTCTCCAGCATATAGGGCACCGAGCCAAGGCCAAGCCCCAGCACCAGTACATCCCGAATCTCGCGCTCATCGATCTTAAGTTGGTCGAACGCGACGAGGAAATTTTTATACAGGTCGTCCCAGGAATAAATGGCGTCGCCGCTCAGCAGTTGCAACCGGCCCCGGTCGAGCGATACGGTCAGTTCCGGGTTCTGTTCGGAACCGGTTTGTTCCAGGGTAAACGGAACAAGATGCGACAGCCATTTTTTCCAGCGCGGGATGTTCAAGGGAAATTATGAATTATGAGTTATGAATTATGGGGGTAAAGCCTTGTTGCCGAAATTGAAAAAAAGCGGGCCGCTCATATTTGGGTGTCAGTTATCCTTCTTTTTCTTTTTGAAGGGGTCGAACTGATCCAGCTTTTTCTTGGCCTCGTCCACGGTCTTTTTGCCTTTATCGCCGAGCACTTCCTCGGCTTTTTTACCGGCGGCTTCGCCGGCCTTGTTACCGATTTCCTTGGCCGCTTTATCCTTGGCATCCTGAATGGCCTTGTCGGCCACTTTTTTCAGGCTGTCGGCGGCCTTGTCGGCCGCTTCCTTGGCTTTATCCTTGGCCTTCTCCAGTTCCCGGTTGGCCACGTTGGTCAGGGAGTCTTTGGCCTTGTCGACCGCCGCCTGCACGGTAGCCGAAGCTTCGTCCTTGATGGTGGACTGGCCGTCGGAACCCAGTACCTTCATGGCCACCCTGGGGTGGGCAAGGGAGCCGGTCAGGTCGAAGCGGACGTTGATGAATTCCCCCTGGGCGATGTTGACGCCGTATTGGCCGGCCTCCTTGCTGAGGAAATTGAGCGCGGAATTGGCGGAGCTGCCCAGCACCGATTTTTCCAGCGCCTTGCGGGGCACTTTAGCGACGATCTGGTATTCCATGTCCTGGTTCAACCCGTGCGAGCCGCCGATTTTCATGGCTACGTCGCGCATCTGCACGTCGAAGGGTTTCACCGTTACCTTCCCGTCTTTCACCTCGAACCAGTTCTTGGTATTTTTCAACTCCAGTCTCTGCAGGTAATCGAGGCCCAGTTTCGAACCGATGTCGTTCATGGGCTTCAGGTTATTGAACGTAGCGTTCAGCGTTTCCAGGAACCCGGCGGCCGACAGGGTGGCGAAAACGGGCATCATGTCCTTGCCCAGCAAACCGCTCATCGACAGCGTGGTGTTGAACTTGCCGTCCATCAGTTGCATCACCGGGGCCAGGGTTTTGGCCGTAGCGAAGGTTTGGAAGGCATCGCGGAAGCCCATGTTGCGCATGGCCATATCCATGTTGAAGAAAGGCGTGGCCGGATCCTTGGTATTGTATTCGCCGGTGAGACCGACCTGGCCGCCGATGACGTTGGCGGTGCAGTCCTTCAACTGGGCAACCCCGTCTTTCACCGTCACCTGGCCGTTCAGGTTGGTCAGTTCGTAGGTGGTGTATTTGAGGCGTCCGAAATCGGCATTCAGGGTCATGTCCACGTTTTTGGGCACGGGAATGATCTCTTCGGTGGCGGCGGGGGTGCTCCCGGAAGCGGTACCCGAAGCACCGGCTGCCGGCGCTTCCATGAACTGGTTCAGGTCGAAAAATCCGGACGTCAGGTTAACGGTGCCGGAAACGGTCTGATTGTCGAACAGGTAGTTCCAGGCGTTCAGGATGCGTCCGTTGCCATGCAGGTCGCTGGCGCCGATGTTCATACCGAAGTTGTCGACGGTCATTTTATTCGGCATGAAGTGGCCGCTCAGAGCCAGGTTGGTCAGATCATAGGTTTCGTAGCGGAGGCGGTTGATCTTGCCGTCCACTTTGAAATCCCAGCGGTCGAACACTTTTTCCGAACCGGCGGCCGGAGCCGCTTCCACGTCGGTCGGCACCACGCCGGCATCGGCAGTGGCAGGCGTCATCCATTCGTTGGCGTCGAAAAGGTTGGAGTTCATGTTCATCGAGCCCACCATGGTTTTGGTGGTGGAAAAATAAGCCAGGATATTGTCGATGGAGCCGCTGGCGCGCAGGTCGCTTTTGCCGAGGTTGGCGTCGAAATTCTGGACAATAACCCGTTGCGGGGTCAGGTTGGCACTCAGTTGGTTGATCTTTACCGCCGGCATGTCGGCCGATTTGTAACTGATGTTGCTCATGGCAAAATCGCCGGCCATGTTCACCTGGTCGTATTGCTGGGCGTCGATCTGGCTCATGGCCGCCTTGATGGTCACGTTGGCGCGGATAATACCGGCCAGTTCCTGCACCCCTTCTACGGGAAAAGCCTTGGACAGTTCGCCGAGGTTGAGCGTGCCGACGATCTTCGTATCCACGGTGGGGTCCGATTCGGGCGTTTTCAGGTGAAAATAACCCTCCAGCGGGTTCGAACCGATCCGCAGGCTGAATTTGGGAATGCTCACCGTCATGTCGTTCAGACGCGAAGAGGGGCTGTTGATGACCGCGTCTACGTTGATGCCACTCACGCCGAGGGGCAGGTCGGGGTATTTAAAATCGGCGTTGCCGACTTTGAAGTCGAGTTTGAAGGCCGGATAGGTTTTTTCGTTGTAAGTACCTTTGACAAAACCGGCAAACTGGACGGTGCCGTTGGCCTGCACGTTGTTGTAGTCTTTGGTATAGGCGCCGGGAACAATGGACAACAGGCTTTTGAAAGTATTTTCCGGGGTGCCGAAGGTCAGGTCCATGCGGATGTCTTCGCTGTTGTCGGGCATTTGCACCCAGCCGTCGAGCATGACCTGCAGGGCGTTGACCTTCAGGTCGTTTTCCTTGAAGTCGAACTTCATGTTTTTCATGTCCGCCCCCAGCGTCGCTTTCCAGTCGGCCCGGGCCTTGCTCAGGTACTGGATGCCACCGTAGTCGACGGACAGTTGTTCCACGCCGGTTTCCATGACGAGATCGTAGAGGTCTGCGGTGAATTCTCCGGAGCCGGTATGTTCCACCCCGTCCAGTTCGGCGCGCATGTCGAGGCCGCGGTCGTCGTACAGGATCTTGCCGCCACTGATACCGTAGTGTTCGAGTTTGACCGGGCTGCTTTCCGCGGAAGACGCGGTGCTTCCGGCGGGTTCGGGCTTGGTAATATCATAGTTGGCCTGGCCGTCGCTGAGCACAAACACCCGGATGTCCGGCTTTTTAAAATACAGTCCGCGGATGATCACCTCGCTGCCAAAAATGGCCGACCAGAGGTCGACGGCCACGTCGAGTTGATCGCACTGGACGAGTTTTACGCCGTCGAAAGGGCCGGGGCCGTTGGTGACGCTCAATCCTTCGAGGCCGACGGAAAGTTTGGGAAAATGGCGAAAGATGGAAATATCGACGTCTTTAAAGTCTACGGTTGCCGTCAGGCTTTCGTTGGCGGCATTTTTGACCTGGGCAATGATCTCGTCCTTGAAAAAATATGGGAGCGCAACAAGTGCGCCGATGAGCAGGACGAAAAAGATGGCAATGCCGAAAAGTAGTTTTTTCATGGTGTAAGTATTCAATCATGCGAAGACATGAAGCGGTTTGTCCGGAATAACCAACGGTTCCTTCGCTGCGTCTTCGCGTCTTCGTGGTTTTTAATAAAACGGCGCAGCAAAGAAAACGATGTTCCCAGAACTTCTTTTTCATAAAAAATTTAAAGAAAATATTAGATCGGGCCGTCGAAAAAGCCGGCGGAGCATCTTTGCGGTCCGGCTGGAAATTTTCCATCGGTCAAACTTTAATCCTTCCCTACATTCGCACCATGAACCAAAGAGTAATTTTCCTCGACCAGCAACAGGAATTT
>WBZQ01000847.1_pt1 | contig 22692 bp, 16 predicted proteins | sample 5204251 | NCBI WGS metagenome assembly WBZQ01 (sample SAMN12412402, study PRJNA552823) | activated sludge metagenome | isolation source: activated sludge from nitrification reactor of wastewater treatment plant... | place: USA: Virginia | collected 2017-09
CACCCGTCGTGCTGCTGAATTTACCCGCCGGACAGTTCAAACACGCCGTCGCGCCCTCCTGGCCCTGGTACTGACCCGCCGGGCAGGACTGGCAAATAACGGAACCTGTGGCGCTGCTGTATTTGCCCGCCGGGCAACTCAGGCAAACGCTCGAACCGGTTACGTTGCTGTAATAGCCCGCCGGGCAGGCGATGGTATTGATACCATCCGGGCAATAACTGCCGGCCGGGCAGGGCTGGCAGTCGATGGTCACCGTTTGTCCGTTACGCACTTCGGTGACCGGGTAATAACCGGGCTCGCAATTGCAGGTGGCGGTATTAAAGTTGGCAATACCGCTCACCGCCAGCGGACAGTTGTCGCACGTATTGCCGAGGCCGTCGTTGTCGGTATCCGTTTGGGTGTTGTTAGCGATGGCGGGGCAGTTGTCGCAGGCATCGGGCCGGCCGTCGAAGTCGGCGTCGGTGCTACCGGTATTGGCCGTGCCGGGGGTCAGGCAGGCCAATACGAAATCCGCGTTGTTGTTGTTGGTATCATCGCCGTCGGGTGTCCGCGACAGGCCCAGGTTTTGGATAGGCACGGTGCCGTCGTCGTTCAGCAAGGTGCCGGAGCCTTCCACGGCGCCGGTTACGGAGCCTTCGTAACTGAGCGCATCCACGAGCAATGAATTGTTCAGCACGAGGCGGATGGCGTCGGGCGCCCCGTTCTGGATACGGTCGGAAACGGCGCCGTCGAAGTTGAAATCGCAGTTGGCCACCCCCGAACCGTTCCCGCAGATGACGTAGTAATCTCCGGCTTCGAGGTTGACATTGGGCAGATCGACGGTACGGTACACTGTATTGCCTCCGCCATCCACCAGTTCCAGTTTGTAGTTGTCGAGGTTCACGGCCGTACCGCTCACGTTCCTGAGTTCGATGAATTCTTTGTTGTCCGTACCGCTTTGGTCGTAATCCACTTCGTTGATCACCAGGGTCGCCGGATAGCACACGCTGAGGCTGTTGAAGAAAGCGTCGCGCTGCCCGCCGTTGCCGGCATTGGCGTTGAACAGCCGGACCTGAGCGACCGCCTGCCCGCCCGCCGGGTTTTTCAAACTGCCGGTGAAGGTGGACGCCGATCCACCCAGTGGCGTAACGATCAGTTGATACGTGGTAGCCGTTGGCAGGGTGAATTGCAGGCTCAGGCCTTCGTCGGTAAAATTGATGCCGGTATTGTGTTCGTTGGTAAGGTCCTTGGTCTTGTAGTCGGCCTCACCGTTCCGGAAGTAAAACTCGAACAGGTCTTGCCCGCTGGCATTTTGCAGGCCGAGGCCCACCGTGCCGCCCGACTCAATCCAGCCGTTGTCCATTTTCAGGGAAAAAACGCTGCCGGCGGGCAGCGGGGCCGCGAAGGTGCGTACGGCGTTGGCGGTCTGGCCGGAATTGGCGTACATACCGAAGGCCTCGCCGCCGGTATTGATGTCGCCGTTGGCGTTGCCGTCGCCATCGCCGTTGCCGGCCGAGGAGCCGATAAAAAAGCCGGAATTGGCCGAACCGGAGAGGGCCCAGGCGCCGAAGCCGGTGCCGCCGTTCAAGCCGTTCGTCCAGCCGCTGTTGTAGGTGGCGGCGTCGGCCTGGTCGGTGGCGCAGAAGGGCTGGCTGGCCGCCAGTTCGGTATTGAAGGCCAGGATGCGGGAAATGCCCTGGCAGGAGAAAGTGCCGGTGGCGGTAGTGGTCACCGGGAAGGTGGAAAAATTGCCGTTGCGGTTGGGCGAGTTGGGCCGGTCGGGAGCAAAAGTGAAGGTGGAGCCCGCTGCGGCGTATTGCACCGTACCGATCTCGATCTCCGTGGCCGCGCTGGCGTCCCACACGAACACCCGGAAAACCTCGCCGCCGGCCATACCGTTCGCCGCCGGGGCGCCCAGCACCTCGATGATCATATCCTTCACGCCGTCCCACTTGAACTGCTGCCCGATGCGGCCGATACCGGCTACCTGTCCGGCAGCATTTTTCACCGCTACTTCGTCGCCGGCGGCGATGGGTGCTCCGTTGACGACCAGGTTGGCCGCATCGGTGGCGCGCAGGGCGATGAAGTGCGGGCAGCCGCCCGGGGTGGCATTCATGTTGAAATGGCTGGAGGCGGTGCCCGGCGATTTGGGGTACAGGCCGGTGACCGACCACCAGGAATAATCGCGCTTCTGGGCTTTGATGACGGCCCGCGAATCGCCGAAAGCCTGGGTGCTCTGGAACAGGTAGCCGTCGGAATAGTCCTTCAGGTATTTGTTGCTGAACGGCGTATTGACCCACATGGCGTGTTCGAGGTCGTCGTCGTCGTTGAGGCCCAGCACCATACCGTCGCTTACGCCCCCGGTAAGGCCGTTGCGGCGCAGGGCGAACATATTGCCGCCGTTGTTGTCGGTGGTATAGCCGGTGACGGTCCAGTCGGGCGACATGGGGCCGGGCGAGGCGCAGTCGTCGGAAGTGCCCTTGGCGGTATAGGCGCGCAGGGCCATCTGCCATTTGATGTCTTTGGACAAACCATACCAGTACCAGTCTTTCCAGAACACCGTGGGGCGGCCTTCGGCGGCCAGGATGTAGGGATACCCCATGTCCTCCTTGTCGGCGGAAATGGGGTCGTGGCCGCTGGAGTAGCCGAATTTCAGGCAGGAAGCGCCGTAGGGTATGGCGCAGCCGGGGCTGTCGCCTTCGTAGCCGAGGCGGTCGGTATCGTGGTTGTCGAGCCAGGTCACCACGTCGAAACCGCCCATGTCGGTGCCCAGCACGAGGCCCTGCCCGACGAGTTTCTGGTAAATATCCTGGGTGTTGCCGGTGGCGTTGAGTACGTCGCGCAGCCGCTCGCGCAGGGCGAAGTCGAACATGGATATTTTGGCGGATTTTACGCCGCCGGCATTGGCGCTGTTCTGCACGGCGTTCCAGTAGTTGCGCAGTACGGTCGGGTTGGCGTCGAAAAGTTCGCCTACGGCGAAGGGCTGGCTGCCGTTTTTGGTTTCGACCAGCCATTTGGCGATAAAATCGGGCTCCACGTGTTTCACGGCGTCGAGCCGGAGTTCGTCGAAGCCCACTTCGTTGACCAGCCAGCGGCCCCACATGATCATCGAGTCGCCCATGGCGCCGATGCCGGGCGAGGTGGGCGTTCCGAAGTACCAGCTGCCGGGGTTGCTGTTGGTAGCGTTGGCCGGCGGGTTGGCGTCGTTGTCCGTGAAGTGGCACACGTCCTCGAAAAAGAAGGAAGAGTAGTAATCATTGGCGCCGTTGTGCAGGTTGTTCTGGTGGAACCAGCGGGCGTTGGCGGCCGTCGTCTTCACGCGCTGGCTGGCCGGGTCAAAAATGATGTAACCCTGCCCGCCGCCGAACTCGTACGGTGCCTGGACGGCCGATCCGCCGCGATGGTTGAGCACCACGTCACACATAGCCTTCATGCCGTTGCTGTGGATGGCGGCCAAAGCGGCGTCCATTTCCGCCCGGCTGCCGTGGCGGGTGCGGGTGGTACCCTTGTCGAAATACGAACCGAGGTCGAAATAATCGTAGGTACCGTAGCCCATGTCCCATACCCCGGCAAAACTCTTGGTCGGCGGCGGCGTCCACACGGCGTTGAACCCGGCGCCGGAAGAGCCAAGTTGGGAAGCCACCCCCGCCAGCGTATCCCACCAGATGCCTCCGGTGGTGGTATTGGTCACATCGCCGGGGTGGGTATTCCAATAAAAGCCCTGCATGATGACGTCCTGGGCGTCGGTACGAAGGGGCAGAAATATCGGGGTACACAGCAGCAGCGCTGCCGGCAAGAGGCGGGTAACATTTTTCATATCGGACAAGAATTACAACAGGAAGCGTTTGTTTAGAGCGTGTTCGGGATTTTAAGTTCGGGCTCCAAGCGGCAAATTTTCTTTCACTGTTCGTTAAAATTTTCGCCGTAGGCGCCCGGCTACGGCTGCAAATTTTGCCTTCATTGAAAGAAAATTTGCTCGCTTTCGCCACGAACCCAAATCCCGAACACGCTCTAAAAAGCCGCGGCCCCGGACTGAGTAAAATCCGGTTCTGCATCCATCACAACATTTTTCCGGCGTTCAAATCCGCCGGAATTGAGTTTTATGAAAACGATCACCGCACACCTGCAATCCATACCGCCGTACACGCCTTCCGACGGGGCCATTTACCTGGCCGGTAATTTCAACAACTGGCAGCCGGGCGACGAGCGCTATCGTTTCCGGGCCAATGGCGACGGCTCTTTCCGGCTCGACTTTCAGGCGGAAAGCGAAACGCTGGAATACAAGATCACCCGGGGGAACTGGGTGGCGGCCGAAGGCGACGCCCGCGGCAACGAACTGCCCAACCGGGTTTTCAAGGCCGGCAGCCAAAGCAACGACCTGTGGATGCGGGTGGAATCGTGGACCGACCTTCAGGCACAGGCCGGCCGCTTTGCCGCGAACGTGCTGCTGCTGCACCCGGAGTTCCAGATCCCCCAACTGGGCCGCACCCGGCGCATCTGGGCCTGCCTGCCACCCGACTACTGGTCCGGTCGGCAGCGATATCCGGTGGTGTACATGCAGGACGGGCAAAATCTGTTCGACAATCCCGGGGCCATATTCGGTTCCTGGGGCATCGACCGGGCCCTGAACCGGCTGTTCCTGAACGGCCGCGAATCCTCAGACGCCGGCCGGCAGCCGATCATTATCGGCATCGAAAACGGCGGCGAAAACCGCATCGGCGAGTATTCCCCCTGGAAGAACGCCCGCCACGGCGGCGGAGAGGGAGAACAGTACCTCGATTTCATCACGGATACGCTGAAGCCTTTTGTGGACGAACACCTGCGCACCCGGCCGGAGCGGGAGCATACGGCCGTCATGGGCAGCAGCATGGGAGGCCTGATCTCCCTGTATGCAGCGCTGGCCAAACCCGCCGTTTTCGGTATGGCCGGGGTCTTTTCTCCCTCCCTGTGGTTTTCCAGGGAGGTATTTCAACTGGTGAAGGACCGCCCAGCCACCCAGGCGGTGCGCATTCTGCTCATGGCCGGGCAACAGGAAAGCCAAACCATGGTGGGCGACCTGCTCGACCTGTACGAGACCCTGCTGGAGGCGGGACACGCCGAAGACAACCTGCACTACGACCTGCACTCCGACGGCACCCACAGCGAATGGTTCTGGGCCCGCGAGTTCGAACACGCCCTGCAGTGGCTTTTTGGGGAAAGACCGGATCACGCCCACGGTATTTCGAACGAAACCGTTCGCTTTGAAGTAAACCGTCAATCCAAAGAACTCCTTATCCGGGTTTCGCCGTACATTCGGGAGCCGCAACTGGAGATACGCGACTACTGCCACAACCGGCAGTTCCGACACGCTCTTAACGGTGCCGACAACCGGATTCCTTACGCCGAATGGGAGAACTGCATTTACTCGGTCCGGCTGCTCTCCGAAGGTGACCTGGTGTTCTCGCGCCGGGTGAGTCTGGAGGAGTGATTCATTGTTTCATTGTTGGATTGTTTCATTGTTTCATTGCTCCCATTATCCCATTCCCCCATTATCCCATTCCCCCATTATCCCATTATCCCATTCCCCCATTATCCCATTAAAAATTATGAACAGCATCTGGTTTTTCGAAGAGGTGGATTTGTACGAGATCCTGTGTCCGTACAAAGTGAGCGATCATTTGAAGGCGCATCCCTTGAGTTGCTACAACAAAACGGACTTCCTGTTTATGGAGGGCGATCCGGTGCGCGAGTTGTATCTGGTGGCCGAAGGCCGGGTAAAAGTGGGCTGTTACGACAATGAAGGAAATGAACAGGTCATTTGCTTTCTGGGGCGCGGAGAGATCCTGGGTGAAATGGCCCTGTTCGGGCAAAACCGCCACAAAGAATTTGCCCAGGCGGTCACCGACCGGACCATGATCTGTAAACTGCGCGTGGAGAAGGCGCAGGAACTGGTGCGCGACTATGTGCCCTTCTCGCTCACCCTCACCAAACGCATCGGCGAGCGGATGCAGAAATTCGAACGCCGGCTCCAGATCCTGTTGTTCAAGGATGCCCGCCAGCGGCTGGTGGAATTCATGAAAGATCTGTGCCGCGACATCGGCACGCCCTATCGCACCGGGGTAAAGGTAGTCCTGGACATCACCCAGAGCGACATCGCCGCGCTCATCGGCGCTTCCCGCAAGACGGTTTCCCTGTTGTTTACCGATCTGGAAGAAACGGGCCTGGTCAAGTTCTACGGAAGAAGAGAGATTTACATACCCGATGTAGAAAAACTGGCTTAGTGAAATATTTACCAGTCCAGGGCTTTACCATCGCGAAACAAGCCACCGGTCGGGCCGTCATCGGGTAGGGTAGCGGCCCAGACGATCCCGGCCGCCCCCTCTTCCACCGGACGAGCACCCCATTCCGCTGTGCCTGGATAAGTTGCTACGAAACCGGGGCAAACCGCATTGATCAGAACACCGTCTTCTTTCAATTGCTGAGCCATTTTGACCGTCAGGCCATTGAGCGCCAGTTTGGAAATAGCGTACGCCGGTACGTTTTGCGGATGGCGGGACATGCCAAAAACGGGATCGTTGAAAGTGCCCGCTCCGCTGGTAATATTCACAATTCGTCCCTGTCCGCTTCTTTTCAACAGCGAAGCAAAGGCCTTGATGGTACGCCAGGCGCCCAACAAATTGGTTTCCAGGGCTCCCATCACAAAGCCCATATCGCTTTCTAAAGGAGTGCCGCCGGCGTCGAAATAAGCGCCAGCATTATTCACGAGAACGTTCAGTCTGCCGAACCGGGACTCTACCTCCCGGGCCAGTTCCGTTACGCTTTCTTCATTTGTGACGTCGAGGGGAAATGCCAGCACATCGAGCCGTTGCTCCCGGAGCTGAGCGGCCAGTGCTTCCACTTTTTTCAGGTCCCGACCGGTGAGGATAACAGTCATGCCTTTTTGGGCCAATTGACGGCCGATCTCATATCCTAATCCTTCGGCGCGGGTAACACCGGTGACGAGAGCCAGCAGAGGGTTAGTAACTTCCATATTTTGACTTATTACGATAAGATATTGTGAATTGATCCACAAGAACAGTGCAAATCCGGATTGGGTTTAAGTATTGTTTGGAATGAATTTTACCCGGCTCCGAAGAATCGGACGCTTGCCCGAATAAAATATCCGGCTACCTTTTCCTTAACTGTTACCCCCGTAACATCCCCTCCGCACCAAGGCCTGCACCTTTGTCCCGAACTGGTGATTGGTAGGAGTGGTGATTGGTTGACCGGTCATGAACCACTCAACCAATCGCCACTCAACCAATCCAACCAATCAGCCGATCACCAAACCCACCAACCCAACGTTATGCAATTCGACATCATTATCATCGGTACCGGGGCCGGCGGCGGTACCCTGGCCGCAAAACTGGCTCCCACCGGCAAACGCATCCTGATCCTGGAGCGCGGCGATTTTTTGCCCAAAGAGAAGGAAAACTGGGATCCGCTGGCCGTGGCCAGCGGGCGCTACAAAACCACTGAAATGTGGCGCGACAGCGAGGACCGGGAATTTTCCCCCTACCAGCATTACTGGGTGGGCGGGAACACCAAACTGTACGGCGGGGCCCTGCTTCGCCTGCGCGAGCGCGATTTCGAGGCCACCGAACACTTCGACGGCATTTCCCCGGAGTGGCCGCTGAAATACCGGGATTTCGCTCCCTGGTACGAAGAGGCCGAAAAACTCTACACCGTACACGGCACGCGCGGCCTCGATCCTACCGACCCGCCGGCCGTCAACGGCTATCCTTACCCGGCCCTGCCCTACGAGCCGCGCATGGTCGAGGTGACTGCCGCCATTCGCCGCCTGGGATATCATCCCGCCCCGATCCCCCTGGCCATCCGGCTGCCCCAGGATAAAAACGGCCGCCAAAACGACGGTGTGCACGTCGAACTGTACGACGGCTATCCCGACCCTACCGGCGCCAAAGCCGACAGCCACGTCGTCGGCGTGCAGGGCGCCCTGCAATACCCCAACGTGTCCCTGCTGCGCAACCGGAAAGCCCTGAAAATCAACACCGACGCCAGCGGCCGTCGGGCCGTCAGCGTAACCGTGGCCCATGCAGGGATGGAAGAAAACTACTTCGCCGATACCATTGTCGTAGCCTGCGGCGCCATCAACTCGGCAGCCCTGCTGCTCCGCTCCGCCAACGAAAAACACCCGGACGGTCTGGCCAACAGCAGCGGCCAGGTGGGGCGCAACCTGATGATCCACAACAACGGTATCGTGCTGGCTTATTCGGCCCGGCCCAATCCTTCGGCTTTTCAAAAAGCGATCCTTATCTCCGATTTCTACCACGGCGCGGAGGACAGCGCCTATCCGCTCGGCGCCATCCAGAACATGGGCAAGGCCGACCCGCTTCTTCTGGCCGACGCCGTCGGCGACGACCTGGGTAAGGACGGAAAGGACGCCGCCCATTACGCCGGCCACATCATCGATTTCTTCATTACGGCCGAAGATCTGCCCAAAGCGGAAAACCGCGTTACGGTGGACGCGCAGGGGAATATCCGGTTGCAGTACACGCCGAATAACCTCGAAGCCTACCGCCGTCTGCGGGAAAAACTGATCCGGATCATGGACGGGGTAGCCGAAGCGGAAGGCGCCGGCGGAACGACGAAGTATTACGGATTTAAACTCGGGATCGGCGGGGTGAGCCACCAGAACGGAACCTGCCGGTTTGGCCCCGACCCGAAGACCTCGGTACTCGACCTGAACTGCAAAGCCCACGACCTGGACAATTTGTACGTCGTGGATACTTCGTTTTTCCCTTCCTCCGGCGCGGTCAATCCGTCGCTGACGGCCATGGCCAACGCCCTGCGGGTAGGGGAGCACCTGGCCAACAGGTAAGCACACTCACCATTCATTCCAAATAATTGCCTTGCTATGAAAGCATTCCATTTTTGTATTTTTTTACTGCTCTTCGGGAGCGCGCCGGCTGGCCTGTTTTCACAAAAAGCCACCGCGGTGGCCGCCGTAAGCATTACGGTGGAAAATCTGGACCGGGAAGTGGCTTTTTTTACCGAAGCACTGGGTTTTCAAAAAATAAAGGAAGAAACCTGGACCGGTAAGGAAGCGGCGGAACTCTTCGACTGGCCCGACGAATCGGCCAGCGTTCAGATCGTTACCCTGCAACTGGGCGATGAACAGATCCGGCTCCTGGATTTTCACGGTATTCCCTCCCGCCCCGTAGCCCCTGACGCCCGCAGCAACGATTTGTGGTTCCAGCACCTGGCCATCGTGGTCAGCGACATGGAAACAGCCTACCGTCAATTGCTGACCCGCAAAGTCGTGCATGTCAGCACCGCCCCGCAAACGCTGCCCGACTACCTGCCCAATGCGGCCGGCATCAAGGCCTTCTATTTCCGGGACCCGGAGGGTCACAACCTCGAACTGATCTGGTTCCCACCGGGAAAAGGGGCGGCGAAGTGGCAGGAAACAGTAGCAGAAGGCAGTAGCAGTGGGCAGCGCTCGGAAGGCGGGCAACCGCGACCTCTGTTTCTGGGCATCGATCATACCGCCATCGCGATTGCCGATACGGACAACAGCCTGGCTTTCTATCGTGACCGGCTGGGGCTGGTGCACGGCGGCCACTCCGAAAACTACGGCCCGGAACAGGAACACCTCAACCAGGTATTCGGCGCCCGGCTCGATATTAACGGACTACACGCCGATATTGGTCCGGGCGTGGAGTTTTTGCAGTACATTGCACCGCCTGGCGGCCGGCCATATCCAGCCGACAGCAAAGCCTGGGATCTCTGGCACTACCATACCGAAATGGAGGTGGATGATCTGGACGCCCTGGTGCAAAAACTGGAAAAACCGGGCGTTACCAGGGTGTCGCGCCGGATAGCCGGCCTGTCGGGAACGAACATGGTGATGGTCCGCGATCCGGACGGCCACGCGGTGCTGCTGAAAAGCCGGCAAAAACCGCAAAAGGGATAGTTTTTCAAATTCACTGTTTATGAAATTCCTGCTGCCCATCCATGAGGAATTGACCGCCGAAGCCCTCGACATTATGGCCGCCTGTGAGGCCAAAGTCGGTTTTGTTCCGAACATCGTTTCCATGCTGGCCTATTCGCCGCCGGCTTTGCGTTCCTACCTGACTTTGTACGAAAACCAGGCCCAGGGAACCTTCAACGACCAGGAGCGGGAGGCCATTTACCTGCCCGTTTCGCAGTTGAACGGCAGCCAGTATTGCCTGGCCGCCCATACCAACTGGGCCAAACTGGCCGGACTGACCGAAGAAGAAACCCTGGCGCTGCGCCGGGGCATCCACCACAATGACCCCAAACTCGACTTTCTCGCCCGCTTTGGCCGGGCGGTGGCCGAAACACAGGGCCAGGTGCCTCCGGAACTGATGGATGAGTTCGGGGAGCGTGGCTACGGCGCCCGGCATCTGCTCGACGTGATCGCCATTGTCGTGGAGTCGCTCTTTTCCAACCTGATCGGGGTGATGATGCGGCCGCCGGTAGACTTCCCGGCGATCCGGACCGTCGGGTAAGTGCATTCCTCCGGATGCACCGTTTGCCTGGGGCAGTAAGCGTAATGCTTGCTGCCCCAGGTGTTTTTTGCGGCAATTTTTCCAACTGTTACCTGCGTAACCTTGCTCCCCGCCCGCCCGCCCGACTTTTGCACCGTAAACAATACCCCGGCATGGATAAAACCCTGCCGAGCATACACTCCAGACCACTCAACCAATCACTTTTAAAATTAACGAACCATGAAAAATTTGATTTTTCTCCTGCTGCCGGCTCTTGCGCTCTTCGCCTCCTGCGCCGGTGCCCAGCAACCCGGCCTCGGCAAAGTCGTCGACGGCTACCTCGTAAATGTGGATGAACAAGGCGTTATCCTGCAAGGCTACGATGCCGTCAGTTTCCGCAACGGCGGCGCCCTGCAAGGCGATCCGCAGTTTAAGACCACCTATCACGGCGCCGTTTACCTTTTCGCCAACGCTGAAAACAAGGCCAGATTCGACGCCAACCCGACCGCCTATGAACCCGAATACGGCGGCTACTGTGCCTACGGCGTTTCGGTCGGTCACCTGGCCCCCATCGAATTGTGGACTTTCGACACCACATTCCAGAACCGGAATATTTTCCAGCACAACCAGAAAGCCGTCAACGGCTGGAAGAAAGACGTGCCGGGCAACGATGTGCTGGCCAAAAAGGAGTGGGCGAAATTCCAGGAGCAATTCGTGAAAAAAGGATAACCCGGCTGTACAGGAAGGGGATCTGGCGCTTCGCCATTCTTCACTCCAACCTGCTTACTTACCAATCAAACAATAATAACTTGCCATGAAAATAAAACATTTCTTCCCGATCCTGCTGCTCCTGGCCGGCTTTGTTGCAAACGCCCAGGTGCTGACTACCTACCAACTTACCCTCGACGGTGCGCAAAAAGTAATGGACGCCGCCGTCGCCTACGCCAAAACCAACCAGTCCCCCGGCGGTTCGATCGCGGTGGTGGATGCCGGCGGCCATCTGCTGCTGTTCGAACGCCTCGACGGCTCTTTCCCGGCTTCCGCCACCGTGGCCATTGAAAAAGCCCGCACGGCCGCCCTGTTCAAATTTGAAAGCAAAAAACTCGAAGACGCCGTCAACGGCGGCCGCGACGCGCTCATTACCGTGGGGTACACCTTCCTGCAGGGCGGCGTTCCGGTAATGTACAACGGACAGGTCGTCGGCGCTATCGGCGTCAGCGGGGCCAAATCGGCCGATCAGGACCGGGAGATCGCCCTGGCCGGCGCCGGAGTGGTGCTGAATTGACCCGCCAGGAACCAAATCCCCAGTTCCCCAAATAATCAAATCCCCAATTCCCCCAATAATCAAATCCCCAAATCCCCGGATACCCAATTCCCCCTTGCAATCACTTCAGGTTCGCTCCCTCACCCGTTACCAGTTTCAAAATTTAATAAAATGAAAAACAGTCATTTGCCGGCGATACTCCTCGCCGGCCTGAACATACTTTTTCTGACCTCGGCCTTGGCCCAGGAACACCGCGAACTGGCGGTCGGCCAGGCCGACGCTATCGCCGACCTGCGTACCCGGCAAGGTGCGGAGGCCGTACAGGCGGTCTGGAAATACCGGGAAGCCCGGGTGGTCGAAACGGCCTTCAAAGCCCCCGGACCCGGCGCCGGCGACCCGTTGCCCCTGTATCCGACCGGGAAACGGATCGAAACGCAGGCGCTGGAGCCCAAGGCCGGCGCGGCCGGTTTCGACGATTCCGGCTGGGAAACCCTCGACCCCACCCGTATGGAAACACGCTTCGGCAGCGGCCTGCTGTCTTTCGTGTGGTTCCGGCTGACCGTGACCATACCTGAAAACCTGGGCAATTTCCCGACTGCTGGATCCACTGCGGTATTGGAAATCGTGGCCGACGACTATTCCGAGATCTGGGTCGACGGCAAACTTTCCAAAACATTCGGACAGTCCGGCAGCGGCACCGTAAGTGGCTGGAACGCCCGCAACCGGGTATTCCTGACCGATCAGGCCCGGCCCGGCCAGCAATTCCGCATCGCCATCCTGGTGGCCAATGCGCCCTTCGGCGACCTGCCGGAAAACTACGTCTGGTTTCGCTCGGCTACGCTCGATTTTTACCGGAACTACCCGCAAAACGCCGACTGGCAGGATGTAGGCCGCCTGGTACAGATCGACCGGTCTTTTGAAAAAGTGGTGGCGCCGGAGGCCAAAGTGGAGAAACTGGCCGACGGCTTTCAGTTCACCGAAGGCCCGGTGTGGCACCCCGACGGGTTTTTGCTTTTCAGCGACCCGAACGCCAACGTGATCTACCGCTACGAGCCGCTGTCGCGCAACGTCAGTATTTACCAGACCAAGTCCGGCTATACGGGTTTCGATATCGGCGAATACCACCAGCCCGGTTCCAACGGACTGGCCATTGACCGGGAAGGCCGGCTTATTGTGGCGCAGCACGGCAACCGCCGCGTGGTTCGCCACGAGAAAAAAGGGCCGGTCACCATATTGGCCGACAACTGGGAAGGGCGGCGGCTCAACAGTCCCAACGACCTGGTCCTGAAATCCGACGGCACGGTCTACTTTACCGATCCGCCCTACGGCCTGCCGAAAAACTACGCCGATCCGCGCAAGGAAACACCGCAGCAGGGCGTGTACCGGATCATAAACGGTAAAACCGAGTTGCTGGCCACCGACCTGGGCGGCCCCAACGGCATTGCTTTCAGCCCCGATGAAAAGTACCTCTACGTGGCCAACTGGGACATCCGCGACATTCACCGGACCAAGACCCTCTGGCGCTACGCGGTGACGGCGGACGGGCGGTTGGAAAACGGTACGGTGTTCTTTGATTTCAGTTTCACCGATGGGGACGAAGCGCTCGACGGCATCAAGGTCGATAACGCCGGTAACCTGTTCGTATCGGCCCCTGGCGGCGTCTGGGTACTCTCGCCTGCCGGAAAATACCTGGGCCGGATCACCGCTCCCGAGCGCCCGGCCAATATGGCCTGGGGCGATGCCGACGGCAAAACCCTTTACCTGACCGCGCATACGGGCCTGTACAAAATCCGGACGCTGAACGGAGGAAAGGTGGCCGCTTCCACGCTGCGCTGATCCTCACTAATTCTTTCATCTTTTACAATTCTCAGTCCCTTACATATGTATCAACAACCCAACAATCGCCTCCAAAACCAGACCTGCATCGTTACCGGCGCCAATTCGGGCATCGGCCGGGCGGTCGCGCTCTCCATGGCCCGCGACGGCGCCAATGTGGTCGTCAACTACGTCTTCGGTGACGAAGCCGCACAACAGGTCGTGGACGAAATCAAGCAAATGGGCGGTACGGCAATGGCTTATAAGGCCGATGTCAGCAAAGAGGACCAGGTCGCGGCCATGTTTCGCGAAGCCATCGATACCTTTGGTACGGTAGATATTCTGGTCAACAACGCCGGCCTCCAGCGCGACGCCGCTTTCCACGAAATGAGCCTGAAAGACTGGCAGTTCGTGCTCGACGTCAATCTTACCGGACAATTCCTCTGCGCCCGCGAGGCCATCCGGGAGTTCCTGCGCCGGGGGCCGCGTCCCGACGTGTCGGCGGCCCTGGGCAAGATCATCTGCATGTCGTCCGTACACGAGGTCATTCCCTGGGGCGGGCACGTCAACTACGCCGCTTCCAAAGGCGGGGTCATGCTGATGATGAAAAGCCTGGCTCAGGAATACGGGCCGATGAAGATCCGGGTCAACTCGGTGGGTCCGGGAGCGATCAAAACGCCCATCAACCGTCCGGCCTGGGAAACGCCGGACGCCGAGAAAAAACTGCTCGAACTCATTCCCTACCAGCGGGTCGGCGAAACCTCCGACATCGGCGCGGTTGCGGTCTGGCTGGCTTCCGACGAGTCGGATTACATCCACGGCACCACCATTTTTGTAGACGGCGGCATGACACTGTATCCGGGCTTTACGGAGAACGGGTGAGCAGGGAGGTTTGAAGGTTTGAGGGGTTGGATGGTTTGCAGTGATCAAACCATCCAACCCCTCAAACCATCCAACCATCCAACCCTTCAAACCATCAAACCCTTCAAACCCTTCAAACCATCCAACCCTTCAAACCATCCAACCATCAAACTTTTTTCCCCACATTCTCTCCGGCGAAGTAAGTTTGTCCCTCAGAGCGGAATCTATGACCCACCCCTCTGTTTATGGACGAAAACTTGGAAGAAATTAGCCCCGACTCTCCGCAAAGCATCCGAAGACGGCTGCCGCGGCTGAGCGTTTCCCGGCTGATCCGCTGGCTTGTTGCCCTGATCATTTTGTTCTGGGTCGTCCGGAACTGGCACGAAGACATTCCCGTGCCGGAACTCGCCCGGCAGTATACTTACCCCGATTCCCGGTTCGTATACGTGGATGGCATGGACGTGCATTACCGGATTTCCGGCCAGGGAGAGCCTATCCTGCTGTTGCACAATGCCCAAAGTTCCCTGCACGCCTGGGCCGGCTGGACGGCCGATTTGTCCGGGAACTACCAGGTGATCAGTGTGGATCTGCCGGGTTTCGGCCTGACCGGACCACACCCGCGGGGCAGTTACAGCGCCTTCATGTACGCCGGATTTATCGATAGCCTGGCCGACCGCCTGCACCTGAAAAAGTTTCACCTGGCCGGCAACGGCCTGGGCGCCCAGATCGCGTGGTTTTATGCCGCCGACCATCCAGCCCGCCTCAACAAACTCATCCTGCTCGATGCGCCCGGTTTCGAGCCGAAGCAGAGTTCCTGGGTGTTCTGGCTGGCCCGCACGCCCGTATTGAACGGCCTGCTGACCAAAATAACCCCGCGTTCCTTCGTACGGATCATGCTGGAAGACGTATATGCCGACGACGCTCAGGTTACCGATTCCCTCGTCCAGCGTCATTTCAACCTGTTGCTGCGGCCGGGCAACCGCCAGGCTTTTATCGACCGCGCCTCGGTAAGCGAAAACCGGCCGCCGGTGGACATCATCGAGCGCATCACCACCCCGACCATCATCATCTGGGGGGCTGAGGACACCCGCCTTTCACCCGAATTCGCCTATCAGTTTCACGGCAAGATCCGGGGCTCCGTATTACGCATTTATCAAAATACCGGACACTGGCCCCAGGAGGAAAACCCGCACCAAACCGTGCAGGACGTGCGGGCTTTTCTGGAAGGAAAGTTTTAAGGAGTTGAGGGTTGAAAGTTGAAGGTTAAAAGTTAAAGGTTGAAAGTTAAAAGTTGAAGGTTCGTGGTACGCCCGGTTGTTTGGAAAGAACAAAGGATTTTTTTTTCAACCTTCAACCTTCAACCTTCAACCTTCAACCTTCAACCTTCAACCTTCAACCTTCAACCTTCAACCTTCAACCTTCAACCTTCAACCTTCAACCTTCAACATCTCCGTCAGCATACCCTCCTTCATGGCATAGGCCGAAGTATAGATTTCCCGGATATCCGCTTTTTCCAGAACGTACCGGATCAGGACCAGGGCCGGCACCACCATTTCCACGCGTTCTTCGGGCAGTTTGGGCATGGCCCGGCGTTCGGCCAGGGTGCTGCGGATAAGCATGTCCGCCAGCGGGTAGAAGTTTCGGACGGGGATGTAGCCGTAAAGTTCGGGTTTTTCGGCCGGATCGAGCAGGAACAGGTCGATCACGTCGAAGGTACCCGAGGCGCCGACCAGGGTGGGGGCGGGAAATTGAAGCAGGGCCTGCCACAGTTCGGCCAGCGCCGTTTCCAGGTGTTGTTCGATGTTCTGTATTTCGGTCGCCGTGATGGGATCCCGATGGTGAAAGGTGCGCCACAGCACGGCTACACCGACGGGAAAACTTTTTTGCCAGAAAACCTTGTTCCGGTCGGCGATGATGAATTCCACGCTGCCTCCGCCGATGTCCATGATCAGAACCCGGTTGTCGGGGAAAGGGACTGCCTGGCAGACGCCTTTGTGGATCAGTTCAGCCTCCCGGTCGCCGGGGATCGTTTCCGGGCGGATACCTATAACGGAAACTGCCTGTTCGATGAATTCGGGGGCATTTTCCGCCGTTCGCAGAGCGGCGGTGCCAAAGGCACGAATGCGGGACGGCGGCACGCCGATGGCGTCCAGTTCTTCCCGGAAGATGCGCAGGGCATTCAGGCCGCGCTGAAAGGCCGCGTCGCTGATGCGCTGTATGCCCTCCTCGGCCAGTTTTACGTAAATTTTGTTTTTTTTCAGGTAACGCCACCCTCCGGCGCCGTTGTCTTCGGCGACCAGCATGTGAAAGGTATTGGTGCCCAGATCGAGGACGGCTACACGCATGTTGGAAGGTTAGAAGTTGAGGGTTGAAAATTGAAGGTTGAAAGTTGAAAGTTGAGGGTTGAGGTTGAGGGTTACAGGGTTGGTCCTGGACTCCTGGTTTCCAGGAACCCCGTTTTTCATTTCTTTTTGTCGCTAAAACTCGTTAAAACTTTATGTCGGACGACAAAGTTAAAAGTTGAATCCTTCTTTTTTCTCCCCCACCAACCGGGTGTACCCAGAACCTTCAACTTTCAACCTTCAACCCTCAACCTTCAACCTTCAACTCAAAACAGATACATCGCCTGAAAGGCCAGAAAGTGTTCGTTGAGGGAATTTTTAAAGTTGCGCCCGTCGCCGGGGGTGTACAGGTCGTTCAGGGCGCGGTGCCAGCGGAAGGTAAAGCCGAGGTGCCGCGAAGCGTAAAAAGACACCCCGAACAGGATGCTGAAACTGTTTTCGTTCAGGTCGGGCAAAGCGGCGGCGATACCGAATCCATCATTGTATTTGTCTTTGTAGCCCAGCAGGCGGGCGTAAGAAAGCCCCGCGTTGAACTGCACCCGGTAAAAATTGTCGGCCTCGTCGCCCGCTTCCACCAGCCAGTCGCTGTAGTGCCACTGCACCGGCACCTCGATGTAGTCGAGCGTAGTGCTGTAGAGCGGGTAGGTTTTCGGTTCATTGCGGCAGCCGCGCTGGGTGTAGAGGATTTCGATGCTGGCCTGCTGTTTGGGCTTCAGGATGGTAATGCCCCGCAGCCCGGCCTGCCAGCCTACCTTGTGATAACCGGCCGAGGCGTCGCCGTCGATCTGCGCTGCGGTCAGGCCCGCGATCAGGCCGGCCTTGAAACGCTGGGCGCGTTGGCCGTAGGCGGAGGAGAAAGCAAAAATTAAAAGGCAAAAGGCAAAAGGCAAAGCGCAAAGGGCCCGGGCGGGGCGGCAGGAGCGAGTGGAGGTTAAGTATTTCATGGTGTCAGTTTTTAAATACTTTTGTGCGGCGATGCACCGGGGTGCGTTGTTCCGGGAACGCGGCGAAGATAGAACACTGCCCTGTTCCCGTCTCCTGTTTAAACACTCATGCGCTACACACAAACAACGCTCAAAAAACTGGAAGCAGTCTTCGACGAACTGCAATACTCCGTCCGGTACGAAAAAGGTAACTTCCAAAGCGGGTACTGCATCGTGGAGAACCGCCGCATCGCGGTGGTGAACAAGTTTTTCGACACCGAGGCCCGCATCAACTGCCTGCTGGATATTTTGTCGAACCTCGAATTCGATCCGGAAACCCTTTCCGAAGCCTCCCGCGAGTTGGTGCAAAAAAGCCGGAAGCCCTGAAACAACAACACGTTTACAAAACGGAGATGTTTCGTAAACGTGCGTTCATTCTTTCGTGGGCCGCCAATCGCCGGCTACCGGTTGTTCGAGCCGATCAATCCCTTTCCTTCGTTGTCTTTCAGTCGCTGGAAGGCGTCGTAGCCGCAGTCCAGGAAGGCTTTGTATACCACCGGGTCGTTGCCGTTGGCATAGTCGGTGGGTTTGTTCAGCAGGGTTTTGCCGTCGTTGTGCATGAGCACGTAGTAGGGCTGGGCGCTTACGTCGAAGTTGTTGACCTGGAAGGCGCTCCATTTGCTGCCCACGGTGCGGAGTTTTTCGCCGGTTTTGGGGTCGAGCAGGTAGGCGAAATCGTTTTCCGGGAACAGGCGCACTTTTTCATCCACGTAGAGCGATACCACCACGTAGTTGTCGCGCAGGTGGTCGATGATGCCGGGCTGGGGCCAGACGGTTTCTTCCATTTTGCGGCAGTTGACGCAGCCATGGCCGGTAAAATCGATGAACAGCGGTTTGTTCTGGCGTTTGGCTTCGGCCAGCCCTTCGTCGAAATCGTGGAAGCAGTTCAGTCCGTGCGGGCATCCCGGACCGTCGTGGTGGCCTTTTTCACCGGCCAGTTTGTAACTGTAGTGCACCGGCGGCGCCAGGCCGCTCAGCAGCGACAGGGATTGGTATTGCAGCAAACCCCAGCCTACGTAAACGGCAAAAGCCAGCGAGGCCAGGCCAATGGCCAGGCGACCCGCTCCCGGACGGCCTTTGTTGCCTTTCCAGGGAATGACCCCGAACTGGTACAAGGCCAGGGTCAGCGCAATCACGAACCACAGGACCATAAACGTTTCGAAGCGCAGAATGCCCCACTGCTCTACCATGTCGGCCGTGCTGAGGAACTTGAAGGCCAGAGCCAGTTCCACCAGGCCGAGGGTGATCTTCAGGTTGTCCATCCAGCCGCCGGATTTGGGCAGGGTATTGAGCCAGCCGGGAAACATGGCGAACAGGCCGAAGGGCAGCGCCAGACCGGTGCCGAAGCCCAGCATCCCGATGGCCGGCTTCAGCGGAATGAAACCCATCAGGGCTGCGCCGGCATTGGTACGCGCCGCTTCCACCAGCAGGGTGCCGACGATCGGGCCGGTGCAGGAAAACGACACCAGCACCAGCGTAAAGGCCATGAAAAAGGTGCCGATCAGGCCGCCTCTATCGGCCATGCGGTCACTTTTATTGACCCAGGAAGAGGGCAGGGTGATCTCGTAAAAACCGAAAAAGGAAAACGCGAACACCACCAGCAACACGAACACGCCGAGGTTGAACCACTTGTTGGTGCTCATGTCGTTCAGGGCGGTGGGGCCCAAAGCCGATGTGACGGCCGTGCCCAGGGCCAGAAAGATCAGGATGATGCTGGCCGCGTAAATGAAAGCGTTGCGCAGTCCGGCCTGCCGGCTTTTCGAGCGCTTGACGAAAAAACTCACCGTCATCGGCACCATCGGAAACACGCAGGGCGTGAGCAGGGCGATGAGGCCGCCGAGGAAACAGAACAGGAAGAGCGAGACCAGCGAAGCGCCGTCGCCGCTGCCTTCGGCGATCTCCCCGCAGGCGCCGACGAATTTGGCGGCGTTGATCTCCGGGCGTTTGGAATGGAAAAAACCTTTGAAATTGGGGTCGTCGGGAGCATTGCCGTCGGGGTTTTCAGGTGCCGCCAAAGCCGTTTCCGTGGCCGCGTCACCGGGTGCAGCCGGGGTGGGGGATACCGCTCCCTGGTCGCCGTTGCCGGCGGCAGGGGTCGTGCCGGGCGCTTTCGGGTCCGGCTTGGCCGGGGCGGTACCGCAATTGGCCAGAGTGCCGGGTTTAAACGTAAAATCCACGTCTTTGGGCGGCAGGCACATCTCGTCGTTGCAGGTCATGAAGGTGATGTAGCCCGTGATGGGTTTCGAGGGGTCGGTCACTTCTACCCGCTGGGTGATGACGGCCTTGTGCTTGAACTTGGTGAGGTTCATGTCGAACACCTTGTCGTGCACCTTGATGATCTCGCCGCCTTCCTTGGCCTTGCCCAGCAGTTTGAAATGCGGCTGCTGCTGGAAGGTCAGCGCAGTGGCCACCGGCCCGTCCTCGCTTTCCAGGAACTGCGAGTAGGTGTACCAGCCTTCGTCGATGGTGCCGGTCATGATCAGGTCCACCTGGCAGTTGCCCGCGTCTTTGGTCGAAAAGGACCACTTCACCGGGTTCTGAGCCATCGCTCCCGTGGCTGAAAGCAGGGTTAAAAGTGCAAACAGAGAACTACGAATGCCGTTGCGCATGTTATTTAGACTGGATTGTAAGTATCAAATTTAACGCTTTTTCCTCTTTTCATACCCCTCCGGAGAAGCGTTTGCAAAGAAACAGCGATTTAACGTGTCAATGCCTGCATAGTTGGGTTTTAAAAGAACATTAACCGCATAAAATGTCCGCATCCAGCCATTTTCCGGGAATGGGGATACGGGGATGGGGTGATGCACTGATTTGAAGGGGCGCAACGAGCAGATTTCTTGCTTATGTTTGCCCAGTTTTGACGCCTCGCCGCCCATTGCCGCATGACAAGTGAAATACAACCCGTTCAGATTTTTATCGCTTACTCGCACCGGGACCGCACGTACCTCGACGAACTGCGCGTCCACGCCGCGCCGCTGACCCGCAACCACCGGCTGCGCATCTGGTTCGACGGCGAGATCCGGCCCGGCGAGGTATGGGACAACAGCATCAAGGAGAACCTCCACGCGGCGCACATCATCCTGTTGCTGGTGAGCGCCAATGCCCTGCACTCCGATTATTTCTACGAAAAAGAAGTCCGCGACGCCCTCGAGCGTCATGCACTTGGCCAGGCCCGCGTCGTGCCGGTGCTGCTTGCGCCCTGCCTTTGGGACGAAACGCCGCTGGCCGATCTGCAAGGGCTGCCCGACGGCATGAAAGCCATTTCCGCCTGGCCGGATCGCGACGCGGCGTGGGAAAATGTGCTGCGTGGCATCCGGCGGATCATCGGCGAGATGGAGCGGAAAGAACCGCCGGCCGCTGCTCCCCGGAACGATGCGCCTGCACCGGCCGCCAAAGTCAACCCGGCCGACGAGGTGCTGTGGAAAATTGCCCGCAAGAACAACTCGCGCGCCGCCTACCAGGGCTATCTGGACAAAATGCCGCTGGGCCTCCACGCCGGAGAAGCCCGCGACCTGCTCGACCACCTCGACGCCGACGATGCGCTGTGGGATTATGCCAACGCACCGGGCACCCAAAGTACCTTGGAAAGTAATTTGGCGGATTATCTGGAGACCTTTCCCGCTGGTCTCCACGCTGCCGAGGCGCAGGAAATATTAAATAATTTTGCCCGGGAGCGCGAAGATGCCGAGCGCAGGCGCCAGGCCGAAGCCGCCGATCAGGCCGACTGGCAGGCGGCTGAAAAAACCAACACCGAAGCCGCTTATAAAAAATATCTTCAGCAACACCCCGACGGTCTGCACGCCGCCGCAGCAAAGAAAAAAGTAGTCGCCTACGAGCAGGCGCGGCAGGAAGCCGCCCGAAAAAAACTGGCGGAAGTAGAGGCGGAATGGAAAAGGCGGGAAGAAGCAGCCCGTTTGGAAGCGGAAAAGTTGGAAAAAAGAGACCCTTTCCACGGACTGATGATACCCATTAAAGGCGGCACCTTCGATATGGGCAGCAACGAAGTTGTCACTGAAAAACCCATCCATAAAGTCACCGTGCCGGATTTTCAACTCTGTAAATACCCCGTGACGCAGGCACAGTGGAAAGCGATCATGGGCAACAATCCCTCCCATTTTAGAGGCGACGATCTTCCGGTGGAAAACGTAAGTTGGGACGAGGTGCAGGCCTTCCTCAAAAAACTGAATGCGCTGCTGCCGGCAGGACAAAAGCCGTATCGCCTGCCCACCGAAGCCGAATGGGAATACGCCGCCCGGGGCGGCAACCGAAGCAAAGGCTATCCATACGCCGGCAGCGACAATTTGGATGAGGTAGCCTGGTATTCAGGCAATTCCGGCTCGAAAACCCACCCGGTGGGCGGGAAAAAAGCGAACGAACTCAGCCTTTTCGATATGAGCGGTAACGTGTGGGAGTGTTGCGCGGACAACTGGCACAATGATTATAAGGACGCTCCCACGGACGGCTCGGCCTGGGTAGACGAATCCGCGAACAGCGCCGTGTTGCGCGGCGGTTCGTGGGGCAGCGATGATAGCCTTTGCCGCGTCGCGCGTCGCAGCTGGGACTCCCGGGTTAACAGGAACAACAGGATCGGGTTCCGCTTGGCCAGGGCGGCCGCGGAGGGGGGGCGGTAACCCTCTGCACTTTTACCCTTTTACGCTTTGTCCTTTTTTCTTTTTCTTTCGGCGAAGCCGAAAAATTTTCTGGAGCGGCCGGGGAAATATCCCTGCGCTCCTGAAGGAGCGCAGGGATATTTGTAAAATCAGTCTGCGTTACGAGGTGGAAGCCCGCGTTTTCCCGCCTGTAGCGTGGACAGATTCCTACGGAATGACAAAAAACGGGCTAACCCTCTTTGTCATCCTGCCGGGAACCGTCTGCTCTACGTGCGTACCCGTTGTATACCCGTAGCGTGGACAGATTCCTACGGAATGACAAAAAACGGGCTAACCCTCATTGTC
>WBZQ01000852.1_pt1 | contig 22624 bp, 18 predicted proteins | sample 5204251 | NCBI WGS metagenome assembly WBZQ01 (sample SAMN12412402, study PRJNA552823) | activated sludge metagenome | isolation source: activated sludge from nitrification reactor of wastewater treatment plant... | place: USA: Virginia | collected 2017-09
TGCGCCGCGTATGGCTCGAAAATGGAGAGGTGAAGGGCGGGTATCAAGGATACGCGAACCAGGTCCTCTGGCCGCTCTGCCACCTCACCTTGGACCGCGTCGCTTACCGGAAAGCCTTCTGGCATGCCTATCAGGCGATGAACGCACGCTTTGCGGATGTGGTCATCAGTGAGCTTGCTGAAAAACCGGGATTCGTCTGGGTGCACGATTTTCATCTCGCCCTGCTCCCCGGTCTCATCAAGGCCTCCCTTCCCAATCAGCCGGTCGCGATCTTCTGGCATACGCCCTGGCCCGGTCCGGATGCATTTCGCATCCTGCCCGAACGAAGAGAAATCCTGGAATCTCTGCTGGCCGCCGACCTGGTCATGTTCCAGACGCACAGTTTTCTCCACTGTTTTCTTGAATGCGCCAAGGAGTTTCTCGACACGGAGATCCTGCCCGACGACCATCACATCGAATCTAAGGGCCACCGCACCAGATTGGTGGTTCGCCCCATCAGCATCAGCTATCAGGCCTGGGCCGAACGGGCACAATCACCGCAAGTCACGCGCGCCATGGACGTGCTGCGTAATCTGCACATCTTTCAACCGACGATACGTATCGGGCTGGGCGTCGATCGACTCGACTACACCAAAGGCCTCCTGAAACGGTTGTGGGCCATCGAGGCGTTTTTCCAGCAGTACCCGCAGTACCGCGGCCAGTTCACCTTTATCCAGATCGCCGTGCCGACGCGCGGCGATGTCGAAGCCTATCGCAGCTATCGCGAACTCATCCGCGAAACCGTCAACGAGATCAACATGCGGTATGGCACGATCTCTCACCCCGGCAGCCCGCAGGCCTCGCGCTGGCGGCCGATCGAATTTCGTGAGGGGCGCATCGGGATGGACACGCTGGCGGCCTATTACCGCATGGCCGATCTGGCGTTGGTGAGTTCGGTCTACGATGGCATGAACCTGGTGGCAAAGGAGTATGTCGCGAGCCAGATTGAAGAGAAGGGCGTGTTGCTGGTGAGCCATCTGGCGGGGGCGGCAGACGAAATGACCGATGCCCTGGTGATCAACCCCTACGACCCGGAAGGGGTCGCCGATTCCATCCGTCAGGCGCTGGAGATGCCGTTGGGCGAGCGCCGTGACCGGATGCGACGCATGCGCGCCTATCTGGAAGCGCATGACATTCGCGCCTGGGCCGATGACTGCCTGCGCGACGCGGGAATCCTTCCGCATCAGGACAGCCCTGCCCTTGGATAATCGACGCGAGTTCGCAACCACCCATTCGCCGTGCCTGTTCCGCAGGCACTTCCCATTATTTGTGCTCCTGAGCCTCTCGATACTCCTGAACGGCTGCACACAGCTATCCAAACTATTCGCCGTCACGCCGCCGGTAGACCAACAGGTGGATCGACAACAACAGGCGATGGTGGCCCGACTGGCCCCGCTCATCGAAGCTGAACTGCAGGACAATCTCAACGTCATGCTCCCCGCAGTTCGCAAGGGCCTGGCCGATCAGACGAATAAGGCGGCCAAATTCAAGCGCGATCTGGTCCTGCGCGCGCTGGCTGATCCCTGGCAGGGCCTGACGACGATCGAACAGACCGGCCTCTTAGCCGCGACTGCCGCCGAATCGGGAGTTGAGGAACTGCCCGCCGTCATCGAAATTCTGGAAGAAGGGATGGATCGACACGGCGCACCGTTCAAGCCGCTCAACTTCCCGATCACCCTGGCACCGGAGGATCTTCTCGGATTCATGATGGAAGCCCTTGAAGATGCCCATCAGGACCGCGAACAGGCTCTCCGCCACCTGTCGCCACAGGATCGAGACTTTCTCTTCACCCAGGCGCGCCCGTTGGCGGAACACTTCATTCCGCACATTACGCCGCCGGCGGGGTTGGCGGAGGCGGAAGCGGCCGGCCGCTATGCGACGTTGCTCATACAGCAGGTGGATTATGCGCCGCTCATTGCCGCCGCGCAGCGATTGGCCCGGCTGGGCAACCGGAAATTTTTGCAACAATTAGACATCGCGCTTCACCATCGAAAGCCGATTACGCAGGCGGTTCCCGGCATAACGGGCGATCTGTTCCTCGTTCAGCAGACCTCCTACGGCCTGCTCGTGATCGGCGGCCATGGCCCCAATACGTATGACCTCGACAAAGGCGCCGCGCTCATCATCGACCTCGGCGGCAACGACACCTATCGAGGACTCATCGGCGCAAGCCCGAACAGCGACCTCGGCAACAGTGTGGTGATCGACCTGAGCGGCAACGATCTCTATCAGCCCGCCGCGCTCGGATTGGCCACAGGGCGCGCCGGCATCGGCATCGTCATCGACCACAGTGGAGACGATACCTACCAGTTAGCGCTTGGTTCCGGAGGGGTCGGCTTTGCAGGGCTCGGGATCCTGTATGATGGAGAAGGACAGGATGTGTACGAAGGAACCCGGTTTACTCAAGGCGCGGCCTTCGGCGGATTCGGTCTCCTGGTGGACCGCGCCGGCGACGATCGGTATACGAGTTTCGGGTACGCGCTAGGATTCGGCGGGCCGTTGGGTGTGGGCGCCCTCATCGATGTGTCCGGCAATGACTCCTATGAATGCGGGGGAAAATATCCCAGCGCCTACAATGACACAGATGCGCCGCATGCCCGTCCGCAAGATCCGGCCTTTCAATACGATTGTTTCGGGCTTGGCACCGGCGCAGGGCTTCGCATCTACAGCAAGCAGTCGGCGCACCGGGCTCAGAGTCTGGCCGGTGGATGGGGTCTGCTGATCGATCTGGCGGGTCGGGATCGTTATCGCAGCGCAAACTTTTCACAAGGGCACGGGTACTTTTTCGGGCTTGGCGTGAAACTCGATCTGGCCGGCGATGACGAACACCAGTCGGCGCGGTACGGCGTGGGAACAGCCGCCCATTTCGGCGTCGGCCTGAGCCTGGACTATCAGGGGAAGGATCGGTACGGATCCAAGGGACCGTTCTACAACGGCGGCACAGCCTGGGATGGCAGCGTCGCCCTGGCCGTGGATGGTGGTCCGGACAGCGACTTCTATGACCTGCCCACCTCGACCGGCCTGGGGATGGCGGATCTTGGCGGCTGGGGTCTGTTCATTGAAGAAGGCGGCGCCGATCAGTACTTCGTCGGTCGAGGATTAGGTCAGGGCGCGGACACGAGCATCGGCGCATTTTTCGACCTGGAGGGCAGAGACGACTATTCTGCCGTTCCACTTCGAAACGGAGAGGCGCGACCGGAACGGTTGAATCGCAAAACCTATCTCGAAAATCAGGGTAGCCTCTTCATCGACCGATAGCAGGATGGTGAAAAAGACCGCCGGCTTTGTCCTCACATCCCGCAGAAGCTCAACGTACCGCAAGGCTACGCTTCGCCTCTTTCCTCGCTGCGGCCTCGCTGGACGGCCTTTTTGACCACCCTGCAGGCTCGCTCCGCATTGCGTCCGGCCCGTGAGCGCTCCCCCTTTCCTGACCTGCGCTTGACTCACTCCGCCTTGTGGCTATCTTAACCGGTAAGAACGGGCGTGACCCTGTCTTCTGTCCCGGTCGCGCTGCTCTCACCCGATGACCATCCGAGCACAGCGGAGGATAATATGACTGATTCGAACGGCCCCATACTCACGAACCTGCCGATACTCCCCTTGAAACGCACGGTGCTCTTCCCCGGCACGATGATGCCGTTGACGGTAGGACGCGACCGTTCCATCGCGGCCGTTGAAGCAGCGCTCAAAACGGAAGACAAAACCTTGCTGGTCGTGGCGCAACGAGACGCCCAGACCGATCAGCCGACGCTCGAAGACCTGTACACAATCGGGACCAAGGCCGTCATCAAGCAGACGGTTCGAAGCCCGGAAGGTCATTATAATATTTTGATCCAGGGATTGGAGCGGTTCGTACTGCTGAAGCTGGATCAAGTTGATCCTTATCTGCAGGCGCGGGTGAAGCAATTGCCGGCTCCCAGCGAACGGAGTACGGAGGTCGAAGCGCTGCATCGAGCGATCCTCGACATCATCACCGAACTGCCCAAACTGATCCAGACACCGGGAGTGCATGAAGCGGTGGCGGCGCTGGGGACCGAAGAAGACCCGGTGGTGTTGGCGTACCGCATCGCCTCGTTGCTGAATCTCACGTTGGACGGCGAACAGCAATTGCTGGAAGCCTCCACCCGTGCGGACCTGTTGCGTGGGCTGTACGCCACGCTGTCGCGGGAGGTTCAGATTCTTCAGTTGCGAGATAAAATCACCAGCGAAGCCAAGGAAAAACTCGGCAAAACTCAGCGGGAATACCTGCTGCGCGAGCAGCTGAAGACCATTCAGCAGGAGCTGGGCGAGAGCAACGGCGAAGAAGATGAGGTGGCCGTGCTGCGAAAAAAGATCCAGGAGGCCGACCTTCCTGAACATGTGAGAAAAGAAACCGATCGCGAGTTGACGCGGCTGGCGAAAACGCCCAGCGCCTCGCCGGAGCATCAGGTCATCCGGAGCTATCTGGAGCTGGTGCTCGAGTTGCCGTGGAATACATCGTCGGAAGAAGGCCTAGACCTCGCGCACGTGCGGAAGGTGTTGAACGAGGATCACTACGGCATCAAGGAAGTGAAGGAGCGGATCGTCGAGCACCTGGCGGTCCTAAAGTTGAACCCTTCTGCCAAGGCGCCGATTCTCTGCCTGGTCGGCCCTCCCGGCGTGGGGAAAACCAGCTTGGGGCAATCCATCGCCAAGTCCATGGGCCGGACCTTCGAACGGTTCAGCCTCGGCGGATTGCATGACGAAGGCGAATTGCGCGGCCACCGCCGCACCTACGTCGGCGCCCTGCCCGGCCGAATCATCCAAGCCGTGCGGCGAGCCGGCGTGAACAATCCGGTCATCATGCTGGACGAGGTCGATAAGCTAGGCCGCGACTTCCGCGGCGATCCCGCGGCGGCCTTGCTGGAGATTCTGGATCCCGCGCAAAACCATACGTTCCGCGACCATTATCTCGATCTGCCGTTCGACCTGTCGAAGGTGTTTTTCATCACGACGGCCAATACGCTGGAGACGCTGTCGCAGCCGTTGCTTGATCGTATGGAAATTATCCGCGTGAACGGCTATAGCGAACGCGAAAAACGCGAGATCGCTCTGCGGTATCTCTGGCCGAGACGGCTGAAAGAAGCCGGTCTGAAGGCAGAAGACGTGACGTTGTCCGACAGCGTGCTCGACCATGTGATCGGCCGCTACACTAGGGAATCCGGTGTGCGCCAACTGGAGCAGATGTTGGGCCGCATTACGCGAAAAGTGGCGGTCGCCTTTGCCGATCGGCCTGCCGATGCCACGGCCACACCGGTGGAAATCACGCAAGCGCTTCTGGACGAATGGCTGGGGCAGGAACGATTCCAGCCGGAAGAGGCGCGCAAGAATCTGCCGGCTGGTGTCGCTACCGGCATGGCGTGGACGCCGACGGGCGGCGACGTACTGTATATCGAGACGACCCTGCTGCCCGGCAGTCACGAGTTGACGCTCACCGGACAGTTGGGCGACGTGATGCAGGAATCGGCTCGTGCGGCCCGCAGCTACCTCTGGTCGCATGCGGAAAGCATGGGATTGGATATCTCGCGCTTCAAACGGAACGGGGTTCACATTCACGTGCCCTCGGGCGCCATTCCCAAAGACGGTCCTTCGGCCGGTATTACGATGGCGACCGCGTTGGCCTCGGCCTATGTCGGCAAACCGGTCCGGAGCGACACGGCCATGACCGGCGAGATCAGCCTGACAGGGCTGGTGTTACCGGTGGGCGGGATCAAGGAGAAGGTGCTGGCCGCCCATCGAGCCGGCATCAAGCGGATCATTCTGCCGAAGGCCAATGAGAAGGACCTGAAAGAGGTGCCACAGGAAGTTCGCGATGAACTGACGGTCATTCCCGTCGAACGGATCGAAGAAGTCCTGCCGGCGGCTTTCAACCAGGATGCGGCCTCGGCGGAGAAACACGACCCTATGGCGACGTCCAGTGCGTCATAACCTGTCGGGCCCCGGCTGAGTAGCCGGGGCCCCGCTCATTACCGCCTTCGCTCTCGACTATTCTTGCACAATGTGACAGCCGTGACTGGCCAATCCGATCGCCTTGCCCTTCCGTAAAGAGCTATGTCAGGATGAAGAATGTCACCTGGTTGATGCGGGTCTCACATGAACCGGCAAAGGAGAGGATCCATGCCATCGAACATCGAGATCGGACCGATCGTGAAGGTGTCCAAGCCCGACGAGGAATGGAAGAAGCTGCTGCCCTCCGCCGCCTATCGCGTGTTGCGGCATGAAGATACCGAGCGGGCCTTTACGAGTCCGCTGCATGACAATCACCAGGTCGGCATTTATCACTGCGCCGGCTGTGATCTCCCCGCCTATTCGTCGGAGCATAAGTTTGAGAGCGGTACCGGCTGGCCCAGTTTCTGGCAACCCATCGATCCTAAAGTCGTCGAAACACGCACCGATACCAAGTTCTTTATGACGCGGGTCGAAGTGCACTGCGCGCGCTGCGGTGGCCACCAGGGACATATTTTTGAAGACGGGCCCGAGCCAACGGGATTGCGCTACTGCATCAACGGCGTCTCACTAACATTCGTTCCCGCCTGAATACTTTGCCGGATACGTCGATGAGACACAGCCGTGTGTCTCTCTCGTGTTGATGATCGCGATCGCCGCATGGAACGCATCGCCGCACCTTGCAATTTGTCGCTGAACACTCCTAGACTGTGACATTCCATGGCTTCTCTGCCCTCACTACGCCCTGCATTTACCGCCCTCTTGATGGCGGTTAGCTTGCTCGGCTGCTCCCAATCCAATGACGTCATTTCAACCAATCTGAACGCCTGTCTCATCGTGACGGAGGCCGAGGTTGAATTCGCCATCGGCACGCCGGTCACCCCGGGCCTACGCCAGAATGATCGGCAATGTCTCTATCAGGCGAAGCGGAATCCGCAAGAGACGGTCATGGTGGAACTGAACGCCGGTCCGGATGGGGATCGCAGGAGTGTGTTTCAGGATCAGCGCTCAAAAGCCGGCAACCAGCCGGTCCCCGGCGTTGGGGACGGCGCGTTCACGCTTCGTTCTCCCATCGGGGGAATTCAGCTGACATTTTTAAAATCTGATGCGCTGGTGACGCTCTCGCTCACGTCCCCGAAGCAAGCCAATCCGCAAGCGGCGGTCACCAACCTGGCGAAGGTCGCCGCGACCAGGCTTGGCGCTCCGATTCGTGCAACTCCGGCAGCTGCGGCGGAACCAAGCATCACAGGAACTCCTTCACAATGGGCCGGCGAATGGTACGGCTGTGTGCCCGTCGGCATGATGTACGGCAAAGGCCACCTGACGTTGAATGAACGCGGCACCTGGTCGATGACGACCGCCGTGGTCATGCCGGGCACGATCATCGCGGACCGGGGACGCTGGGAAGCCGAATCCTACCAGGAGATTTTGCACGGCACCTATCAAGTTGCCGGCAGCGACCGCTTTTCCACCACCGGTATCCTCAGCGTGACCTGGGATAAACTGGCGAAGAATCAAGAACCGAGTAAGTTCGATCCGCTCCTCTGGCAGTCGTTCACGGTGATTCCACGGAAGGTCGCCGTCAAACGGCTTCCGGCGGTTGAACCATCCCTGGTGGGCACCTGGGAAGGGTCGTCCAAGTTTGTCGATCGGCAGGAAGAATTTGTCTGGACGATTACCGCGGCCAATGTCTCGGAATTTTTCCGAGCGACGTCGCAGACCGGTCGTGTCGAGCAGGAACAAGACCGGTTTCGATTAGTCGTCCCGCAAAGCAAAACGCCACCCCTCTCCGTTCGCGTTTTGTCCCAGGATAAGATGGAACTGACCGATACGAGCGGCGCGGTGTCGCAATGGAATCGCAACGAAAAACTGCTGTCGCGCTGTTAGCTGCTGTCATTGAAATCGGACTCCTTCCAGGCCCAAAAAAGTTTCGCGCACCTTGACCTGATTTTCCTGCCTTCGATAGACTACAACCATGCGGATATGGCTCCTCGTTACGATCTTTTCGATCGCATCCACCTCGATGACGACTGGGGTCCATCTCGCAGCTGCCGCGGAGGGTCAGGACCCGCAAGCCAGTGAGTTGTTCGACCACCTCATTCCGACGAACGCGCTTCGCCACCTCTACAACCAAGCCCTCTCCACGTTGCAGGAATACGTCGAAGTGGAGGGCAAGCTGCCCGGCAAAGGGTCGTCGCAGCAACAGGCGGGAGAATTTCGCCTCAAACTGTTTCCTCAAGGCAAGTCTCGCTCACAGGAACACATGAGCGCCGAAGGATCCTTTCGACGCTCACCCGATACGGATCAGCAGGAATTCACTCTGCGATTCAAATCCTCCCGCACTCCCCAACAGCCTCCGCTCGCCAATGACGACGTGATCTGAAGCGCGTCGGTCGTGCCCTAGTCGTCGCCGAGCGTGCACTTGACCAAGGTATGACCGGGGCATAGAATACATTTCTGGTGTACGACCCGCCTCAACCTGGAGGTCGGAGCGATGTTCTTCCTTGGGACGCAAATCCGACAGGATGAACATGGCAGGTGTACCCTGCTCCCAGCCAACCTCGTCTCTTCACACCGCCGAATTGCAAGCTTCCACTCAACGCATCCTTACGCGCTCGCGTACCCTTCATCTGCAGCAGGCATTGCCGTCCGGTACGGCGGCGCGCGCACAGAGGACTCGCGCAAGACCCGCGCGGGAGCGTGGCCTATGTCAGGAGTCTATTGGGGAATCGTGACCGGTCTCTTGGCGATGGTAGGAACTCTCTTCGTCTGCATAGACATTCTGTATGGCGCAGGGGGCGGTTCGTCCGACTCGCCAGCAGAGGGGTTCGGTGAGTCGAATCAGACGGTCGGATCCGCGTCGACAGGCTCGCGGCAGGCAGCCTAAGGCCGTCACAAGCCGGCAGCCTGAGGGATCAGTGACGCCATAGATGTTGCGTCAAGCGTTGGCTCTATCGGCGTCCCGGCCAACAATCTGTTGTTCGAACAACGGAGGTGCCACATGGAGGTCGAGATTATCGGTGTTGGGACGATGATCGCGCTGGTATGGCTGATTGCCTGGTCCATGGCGGGCGAGAGCGAGTCCGAGAGACGACGCATCACCTCGGGACCTGATGCCGGTCATTCCTTCGACACCGACTCAGGCGAAACACGAGTCAGGCACGCAGCCTGAACGGCACTCGCTGAGTACCGGGAGAGTGGGCGCGCCTTGTCTGACGGCGAGATCGACGCGAGTGGCGAGGTTTGTCGCCAGGTAGAGGAACAATCAAGAATCGATTGTTGTCGTGTGCGACTGTCAGGCGAGAATCTTCGGCTGTCCGATGCCGGCAATGACTTCTTCGGTAATCACGACGGACTTGACGCCGCTTAACGCCGGCACGTCATACATCAGGTCCAGCATCACCTCTTCGAGAATCGTGCGAAGCGCCCGCGCACCGGTTTTCATCACCGCTGCCCGGCGAGCCACGGCTTTGACGGCGGCATCGGTAAATTGGAGGTCGATGCCCTCTAGCTCGAACAGGGCCTGATATTGTTTCACCAGCGCATTCCTCGGCTCGCTGAGGACCCGAATGAGCGCCGGGACGTCGAGATCTGCCAGGGTGGTCAGGACTGGGAATCGACCGACAAATTCCGGGATGAGCCCGAATTTCAGCAGGTCTTCGGATTGCACACATTGCAACACTTCGCTGTGGCCGTCGAGCTCACCGGCAGGAGCGATTGCGCCGAATCCCAACCGCTTGGGCATCGTCCGTTGGGCGATCATGGCATCCAATCCGACGAACGCCCCGCCGGCAATAAAGAGAATGTTCGTCGTATCCACGCGGATGTAGTCCTGCTCCGGATGCTTGCGTCCGCCTTTGGGCGGCACGTTGCACACGGTCCCCTCGACCAGTTTCAGGAGCGCCTGCTGCACCCCTTCGCCGGACACATCCCTCGTCAGTGAGGGATTCTCGGATTTGCGGCTGATCTTGTCGATCTCATCGATGTAGATAATGCCGGTTTCGGCGCGGGCGACGTCGTAGTCGCAACTCTGGAGCAGCTTGAGGACGACGTTCTCGACATCTTCCCCCACATAGCCGGCCTCGGTCAGCGCCGTCGCATCGGCAATGGTAAAGGGCACGTGAAGAATACGGGCCAGCGTCTGGGACAGCAGCGTCTTCCCCGTCCCGGTCGAGCCGATCATGAGGATGTTGCCCTTCTCGAGATCGACGTGTTTGAGCCGTTCCCGATTCACAATCCGTTTGTAATGATTGTGCACGGCGACGGAAAGGACTTTCTTCGCGCGATCCTGCCCGATCACATATTCATCGAGCTTGGCTTTGATATCCGTGGGCTTCGGAATCACCAGCGGGAGGGGGGAGGCTGACGCAGGGGAACTCTGAGCCTTGTTCTTGGCAAGGGACAGGGAACAGCGCTGAATACATTCCTCGCAGATGGACACCGCTGCCTGGCTCCGACACGAGGTGCAGGCGAACGGCTCCGAATTCGTCACGAGCGTCCGGCCGGCATCCTGAGGCTTGCCGCAAAACGAACAGCGCCGGTCTGGTTTCTGCGTCGAATGCCGCTGGTCCCAGAACACCGCATTTCCTCCATGCTACGAGATCTGCGTGGATGCGATGCCTCATCTTATGCCTCTGGATGGCGACCTGCAAGCAGGGACAGGCTGACTAGAAAGTCATACCGACACCACCGGCGATGATATGGGTGCGATAATTGAGTGTGAACGAGGGGCCTCGGGAGCCGTCCGTGAACTCACTCTCCCACTGATAATTCGCCACGAAATATTTGTACTCCGTGAAGAGAAACAGGCGGTCCGTGACATTGGCGCGGACGCCGCCGAGGAACTGGTAGGCAAATGCCCCGTCGGCGGCATTTTCATGCACCACGCCGATCGTGCTGTGCTGGAAATTCAAATCGCGGGCAAATCCACCCGACAAGCCCGCGCCGACGCCGATATACGGCTGGATCGTCTCCCCCGGATAGCGCAACAGGACGTTGGCCATGGCGTTGATCGATTGCAGACGAAAATTCGTCGATCTCGTCACGCCCCCGCTCGTCGCCGTGGGCGCGTTCACCTTCCCGTCGAGGCCCGACAATTCGGCTTCCAAGCCTAGATAGCGCCCGGCAAATGCCGGGAAAAATCCGATCTTTAATCCGCCGCCCAAGCCACCTTGAACGTCCGTATTCGTGAACGGGTCTTCCTGCAACCGGGCCGGACGATTCAGCGGCCGGCTGCCTTGCACATACAGGCTGATATACATGTCCGTCTTGGTCTCTTCCGGTTTCACCTCAACCGGAGCGGTCGAAGGCTTCGTGGCACTCGACGCGGAATCAGCGGCCAGCAACAGAGCGGGATGAGCCTGCGCCAACACCCCGACAAGCAAGACGACGGCGAAAGAAGAGCAGATCGATTTCATGATGGACTCCTGTGAGTACGTAGCAGGACAGGACGGGAGCCGCCTGTCATAGGCCACTCATATCATGAGAGAGAACTCTGACAAACTGATTCAGACGTTTGCGCTACTCGGAGAGACAGGTCAGGAAGCGGCACAAACGCAAGACGCGTCGTGAGTGGCGAGGCTCTCGTTCGTACAGGAGGCTTGGGCTACCCGCCGGTGAGAAATTGCTTGAGGGTCTCCTCGGGAACCAGCCCGACCAACAGTTGGTTGTCCGCCCGTTGCAACAGCGGCACGCCCTGATGGTCTGCCTCTTCCCAGCGCTCTCCCCATTCGCGGAGCATCAAATCTATGGCGGGCGCAGCCGGGCCAAGCAGGGCTGTTCCTGCAAACCCGTGGCGTTCCGCTTCCAGCCGCAACAGCTGTCCATCGGAGAGATCCGCCCCGTTCACCCAGAACAGGCGATACAACGAACGGATAAACTCAGCGGCTCGAGTGGCATCCGTACGCAGGGCGCGAGCCGAGGCCGTAATGGCTAATCCGGTATTCGGCTTTCCCGCCGGCAGTGAAATCGACAGTTCAGGCGCAAGCCGCCGGACCATCTCCACCTCTTGCTTCAATTCTGCCTGTAAATGCCCGGCCCATGTGGCCATGGGCTGCGGCAAATGCGGGGCATGCTGCACCCCATGCCAGGAGACCTGTTCCATGAGACCACGCGCATAGAGCCGTTCGTGCATCGCATAACAGAACGGGCAGTTGAAGTCGCTATAGAGGCGACACCGGTTTGCCTCATTCGTCATTTGCCGTCTCGCGGCGGAAGAAGCGCAATGATGCGAACCGGCGCGCCGGTGCCTCCCGCGATTTTCATCGGCAGCGCCACGAGCCTGGCGCCCGACGCGGGAACCTCTGCCAGACCTGCCACGTTCTCAAGCCCATAGAGGCCCGCCGCATTCACGATCCGATGCACGACAAAATCCTGCGAGGGCCCGTAATCGATACTGGCCGTATCAATGCCGATTCCGGAAATGTGCCGTTCCTTGACGAGCAGCTCCGCCGTTTCCTTCGAGAAGCCGGGGAAATGCAGTGTGGTGGCGCTCTCCGGGGTCGCGCTGCCGAAGTATCGTTCACGATCCTTCCAATAGGCGCCCCAGCCGGTCAACATCATGACAATGGCGCCGGCCGGGATGGTCCCATGGCTGACCTCCCACCGACGGATGTCGTTCGTGGACAGCCGATAGTCACGGTCATCAGCCGCCGCGGCGCGTACATCGATGACCACCGCAGGCCCCATCAGCTGCTCGACCGGAATGCCGTCGATCCCCGCTTGGCCCTGCGCGAAATGAATAGGCGCATCCATATGCGTGCCTGCATGCTCCGACAAGGCCACCTGCCCGGTGGCGTACCAGGCTTCGGTGGCCGTGCCGCCCCGTTGGGTGGAGTCCCGATGAAACGGAGGATTGTTGGGCCAGACCTGGGTCGTATCGTCAAATGGATAGGTCAGATCGAGCACACGTGGTCCCGCCTCCGCGGCACAGGACCAGCTTGCCACCGACAACTGCATCGCCGCACAGACGGCCAGCGCCGACAACCGGAGCCGATGAAGACGGTTTGATTTTGGAGCCATGATTCCTCGCAACAAGAGTGAGCACACGCAGACGCTTCCGTGCGGAGCGCAAATACGGTACCCTCTCACGCCTCGGCAGTGCAACCGCAAGGAACGAATATGTCCGATCACCACCTTCATTTTTCCGGGCAACGCTTTTCGGTGGAATATGACATTCACGGATCGGCGGAGGATGCGCAGCGGCGGGCCGTCGTCCTTTGCATCGACCAGACCGTCGAGGCCGCCGATCACGTGATTCCGGCAGGTGTGATTCGTGAGGAGTTGCTCGGCCATGTGGTCGGCATCGACAGGGTGAACGATAGCGTTCACCGCGCGGTGCTGACGTTTCCGGTTGAACTGCTCGATGGAACCATGGGCACCCTCCTCCACATGAGCTTCGGGATGGCGGGATTAAGGTACGGGGTTCGCCTCACGAACCTCGCGATCCCGGATGGGGCTCTCGCCAGGATGACCCGCCCCCGTTTCGGAGTCTCCGGACTTCGCGCAGCACTTGAAGTTCACGCCCGTCCTTTAGTCTGCGCCGTGCTGAAACCACTCGGCTGGTCTCCGCAGGCCCTCGCTGACCTGGCTTACGAATTTGCACTCGGCGAAGTGGATCTGATTAAGGACGATCAAAGTCTCGGTGATCACCCTTTCTGCCCATTCGCGGAGCGTGTAACCCGCTGCGCCGAAGCCATTGCCAAGGCGTCCAGACAAACCGGTAAGCGCTGTCTCTACGCCCCTCACCTGTCGGGCCCCTGGCCCACCATCCTCGACCGGGCCTCCCTTGCGCAACACGCCGGCGCCGGCGCGCTGCTTCTGTGTCCTGGGCTGGTCGGCTTTGACACCCTTAGCTCAATGGCCCGCCTCCCATTCCCGTCACTCCCGTTGCTCGCGCATCCGGACTTTCAAGGCAGTCATTACGTCAATCCGGCCAGCGGCATCGCGCCGACAGTGCTCTTCGGTCTTTTTCCTCGATTGGCCGGCGCCGATGTCTCGATCTATCCCACATTCGGATTGGATTTCCCGATCTCGGAGGAGGATTGCCGCAGCATTGGGCGCGCCTGCCGAAGCCGCTTAGGCCCCTGTCCCCCGATCTTTCCCTCCGCCGCCGGGAGGATGGGCGCGTCACGAATCCATCAGATGCGCGCACTCTACGGAACGGACGTGGTCTTCGTGCTTGGCAGTGACCTGCGTCGCGATCCCACTCGTATCCGAACAGCCTGCCAGGAATTCATTCGCCTGCTCGAAGCACGGGACGCTCCTTAGTTCGTCTCTCCACACGAGCTCAAGGTTTGCTCCATAACCTTCTAATATCACACGTTATTTCAAGCTCCTGACGTACCCGACCTACTTCGCACAGCCCTGGACGTTTTTCCATCTCTCCTACAAAGCGAACAGGCGGCGACACAGGCTATCCCCTCGATTTTTCAAGTTTCCTATGCCTACCGCCGATACAGGCCATAGCCTAAAGTACGTACTGTATACAGTCGCCTCTGCCTGTCTCTGAGCAATCATGGCCACAGCCAACACCGACGATTCCAGGAAGCTCGACAAGTCTGGCGCACGAGCGCTCAGCCCGGAGCACCTTCGTGTGGGGATGTACGTTGATCTGAATTGCGGCTGGTTCAGACATCCCTTCCCGCGACGTTCGTTCAAACTGAGCTCTGCAACTCAGATCGCCACGATTAAGGGGCTTGGTCTCACTACCGTCCTGGTGTACCCGCGAGAATCAGATCCGGACCCGGAGACGGACGAAACAGCAGGCGAACCCGTTCCGACATCGACCGACATGGGCGAGCCAGCGACACACCCGGCTCCTGACGAGACTGCTACCGGGACCCATCCTGCCCACACGGATGAAGAGCTTCCCACGCATGGCGACTATCATCAGGCAGTAGAGTTGGCCTCGGAAGCCTATCGCCAGATGCTCGGAACCAGCAGGGAGATGATGGACGCACTCACCAGCGGATCCGAGGAAGGCATGCGTTCTGCCGAGACGATGATCGGCGGCATCAGCACCTTATTGACCAATACTCAGGCCGCCGGCACCGTGGCCAGCGCGTTCGACCCTGAAGATATCGGAGATGCGACCGTCCTCCATTCCCTGAACGTGGCGACCCTCTCTATGATGGTCGCCCAGCAATTTGGGATCGATCAGGACGCGCTGCAGATGATCGGCCTGGCCGGGCTGTTGCTCGACATCGGGGAGCGGCGGATCCCGCGCCACATTTTAGAAACTCGCGCCCACCGATCTGAACCCGAACATGTGAAGTACCAGCTGCACCCCTATCTCGGCGTGGAGATGCTGCGAGGATTTCCCGGCATTCCCGAAGAGGTGCTGGACGTCATCCGCAGCCACCATGAACGACTGGATGGTTCCGGATATCCCGAGAAACTCAAAGGGGACCAGATTTCATTTCCCACGAGAATCGTCAGCGCCGTCGACCACTACGACACGCTGGTCAACAGCCTCTACGCCGAGGAAGCGCTTTCACCGGCCGAGGCGCTGGCGACCATGTACAAACACCAGAAGCAGCTATTTTCGACCGAGGTCGTGGTGGCCCTGATTCAGACGTTAGGCGTGTATCCTCCGGGAACCGTTGTCTCCTTGTCTGACGGCTCATTCGGCCTCGTCCTGAACATCAACTTCAAGAATCGCATGAAGCCTCTGGTGCTGATCTATCATCTACGGCCGGGCCAAGACTCTCACATCGTCGATCTTCTGCAAGACCCGGTTCTTACTATCCTCCGTGCCGTGTCACGTGAAGAGTTGCCCCGCCCCATCGTCGAATACTTCCGGCTGAAACGGTGGACCGGCTATTTCATCCAATCCACCATGCGCACGGCCTAACGCACGCTGCCGGCTCCTCGTCTGATCACTGGCAGCGGCGCAGTGCAGTATGGTATCTCCCAGGCATGGCGCTACCCCGTGTGCTCCTCATCATTCCCCCGCTCACGCAATTAAACACGCCGTATCCCGCGACGGCCTACCTCACAGGCTTCCTGCGATCCCGAGGGTACGAAGCGGAACAGGCCGATCTCGGCCTCGACATGATCCTGCGTCTATTTTCACGGGCCGGACTTCAGGAGGCGTTCTGTCGCATCAAATCCAGCAAGAGGCCCTGGCGCGGAGAGGTGCAGCAGTTCCTGGCGCTCGAAGACAGCTATCTGGCGACTATCGAACCGGTCATCGCCTTTCTTCAGGGGAAGGATCCGATGCTGGCTCCGCATCTTGCCCGGCCCGGATTTCTTCCGGAAGGTCCTCGCTTCGCCGCCGACGGGCGACCGGGATCGAGCCCTTTCCCTACTTCTCCGACCGACAGCGCCCGTCACCGCGCGACGCTGTATTTGGAAGATTTGACCGACCTCCTCCATGAAACCATCGCGCCCCACTTACTCCTGAATCGTTATGCTGAGCAGATCATGCAGGCGACCTCCTCATTCGATGGAATTGAACAGGCGCTGGCCGGGCCCCTCAGTCTCACGGACGAGCTCCTCCTTGAGGCGCTCGCCCCCATCCTCGCCGACCGCTCGCCCGATGTGGTGGGTCTGACCGTGCCGTTTCCCGGCAATCTGTTCGGCGCGTTGCGCATTGCACAGGCGGTCAAGGCGCAGCGGCCGGCGACTGCCGTCGTCCTGGGCGGGGGCTATGTCAACACAGAACTCAGGCGACTAGAAGACCCGCGCCTGTTCCGATACGTGGACTACGTTACGCTGGATGACGGCGAACGGCCCTTTCTGTGCCTACTCGACTTTCTGGCTGGGGCACGGCCACTGACCACTCTGTGCCGCACCTTTGTGCTGGCCGACGGGGAGGTGCAATTTCGAAACGGCAACACCGAGCCCGACATCCCCATGCATGAACTCGGCACACCGACCTACAAGGGCCTCCCGTTGGGCCGTTACCTCTCGATCCTCGACAGCCTCAATCCGATGCACCGGCTCTGGTCGGAGGGCCATTGGAATAAACTGACCGTCGCGCACGGCTGTTACTGGAAACAATGCACGTTCTGCGATGTCGGGCTGAGCTACATTGCGCGCTATGAGATGACGCCCACCGACGTCCTGATCGAGCAGATCGAGGCCTTGATCCAAGAGACCGGCCAGCGCGGGTTTCACTTCGTCGACGAAGCCGCGCCACCGGCCGCCTTAAAAGCCCTGGCACTTCGCCTCTTAGAAACGAATCAAACCATTTCCTGGTGGGGGAACATCCGCTTCGAGGAAGCCTTTTCACCGGACCTGGCGAGGCTTCTGGCGGCATCCGGCTGCATCGCCCTCACGGCAGGACTTGAAGCGGCCTCGGACCGTTTGCTCCGGCAGATGAAAAAGGGAATTACGGTGGACCAAACGGCCAGAGTCGCCGCGGCCTTTCGTCATGCCGGCATTCTGGTCCATGCCTACCTCATGTACGGACTGCCGGGGGAAACCATCGCCGACACAGTGGATTCTCTGGAACGGGTCCGGCAATTGTTTGCCGACAATTTGTTGCAATCGGCATTCTGGCACCGCTTTACGGTCACCGCCCACAGCCCGGTGGGACTCAATCCCGCCGCGGACGGCATCACCATTCTCGGGCCGTCATTCGAAGGGTTCGCCGAAAACGATCTCCGTCATGCCGACCCCCGCGCCTCCTGCCCGCCTTGGCTCGGCGAAGGCCTTCGCACGGCCATTCTCAACTACATCGAGCAAGCAGGGCTGACCGTGCCGGTCCAACAATGGTTTCCAGAAGCCGTGCAACCTCCTCGCGTCGCAAAAACCTGGCTGACTCGGGCGTTGGCCGATGCGGCCCCCGAACCTCTGACCGCCGAGCGGCGGTGCGTCTGGATCGGTGGACGTCCGGTCGTGGCGGCAGAAGGCACTATGCGCACCAAGATCATCCTGCCGACTTGCATGGAGGATTTCTCCATCAGCGTCTCCTCAGATCAGGTCCACTGGCTCCTCGATCTGCTCCGGAATGCCAGTCCCTCACCACACCGGGACGGGCACGACTACCCCCGATTGGCCGAGGCGCGCGAGCGTTTTCCCCGAACCGGCGCACGCGGATTCGATCGCTTTGCCAAAACCGCTGCCTGGCACAACACTCGCCAAGCAGGACTGCTGCTGGTCTGAACCTGACCGGCGCGCATGCACGCCAACAGCGTCCTCGTCCCCCGTCCAGCTGTCAGTGGCATTCTGCCGGCTATGGCATGGTGTTTCTGCCCCTCAGCAGCCGCGGCGTCGAGCCGGCAGAGGCCTGGCTACAAACGACAAGAGGAGTCGGCCTGGTGGCCGACTCCTCTTGCTCTGCCTCGACAATGGTAGGAGCTGCTGCCGTTACTTGTTGGGTTGCGGTGTCAGACGCAGATACGGCTTCACCGACTTGAATCCTTTCGGGAACAGGGTCTTGGCTTCGGCATCGTTCACCGCCGGGGTGATGATGCAATCCTGGCCGTCCTTCCAATTCACCGGCGTCGCCACTTTATATTTGGCAGTCAATTGCAGGGAATCCACCACCCGCAGCAATTCATCGAAATTCCTGCCGCAGGACGCCGGATAGGTCAGCATCAGCTTGATCTTCTTGTCCGGGCCGATGACGAACACCGACCGCACCGTCATGCTGTCCAGCGAGTTCGGGTGAATCATATCGTACAAGTTGGCGACCTTCTTCTCGGGATCGGCGATGATCGGATAGGTCACCGTGCAGTTTTGCGTCTCATTGATGTCGTTCATCCAGCCGCGATGCGAATCAAGCGGGTCCACACTGATGGCCAGGATCTTCACGCCGCGCTTATCGAACTCGCCCTTGATTCTGGCCATGTAACCCAATTCCGTCGTGCACACCGGGGTATAGTCCTTCGGGTGCGAAAACAAAATTCCCCACCCGTTCCCCAGCCAGTCATGAAAATTGATCGTGCCGTCGGTCGTTTCCGCTGTAAAATTCGGGGCATCGTCGCCCAATCGTAGTCCCATGATTCCCTCCTCAAATATTCGGTCGAACGTGGTGGAGTAATGCGCACATGAATGCCGACAATCGGGTAAGACTACCGTTTCTCAGCGGCGAGGCGCAAGCGGGAAGCGCCGCCGCACCGGGGTGCCGGCACGCAGCGGCAGCCATGCAACCATACTCCCCTCAAGTTTCGGCTCTTGGATCCGATAAGGAACACAGGTGCCAAAGGAGCTCGCATGGACAACATGAAACCACCCGCGACTGGACTTAGGATCGCCAACGATGCCATGTACCGTCTCCTTCGCGAGGGGTGCATCAAGGAATTTAACGTCAAACGGGCGGCAGGCGAAGCGGTGGACCTCACCCGCTGCGATCTGCGCGGGCTGGATTTGCGCGGATTGGAAGTCGACGGATTGGATTTCAGCGAATGTTATTTCCGGCAGGCGGACCTTCGCGGCATCGACTTCCGCAAAGCCAAGCTGGAAGGCGCCAGCATCAACGCCGCAAAAATTTCAGGGGCGTATTTCCCGATCGACTTAACCGCCAGTGAGATCGAACTCTCGCTCCTGCACGGCACGCGGATGCGGTACCAGCCCAAGCCCTAGCCTCCCCGGATCGGTCAGCTCCCCGTCAAACTCAAATGGACTTGAATCTGCGGCTTGTCCGATGCCACGAGTTCGGCCTCGACGAGAAAGACCCGTTCATCGGGCAAGTGGCCTTGCTCGATCAGATGTTCGCGAATGGCCTTCGCGCGTTCCTGCGCCAGAGCCCGCAGTTCAGAATCCTCCACCGTCATGGCAGGAAAGAGTTGCTGCCGGAGTTCATCGGCGGTCAACACCCGCTCAACGGATTTTCCTCCGGGAAGATCTTCCCGCTTCATCGGCTGCTTCCCCAACTTCTCCGCATAGAGGTCGCTGAGGAGCTCGAACTCACGCGAGGGAGAGGGCACAGCTTGCACGTTCTTCGTGCCTCCCTGCGTGAACCGCCGTTGGACTTCGGTGGCGATCTTCTGCAAAGCAAGGGCCTGTCGATCCCTTGTTGGGTCGGCAATTCCCGTGACATCCACCCGTAGCGCGGGCCGCTCCTGTAAGGCCTTGGCGATCGATTCCAATTTCCGTTGTTCCGCCGCCTCGAGGCCCTCGCTTCCCGCCTGAAACTCCACAAACTGTAAGTCTTCTCCACCGCCGCCAACGAGTCCGCCCAGCGCCGAAAACGGAGAGGTGGCCACTTTGGTGAGGAGGTTCACCAGCGCGTTCAACACGACCCGCCCGTACCGGAAATCGGGTTCGTTCAAATCGCCTCGCACCGGCATATCGATATCGATCCGGCCCCGCCGGTCCTTCAACAGACCCACGGCCAGGCGGACCGGGAGCGTCGTCGCATCCGGGCTGTCAGTCTTGTCTCCGAACGTCAACTGATCGACCAGCAGCTTATTCTCCCCGACCAATTGCTTTTTGGAGATCTGATACATGAGATCCAGCGAGAGCTTTCCCTTTGTGATCGGATAGCCCACGAACTTGCCCGCATAAGGCGAGACAGGTGTCAAATCCACTCCCTGGAATACAAACGTCAGATGCGTAAACGTGTCTTCGCTCAGCGGGTTGATCTGCCCCTGGATCTTCAGCGGCGCGACCTCGTCCACCTTTCCGGCCAGGGCCACCTCTGCCTTGGCAATCTGCCGTGATGAAAGGCCCTTGATCGTGCCCGTCAGATCCGTAATGCCGGTGGTCACGGTTGGGGTGATCGATTCATCGATGAAGGTCGCCGACAAGTTGGTCAATCGGACGGCGGCGATCTCAACCGGTGTGGGAGCCGCAGGCTTCTTAGGTGTATCCGGCTCGACCGGCTTCGATGCGGGAGCCGGAGGGGCATTGGGCGGACGCAGCACGCGCGAGAGATTGGTCGTCCCGTCCTTGTCGGTGACGAGACGTATCGCCGGATCTCGTAACGCGATTTCGCCGATCTTGACGGTTGTCGGCGCCACATCCAACGCCATGTTGCTCAAGCTGAGGGCGGTCCATCCAAGAAACTCCTTCGATGAAACCCGGTCGGCCAGGTGAAGCTTATTGAGCCCGGCCTGGCCTTTGTAGTGCATCATCGGCTCCGCTTCATGGCGGCTCCGATAGACGAGTTCTCCGTCCAACGCACATTCACCGTCCAGGATCTGAAGCTGAACGAACGGATCGAGGTACGCTTGGAACGGCCGCAGTTCGATATGATCCAGCTTGAGCGCCAGCGCAGCTTGCAGGGAATCGAGACGGAGCGTGCCCTTGCTTTCCACCGTGCCCCGCTGATTGAGCCGGAAACCGGCCGTGACCGGCATCGCACCCTGAAACGGCACCTGCACATCGTTCATCGTCATATGCAGATCGTCGAGCGTGAGTTCAACCGGCGTCGCAAGACTTCGATCTTCAAACGCCACCTGAGTTTGTGCGATCTCAACCGCCTGCACGGCCACCTTCCAGGGTTGTCCTGCTTCTGCAGCAGGAGGCTCCGGCTGGGCAGAGGCTTCCGTCGTGGCGGCAACCGGCGCAAAGAGCGATTGAAAGTTCACCACCTTATCCTGTCCAAGCCAGGCGCGAATCTCCGCGCCGGTCAAGGCTACGGTGCCGATTCCCAACTCGCGCTTCAACAGGTCCATGCTGATGCCGTCGATCCCGAAAGAGGGCACGGTCAGCACCGGCTCGCGATTCCCTGCTTCAGACAGCCGGAAATCCGCCAACTGCACCTTGCCCTCTGTCATCCGTAGATTGACCGGCGCGAGGTGCGTATCGAAGTGATAGCGGGCATCGACCAACAATATCCCGCTCAAGATATCGAAGCGAAACCGGTCACGAAGGCTGGGCCAAAACGTATTCAGGCTGACATGCGACAGCGAGACATGCCCGTCCGACTCCATGGGATCGAGGTGCAAGGTGCCTTCCCACGCCAGCACTTCGCCTTCCCCGAACTCCGCGGTGAAGGCATAGGCATTTTCCCCTCCACGCCGGCTGCTGAAGTTCCGTACCGAAATTTCAATGGGCACTACATCAATCGTCACGGGCCTTTTCTTCGAATCATCCCGATACTCGATCACGCCGCGTTGAATGCTGAGCAGCCGAACCTCAACAGACGGCATCTCCCCCTTGCTTGGTTGCTCCGCCGGTGGCGCAGGCCGGTTCGCCTCTTCGGAGGGGCGCGGGACCAGGCCGAGAAGATTAAGTTTCCCGTCTGCCTGCAGATGCACGAGTCCAAAGGGGAGAATCAGACGGATCTCATCGAACAGGTATGAAGAACGGACCAGCGACGTCGCTTCAAAATTGACGAACAGTTCCTGAAACCCGAGCATGGGCGTGCGGTCCGGCTCCTGAATCTCAAAGCCGGTGAGTTCCACGGAAAAGGTAAAGGGATTAAGCCGGACATCGTCAAGCACGACGGGATGCCCTAAACGTTCGGACAGCGCAGGGATGCCGTAGGTCTTTACCGCATAGGGAACGACCAGAAAACCCAACAGCGCATACAACGCCAACAGGCTACTGAGCACAAAGAGCAGGATGCGATAGCGGGAGAGGAACTTCATCGCAGGAACACAGCGGAAGGTGGTGCGCCCGGCTGGAATCGAACCAGCGACCCTCAGCTTAGAAGGCCCACCAGAAGCCAATGATATTAATAAAGATTCAGTGTGATTGTATCGCCTAAGTGAATGCCAAACCA
>WBZQ01000853.1_pt1 | contig 22611 bp, 13 predicted proteins | sample 5204251 | NCBI WGS metagenome assembly WBZQ01 (sample SAMN12412402, study PRJNA552823) | activated sludge metagenome | isolation source: activated sludge from nitrification reactor of wastewater treatment plant... | place: USA: Virginia | collected 2017-09
CACCACCACACCCATCACCCGCACCGCGACCATCACCCTCGACAAGACCGCCGGCGCCATCACCGACACCGACCTCAACGGCCCCGACGCCGGCGACACGATCACCTACAGCTTCCTCGTCACCAACACCGGCAACGTCACCCTCAACCCCGTCACCGTCACCGACCCGCTGCTCGGCGCGATCGGTTGCGCCGCCGCGAGCCTCGCCCCCGGCGCGACGACCTCGTGCACCGCGGCGCCGTACGTCCTCACCCAGGCCGATGTCGACGCCGGCGCGGTGAACAACACCGCCACCGCCACCGGCACACCCCCCACCGGACCCCCCGTCACCGGCACCGACGCGACGAGCACGCCGATCACCGCCGGCCCCAACCTGGCGATCGACAAGACGGCCGACCCGATCGTCGACACCGACGCGAACGGCGTCGACGCCGGCGACACCATCACGTACCGGTTCGTGGTCACGAACACGGGCAACGTCACGCTCACGCAGATCGCCGTGAGCGACTCGCTGGTGGCGCTCACCTGCCCGCGCACGTCGCTCGCACCGAGCGCGACGATGACCTGCACCGCAACGGCCCCCTATGTCGTCACCCAGGCCGACATGGACACTGGGCAGCGGGTCAACACCGCGACGGTGACCGCCCAGCCGCCGGCCGGTCCGCCGCTCTCCCGCCAGGACACCGTCACCGTGCCGCTCAGCCAGCGCGTCGACCTGGTGCTCGACAAGGTCGCGAGCCCGATCACGGACCTCGACGCCAACGGCCAGGACGCCGGCGACCGGATCACCTACACGTTCAAGGTCACCAACAACGGCAACGTCACCATGAGCGCCATCGCGCTCACCGACCCGACGCTCGGCGGCGCGATCACCTGCCCGCAGACGACGCTGGCTCCCGGTGCATCGATGGACTGCACGACGACGACCTACAATCTCACCCAGGCGGACGTCGACGCCGGGCAGGTCGTGAACACCGCTCGGGTCGACGCCGACGCACCGCCGTCGGCCGGCGGCCCCACCTTCGCGACGGACACGACGGCCACGCCGGTCAGCCCGGCTCCGGCAATCGCCCTCGACAAGAGCGCCGGCGCGCTCAACGACGTCGACGGCAACGGGCAGGACGCCGGCGACACGATCACCTACAGCTTCGCCGTCAGCAACATCGGCAACGTCACGCTGACGAGCGTCGGGGTGAGCGACCCCAAGGCCGGCACGGTCACCTGCACGCCGACGTCGCTCGCGCCGGGCGCGACGGCCACCTGCACCGGTAGCCCGTACGCGATCACCCAAGCTGACGTCGACGCCGGCACGGCGGTCAACACGGCAACGGCGAGCGGCACCCCGCCGAGCGGGCCGGCGGTCACCGCCACCGACAACACCTCGACGCCGATCACGCCGCTGCCGGCGCTCGCGCTCGACAAGTCCGTGGCGGCCATCGACGACCTCGACAGTAACGGCCGTGACGCCGGTGACACGATCACCTATGCCTTCACGGTGACCAACACCGGCAACGTGACCCTCACCGCCGTCGGCGTCAGCGACAGTCAGGTCGGCACGGTGACATGCGCCGCGACCACCCTTGCCGTCGGCGCCTCGACCAGCTGCACCGCCGCTCCGCACGTCCTCACCCAACCCGAGGTCGATGCCGGAACCACGAGCAACACGGCCACCGCGACCGGCACCCCGCCGAGCGGCCCGGCGGTCACCGCCACCGACAGCACCACCACGCCGATCCCGCCCGGACCGGCCGCTGCCGTCGACAAGACCGCCGGTGCACTCAACGACGTGGACGGCAACGGCCCGGACGCCGGCGACACCATCACCTACGGTTTCACCGTGCTCAACACCGGCACGGTGACGCTCACCGCGACCACCGTCACGGACCCGCTGCTCGGCGCGATTACGTGCCCCGCGGGGCCCGTCGCGCCCGGGGGCAGCATCACCTGCAACCCGGTGACCTACACCCTCACGCAGGCCGATGTCGACGCGGGCGTGCGGGACAACACGTCCTCGGTCGACGCCACGCCGCCGCTGCCCGCGCCGGTGGCCCAGCGCAGCGACTCGACCAGCACCGTCATTCCCCGCGTCGCCAACGTGACGATCGACAAGATCGCCGGCGCCCTCGCCGACGTCGACGGCAACGGGCAGGATGCCGGCGACACGATCACGTACGACTTCAAGATCGCCAACACGGGCAACGTCACCCTGAGCAACGTCGCGGTGACCGACCCCCTCTTCGGGCCCCTCACCTGCCCCGCGACGCTGGCTCCGGGCGCCACCGCCAACTGCACGGCGGCCACGCTGACGCTGACCCAGGCGCAGGTCGACGCGGGCGTCGTCAACAACACGGCGACGGTGGTTGCCGACACGCCGATGGGCACCCAGGTGACGGCGAACGACAGCACGACCACGCCCATCGGTGCGGCGCCGCTGCTCGTGATCGACAAGACCGCGAGCGCGGTCAACGACATCGACGGCAACGGCGTCGACGCGGGCGACACGATCGTCTACGGCTTCGTCGTCAGCAACGGCGGCAATGTCACCCTCAGCGCGATCGACGTCACCGACAACACGGTGGGAGCGATCACCTGCCCGGCGACCACGCTCGCGCCGGGCGCGTCGATGACGTGCACCTCGGTCACCCACACGATCACGCAGACCGAGATGAACAGCGGCACCCGTCGCAACACCGCGACCGCCAACGCCGAGACACCGGCCCACGCATCGGTCACCGCCACGGACACGGTCGACACGCCGCTCACCCGCACTCCCGCCATCACGCTGGACAAGGTCGCCGGCCCGCTGGTCGACACCGACGGCAACGGCAACGACGCCGGCGACGAGGTCACCTTCACGTTCCGGGTGACGAACACCGGGAACATCTCCCTGCTGGGCGTCGCCCTCTCCGACCCGCGGACCGGGCCGCTCACGTGCCCGGCGGCCACGCTCGAGCCGGGCGAGTTCATGGACTGCTCGCCGGCGACGGTGGCCGTCACGGTGGCGGACATGAACGCCGGCGCGCTGCGCAACACCGCGACCGTGACCGCCGATACACCGTACGGCGCGACCGTCTTCTCGAACGACTCCACCCTCACCCCGCTGGGCGGCGTCGCGGCCGTGACGATCGACAAGTCGGCCGGCCCGATCATCGACACCGACGGCAATGGCGCGGATGCCGGTGACACGATCACGTACGGGTTCGTCGTGACCAACACCGGGACGGTGTCGCTCGACGGCCTGGCGGTGAACGACCCGCTCGTCGGCGGTGCGGTCACCTGCCCGCAGGCGAGCCTGGACCCCGGTGAGGCGATGACCTGCACCGCCAAGGTGCTGACCCTGACCCAGGCGATCGTGGACGGCGGCAGCGCCAACAACACGGCGACCGTGACCGGAACCGGTGGAAACGGCACCCCTGCCACGGCGCAGGACAGCACGGCCACCCCGATTCCGGGAACTCCGGCCATCGACCTGCAGCTCGCCGCCGGCCCGGTGCAGGACCTCGACGGCAACGGCATCGATGCCGGCGACGCCATCACCTATTCCTACGTGGTGACGAACACCGGCAACGTCACGCTCACCCAGGTGACCGTGACCGACCCCGTGTTCGGCACCTTCACCTGCCCGGTCGGCTCACTCGCCCCTGGGCAGAGCATCGCCTGCGTGCCCCCTGGTGGTGGGCGCGCGCTGCTCACCGCGGCGGACATCAAGGCCGGACGGCGGGTGGAGCAGGCAACGGCCAGCGGAGTGGCCCCGAACGGTCAGGTCGTCACCGACCCCGCGACGGTGACGACGCCCATCCAGCTCGCCGCCCTGACGCTCACCAAGACCGCGAGCCGTACCACCGTCCGTGCCGGTGGCACGCTCACGTTCACCCTGACCGCGCGGAACACCGGTCAGGCGGCGGCGCGCAGGATCACCCTCTGCGATGTGCTTCCCAGAGGCATGTCGGTGGTGAAGGCCGGCGGCGGCAAGCTGCGCGCGGGCAAGCTGTGCTGGACGATCACGCTGAATCCGGGAGGACGGGTGATCAAGCGGATCGTCGTGCGGGTCGACAAGGCCCGCAAGCCCGGCCGTCTGATCAACCGGGCAACACTGAGCACCGGCCAGGTGGCTCTCACCGCCCAGCGCCCGATCGCGGTGCTCCCGGCGGTGGCGGCCGGCATCCCGATCGTGACCGGGTAGCAGTCGCACACCTGGGGCGCCGGCCGGGGGTCATCCGGTCGGCGCCACCAGGTAGCGGTAGGCGTGGTGGGTGCGAAACCCGAGTCGCTCGTAGGCGGCGCACGCGGGCGCGTTCGATGCCACCACCTGTAGGTATGCGAGCGACGCCCCCTCCCCACCCGCCCATGCGATGAGCCCCGCCATCACCGCGGTCGCCAGCCCCCGACGGCGCAGCGTCGGATCAACCCACATGTCGGTGATGCCCACCCATGGGCCGCACAGCGACGCGCGCCCCTTCGCCACAACGTGTCCGTCACGCACGACCGACGCAAAGGCCACCAGGGCCGGCGCTTCCATGATCGTGCGCACGATGCCCTGGTGAGCGAGCACGCGGCTGTCGTCGGCGAGCCAGCCGTCCGGCATGCGCGGAGTCAGCGCTACCGCAGCGTCGCGAGATCCTGCCGCCGCGACCAGATCCGCGAGCGCAGCCACCTGGACCAGCGTATCGGCTTCGGCAGGTCGGGCATCCGTCCACGCCCGTTCCGACAGCGTCGCCTGCAGGGGTGAGCCGACGATGCACTGGATCTGCGCCGGTAGCTCGTACCTGGCGTAGAAGCGCCGGATGCCCGCCAACGCCTCGTCGAACCCGACTCCGGGATCGCCGGCGGCAAGCGCCGAGTTCGCCCGTCCAGTGACCCCGCATGCCGCGCGCAACACCCAGTCGCCAATCGATTCGGTGACCGGCGCCGGCCAGCCGGCATTGGCGATGCGCTGCAACTCCTCCGGGGTGACGGCATGTGGCATCGCGCGATGTTACCGGCGCGACACGTCGGATCCGCGCCCGGGCCGGCCCGGAGTCGGGCCGACCCACGCACCGGCACCGCTTACGGCATCTGGTCGACCGGACCCTCACCGCCGGGGTAGCAGAACGAGGCGTTCGGCGAGTAGAAGCCCCACGTCACCGTGAGCGGGTCGGCGGGGCGCAGTGCGTACACCGGGTGGTCCGGCTGCAGGAACTCCATCGACGTGACCTCCCACGGGTCCACGAGCCCGGCGACGAACGGGTAGAGCCCGCTCATGATCGTGCCGTCGACCTCGGTGAGGTAGCGCAGCTGCCCGCGGCCGACGACGGCGGGCTCCCCAACCCGGGCGGTGGTGCGAATGAGCGGCGACCCGTCGACCGAGGTCGTCGCCGTGAGGATGCCGTCGGCGATCTCCAGGGTGGTCTCGCCGGTCTCGGCCGGCACGCCACGCTGGGACGCGTAGGCGCGCATGTCGGCGTTCGAGTTGAAGTAGTGCGTCCACCAGCGACCGGGGACCGCGCCGTCAGGCGTGTTGTGCCCCGAGAGGTCGGCGCCGCAGTAGGTCAGCGAATAGGCGTCGAACCCCGAGGTCTGGTCGGACGAGTCCACCACGTACTGGTTGATGAAGCACTGGTTGTTCTCGGCCAGTTGCAGGCTGTCGGGTACGAGCGCGCGAAGCGCGGCGGGGTCGGCCGGCACCCACGTGAAGTAGAGCATGCGACTGTTGGTGACGAGTTGGGGAGCTTCAAGTGCCATTTGCGTGTTCAGTCCTTTGTTCGGAGGCATCTCGGCGTGAGATATGTGGCACGTTACTCGGTGAGATGACGCCTGCGCGCGACGACCCCACCGGCAAAACCACGGACCACGGACACGGACGACCGGGTTGAGCCCTCCTGCTCCCACCGCGATCGACGACGCGAACGATCCGCGCGTAGCCGACTACGTGCGACTGACCGATGTGAACCTGCGACGCAAGCTCGAGACCGAGCGCGGCCTCTACCTGGCCGAGGGCGAGCTGGTCATCGAGAGGGCACTGGCTGCCGGCCACCGCCCGCGGTCCTTCCTGGTGTCGGAGCGCCGACGCGACGCTCTGGCGGCGCTGGCGGCCGTCGACCCAGACGTGCCAAGGTACCTCGCGTCCGACCAGCTCACCGAGTCGATCACGGGCTTCCACGTCCACCGAGGTGTGATCGCGGCGATGCACCGCCCTGCCCTGCCCGACCCGGACGAGATCCTGCGCGGCGCACGGCGCGTGGTGGTGCTCGAGGATCTCACCAACCACACGAACGTCGGCGCGGTGTTCCGGTCGGCGGCAGCGTTCGGCGCCGACTGCGTGCTCGCAACCCCGCGGTGTGCCGACCCGCTCTACCGACGCTCCATCCGGGTGTCGATGGGCACCGTCTTCCAGGTGCCGTGGACGCGTATCTCGCCCTGGCCGCGTGGCGTCGCGCTGCTGCGGGATCTCGGGTTCACGGTCGCCGCGCTCGGACTCGACGCCGACGCGCTGTCCCTGGACGCCGTCGCGGCGTCACCCCCGGAACGGCTGGCGCTCATCTTCGGGACGGAGATGGCCGGCCTCATGCCGCGCACGATGGCTGCCGCCGATCTGCACATCACGATCCCGATGGCGACCGGGGTGAGCTCGCTGAACGTGGCTGCGGCCGCGGCCGTCACGATGTGGGCATTGCGCGTGCGCTGAGCAGCGCGCCCGCTCGCGACGATCGCCGCGTCCCGCGGCATCCGGCTTTGTGAGACGATCGGTCACTGGGAGTGCTCACGAATGGAGACCCGATGCCCTACATGCGCCCACCGCTCTTCGTTCGCCGTGTGTTCAATCCCCTGGCGATGCGTTTTCGGATCGGCGGCTCGCAGGCCCTGTCGGTCACGCGTCGGCGCACACACGGGCTGCAACGCGTGCCGGTCATCCCGGTGGATGTCGACGGGCAGCGTTACCTCGTCTCACCGCGCGGGGAAACCGATTGGGTCCGCAACCTGCGCGCCACGCCCCACTGCACGCTCGGCCCGCACGGTCACGAGGTGCCCTACCGCGCATCCGAGGTCGCCGTCGGCGAGCGCCCACCCGTGCTCACGGCCTACCGAGCCGTCGCCGGCCGCGCGGTGAAGCCCTTCTTCGAGGCGCTGCCCGACGCGAAGGACCACCCGGTGTTTCGGGTCGACGCCGAGTGAGCGACGCCGACCCACACGCAGCGTCGCTCGACGTCAACCGCAGCTACTGGGATGAGCGCGCACCCGCACATGCCGCATCGCCCGATTACCGGCTGGACGACTTCCTCGCCGATCCCGCCTTCATCTCCGACGTGGTGCGCTTCGATCTCCCCAGGCTCGGTGACGTGGCCGGGGCGCACGGGCTGCACCTCCAGTGCCACATCGGCACCGACACCCTGTCGCTGGCGCGGCTGGGAGCCCGGATGTCGGGCCTCGACCTCTCGCCGCAGTCGATCGCGCAGGCACGGCGGCTGGCCGAGGCCACCGGCGCCGAGATCACCTATGCGGTCGACGAGGTGTTCCGCGCCACCGACGTGTTCCCGCCCGGCACCTTCGATCTCGTCTACACCGGTATCGGGGCGCTGTGCTGGCTGCCCAGCATCGACCGGTGGGCGGCGACCGTCGCACAGCTGCTGCGCGCGGAGGGACGCCTGTTCGTGCGCGAAGGCCATCCGATGCTCTGGACCCTGGACACCGACGACGCGCTGAACCTGGTGGTCCGCTACCCGTACTTCGAGGTGCGTAAGCCAACGGTCTTCGACGAGGACGGCACGCACGTCGCAACCGACCGGTCCTTCGCCACGACCGTGACACACGAGTGGAATCACGGGCTCGCCGAGACGATTTCGGCGCTGATGCGCCACGGCCTCGAGCTCGTGCTCCTCGAGGAGCACACGACCATCCCCTGGCGCGGCCTCGACCACATGGTGCCCGCGCAGGCTCCCGGGGAGTTCACGCTGCCCGAGCATCCCGAGCGCGTGCCGATGAGCTACACGCTGGTCGCACGCAAGCGCTGAGGCGTCGCGGTTCAGGTACCTGGCGCCGGCGTGTTCACCCAGCCGGCGAACATCGCCAGACGCGTCTCGCGATCAACCACGACGAAGCCGAAGGGCCGGTCCAGCACGACCCGGATGGTCCGCACCGGCTGCCGGGGTGTGGCCGCTGCGCCTGCCAGCGCCACCGCCGTGACAGCCGCCGCGCGGAAGCCCACGTCGGAGAAGCTCGCGACCGCCTCCTGCACCGCGGTGTCAACCGCGAGCGGCGCGTCGGAGAGGCGGGGAAAGTGCCCGGCGGAGGTATCCGCGGCAGCCTGAAGTCCGAACAACTGCGCCCTGTCGAGCAGGTCGTGCGATGCCGCGACGTTGAACGGCGGCAGCGCGAGCCGCACGTGCGGACGCTCGCCGACGTCGTCACCCACATGCAGGCACGCGGCGTGGTCGCCATCGGCGAGCCCGGAGCCGGCGCGGACCTCGGCATCCCCGGTGAGCGCCGCGACGGCGCACCCCAGCACGTAACCGGGCGTCGCCTCCGGGCTGCCCGCAACGAGGTGCACCTCGAAGTCGGACGCCGTCTGGCAGACCACCCGGCAGACCGCCTCATCGCCGGCGCCGATGACGGCCGCGGCGTCGAGGTCATCGTCGGCGCGCACCAGCCACGGCCGAGGCTCGCCGCCCTGCCACCGGCCCTGAACCACCGAGAACGGCGAAGTCCAGGGTGCGTCGGCGACGAGCGCCGAGGCGAGCACGAGCATCACGTCGGGGGTGATCTCGATCGGAAACTGCGTCAGCTGACCACCGGTCTGCTCCGCCACCCAGCGATCGAGCACGGAGCGATCCTCCGGCAGGCGGTCGAACGACAGGGACGGAATCGAGGCCAGGAACTCCGGCCGTATCTTCACGGTGCGGTGCGTCCAGATGCCGACGGCCGCACCCAGCCCCGCCGAGTGCTCCATCACCGCCACCAGAGTGGATGCGAGCGGCGCGGCGTCCTCCCTGGGAACGGCCACGACGGCGGCAAGTTCCCGCTCGGCCGCACCGTCGGCTGCCGAGTAGAGCGCCGCAAGCAGGACCCACACCCCCGGGGCGCTGATCACGTGATCCGCACCGCTCGGCAACTGCGCCGCCCACCGGCGGGTCAGGGCATTGGCGGCAGCGACGGCAGGAGCTGGGTTGCGCACGCGAAAGAGCATACGACCGCCGCGCCCGGTGTGCCTCCCGCCCGCGCACCCCTGGCTCAGAGCAGGTCACGCCGTCCGAACGCCGTGACGCCGCCGGCCAGGGCAGTCACGGCCACCGCCGCGACCGTCGCGAACACCGCGATGCCGGGTGTGGTGGCCGGCATCGTGCCCAGCTGGTGAAACGGCGAGAGGTTGCGGAGCCAGCCGGGGAACCGCAGCACGGTGCCGAACATGAGATCGACGACACAGAACGCCAGGTACCCCCAGGCCGCGAACGTCCACCGGCCGCTCAGGCCGAAGGCCAGCACGGCGATGGCGGCGACCACCGCAACGGCGAGGACCGCCGCGGCTGCGGCAACCACCAGACGCACAAGTTGTGACGTGTCGCGCAGTGCCCAGGCAGCCGAGAGGCCGAGCGACAGGCCGCTGATCAGGGCGAGCAACACCACGCCGATCGCCGTGACGGCGAGTGAACTCCAGATCCAGCGACGCCGTGAGACCGCCGTCGCGAGCACGAGGTCGGTACGCCCGGCGACCTCCTCGCCGTGCAGGTGCGCGATCGACTGGACAGTGAAGCCCGCCGCACACAGCACCAGGTAGCTCAGCAGCGTCGCCAGGAAGATGTCCACGACGTTCGCGCCGCCGATGGAGTTCAGGTAGTCGCGCAGAGCCTGGTTGTCGCTCAGGAGCTTCTCGGCGTCGTCGGCGAGCGTGCCGAACACCAGTCCGCCGAGCCCGATGCCGACTCCCCAGGCGATGATTGCGCCCCGCTGGAGCCGCCAGGCGACGCGGAAGGGCTTTCCGAGGGCCGGGTGGGCGGAGGCCGGGCCGGGCCGGGGAACGAACAGACCGGCACCGTGATCACGTCGCCGCTCGAGCGCAATGGCGCCGGCGACGCACACCAGGGCGACGCCGACGGCGACGGCGAGCGGCCACCAACGCTCGCCCGAGAATGGTCGCAGCGCCTGCGCCCAGCCGAAGGGCGACAACCAGGACAGCCACGGACGTCCGGTATCGCCGCTCGCCCGCAGCAGGTAGGTGGCCGCGAGCACCGCCCCGGCCAGGCCGCTCGCGGTACGGGCGTGCTCGGTCAGCTGGTTCGTCACCAGTGCGATGGCCGCGAACACCACGCCGATCGATGCGAAGCCCGCACCGAGGGCAAGCGACCCGGCAGCCGGCATGTGCTGCGCGATGAGCGACACGGCCATGAGGCCGCCGACCGCGACGCTGGCCCCGGCGGCGACCAGCATCGCCGCAAGTGACTGCGCGTGCCGCCCGACGACCGTCGCCCGCAGCAGCTCGGCCCGCCCGCTCTCCTCCTCGGCGCGCGTGTGCCGCCCCACGGCCAGCACGGCCATGAGCGCGATCGCGATGCAGTACTGCCAGACCTCGAACGCGAGGCGTCCACCGAGCGTCGCAAGTGCCCGCGGCGGCCCGCTCATCGCGATGACCGCCGTGTTCGTGGCGATGATGCTTGCCGCCTTGGCGAGCGCTTGCGGGGTCGAGTACAGGCTCTTGAGGCTCGACACCGTCACGCCTGTCAGCACCGACAGCGACCCGATCCAGATCGTCAGCCGCAAGCGATCGCGCCGAAGGATGTGCCGCGTCACCGCGCGCCAACCGGTGGCGTGACCGGTCATGGCGTCGGCGACGACGGAGCGTCGGCGTGCTGGTACTCGCGCAGGAACAGCTCCTCCAGCGTTGGCGGATGCGACGCAAGCGATCGGATGCCCAAGCTCGCCAGATATGTCATCACCGCCCCGACCTGATCGCCGTCCACCGACAGGTGGTGATGATCGAAGTCGTGCACCACGTGATGCACGCCCGGCATCCCTGCGAGCGCCGTGGGCGGGCGGGCGGTCGCCACGGTGATGGAGGTCCGAGTGAGGTGGCGCAGCTGCGACAGCGTGCCCTGCTCCACCGTGCGGCCGTCGCGGATGATGCTGATGCGCTCGCACAGTGCCTCGGCCTCGGCGAGGATGTGGCTGGAAAGCAGCACCGTGCGCCCGTCGGCTGCGGCCTGACGTATGCAGGATTGGAACTCGGACTCCATGAGCGGGTCGAGCCCCGAGGTCGGCTCGTCGAGTATGAGCAGCTCGACGTCGGCTGCCAGTGCGCTCACCAGCGCGACCTTCTGGCGGTTGCCCTTGGAGTAGGTGCGGCAACGCTTGGTCGGATCGAGCTGGAAGCGCTCGATCATCTCGTCGCGCCGCCGCCTGTCGAGCCCGCCGCGCATCCGGCCGATCAGGTCGATCACCTCGCCGCCCGTGAAGGTGGGCCAGAGACTCACCTCCCCCGGAACGTAGGCCAACCGTCGATGAAGGGCGACGGCGTCGTCCCAGGGATCGCCGTCCAGCAGTCGCACCGTGCCGGCATCGGCGTGCAGCATGCCCAGCAGCACCCGGATCGTGGTCGACTTGCCGGCGCCGTTGGGACCGAGGAAACCATGAACTTCGCCACGTGCGACCCGGAGGTCAAGCCCATCGAGGGCGCGAACCGCTCCAAAGGTCTTGACCAGGCCGACGACTTCGATTGATGCGGCCATACGTCGAGCATATGCCTGCCTGGTCACCGGTGCACGCGGCGGCCGGCCGTACAACCGAGTCACACGTCAGACGTGCCGACGGTGTCCGGGACGTTGCGCGTGAGGCGGCCGGAGGTCACTCGAACCAGGCGAGCGTCGCCAGCACCACGAAGAGGAGTACCAGCGCCCATCCCTCGAACGCGGTTGCCTCGCCGTCGCCGGTGATCTGCCATACCGCGAGCGCGGTGAGGACCAGTGCGCCGGCGAACACCGGGCTCAGCACGAATGTCAGCTGGTTCGAAAACGGCAACGAGAGGAGCACGAGCGCCGGGAACAGGAACACGGCGATCTGGGCAACCGAGTTCTTGACAACTGCGATCGCCAGGTCCGCCTTGCCCTTTGCCGCCAGCGCGATCCCCACCACGTTCTCCACGGCGTTGCCCGCGATCGCCACGATCACCAGGCCGGTGAACGCCTTCGAGATGCCGAGCGTCTCGACGGCCGAGTCGAGCGAACCCACGAACCATTCGGACACGAACGCCGCGCCCAAGCCGGCGGCAGCGAAGATACCGAAGGCGACGGGAAGGGGCACGCGCGGATGGGCGCCGGCGTCGCCCGCATGGTCGGGCGCGTGCGGCCGGCGCAGATAGCCCCAGAGCCAGAAGGCATAGAGCATCAGCAGGCAGATCGCGCCGATCACCGAGATCGCGAGCTCATGCTTGCTGGCGCGGTCCCCAGAGCTGTCGGAGATGCCAAGGATCGCGATGATGAACGTCGACAGCAGCAGCAGCGTCGCGGCGTCGTTCGGAAGCCGCTTCGAGAACCGCATCACGCCGTCGGCGGAGTGGGCCGCGCCCGCCACCAGCACGAAGCCAAGCACCAGCAGCGCGTTGGCGAACAGGGAGCCCAGCACCGCCGTCTGGGCCACGGTCACCTCGCCGGCCTTCAATGCAAACAGCACGACGAACAGTTCCGTCAGGTTGCCGAGCGTCGCCTGCAACACGCCGGTGGCGCCGGGGCTGAGTCGCTCGCCGATGGACTCGGTGGCGAACGAGACGAGCCATGCGAGCCCGGCCAGCGCCGCACCGGAGACCCCGAAGATGGCGAGCTCCGGCTGACCGCTGTACTCGAGGATCGCGCTGATGGCCGTCAGCGTGACGACGGCGGCAAGGTAGATCCGTTGGCGGGGGGTCATCACCGAGAGCACGAAGGGATTCTATGTACCCCCACGAACGCCCGATTGTCGCCGGGCCGTGCGACCTCGCCGAGAGCTACTCCCGCGCCGCCGCGTCGGCCAGCGTCGCACCGAGGTTGTTGCCGACGGTGAAGACCTCGTTGAGGGTCTTCTTGCGTTGTGACGCCACGCTCGTCGAGGTGAACGTCACCGCAAAACCGGTATTGGCGCCCGACCCGAGGATCAGCCGTTGGGCGGTGATCATCAGGACGCCGGTGTCGGTGAAGAAGTAGCCGGCGGTCACGGCTCCGTAGGCCCGCCGGGCACCGGCCAACCTGAGCTTGCCACACTGAAGTACCGACTTCGGAAACGCCTTGGTCGAGGCGCGTTTGACGGCCTTGCGCAACGCCTTGCAGTAGGTCTTCCGAACGCCGGCATCAGCCTTTGCGGGGGTCGAGTACACGGTCGCGGCGGTCACAATCTCCGACCAGGGCATGAGCGCTCCGGCGCGCTTGGCGCTGCGCAGCGCACCGGCCTTCTTGGCCGCCTTGCTGAGCGAGACCCCCTTGGTGGCTGAGAACGGGATGTAGTTCGGAAAGGTCAGCGTGGCGAGCATCAGCCCCGGGTTCATCTCATTCGGCTGTGCGTGCTCGACGGAATAGCGCTGCACCGACGTCGAGGCGTACACGCCGTTGGCGGCTGCGATCTCGCAGCGAACCTCCTGACCCACGTCCGCGCCGGTCAGCGGGTAGTCAATCTGGTTGAAGCCCGGAAGGATGAACGGGCTGTTGGAGAGTGTCCGCTCGACCTGCACCGAGCTTCCGCGCACGATGCGAGCCTTGAACGCGGTGCTCGCATCGATCCGTTGCCACTGGGCCGCGTCGAGCGCACAGTGGACCGTCTGGCGATTGCGCACGGTGCCGGCGCCCTGCGGACCCACGGGGGTGAAGTCGAACTGCGCTGCCGGGATCGGTCGAACGGTGCCTGCCAACGTGAACGGCCGGACGCGCACGTAGACGGTGTCGCTGAACGCGATCGGGCAGCGAACGAGCGTCGAGCCGTTGGCCTCCCACACAGGGCCGCAGTAGGTGTCCGCCCCGGCGGCAAAGTCCGACCGACTCGAAATCTCGACCTGCCCGGTAGTCGGGTCGCCCACGCCGGGCGTCCAGGTCACCCGAAACGACGTACCCTCCTGTGTGACCTCGACGTTGCTGGGGGCGGCCGCTGCCGCCGCGGGCACGAGGGCTGCGAGGATGGGCGCCACCCACACCCTCCCGGCCCTTCGCGTACGTGTCCGCTCACGAAGGCGCATGGCGGCAGGCTACCGTCGCGCAGCCGCGTGGGGCAACTTCGCCCGTCGGCCCCTCCGCCGACACGAGCGGACCGCTCGACGGTGCGTCGGTGGCCGCCACAGCACCGCGATGGTGTCCGAGCCGCACCCGCCGGCGGCGGGACCCACGCTCACGACCGTGCCCCTGGCGCTCACCGACTATCGTGGCAGAACGAGCACGCAGCGCACTCATGATGGTCTGCCCGAGACGCGCCCCTTCCGAGGCGTCGCTCGACGTGTCGGCTCCAATGGCATCGTCGCGATCGTCGTGCTGCTCGCGATCGCGGTCGGGAGCGCCCTTCACTGGATCGGGCGCGAGCCGGCCGGAGATGCCCTGTGGGCGGTCGCGGTGGCCGTGGTCCTGGTGCCGCTCGTCTGGTCGGTCGCGCGCTCCCTGCTGGCCGGAAACCTCGGGGTCGACGCGATCGCCCTGGTCGCGATGGCGGGTGCGCTGGCGCTCAGCGAGTTCTTGACGGGGGCGATCATCGCGCTGATGATGTCCGGCGGCGGCGCCCTCGAACACGCCGCCCAGCGCCGTGCCCGGCGCGAGCTCACCCTGCTTGTCGGTCGTGTGCCCGGATCGGCACGTAGGCGTGTCGACGGGCGCTACGACGAGGTGCCCGTTGAGCTCGTCGCGGTCGGTGATGTGCTGCTCGTGCGCTCCGGTGAAGTCGTACCGGTCGACGGCATGCTGCTGGAGGGCGCCCAGCTCGACGAGTCCGCGCTCACGGGCGAACCGCTTCCGGTGAGCCGTCGCGTCGGCACCCTCATTCGCAGCGGTGTCGCCAACGCCGGGCCACCCTTCGAGCTTCGCACCGCACGCCCGGCGTCCGAAAGCGCCTACGCGTCGATCGTGCGGCTCGTGCGCGACGCGGAGTCGAGCAAGGCTCCGTACCTGCGGATGGCCGATCGGTACGCGGCGGCGTTCCTGCCACTCACGCTTGCCACCGCGGCAGTCGCCTGGGCCGCCTCTGGCACGCCCCACCGGGCCCTGGCGGTGCTCGTGGTTGCAACGCCCTGCCCCCTTATCCTCGCAGCGCCGATTGCGCTGATCTCCGGCATGTCGCGGGCCGCCCGCATGGGAGTGATCCTCAAAGGCTCGCGGGTGGTGGAGCAGCTCGGACGAACCCGTACGACGCTGCTGGACAAGACGGGCACGTTGACGACCGGTGCACCAGAGGTACAGCAGCTTGCCCCGGTCGCCGGCGTCAGCGACCGCGAGTTGCTGCAGGTCGCGGCATCGCTGGAGCAGCTGTCGCCGCATGTATTGGCCAGGGCACTCGTGCGCGCAGCGCTGGACCGTGGCGAGGCCCTCGACCTGCCCGAGCATGTCGTCGACACACCGGGCCTGGGCATTTGCGGTGACGTTATGGGCCGGCTGGTGCGCGCCGGTCTTCCATCCTGGGTCGCCTCGCAACTTGTGACCGCCGGCCCGCCTCCGGCCGTCCCCTTTGAACCGGGGCAGGCGCTCATCGCGGTCGCGCGTGACGACGACTGGCTGGGCATGATCGCGATGGGCGACCGACTCCGCCCCGATGCCACCGCGCTGGTCGCGACGCTGCGCGCCCACGGGGTGCGGCACGTCGCGCTGGTGACCGGCGACCATCCTGACATCGCGGCCGCCATCGCGGCCGAGGTCGGCGTGGATGCCGTCTATGCCGACCAGACGCCCGAGCGCAAGGTCGAGGTCGCGCAAGCGCTGATGAGCCGTCCCGAGATGCGACCGGTCGTCATGATCGGCGACGGCATCAATGACGCTCCGGCACTGGCGACGGCCGACGTGGGCATCGCAATGGCCGCCGCGGGAGCCACCATCTCGTCCGAAACCGCCGATGCAGTGGTCCTGGTCGACAGCGTCGAGCGGGTGGGCATGGCGATCGGCGCGAGCCGCCGCGCCTTCGGCATCGCGCGCCAGAGCGTGCTGATCGGGTTGGGGCTCAGCATCGCGGCGATGGGCTTCGCGGCCGCGGGGTTCCTGGTCCCCATCGCCGGCGCGCTGCTCCAGGAGGGCATCGACGTCGCGGTGATCCTGAACGCACTGCGCGCATTGCGAGACGCGTCGCCCCGCTCCCGACATTGAAGGCGCGCGTGAGTCGCGGCGGCCGCCGGCTGGATCGACTCTGAGACGAGTCCACCGCACGGCGGCGGCGATGCGCCTTCAGGTTCCGGGCACGCTCACTCCGGGCCGGGCACATCAGCCCACCATGGACCGACTCACCGGCGCGGACCGACCATTCGCCGTGCAGCCACCGAGGCCGGACCGCTGACCGGCGTGCTCACCACGACGACCTGGAGCGCGCTCCGCGGAACGCTTGGGATGCGGACGCGGGTAGCGACGGTCACGGTGCGGAAGATCCGGCGGTTGTTGGCCCTCACCTCCACGACGTACCCGGCTGCGCGGCGGTCACGGCGCCAGGTGACGATGAGCGCCGATGCAGCGCGCCGGGCGCCCAGACCCGCCGGGGGCATGAGTCGGGCGGTGAAACGCGCAATCACCGAGATGTCGCGGGGCAGGCCATCCTGAGTGATGACCGCCTCGATCCGCGCACGCTGCCCAGTGCTGGTCGGCGTGAACGTAAGCGTGCCCGACGCTCCGCGCGCTTTGCCGATACGGCGAGCGACGCCGTTGGCGGTCCGCTCGTAGAAGGTGACGACCTGGCCGGGAAGTGGGACGACCGAGTAGCGAAGCGTCCTCGTCGCGCCGCCACCACTGATCCTGCCACTCACTCTGGGCTTCGCCAGCCCGTTCGCGGAGGCGAACTCCCGGGTGGCCTGACCGTCGGTGACCGACAGCGTCCAGGCGCCCGCACGCGGCGTCCTGACGAACACGTAGGTGCGACGCTCATGGGCGACCGGAACGATGACTGCGTTGCGTCCCACGAGCGCACGACCATCGGTGGGCGACGTGAAGCGTGCGCCGTTCGGCCCTGTCAGTCGGACGCGGGGCGCAGCGTCGGCTCCGACGACACTGAACGCGGCGAAGGGCAGGCCCGCGACGAGGGAGAACGACCGGGATCCGCCGGCCGTGACGGCGTGGAGCCCGAAGGCGTTGGTTCCCGAGACCGCACCGACACGCCACTGCCCGAGGTCGCATCCGGTGAACACCTGCGGCGGGGTGCCGCTCGTCCAGCGATGGACGACCCCGCCGCTGAAGAACGAGATCCGGGCGCACCCGGCGACCGCAGTGTTCGACAGAAGACCCTGGCCGCCGACGCTGCCGATCATGGGCACCGTGATCGTCGCCCCGCCTTCGACCTCGATGCCCTGCGTCCCGGCAAAGCCGCGCAGGTTGCCCTGAACGGCGGCGTATGGGTTCGGCACTTCGCCGTTGCTGATCTGGCCGAACGCTGCATCCACCTGGATCGACTTCTCCATCGCCGTGCTCGTGGCGTACAGGCAACCACGATCGTTCAGCTTGACCGCGCCGGCGCCAGCGGAGGCGACGGAGGGGATCGTGGCAGTGCCGACGAGGGCGATCGGATCCTCGCCGTTCGGGCAGTCGGCGGCGGCGTTCGCGAATCCCTTCAGGGATCCGGTCAACTCGACCAGCTGCTTGCCGCTGATCACCGGCCCGAGGGTGGCGTCGACGCCCATGTCGAAACCGAACTTCGGGACCGTTGCCAGGTTCCCACTCACCCGCTGGAGGAAGACGCCCTGTCCGATGTGCTGGTTGATGCCGCCCACCGCGACTCCCGCCCCCGCAAACTCACCTCCGGTGACCGTCGCGTTGCCGCCGAGCGAGATGCCGGGGCTGCCCGGCACCCTGCTCGCGCTGATCGGCAACACCACCTCGCCGCCGGCCGTCCATGATGGGATGCCGTTCGTCTCGGAGTACTTGAAGATCACGTTCCTCACGCCGACCTGCACCTTCCGGCGAGCGACGAGCGGCTCGAACAGGAGCTCAGATACCGCCACCTCGGCGCTCGACAGCTGGGCACCGGTGCAGTTGGCGAGGTGGACGGCGAGCTTCAACGATGGTTTTGCGGAGACGTCCTTGTATCTGCCGAAGCGCGCGATGAGCGCCTCCGCGTCGACCTCGAACTCGAGGTTCGCCCCGCGTCCACCGTCGGTCCACGTGATCTTGCCGAGGCCGCTGACCGGGAAGTCGAACACGGACTTCATGAGCGTGCCGTTGCGGTTGAAGACGACTTGCGCCGACGGCTGATCCACCGGTATGAGACCGATCGCAAGCGGCACCGCCACGCCGTGGATGACCGCGTCCACGCCCGCGCCTTCTTCGCGTAGCTGACGCACCTGCGGATCGACAACCAGTGCGCCCCCGATACGTGGGCGCAGCTCAATGCCGCCGACGTAGACGCTCTGTCCCGGGCCGGCGCGCCACACGCCGGACCCTTGCGCCGTCTCGACGAGATTGCCCTCCGCGACCGCCCGTCCAACCTGCACCGTGGTCCCGCAGCCCACCGGGGTCGGTGTGATCCGAACGGTGATGTCGGCCGCGGCGGCACCGTCCAGGGCAGGCTGCTGTGCGAGGCCCGTGCTCGTCGCAGTCTCGACACGTGCGTCTACCTGAACGGTATACACGCCGACGCCGAGCGTCCCGGTGTGGGCGACGATCGGTGAAGGACCGAGCGTCGTGCAATTCGTCGTCGTGTTCGCCGTATTGAAGTACGCGCCGGCCGCAGCGGACGGCTGGATGCGCGAGTACATCGCGCGACTGATCGCGCATACGTTCGTCTGCACGACTGAACTGCCCGACAGCGTCCCCGCGAGCGCGATCGTCGACGGCTCGGTGATCTGCACGGTGAAGAGCGTGCGCCCACCGCCTCGGACGGCCGGGATGTTCGATCCCGACGCCGTGTCGGTGTCTGTCGTTGTACCGCTCACCGCAGCGACGACACGGAGGTCGATGAGCGCTGCCGAGAGCGAGGTCACCGTCGTGCTCAGGCTTGCGTTCGCCTGTGCGGTTCCGTCCGCACCCTGCGCCTGCACCGCGACGGCGTCGCTGAAAGTTGCGATCTGGTCGGACGCGCGCGCGTCGCTCGCGAATTCGTTGCTGGTGACGTCGGCGGTCGCGTCAACCAAATGTGACATCGACGTGACCACGTTCGCGCTGGCCGATCCGGCCAGGGCAAGCACGAACCCCAACACGCCGGCAACGAGCATCGGGTGGTCCAAGCGCAGCTTCATGAGCGCACGCTAATCGTGACCGCTGGCCGCTGGAATGTGGAAAACCACAATGAATGGAAGCCGGCGACGGACCGCGCCGCTCACTGCGTGTCGGCGCCTGTCTCCTCACGGTCGAGAACGGCGCGCACGAGCTGCGCCCGCGTACGCACACCGAACCGCCGGTAGATCTCGGTGAGGCTTGCCTCGACGGTCCGCACCGAGTAGAAGAGCGCCTCGGCGATCTGCCGGTTCGTGTTTCCCTCGACAACGAGGGCGAGCACGCGCGTCTGCGTCCACGAGAGCTCGCCGCGGCCGGGTCTGCGACCGGACAGGCGCGCGAGCTCGTCGGCGGCGCGCTGTGTCCAGAGGGGAGCCTCGAGCTGGGTGAAAGTGGCCAGCGCCGCGGACAGCGCGCGCCTGGCGTCCCCGCGACGGCCGGCGCGGCGGGCGATCTGCCCAGCCACGAGTTCCGTTCGCGCCCGCTCGAAGGGCTGCCCGACCGCGGCGTGCAGATCATCCGCCTCGGCGATCGCGGTGAGCGCCGCCGTGTCGTCACCCCGCGCTGCGGCCAGAAGTGCCCCGCAGCGACGGGCCGCCGCCAGGGTCGAGTTCCGCCCGGCGGCCCGAGAGCGCCCTTCGAACAGGTCCGCCAGCGTGGTCGCCTCATCGAGCCGCCCGACGGCCACGAGCGCCTCGATCCCATCGGCAAGGAAACGCAGGAACCCTGGCTCCATCACGCCTGCGGCGAGACTCCCCGCGATGAGCGGTTCCAGGTTGCGGAGAGCCGCCTCGGCGTCGCCGAGCGACAGGTCGAGGAAGCCTCGGGCAGCCATCGCGGTCATCATCGGGCCGTGTGCTCCGTGCTCCATCGCGAGTCGTTGGCCCTCCTCTGCATCGCGCCGGGCGTCGTCGACAAGTCCGCGGTGCGCCGCCATCAGGCCCCGCAGCCCGAGCGCGAACGCCTCGGCGGCGACCGGGGCGCCCAGCTGGCTGAGCTCGACCGCCTCCTGCGCCAGGTCGCTTGCCGCCGCCCAGTCGCCGGCCCAGCACTCGAAGAGGCTCTGATAGACGAGCAGCGGCAACCCGGCAGCGCCGACGCGCTCGACAGTGGGCCGGTGGCGCTCCGCAAAGATGTGCCGTGCGGTGACGAGATCGTCGCTGTGACCGCAGAGCGTGGAGAGGGCGAAGCTGGGCAGCCACTCGACCGGCACCGGCCCGACGTGCCGTTCGTCCGCGACCGCGCGCTCGAGTGCCGGCCGATCGAACCCGAGCCCTCCGGTGAAGGCACTGACCGCAACGCGCGCAGTTGCGAGGGCGACGAGGCCCGGATGGGCCGCCTGACGCGCCAGCTCCAGCGCACGTGTCGCCGAGGCATGCCCGGCGACGATCTGGCCGGCAAGGACAAGCACGAACGCGCGCGCATGCTCGATCCTCGCGAGGTGGGTCACGTCACCGGTGGCCGCGGACACGGCGTCGTCGAGGGTCGCGAGGGCCGCCGACACGCTGGAAGCGCTCGCTTCCGCGGTCGCAAGGTGCAGGAGGAGCTCGGCCCGCGCTGCCTTCGACTGTGTCTCGGTGAGGGCGGCCCGCAGCACACGCTCGCTTCGCCGCGCGTCGCCGGCGCCCAGCCATCGCTGAGCCGCTTGGACCGTGCGTCGATCGAGACTGCGGTCGGCGCGCGGGGTAAGGCGCAATGCATGATCGGCGAGCTCTGCGGCGGTGCCGGCGGCGCCGCGCTCGGCCGCCCAGGCCGACGCCCGGTCGAGGCGCATCGCCACATCGCCGTCAGGCCGGGCAGTGGCCAGGGCAAGGTGGATCTCGCGTTCGTCACCTTCGAGCACCGAGACGAGACGGCGATGGGCCGCGCGCCGTTCGGACGCGGTTGCAGCGGCGGCGGCGACACTGGCAAGCAGGGGGTGCGCAAGATGCACATCGCCATCCGTGACGACCAGGACCTCGGCAGCGACCGCCTCGTCAAGTCCGCGCCGCGAACCGAGCGCTTCGCGCACGAGCCCGACCTTCGGACTCGCAAGCGCCGAGCACACGAGCACCGAACGCCGCCCAGCCGGAGAGAGATGCCGCAGGCGCTCCTCCAGAAGGTCGGTGAGCGCGCCGGGGATTCGGGGTGCGGCGTCCCCGTCCGCCCACCCCGTCCGCCGCACGATCTCGATGGCGTGCAGTGGGTTGCCTCGACACCAGTCGTGCAGCTGCCTGAGACGAGTCGAGTCGAGCTGCTCGCCGAGTTCGCTGGCGACGACCTGTCCGAGGCCAAGCGGAGGAAGCGCCCCTACTTCGACGCGGCGAACGGGCATCGACGCGGTTGTAAGCCCGAGCGGGAGCCGAGTCGCAGGAGTACGGTGGCTGAGCACCGTGCAAATGGAGGCACGCCGCAGGACGTAGGCGAGGACCTGGGCTGTGGGTTCGTCCAGCCACTGGACATCGTCCACGGCGATGGCGACCGTCCGCCCTCCCGCACCGCTCAAGAGGGCGAGTGCGGCCCGCGCGACGGCGAGCAGGCTGGGTGGCCGTCTCGGCGTCTCCTCCGCCAGCGCCGCCGCCAAGGCACTGCGTTGGGCGGGAGGCAGCGCGGCGCCGTTGCGCGCCAGCGACGTGCCCAGCAGATCGCCGAGCGCCGCGAACGGCAGGGAGATCTCTGCGTGCGCCGGACACGCACGGCACACCTCGACGCCCTCGTGCTCGAGCTCCTCAACCGCTGCTCGCCAGAGCGTGGTCTTGCCGATTCCCGCTTCGCCTTCCAGGAGGAGCACCCCGGGGGCCTCGACGTGCCCGGCGACGAACTCGCAGACCACCTGCATCTCGCCCTCGCGGCCAACGATCATCTTCCCTCCCGACCACGGCGGATTCAACCACATGCAACGGTCGCAGCGGCGTGTGGCCGGCCCCCGAGTGCCGGGCGACACCGGGATGCGCCGTGCCGCCCTAGCCGGCGCCGGCCGCCTCGAGCGCGGCGATGTCGAGCTTCGACATCGTCATCATGGCCGCGAACACGCGTGCGGCACGGGCCGGGTCGCCACTCGCGATCTCGTTCCAGTTCGCGGGTGTGACCTGCCAGGACACGCCGAACTTGTCCTTGAGCCACCCGCACGGACCCTCGCTGCCACCATCGACGGTGAGCGCCTGCCAGTAGTGGTCGATCTCATCCTGGTCCGCGCATTCGATCACGAGCGAGATCGCCTCGCTAAACGTGAACTCGGGGCCGCCGTCCAGTGCCATGTACGGCACGCCGTCCAGCGTGAACTCGACGGTGAGCACCTGCCCGGCGCGATCGGACCTGACTACCCGGCCAT
>WBZQ01000451.1_pt2 | contig 22602 bp, 20 predicted proteins | sample 5204251 | NCBI WGS metagenome assembly WBZQ01 (sample SAMN12412402, study PRJNA552823) | activated sludge metagenome | isolation source: activated sludge from nitrification reactor of wastewater treatment plant... | place: USA: Virginia | collected 2017-09
GCCGCAGCAGTGCCGGGGCAGCCCACACACCGACGAGCGCGGTCACCACGGTCAGCGGCACAAACCCCAGACCGGCCTGCGCCGGCGACAGGCCCAGCGAACCTTGCATGACATAGGTGAGGAACAACCAGATCGGCGCCTGGAAGCAGGCACCGACCGCCAGTACCAGCAGATTCCCGCGCACCAGAGACGCGTTGTGCCAGAGGTGCCGGGGGAGCAACGGTGACGGCGACGCGCGTTGGTACAGGATCGTCACACCCAGCAGCACTACGGCAGCAACGACGGCCGACACCGCCGACGCCGATGCCGCGGACGCCGAACTTACGGCATACGTGAGGACGAGCAGCGTCGCGGTGATCAACACGGCGCCGGCTGCGTCTGGCCGCGCCGGAGCGTGTCGGTGACCGGACGGCAGCGCCCGCGCGGCCACGATCACCGCCGCGCCACACGGGAGATTGATGAGCAGGACTGCGCGCCACGAGACCGCGTCGGTCAGCAGGCCGCCGACGATCGTGCCCGCGCCGCCGCCGACGAGGCTGACCGCGGTCCAGACGGCGATCGCGCGCGTCCGAAGGGAACCCTCGGGGTAGGTCGTTGTGATGGCGGTGAGGGTGGCGGGGGACGCGATCGCGGCACCCATGCCCTGCACAGCGCGGGCGGCGATGAGTATCGCGGCCGAATCGGCGAGGCCTCCGACCATGCTCGCGGCGGTGAACAGCAGCAATCCCGCGATGAACACCCGTCGCACGCCCCAGAGGTCGGCGAGCCTGCCGCCGACGAGGAGTCCGCCCGCGAAGGTGAGCGCGTAGCCGGTCACGACCCACTGCACGGTGCCGTCGGCCATCGCCAGGCCGGACTGGATGTCGGGTAGGGCGACATTCACCACGGACACGTCGAGGACCAGCATGAACTGGCCTGCCGAGGCCACTGCGAGCGGCGTCCACGGTGGTGTCGTCCGGATCATCTGTCGCGTGTCTCCTCCATTTGTTGATACAAATGTATCAAAAGACAGGGTCAGTGACACCGCCGACGGGGTGGCCGGCCGTCCCTGGTGACGCCGTCGCCGCGTTTACATCGTCAGTGCCGGTTGCCATCTCATGGCGTCCCGGGCCGTCACCCCGAAACGGCGTTTGAACACCGTCGAGAAATATGTTGTCGACGTGAAACCGCACCGCGCGGCGACGTCGGTGGCCCGCACGCCGGTGGTCGTCCCGGTCAACATGCCGTATGCCAGGTCGAGGCGCCGGGCGAGGACGTGGCGGGGTACCGACGTGCCGGCCTCGGCGAGGATCCGCGACAGTTGCCGTTCGGAGATCCCCACGGCCGCTGCGACGTCCGTCGCGGACAGCGTCGGGTCCGTCAGGTGATCGGCGATGAAAGACCGTGCGGCGGCGCGGTATGCGATCGACGAACGGACCCGGCCGTCGCCGGCGAGTACCGCGACCAGTTCGATCGCCGCCTGTTCGTCGGCAGGGACCGGAACGGGTGAGGCCACAGCCTGTCCGGCAAGTCGCACAAGGGCTTTCGCATGGGCTGCGGTGGCGGTGTCCACCACGACCGGCGTGACCTCGGCCGCACCGGTCAGCTCCGTCAGCACCGTGCGGGGAACCTTCACCACCAATTCCTGCACGCCGCGCCCGAAATGCCGGAAAAACGGTGTGTCGACGTCGCAGATCAGCATCTGACCCGGCCGCATCACGGTCCGGACGCCGCCGTGTTCTACCTGCACCTCACCACGCAGTGCGGCATAGGCGGCGATCGCGTCACCGGGCCGATCGTCGACCATCGGACGGTCGCGGTGCACCCTGTGCGCGGTTCCGGTCACATGCGCGAGATGCACCTGATCGAGCTGCAGGTTCACCTCGCGGGCCCGGAATGTCTGCGCCGCGGGGACCGTGCACGACAGTTCGATCAGCGTGGCCGCGTTGTACTCCTCCCAGGGCCGGACCGCGCCGGCATCGCCTCCCGGAACCTCGAAACCCTGCGTGCGGCGCAGGATCGGCGGTGGTGTGCCGTCGCGGCGCGGCCCGTCGCCTGCTCCCGACATTCTCATTTCCGCCATCTGCTGTCCGCTCTCTTCGTCCACCAGGTGTGACCGGTGACACTGAATCTGTTCTAGCAGAAAGGTGAACTCATGCCGGTATTCAATGACGGGATCGTCGAGACGGAAATCCCCGGTGGCGAACTGGTGGAAACCGACGTTCTGATCGTCGGTTCGGGCCCGGCCGGGGCGTCGGCCGCGCTGTTCCTGTCCAGACTCGGTGTCCGCAACATCATGATCACGAAATACCGGTGGACCGCCAATACGCCGCGGGCGCACATCACCAATCAGCGGGCGATGGAGATCTTCCGCGACATGGGTATCGAGGATCAGGTGCTGGCCGACGCCACCGAGCACGACCTGATCGGCGACACCGTCTTCTGTACGTCGATCGCGGGTGAGGAGATCGGGCGCATCCACACCTGGGGCACCAGACCCGACCGGGAGGCCGACTACCGGCTGGCGTCGCCGTGTCTGGTCGTGGACATCCCGCAGACCTATCTGGAGCCGATCCTGGTGCGCAACGCGACGGTCGCCGGCACCCAGACCCGGTTCTCCACCGAGTACTGCGGCCACACCCAGGACGATCAGGGTGTGGTGGTGCAGGTGCGGGACCGGCTCACCGGCTACGAATACCGGATCCGGGCCAAGTACCTGATCGGGGCCGACGGTGCCCGCTCGAATGTGGCCGCCGACATCGATCTGCCCTACGAAGGCCAGATGGATATCGCCGGATCGATGAACATCACGTTCAAGGCCGACATCTCCGCACTTGTCGACCACCGCCCGAGTGTTCTGTACTGGGTGATCCAGCCCGGCTCCAACGTCGGCGGCATCGGCACCGGGCTGGTGCGGATGGTCCGGCCGTGGGACGAATGGCTGATCGTCTGGGGTTATGACATCAACGGTCCCGCACCGGAACTCGACGACGAGATGGCGGTCGGCATCATCCGTGATCTGCTCGGTATGCCCGAGCTGGAACCGGAGATCACCGGCTACAGCCTGTGGGGTGTCAACGAAATGTACGCCACCACGCTGCAGCGCGGCCGGGTGTTCTGTGTCGGTGACGCGATCCACCGTCACCCACCGTCAAATGGCTTGGGCTCCAACACCTCTGTTCAGGATTCGTACAACCTGGCGTGGAAACTGGCCGCCGTGCTGCAGGGTTACGCCGCCGAGTCGCTGCTGGATACCTATACCGCCGAACGGGCGCCGGTGGCCGAACGGATCGTGACCCGTGCCAACAGGTCCGCACGCGAGTTCGGCGACATCTTCGAGGCCCTGGGAGTTGTCGGACTCGACGGCGCGCAGATGGCCGCCGCCCTCGAGGAGCGTAAGGCCGACACACCCGCCGGTGCCGCCAAGAGAGCGCAGCTGGTCCACGCCATGGAGACGAAGAATTACGAATTCAACGCTCACGGAGTCGAATTGGGGCAATTCTATGAATCCGCCGCCATCGTCTCCGACGGCACCCGGCCGGTTCCCGAGCCCGGCAAACAGGACCCGGACCTGTACTACGCGGTGTCGACGTCACCCGGTGCTCATCTGCCACACGCCTGGGTCGGCGACAACACCACCCGGCTGGCGATGATGGATCTGGCCCCGTACACGCGCTGGACCCTGTTCACCGGTATCTCCGGGGGCGGGTGGTCCGACGCGGCCGGCACCGTCGCCCGCGAACTCGGGGTTCCGCTGGACACCGTCGTGATCGGACCGGGCCAGGCGGTGACCGACCTGTACTACGACTGGGCGCGGCAGCGTGAGGTCGAGGAATCGGGTGCGGTCCTGGTCCGGCCCGACAAGCACATCGCCTGGCGGGCAATGAGTGTGCCCGACGACCCGACAGCGGCGCTGCGGACCGCGCTCACCACGGTGCTCGGCCGATGACGTGGGCATTCCGGCACCGGACACTGCCGCAGCGGGTGACCTTCGCGGCGGAGGCGATGCCCGAGGCGGTGGCCGCCGAAGCCGAAGAACTCGGGGCGTCGCGGGTGATGCTGATCGCCTCGGACCGGGAGAGCGCGCAGGCCGACAGGATCGCCGAACAGGTACCCGTCGTGTTGCGCCACGACGAAGTGGTGATGCACGTACCGGTCGACGTGGCCGGACGTGCCCGTGCGGCCGCCGCCGGATCGGGTGCCGACATGCTGGTCAGCATCGGCGGGGGTTCGGCCACCGGGCTGGCCAAGGCCGTCGCGCGGGACACCGGACTGCCGATCGTCGCGGTGCCGACGACGTACTCGGGCAGCGAGGCGACCAACGTGTGGGGGCTCACCGACAACGGCATCAAGACCACCGGCGTCGACGACAGGGTGCTGCCGGCGGCGGTCGTCTACGACGCCACCCTCCTGACCTCCCTGCCCCGGGAGCTGACGGTGGCCAGCGCGCTGAACGCGTTGGCGCACTGCGTGGATTCGATGTGGGGTCCCCGCACGGATCCGATCGACCAGGCGCTGGCGCAGGAAGGGATCCGGGCGCTGGCCGCCGGGCTGACCGGCTTCGCCGACGCGGTCGGCGACGAACGTCTTGCAGGCATCGAACAGACCCTGTACGGCGCCTATCTGGCCGCGGTGAGCTTCGCCTCGGCCGGATCGGGCATGCATCACAAGATCTGCCACGTCCTCGGCGGCATGTTCGGCCTGCCGCACGCGCAGACCCATGCGGTGGTGCTGCCGTATGTGCTGGCGTTCAACGCCCCCAACGCCCCCGGGGCGGAACGCCGCATCGCGCAGGCATTCGGGTCGGCCACCGCCGGCGCCGGGCTCAGCGCCTTGCGGCACACGCTCGACGCCCCGGTGGCGTTGAAGGACTACGGCATGCCCGAGGCCGGCATCGCCGAGGCCGTCACGCCGATCATGGCGGCGATACCGGCCGGCAACCCGACACCCGTCACCACCGATTCGCTCACCGCACTGTTGCGGGCGGCGTGGTCGGGGGACGATCCCGACGCCGTCCGGGCCGGCCACGACAACCAGACAGGATCTCAACAACAATGAGCGAGAACAAGATCGACATCCGGCTCGCCGACGCCGAAAGCCGGCACGAGACACCCCATCCGGCGCTCTCGGCCGCGCAGGTGGCCGCGGAGGACGATGTGCTGGACCGGGTGGTGCACTCGTTCGACCAGTGCACCGACCCGCGGCTCGCACAGGTGATGCTGGCGCTGGTGCGGCACCTGCATTCGTTCCTGCGTGAGGTGCGGCTCACCGAGGACGAATGGGCCAGGGCCATCGAGTTTCTCACCGCCGTCGGGCATATCACCGACGACAGGCGTCAGGAATTCATTCTGCTGTCGGACACCCTCGGCGCATCCATGCAGACCATCGCCATCAACAACGAGGCGTACCGGGACGCCACCGAGGCCACCGTTTTCGGCCCGTTCTTCGTCGAGGACGCACCCCGGATCGAACGCGGCGGCGACATGTCCTTCGGTGCGTCCGGGCAGCCGTGCTGGGTGGAGGGCACCGTCACCGACACCGACGGGACGCCGTTGCCCGGTGCGCGTATCGAGGTGTGGGAGGCCGACGACGACGGCCTGTATGACGTCCAGTACACCGACGGCCGGGTGGCCGCCCGCGCGCACCTGTTCACCGACGACGACGGGAGTTACCGCTTCTGGGGGCTGACCCCGACGCCGTACCCCATCCCGTACGACGGGCCGGTCGGCGCGATGCTGCAGGCCGTGGGCCGCTCCCCGTACCGCGCCTCGCATCTGCACTTCATGGTGACCGCGCCAGGGTGCCGCAGGCTCGTCACCCACATCTTCGTGCGCGGCGACGAGCTACTCGACAGGGACAGTGTTTTCGGGGTCAAGGAGTCGCTGATCAAGGACTTTGCCGAGCAGCCCGCGGGAACGGCCACCCCCGACGGCCGGGCGATCGACGGCCCGTGGACGAGAGCCCGTTTCGACATCGTCCTGGCCCCGGCCGCGACCGATTCCGCTACCGCCGATGCGTGAGCGCCGGTCTCCGGGCCGGGATGGAACAACGCACGGAACCGGGGACTGAAGAAGAGGATGCCGGGCGGCGTAGTGTGCGAAAGATGACCGAAGATGTTCGTGACGGGGCCCCCGCCCACCCCGCGTATGGCGTGCTGCGGCCGGTGACGCCGTTCGCGTCGGTGCTGCTGTGCAACAACCCCGGCATGATGGAGCTCGACGGCACCAACACGTACGTGTTGCGGGCCCCGGGCCATCCCGAATGCGTGATCGTCGACCCCGGTCCGCCGCGGCACGGCAAACACGTCAAGCGGATCGCCGAGCAGCCCGGCATCGTGCTCACCCTGATCACCCACCGGCACCACGATCATGTCGGCGCCATCCCGAAACTGTACAAACGCACCAAGGTGCCCACGCGGGCGCGGCTCGACGAACACTGCCGCGACGCGCCGCCGCTACGCGACCGGGAGGTCATCGAGGCCGCCGGGCTGAAGATCACCGTACTGTTCACCCCCGGGCATTCCGGGGACTCGGTGAGTTTCCTCGTCGAACACGGCGACGACCGGGCGATGCTCACCGGTGACACCATCCTCGGCAGCGGCACCACCGTCCTCGACCCCACCGACGGCGGTCTGCGCGACTACATGAACTCGCTCAACCGGCTCATCGTCGAGGGGGAGCAGTGCCACCTGCTGCCGGCACACGGACCCGACCACCCGGCGCTCATCCCCGTGGCCCGGTTCTACAAGGCGCACCGGGAGGAACGGATCGACCAGATCGTCGCCGCGCTCGATGCGATGGGCAAGTCGCCTCACGAGGCGAAACCGATGAAGGTGGTCAAGCGGGTGTATGCCGACGTAGACAAGAAGCTGTGGCCGGCGGCGAAGATGTCGGTGAAGACGCAGTTGGAGTATCTGCGGGACGTGTGAGGGTGCGGTTTTTGGCGGTGGTGGCGTTATGCGCGTCCCTCGCCGGACCCAACGCGTCCCTCGCTCCTTCGTCGCTTCGGCCTCAGGGATCAAGATGATTGGTCACTTCGGCCTCAGGGATCAAGATGGTTGGCGGAACGGAACGATGCCCGTCACCGTGAGGTGACGGGCATCGTCGTAAAGCTGTGAACCGCTAGCGGGCGCGGCGGGCCAGCCGCTCCGAATCGGCGATCAGCACGCTCTTGCCTTCCAGCCGCAGCCAACCGCGCTGGGCGAAATCGGCCAGGGCCTTGTTGACGGTTTCGCGGGAGGCGCCGACCAGCTGGGCGATCTCCTCCTGCGTGAGGTCGTGGGTCACGCGCAGCGCGCCCGCCTCCTGGGTGCCGAAGCGCTGCGCGAGCTGCAGCAGCTGCTTGGCCACACGGCCGGGAACGTCGGTGAAGATCAAGTCGGCCAGGTTGTTGTTGGTGCGGCGCAGGCGTCGGGCCAGCACGCGCAGCAGCTGTTCGGCGATCTCCGGGCGGTCCTGGATCCACTTGCGCAGGGCGTCGCGGTCCATCGACACCGCACGCACCTCGGTGACCGTGGTGGCCGACGACGTGCGCGGACCCGGGTCAAAGATGGACAGCTCGCCGAACATGTCCGACGGTCCCATGATGGTCAGCAGGTTCTCACGACCGTCCGCCGACCGGCGGCCGACCTTCACCTTGCCCGACAGGATGATGTACAGGCGGTCACCCGGCTCACCCTCGTGGAAAATCACATGTCCACGCGGAAAATCGACCGGTTGAAGTTCTTTGGTGAGCGCCGCGACGGCGGAGGGCTCGACCCCCTGAAAAATGCCCGCCCGCGCCAGTACTTCCTCCACTAGGAACCTTTCTCGTTCAATCACCCAACTCAAGGTGACAGGCTACTCCGGCACCCAGCATAAGTGTTGAATGGGTCACTTGTGCGTCAATGTGGTGTTCGGGTCTCGATAACATGTGTTGCGGTAACAATTCGGCCCACCCCGATCAGCATCGGAGTGGGCCGGAAGTCTTGGCCGGTCAGCTCGCCCGGAAGCGTGCCCCCTGGAGATCGACCTCGCCGGATTCGGTGAGGAGGCCGGATTCGGTGAGGAGATCGTCGCGTCCGGCGCGGCGGTCCCGGAGTTCGTCGAGCGCGGCCGGCAGCCCGGTCTTGGCGAGATTGTTGACGTCCTGGTCGTCGGCGTCGGCCAGGAACTCATCGACGTGTGCCGCAGACACCGACAGCCTGTCGATGCGGCACTGCACCCTGTCCATCGCGACGGCGAACAGCATGAGTACGGCGGGGACGAGCAACGCGGCGAGCCCTTGCATACGGACAGTAAACACAATCGCCCCCTCGAGGGCGAAACCCAGAGCCGTGCTGTCACCGACTTGTTATCAACCGCATGGACGACACGCCAGAACGCACCGCGCACCGATCTCGGACGATGACGCGCGAGATCATCGCGCAGATCACGGACGCCGGCCGAAGTGAATCGCGCCATGTCTGTCCCCGGCCGGCCCGACCCGGACAGACGTGGCGGACACCCGGGGACTCTCTCAGCCACCAGGCACTAGTCTGAATCCGGTGAGCCCTCGAACCACACCGGCGACGTCGTCGGGGTCCGTGCGGTCGGCAACCCGCCGCGACGAGACCCGGCTCGGTCTGGTGCGCCGGGCCCGGCGGATGAATCGCACCCTCAAGGTCGCGTTCCCGCATGTCTACTGCGAACTCGACTTCACCACCCCGCTCGAACTGTCGGTGGCCACCATCTTGTCGGCGCAGTGCACCGACGTGCGCGTCAACCAGGTCACCCCGGCACTGTTCGCGCGGTACCCCGACGCCCGCGCCTACGCCGAAGCCGACCGCACCGAACTCGAGGAGCTGATCCGGTCCACCGGCTTCTACCGGAACAAGGCCAACTCGATCATCGGGCTCGGTCAGGCGCTGGTCAGCAGGTTCGACGGCGAGGTGCCGGGCAGGCTGGAGGACCTGGTGACGCTGCCCGGGTTCGGGCGCAAGACCGCCAACGTGGTGCTCGGCAACGCATTCGGTGTTCCCGGGATCACCGTCGACACCCACTTCGGGCGGCTCGTCCGCAGATGGCGGTGGACCGAGGAAACCGACCCGGTGAAGGTGGAACGGGCCGTCGGCGAACTCATCGAACGCAAGGAGTGGACAGACCTGTCGCACCGGATCATCTTCCACGGCCGCCGGGTCTGCCACGCCCGCAAGCCCGCGTGCGGCGTGTGCATCCTCGCCAAGGACTGCCCCTCGTACGGGGACGGGCCCGTCGACAAGCTCGCGGCCGCCGCGCTGGTGAAGGGTCCCGAGACCCCGCATCTGCTCGCGCTGGCAGGGATCGGTGACGCGGTTACCGAATGATGAGCACGGACGAACCGCGCGACACAGCAGCACAGAGCACACCGGACTCGCGGGACGGGACGACGCCGACCCGCACGTCGCGACCGTCGCGCTTCCCACCCGCGGCCAGATGGACGATCGTGTTCGTCGTCGTCATGGTCGCGCTGGTGGTGGCCATCTGGCCGCGCGGTGACGACGACCGGGTGATCTCCGGAGACACCACGACCACGGTCGGCACCCAGACCAGCGTCCCCGTCGACGCCGGTGAGCTCGCCGGGGCCCGGACCGAGGCCGCCCTCGCCGACTGTCCGGCACCCACCGCGGCGCCCGGCACCCACGCCGCGCTCGCCGGGATCGTCGCCGAATGCCTCGGGACCGGCAGGCCGTACAACCTCGGCGAAGGCACCGCCGGCACCCCGCTGCTGATCAACATGTGGGCCACCTGGTGCTATCCGTGCCGGCAGGAACTGCCGATCCTGTCCCGGTACGCCGCCCGCGCGGGCAGCAAGGTCAACGTGCTCACCGTGCACGCCAAGGAGGGGGCCGGCAATCCGTACCTGGTGCTGAAGTTCCTCAGCGAACTCGGCGTGCGGCTCCCGGCCACCCTCGATACCAACGGCAAGATCGCGGCCGCCCTGCGTGCCCCGCGGGTGTTCCCGTCGACCGTCCTGGTGCGCGCCGACGGTACTGTCGCCAAGGTCCTGCCGCAGGTCTTCCACAACACCGACGACATCGCCGGTGCCGTACGCACGCACCTGGGGGTGGACACGTGAGCACAACTCCTGCCGACGGTGATCAAAGCCACGGACCTCTGGTCCCGCAGGAGCAGATACCGCCCTGGCTGCACACCCTCACCGACGACGTCTCGGCCGTCACCGCTCGAGTCCTCGGCCGCGGCGGCGACCGGACGCGCTGGATGTCGATGATCCAGCGCAACAAACGCACCGCCGCGGTGCTCATCCTGTTCGCCGGCTCGTGGGACGCCGATCCCACCGCGCACGGCGGGCTGCCCGGCGACGTCGACGTGCTGCTCACCCAGCGCGCACCCACCCTGCGCCAGCACAGCGGTCAGGTGGCCTTCCCCGGCGGCAGCTTCGACCCGGGCGACGAGTTCCCCGTCGGCACCGCGCTGCGCGAGGCCAACGAGGAAACCGGGCTCGTCGCCGACGGCGTCGACATCCTCGCCAACCTGATGCCGTTCCCGGTTCCCGCCTCCGGATTCGAGGTCACCCCGGTGATCGGGCACTGGCGTGAACCCGGACCCGTCGGGGTCGTCGACACCGGCGAGACCGCCCGCGTCAGCCGCGTCAACATGCGGGAACTGCTGCACCCCGACAACCGTTTCCAGGTACAACGGTCCGTCCTGGGAGGCAGTGTGTACAAGGGTCCGGCGTTCTTCGTCGACGGCATGCTGGTGTGGGGATTCACCGGCGGCCTGATCGCCGCGATCGCCGAGGTGTCCGGGTGGGAGGTCCCCTGGGACAAGGACGACGTGCGGCCCCTCGACGAGGCGATCGCCCTCGCCGACCTCCCACAGTCGAGCTGGGTCAATCCGGTCGGCGAGGACCACGGTCGATGACGGGCGCAGGATCATGACGGGGGCGGGGAGTAAGACGGGGGCGGGGAGTAAGACGGGGGCAGGGACATGACGGACTCGGTGTGGGTCGACCTCATTGTCGTCGGTGTCGCGATCCTCGTCGGCATCAGCGGCTACCGGCAGGGCGCCATCGCGTCCGCGCTGGCATTCATCGGTGTGCTCACCGGTGCCGTCGCCGGGATCCTGCTCGCCCCCAAACTGATGGAACAGGTCGACTCTCGGGAGACACGCCTGTTCATCGGCATCGCGCTGCTGGTGGTGCTCGTCATCTCCGGCCAGGTCGCCGGCCTGGTGCTGGGCCGCGCCGCCCGCGGCGGCATGCGTTCGCAGGCCGCGCGCGTCGTCGACAGTGTCGTCGGGGTTGTCCTGCAGGTGGTCGCGGTGATCATCGCCGCCTGGCTGCTGGCCATCCCCGTCTCCAACTCCGGCCCGCCCAAGGTGGCCGGCGCGGTCCGCGACTCGTCGGTGCTCGGCGTCGTCGACGACCTCGCACCCCAATGGCTGCGCAACCTGCCCAACGACTTCAGCGCACTCCTCGACAACTCCGGCCTGCCCGAGGTCATCGGGCCGTTCGGGCGCGCACCCGTCACCAGCGTCGCGCCGCCCGACGACACGCTCGCCCAGACGCGGGTCGTGAGCCGGGTACGGCCGAGCGTCGTCAAGATCGTCGGCGTCGCACCGAGCTGCAGGCAGGAACTCGAAGGCAGCGGATTCGTCGTCTCCCCCGAACGGGTCATGACCAACGCGCACGTCGTCGCCGGCACCCGGCGGCTCACCGTCGAAGCCGAATCCGGGGAGCAGCTCACCGCCCGCGTCGTCCTGTTCGACTACAACAACGACGTCGCCGTCCTCGACGTCCCCGGCCTCACCGCCCCCGCCCTCGACTTCGCCGGCAAGCAGGCGAGCACTGGCGACGACGCGGTCTCCCTCGGCTTCCCCGGCGGTGGCCCGTTCACCGCCACCGCGGTCCGGGTGCGCAACGTGATCCGCCTGTCCGGACCCAATATCTACGGCTCACAGCAGGTGCGCCGCGAGGTGTACACCGTGCGCGGGCAGATCCGGCAGGGCAACTCCGGGGGGCCGCTGATCAACAGCAAGGGCGAAGTGCTCGGCGTGGTGTTCGGCGCCTCCCAGGACCCCGCCGACGAAACGGGTTTCGTGCTCACCGCCGAGCAGGTGAGCACGGACCTGCAAACCTCGGCCAACAGGTCGGCGAGAGTGAGCACGCACTCGTGCATCGGCGACTGATCCCGATCGCCGACCGACGAGCCACCTCCGCCGGTTGAGGTGTGAGGAGCGTAAGCGACGAGCCTCGAAACCCCGTGAGCCGACACATGTCATCTCGCGTGATTTCGAGGCTCGCAGGCTCGCACCTCAACCGGCGGGATGGCAGGGAAAGGATCAGCTCTTGATGAAGTCCAGCAGGTGGCGGGTGACCGCTTCGGGTTGTTCCTGGTGGGCGAAATGGCCGCTGCCGGGGATCTCGGCGTAGGTGAAGTGTGCCGCGTAGCGGCCGGAGCGGCTGAGCGGGCGTTCGAAGATGTACGGGTCATCGGCGCCACGCAGCGCCAGGACCGGCACCGACAGCCTGCGGTCCATGAGTTTCATGAATTTGGCGCCGTCGGGGCGGAACTGGGAACGGAAGGCCCAGCGCCGGTACTCCAGGCTGGAGTGCGCGACGTACGGGATCTGCATCGCCGACCTGTTGTGGGTGACGGTGTCGGCGAAGTCGGTGGTCCGCTGCCACTGCGGTGACGACAGGTGCCGGAAGTAGTGGTCGACGAACCGCGCGTCGTGGCCGGTGAGCCGGCGTTCACCGAGCCTCGGCAGCTGGTTGTGCAGGAAGCCGGACAGGAACGCCTTGCGCTGCACCCGGTGCAGCAGCACGTCCCGGCGCAGCGATCGCGGATGTGGGGAGGCGACGACGGCGATCCGGTCGACGACCCGCGGATGCAGGGTGGCCGTCGCCCAGCACACGAGACCCCCGTCGGCATTGCCGACGAGGGTGGCGGTGCGATGGCCGAGGGACCGGACCAGGCCGTTGGTGTCGCCGGCGAGGGTCCAGCCGTCGTAGCCGCGGGGCGGTTTGTCGCTGTCCCCGTAACCGCGCAGGTCGACGGCGACCGCACGGTAACCGGTGTCGGTGAGAGCCTGGAGCTGATGCCGCCAGCCCCACCAGAACTCGGTGTATCCGTGCAGCAGCAGAACGAGCTGCCTGTCGGGTGACCCCGTGGGGTCGCATTCGACGGCGTGAAACTTCAGCCCGTTGGCACGCACATCGAAGTGATGCCACTCGATGTCATGCCAGGGGCCGGGAAACCGGACGCTCGAGGGATCCGGCGCAGCGGCCAACGTCAGCGCCGCGGGTCGTGCGCCGGCGGTATCGGCGGGTACCCGGCCCGGGCGTCGACCGCGGGGGGTGCGTCGTTTCCGGGAATGCCGCGCGGCAGCACGGTCTGTACCTCTTTGACGGACTCGATGGTCTTCTGCGGCCCGCGGACCTTCCGGAAGATGATGTAGCCGACGACGCCCGCGATGATCGTGACGGTCAGCAGGATGAGGAACACGATCAGCCACGCCAGCCACGCCGGCAGCCATACGTCGAGCAGTACGGCGAGAAAGAAGAAGAAGAACAGGCTGGTGTACAGGGCCATCACACCGGCGACGGCGAACAGGCCGGTACCGGCGCCCGCCTTCTTACCCGCATCCACCAGCTCGGCCTTGGCCAGCGCGACCTCGGCGCGGAACAACGTCGACACGCTGGCGGTGGCGTCCTTGACCAGATTCCCGATGCTGGGTTCGCCGTCCTTGCCGACGTTCGCATCCCGCAGCGGGATCGACGGGACACTCTGGTTGCCGGGGGGCACGGGTCGGCTCACTACATCCTCCGTAGATCGGGTATGGGCATATGTTGCCATGCTTTGCCCGCAATACCACGACGCAGCGCCACCGGGATTTCTCGCCGGTGGCGCTGCGTCGGGATCATGCGGGCGGGATCATCAGGCCTTGCGGGTGCGGATCGCCTCGAAAACGGACGGATCGACCAGTGTGGAGGTGTCACCGAGTTCGCGGCCCTCGGCCACGTCCTTGAGCAGGCGGCGCATGATCTTGCCCGAGCGGGTCTTGGGCAGTTCGGGCACCACGTTGATCTCGCGCGGCTTGGCGATCGGGGAGATCTCGATCGACACCTGCTGGCGCAGCTCGGCGATCAGCTGTTCGCCGGTGTTCTCCACCCCTTCGCGCAGGATGACGAACGCGACGATGCCCTGGCCGGTGGTTTCGTCGGCGGCACCGATGACCGCTGCCTCGGCGACCCCCGAATGCCCGACCAGCGCCGACTCGACCTCGGAGGTGGAGATGCGGTGCCCGGACACGTTCATCACGTCGTCGACGCGGCCGAGCACCCAGAGGGCGTGGTCGTCGTCGTAGCGGGCACCGTCACCGGCGAAGTACCAGCCCTGCTCGGCGAAGCGTGACCAGTAGGTCTCCTTGAAGCGGACCGGGTCGCCCCAGATGCCGCGCAGCATCGCCGGCCACGGCTTGTCGAGCACCAGGTAGCCCTGCTCGCCGGCACTGACCGGGTTGCCGTTGTCGTCGACGATGTTGGCGCTGATACCGGGCAGCGGCGCCATCGCCGAACCCGGCTTGGTGGCGGTGACGCCGGGCAGCGGGGAGATCATGATGCCGCCGGTCTCGGTCTGCCACCAGGTGTCGACGATCGGGGCCTTACCGGCGCCGATGACCTCCCGGAACCACCTCCAGGCCTCCGGGTTGATCGGTTCGCCGACGCTGCCGAGCAGGCGCACGCTGGACAGGTCGTGGGCGTCGGGGATCTCCCGGCCCCACTTCATGAAGGTGCGGATGAGGGTGGGCGCGATGTAGTAGATGGTCACGCCGTACTTCTCGATGACCTCGAAGTGCCGGTGCTCGTTGGGGGAGTTGGGGGTGCCCTCGTAGACGATCTCGGTGGCACCGTTCGACAGCGGCCCGTACACGAGGTAGGTGTGGCCGGTGACCCAGCCGATGTCGGCGCCGCACCAGAAGACGTCGCGGCCTTCCTTGTGGTCGAACACGTAGTGGAAGGTGTAGCTGGCCTGCGTCAGGTAGCCGCCCGAGGTGTGCACGATGCCCTTCGGCTTGCCCGTGGTGCCCGAGGTGTACAGCAGGAACAGGGGATGCTCGGAGTCGAAGGCCTCCGGCTCATGGGTGTCGGACTGCTCGTCGACGGTGTCCTCCCACCACACGTCGCGCCCCTGCACCCAGTTCAGGTCGGGGTCGTGGTTGGTGCGGCGCACCACGAGCACCTTTTCGACGGATGCGGCGGCGTCGTCACCGGTGCCGAGGGCCTCGTCGACGGCCTCCTTCAGCGGGGCGGGCTTGCCGCGGCGGTACTGGCCGTCGGTGGTGATGACGAGCTTGGCCTCGGCGTCGTCGACGCGGGAGCGCAGCGCACCGGCGGAGAAACCGGCGAACACCACCGAGTGGGTCAGGCCCAGGCGGGCGCACGCCAGCATCGAGATGAGGGCCTCGGGGACCATCGGCATGTAGATGGCGACGCGGTCGCCGGCGACCAGGCCGATGGAGGAGAAATAGTTGGCGGCCTTGGACACCTCGGCCTGCAGCTGCGCGTAGGTGATGTCGCGGCTGTCGCCGGGCTCACCCACCCAGTGGATGGCCACCCGGTCGCCCTTGCCCGCGGCGACGTGCCGGTCGACGCAGTTGTAGGCGACGTTCAGTTTGCCGCCGACAAACCAGTTGGCGACGGGGGCGTTGCTCCAGTCGAGGACATCACCGAAGTCGGTCGCCCAGTCGAGACGACGGGCCTGCTCGGCCCAGAACTCGAGCCGGTCCGCCTCGGCCCGGTCGTAGAGTTCGGCGCCCGCGTTGGCCTGGGCGGCGAACTCCTCCGACGGCGGGAAGCTCTCGACGGGGTGGGCGGAGGTGGAAGTCATCTTTTCCAGGCCTTTCTCTTCGGTGAGTCTCTACCGGGCTAGTCTTTCGGACCGCAAACTTTTAGGTATGGTCCGACGTCCATGATCGGGGTTCGCCCGATCATGGACGGGCTGCGCACGGCGAGGGACGCCGCACGTTCTCGTGTGATTGTGAGGGTAGTCACGTTGGGGTGGCGTTGCGGGCGAGTACGGTCCGATTCGCGCCGAATGGTCGCCGTGGTGCGCCGAATGGACCAGGCGGGGCGGGCCGATAGGGCGGGCGTCGATAGGGTGGGCATCGTGGGAATCGATCCGCTGGCACCGCTCGTCGCCCTGCCCGGCGTCGCCGAGGCGGCCGAGAAGGCGCGCGACGCCCTCAGCGCCGTCCACCGGCACCGCGCCAACCTGCGCGGCTGGGACAAAACCGCGACCGAGGCGTCGTGGCGTGCGGGCAGATCGTCGGCGGCCATCGACGGCGGCAGCGTCGAACTGCGCCGCGACGGCGACTTCGATGATCCGATCCTCGCCGGGGCGATGCGCGTCGCCCAGGCCCTCGACGGCGACTCCCTCGATCAGCTGACCGGCGTGTTCCGGCGCGCACCGGCCCAGGCACTGGCCCGGCTGCACATGCTGGCCGCCGCCGACATGGTCGACGATCCCGACGAACTCGGCCGGCCCCGCGCCGGAGCCGACGTCGCGGCCCGGCTCGACCTGCTCGGCCAGCTCATCAGCGGCGCCACCACGGTGCCCGGTCCGGTGCTGGCGGCCGTCGTCCACGGTGAACTGCTCACCCTCGACGCGTTCCCCACCGCCAACGGCATCATCGCTCGCGCCGCGTCGAGACTGGTGTGCACGTCGACGGGCCTGGACCCGCACAACCTGGGTGTCCCCGAGGTCACCTGGCTCAAACGCATCAAGGATTACCGGGCCTTCGCCCAGGGATTCGCCGCCGGCACGCCCGAAGGTCTCGGAAACTGGATCCTGCTGACCTGCGAAGCACTCGAAGCCGGTGCCGCAGAAGCGAAATCCATAGCCGACGCGGTGTAGATGCGGCGGGCCTGAGTTCTTCTGCCCCTTGGTCCCATTCTTCCTCAGTCGTTCGCGCAGGCTCCTTCGTCCAGAACGGGCGGGGCAGAAAAACTCAACCCGCCCGGTCGGCCAAACAGGTGGTCGCCTCGGCATCGGCCTCCTGCGAACGATTCCACCACTCGGCGACGGGCCGATGCCAGGGTGACCAGGAATCCTGGTCGCGTGGGAAGTTCGGGTGGAGCGTCCCCGGTCTGGACTGACGACTGAGCCGGGGGAGCTTGCGAGCCCGCGTGAAGGAGGAGGGAAGACCGGGGGTGAGTGGAACCCGAGACTTCCCACAAAATAAAACGCGGGCGGTGTCCTGACATCTGCCAGGCCACCACCCGCGTAGCACGGACCCAAGTTACCAAGCGTGCTTGGTGGGTTGTGGGATCACCTCGGCGAGGGACTGTGGCTTTCTCTCGACTCTCACGAAGCGGATTCGTCCTGATCGGCTGCTGCCGTGTCCGGGTGAAGCGCCGCTCTCATTCGGAGATCCGCGCGCTGGGCGACGGTCGTCGTGTGATTCGGGACCTCCCCGAATCCTCGTCGTCCCTAGCGGGTCTGTGAGAGTTGTTGATCGGTCTCAGTGTCGCAGGTGCACAACGCTTTTGCCTTATTGCGGCGCGCTCCGCGTGGGTGCTTGCCGCCCGTGCTGGGAATTGCCCGACTTGGGGGTTCGTGCCTTCTCTTCCGGCTCGAACTTGGCCTTCCGGGATTCCGTAACAACGTTTGTACACCGTGATTCCGGTCACAGCAAGACGTCTCGCCGTCCAATTTTCGGGCCCGGATTTTGTGGTGCGAGATCGCCGGCCGGGGTGTATATGCACCTTGGGAATACCTGCTTTTACCTGCGAAGATGCCCGGAAGTGGGTGGACTGTGGTCCGGATCGCGGATGCCCGGGCGAAGCGGACCGCAGTCCATCGCGCATATGCGCTGGCCACCGCATGAAACCGAACAACATCCACGCAGGTAACGGATCGGCTTGCATCCGCTCAGATCGTGTGTATAGTCGTGGATACCCGGTTGTAATACCGGAGCGATTCAGCCCGACCCCCCGGGGCTGAAACGCCGACAACCCCGGCCTCCTCCCCCCTGGCCGGGGTTGTCCTCTATTTTGGGGAAAGTCTGTTGAGACTGCGCTTACCGCCGGTCTTCCTCCATCGCTCGGGGTCGCAGGCTCCCCGCTCGCTCCGTCGTCCAGACCGGCGACGCTCCGTCTCAACAGACTTTCCCTGGCGGCCAAACATGTTGTTGCGGTGGCATATGGCCTGTTGCCTTGAGTGGTTGTTCCCGCTGGTTGAGTTGGGGGTTGTTCTCGCTGGTTGGGGTGTGAGGGGTGTTCCCGCAGGTTGAGGTGTGACGAGCCGTTAGGCGAGGAGCCTCGAAACCCGGTGAGACGACGATGTCCCTGTGGATGGAACCTGACTTATCCACAGATTCCGGTTTCTGGGGTCCGCGCGGCGATGGCGAGGCAATTCTCCGCTGACGATGTCAGGCATGCCTGATGACGTGCTCGCCCTCATCGACGACCACCTGACCGACGACGTCGCGCGCTGTGCGGCGGCCGCCGGATACCGCCTCGTGCGCCGCGAACCCGGGAACTGCCGGCGCGACTGGCTCGGGGCGCGTGCCGTCATCGTCGACGCGGCGGCGGTCAGTGCGCTCGCCGCGCTCGGACCGCCCCGGCGGGCCGGGATCGTGGTCGTCGGGTCGGGAGACGGCGCGGTGTCCTGGCCGGAGGCCATCGGGCTCGGCGCCGATCACACCGTCGTCCTGCCGGGCGGCGACGCCGAGCTGGTCCGCGTCCTCAGCGAGATCCGGCGACCGCGCAGGCATTCCGCCGGCGCGATTGCCGTCATCGGCGGTCACGGCGGAGCCGGGGCCAGCGTGCTGGCAGCCGCGATCTCCCTGAAGTTGTCCGACAATGGAACTCACACAATGCTTTTCGATGTCGATGCGCTGGGTGGCGGGACTGATCTGCTGCTCGGTCTCGAATCGGTGTCCGGGCTGCGCTGGCAGGATCTGACCGTCGAACGCGGGGCCGTCGGCGGGGACGCGCTGGCCGCCGTTCTGCTTCGATACGGCCCGCACCTGTCGGTGCTCGCGCCCCGACGCCCCGCAACCGGCGACGACGCTCCGATCCGCCCCGAAGCGGTGGTCACCGCACTCGACGCGGCGCGCTCCCACGGCACCCTGGTCGTCGTCGACACCCCACGGGCCGCCACCGCGCTTCGCGACAGCGTCATCGACTCCGTCAACCTCGTCGTCGTCGTGACCGTCGCCTCGCTGCACGCCGTATCCGCGACCAGAGCCATCGTCCCCGGAATCCTCGACCGTGGTGCCGACGTGGCGCTCGTGGTGCGCGGGCCGTCGCCAGGAGGGTTGCGCGCCAACGCGATCGCCGATGCGATCGGACTCGGCCTGCTCGCCTCGTATCGTCCCGACCCACGGCTGCCGTCCCGGCTCGAACGGGACCGGCTGCGCGTGTCCGCGCACGGTCCGCTGGGCCGGGCGTGCGACGCGATCATCGCCCGGGCCGCCCACCACACCCCGGTCCGGCAGCCATGAGCCGCCGACCGGGTGTGCGAATCATCCACAGGCCCAAGTTATCCACAGATTCACTGTCCGGCCGGGCAGGTGAGCGGGGAACGGCGGAATCGGAGGCACGATGAACGGCATGCCCATCGACGACGGCCTCCTTGATCGCGTACGCGACAAGCTCGCAGCCGAATCATCGGACACCACACCGGAAGTCATCGCCGCCGCGATCCGTGCCGAAGCGCATGGGGTGCTCGGTGACGCCGACCTCCTGGCGGCGCTGCGGCATCTGCAGACCGAACTCACCGGCGCCGGCCGGCTCGAACAGCTTCTGGCCGAACCGGATATCGCCGACGTTCTGGTCAGCGGGCCGCGGCAGGTGTGGGTCGATCGCGGGCACGGACTGCAGCGCACCGGCATCGTGTTCGACGACGAAGCCGCCGTCCGCCGACTCGCCGGCAGGCTCGCCCTCAACGCCGGCAAACGTCTCGATGACGCCCAGCCCTGGGTCGACGGCCAACTGTCGGGCGTCGGCCGCCGCGGCTACACCGTCCGGCTGCACGCGGTGATCCCGCCCGTCGCCGCCGACGGAACCTGTATCTCGTTGCGGGTCTTACGAACAGCCAGCAAAGACCTCGGATCACTCATCGAATCGGGCGCCGTTCCCGCTGATGCGGTGCCGCTCATCATGCGTATCATCGACGCCCGGCTCGCCTTCGTCGTCGTGGGTGGCACGGGCTCCGGAAAGACCACGTTGTTGAACGCGATGATCGGGCAGATGGACGCCGCCGAACGGATCATCTGCGTCGAGGACGCGGCCGAACTGCGACCCGACCACCCGCACGTCGTGCGGATGGTGGCACGCACCGCGAATGTCGAAGGGGCGGGCGAGGTTCCGGTGCGGGTGCTGGTGCGCCAGGCGCTGCGGATGCGGCCAGACAGGATCGTCGTCGGTGAGGTTCGCGGCGCCGAGGTCATCGACCTGCTCACCGCGCTCAACACCGGCCACAACGGGTGCGCCGGAACCCTGCACGCCAACTCCATCGCTGAGGTACCGGCCCGGATGGAAGCACTTGCCGCACTGGGCGGAATGGGCCGCGAGGCCTTGCACAGCCAGCTCGCCGCCGCCCTCGACGTGGTGATCGGCGTCGAACGCGACCGCGACGGGCGCCGGGGCGTCGCCGAGATCGGGGTCGTCCGGCGCGGCGCCGACGGCCTGGTCACCATCGCCCCGGTGTGGGTGCGCGGCACCGGAATACTCGACGGGGCGGTATTCGACGGGGCCCGGCCCGCACTCACCGGAGGCGGGCGGTGATGGTCCCGGTACTGTGCGCGGCGGCGGTGGCGGTGCTGTGGTGGCCCGCCAGTCGCACCGAATACCGGCTGACCCGGATGCGGCCTGCGGTCCGGGAACTGCGGACACCGCACTGGACCTGGGCGGTGCCTATCTTGATCATCGCGCTGGCAATGACTTTCGGAGTCGAGGTGGCGGTGGCCGCGACGATGCTGGCCGCTGTCCTGCTGTGGCGCGACGCCCGGCGCCGACGCAGACTGGCCGCCGAACAGGCCGACGCCGACCTGCTCACCGCGCTGTCGATCATGATCGCCGAGATGTCGGTCGGCGCCCTCGCCGCGAACGCGTGCGCCGCCGCCGCGGCCGAACTCGCCCACGTCAGACCGGATTCTGCGGTGTCACAAGGACTGTCGTCGCTGGCGGGCCGGGCGGTGCTCGGTGGCCAGATCTCCGTCGCCGGCCTGGAAGCCGCCCGGGGCGGGGCCGATTCCGGGGTGTGGGAACGCATCGGCACCGCCTGGCACCTGTCCGACCGGCACGGCCTGCCGATGGCGGACCTGCTGGTGGCCGTCCGCACCGACGTACTGGCGCAGAACGCCTTCGACGCCCGGACCCGGGCCGGGCTGGCCGGGCCGCGCGCGACCGCGTCGGTGCTGGCCGGTCTGCCGGTGCTCGGTATCGCACTCGGTCAGGCCACCGGCGCCAACCCGGTCGGTGTGCTCACCGGCGGCGGACTCGGTGGCATCCTGCTGATCGTCGGCACCGCGTTCATTGTCGCCGGATTGTGCTGGTCGGACCGGATCGTCGAGAAGGTGAGTGCGCGGTGAACGCGCCGATCCTGCTCGCCGGGCTGTGCGCGGCCGCCGGGATGCTGCTGTGGCCGTCGCCGGAATGGTTGCTGCACAGGGTGAATCCCCAGGAAGTGGGGGAAGGTGACGGTGCGCTAGAGGTACGGCCCGACGACCCGTTCACCGTGGCCGCGGCCCTCGACCTGTTCGCGGTCTGCCTGCGGTCGGGACTGCCGGTCGAATCGGCTGCGCGGATCGTCGCGGCGTCGGCACCGGACAGTCTCGCCGCACCCATGACGACGGCGGCCGACCTGCTGGCCCTCGGCGCCGACCCCGACCACGCCTGGACCCTGGCCGCCGACGAGACCGACAAAGAATCATCGTGTGGCACATGGTATTTCCGGTCCCTGGCGATGCTGGTACGCAGATCGGCCCGAGCCGGGGCATCGCTGACCGCAGGTATCGACGAACTCGCCGTCGCGATCCGCCGTCGCGCCGAGGACCACGCGCTGGAGAAGGCCGAACGCGCCGGGGTCGCGATCAGCGGACCGCTCGGTCTGTGCTTCCTGCCCGCTTTCGTCTGCCTGGGCATCGTCCCGGTCGTCGTGGGCCTGGCCGGGGGAGTGTTCGCCGGAACCCTCTGAACCACAATCAGATCCGAATCAATAACAAGGAAGAGGAGACAACCATGCAGGTTCTCAAGACGATCGGCGAGCACCGGGCCGTCCGCAGAATCCAGGCCGAGGTGCTGCGCCTGGCCACCGACGACGACGGGATGTCCACGGCCGAATACTCCATAGAACCTAATTACACCCTGCGACATTGAGACCTTCTCGGCCCCTACCGCGATTGACTGTGACAACATAAAGGGCTGTGCCGCAGTAGATTTTGTCGGTACAATCGACACTATGAGCACCCGATCCAGCGCGCCCCGCGAATCCGCCATCGAGCTGCATCTCGTCCAGCGCTGCGCCGAGATAGGCGTCCTCTGCCTGAAGTTCACGTCACCAGGGCACGTCGGCGTACCCGACCGAGCCCTGATGGGCCACGACGCCAACGACGACTCGGTAACCCTGTTCGTCGAGGTCAAGCGGCCTGGTCA
>WBZQ01000854.1_pt1 | contig 22597 bp, 18 predicted proteins | sample 5204251 | NCBI WGS metagenome assembly WBZQ01 (sample SAMN12412402, study PRJNA552823) | activated sludge metagenome | isolation source: activated sludge from nitrification reactor of wastewater treatment plant... | place: USA: Virginia | collected 2017-09
CTCAACTGGCAGAGCGTCGGTCTCCAAAACCGAAGGTTGGGGGTTCGATTCCCTCTGCCCCTGCCACTGATCGCTGCGGCCTATCGCGTTGATATTTTGTTTTCTCGCGCTGACTCAAAGAACCTAACTTCTCATGACAACCCAGAACGTTGAGACCGTTGGCAGCCGGCTGGATTTGGTCCTGGTTGTGGCTGCTATTGCTGCGGTCATGGCGGGTGTATTTGGTTTCAGCTTCATGTCAGAGCAGACGCTGCTGGTTCGTGTCGGCGTTTTGATGGCAGGGTTGTTGGCGAGTTTGGCGCTTGCATGGTTTTCCTTGCCTGGGAAGCAATTTCTGGTGTTTGCGCGTGAGTCGTATAACGAAGCGCGCCTGGTGGTATGGCCGTCACGCAAAGAAACGATACAAACCACGGCAGTGGTTTTCGCCTTTGTTGTGGTGATGGCACTGTTCCTATTCTTTGTCGACAAGACTATCGAATGGGTGTTGTATGACCTGTTGCTGCGGTGGAAGTGATGACAGATATGGTTGCTGCGGAATCCACCAAGCCTGTTGGCACAAAGCGCTGGTTTGTGGTGCATGCCTATTCGGGCATGGAAAAAAGTGTGGCCAAAGCCCTGCAGGAGCGCATTGATCGCGCTGGCCTCCAGGCCCAGTTTGGCCGCATTTTGGTGCCCACTGAAGAGGTGGTGGAAGTCAAAGGGGGAAAAAAATCCATCAGCGAGCGGCGCCTTTACTCGGGCTACGTCATGGTTGAGATGGATATGACTGATGAGGCGTGGCATTTGGTCAAAAGCACGCCGAAGGTCACCGGTTTTCTGGGCGGAACAGCTAATCGCCCGTCGCCGCTGCCGCAAAAAGAAGTCGACGAAATCCTATTGCGCATGCAAGAGGGTTACGAGAAGCCCAAGCCCAAGGTGTTGTTTGAGGTTGGCGAGATGGTGCGCATCAAAGAGCCACCCTTCACTGACTTCAACGGCAATGTGGAAGAGGTGAACTACGAGAAAAGCCGGGTGCGTGTTTCAGTCACCATTTTTGGGCGCTCCACGCCGGTTGAGCTCGAATTCAGTCAAGTCGAAAAGGTTTAAGTTTTTGCGGAGTTTTTCCGTCGTAGGGTCCCCCGGTATGGGGGTTTATTTGAAATGTTGACGGGGAGTGCCCGTAGATCAAAAGATCGAAAGCACGTTTGAACCCACAAGGAAGTCGAGATGGCAAAGAAAATTGTCGGCTTTATCAAGCTGCAAGTGCCAGCGGGTAAAGCCAATCCCAGCCCCCCCATTGGTCCGGCGCTGGGCCAACGTGGTCTGAACATCATGGAGTTTTGCAAAGCGTTCAACGCGCAGACCCAGAAGATGGAACCCGGCCTGCCCATTCCGGTGGTGATCACCGCGTTTGCGGACAAGAGCTTCACCTTTGTGATGAAGACGCCGCCGGCCACGGTGCTGATCAAAAAGGCCGCCAAGATTGAGCGCGGCTCTGCGCGTCCTCATGTGGACAAAGTCGGTCGCATCACCCGTGCGCAAGCTGAAGAGATTGCCAAGGCCAAAATGTCTGATCTGACCGCCGCCAGCATGGACGCTGCGGTGCGCACCATCGCCGGCAGTGCGCGTTCGATGGGCATCACGGTGGAGGGCGTGTAATGAACCAACTACCTAAACTCCCCAAGCGCATTCGCGCTATTCGCGCCAAAGCAGAACCCAACAAGGCCTATGCCTTGGCCGATGCGCTCAAGTTGATCAAAGAAACGGCCACAGCCAAGTTCGATGAGTCCATCGATGTTGCCGTGGTGCTCGGCGTGGACGCCAAGAAGTCTGACCAGAACGTGCGTGGTGCGGTCGTGATGCCCGCCGGTACGGGCAAGACTGTGCGCGTGGCGGTGTTTACCCAAGGTGCTAAGGCCGACGAAGCCAAGGCCGCCGGTGCTGACGTCGTGGGCATGGACGATCTGGCCGCCAAAGTCAAAGGCGGCTTCATGGATTTCGACGTGGTCATTGCTACCCCTGACGCCATGCGCGTGGTGGGTCAGTTGGGCCAAGTGCTCGGGCCGCGCGGATTGATGCCCAACCCCAAAGTCGGCACGGTCACGGCCGATGTGGTGCAGGCGGTCAAGAACGCCAAAGCGGGTCAAGTGCAGTTCCGTACCGACAAAGCGGGCATCGTGCACGCCTCGGTGGGCCGCGCCTCGTTTGGCTTGGACAAGCTGCAGACCAACATTGCTGCGTTGATTGATGCGCTGAACAAAGCCAAGCCGGCCTCGTCCAAAGGCGTGTTCCTGCGCAAAGTGTCGGTGTCCTCAACCATGGGTATCGGCGTGCGCGTTGATCTGGCCACGTTGTCGGGCCAAGCCACATAGTTTTTTTTGAAACGCATTACCTGTCTGCAAGCGTTACGCGGGCGGGCGGAAAGAACTTTGGGCTGTGGCGCTTCGATGCTTTAACGAATTGAGGCGCCGCTGCTGTCAAAGACCGCTGGGGTGAGCGGAACCGTTTACGGATTCAATCACTTAATCGCCATGCACATGGGTGGCGCCCCGCGCAGACGGTGGACCTGAAGAAAGCAAAGGCACAGTGTTGTGTTCAGTTGAATGGCAGTGCATTCAATAGAGCCCTCGCCTCGCTGGTCGCTCGATTCGGTTACCGGTTTTTTAAACCGGTGCAACGCAGGAGCCTTCGCGCCACTGCCGCGCACTTTTGAGTGGAGCCAGACCCATGGGTCTTAATCGGCAAGAAAAGGCAGCACAAATCGAAGAGGTCAGCGCCCTGGTGGCCAAGGCCGGTTCGATTGTGGTGGCCGAATACCGTGGTCTGGATGTAGATGCGGTCACCCGTCTGCGCAAAGAAGCGCGCAATCAGGGTGTGCAGTTGCGTGTGCTGAAAAACACATTGGCTCGTCGTGCCATGACCGGTACGTCGTTCTCCGGGTTGGCAGATCGTTTGGTCGGTCCTCTGGTGTACGGCTTCTCGGCTGATCCGGTGTCTGCGGCCAAAGTGATTGCGAAGTTCGCCAAAGACAACGAAAAGCTCGTCGTGAAGGCGGGTGCCATGCCCAATCAGGTTCTCGATGATGCGGGCATCAAGGCGCTGGCCACTATGCCGAGCCGTGAGGAGTTGTTGGCCAAGTTGATGGCAACGATGAATGCGCCCATCACACAGTTCGTGCGCACGCTCAACGAAGTGCCTGCCCGTTTTGTCCGTACCGTCGCTGCTGTGCGCGACGCCAAGGAAAAACAGGCAGCCTAAGACTGATCTGCATTTAGACCCCGTTCATTGAACACAACACATTGGAGTTATTGAAATGGCACTTAGCAATCAAGAAATTCTCGACGCAATCGCTGCCAAGTCTGTCCTCGAGATCAGCGAACTGATCAAGATGATGGAAGAAAAATTTGGCGTGTCCGCTGCTGCCGCGGTGGCTGTGGCTGCAGGTGGTGGTGGCGCTGCTGCCGCCCCTGCCGCTGAAGAGAAGACCGAGTTCAACGTGATCCTGGCCGACGCGGGCGCCAACAAGGTCAACGTCATTAAGGCTGTGCGTGAACTCACCGGCCTGGGTCTGAAAGAAGCCAAAGACCTGGTCGATGGCGCACCCAAGCCCGTGAAAGAAGGCGTGAATAAGGCTGACGCTGACGCCGCCAAGAAAAAGCTGGAAGAGGCCGGCGCCAAAGTCGAAGTCAAGTAATGCAGCAAACGCCCCGGCAACATCGGGGCGTGAAGCCGGAAGGCTTCGATCTGCGTTACTGAGTCCTTTCTCAGAGCGCAGACCAAAGACTTCCCTAATGAAAAGCATTCATTGACGCATCCCCAGCCGCGCGAGCTTGCACGCTCGCGTGGCGCTTTGTCGTCTGTGTTTGCGTGAGGTAAGTCTGAGGTGGTTTTTTAGATTGAGTTTTTTCACGCCCAAGCTGTCTTTCCGACCGGAGCGACCATGCCGTACTCGTTTACTGAAAAGAAGCGTATTCGTAAGAGCTTTGCAAAACGTCCTGCCGTGCAATCGGTGCCTTTCCTGCTGGCCACCCAGTTGGAGTCGTACATGCACTTCTTACAGGCCGAAGTGGCGCCTTCACAGCGCAAAGATCAGGGCCTGCAGGCTGCTTTCAAATCTATCTTCCCCATCAGCAGCCATAACCAAATGGCCCGCTTGGAATTCAATGGGTACATGTTGGGCGAGCCTCCCTTTGATGTGAAGGAGTGTCAGCAGCGTGGTCTGACCTACGCCTCACCGCTGCGCGCCAAGGTGCGTCTGGTGATCATGGATCGCGAAGCATCCAAGCCCACCATCAAGGAGGTCAAAGAGCAAGAGGTCTACATGGGCGAGATTCCGCTCATGACCACCACGGGCTCCTTTGTCATTAACGGCACTGAGCGTGTCATCGTTTCGCAGCTGCATCGCTCGCCCGGCGTGTTCTTTGAGCATGATCGCGGCAAGACGCATTCGAGCGGCAAGTTGTTGTTCAGCGCGCGTGTGATCCCCTATCGTGGCTCGTGGTTGGACTTTGAATTCGATCCCAAAGACATCCTGTATTTCCGCGTTGATCGCCGTCGCAAAATGCCCGCGACCATTTTGCTCAAGGCCATTGGTCTGACCGCCGAGCAAATCCTGGCGCACTTTTTTACCTTCGACAAATTCCAGGTGCATGCCAACACGGGCGGCGCCATGGAGCTTCAGCCCGAGCGCCTGCGGGGCGAAATTGCGCGCTTTGACATTGTCGACAAGTCCGGCAAGGTCATCGTGGCCAAGGACAAGCGCATCAATGCCAAGCACATCCGCGATATGGAAGCCGCGGGCATGAAGCGCATTGAGGTCATTGACGATTACATCATCGGGCGCGTGCTGGCGGTTGCTGTGGTCGACGGCGAAACCGGTGAAATCATTGCCAACGCCAACGACGAAATCACCGAAGACACGCTGCAAAAAATTCGCGCTGCCAAGGTGCGCGATATCCAGACCATCTACACCAATGATCTGGATCAGGGCCCGTTCATCAGCAACACCCTGCGCATTGATGAGACATCGGATCAACTTGGCGCACGCATAGCACTCTATCGCATGATGCGTCCTGGTGAGCCGCCCACCGAAGACGCTGTCGAGACCCTGTTCAAGCGCCTGTTCTTTGACGAGGACACCTACGACCTGTCGCGTGTGGGCCGCATGAAGGTCAACAGCCGCTTTGGCCGTGGCGACGTCGGTGGGCCCATGACGCTGATGAATGAAGACATCATCGACACCATGAAGTTGTTGGTCGAATTGCGCAACGGCCGTGGTGAGATTGATGACATCGACCACCTGGGCAACCGCCGCGTGCGCTGTGTCGGCGAACTGGCCGAGAACCAATTCCGTGCTGGCCTGGTGCGCGTGGAGCGCGCTGTGCGTGAGCGTTTAGGCCAAGCCGAAACTGACAACCTGATGCCGCACGACCTGATCAACAGCAAGCCGATCAGCGCCTCGATTCGTGAGTTTTTCGGTAGCTCGCAGTTGTCGCAGTTCATGGACCAGACCAACCCGCTGTCCGAGATCACGCACAAGCGTCGCGTGTCCGCTTTGGGGCCGGGCGGTTTGACGCGTGAGCGAGCTGGCTTTGAGGTGCGTGACGTGCATCCCACCCACTACGGCCGCGTGTGCCCCATTGAAACACCGGAAGGCCCGAACATTGGCCTGATCAACTCGATGGCGCTTTACGCTCGTCTGAACGAGCACGGCTTTCTTGAAACGCCGTATCGCAAGGTTGAGAACGGCCGCGTGACCAATGAGATCGCGTTCCTGTCAGCCATTGACGAAGGCAACTTTGTCATCGGTCAGGCCAACGCGCCGCTGGACAAAAACGGCAAATTTGTCGACGAGTTGGTGAGCTGCCGCCAGGCTGGCGAATTTGTGTTGATGTCGCCGGCGCGCGTTGAGTACATGGACATTGCGCCCTCGCAGATCGTGTCTGTGGCCGCCTCGCTCATTCCGTTCCTCGAGCACGACGACGCCAACCGTGCCTTGATGGGTTCCAACATGCAGCGCCAGGCCGTGCCTTGCCTGCGCCCTGAGAAACCCTTCGTGGGCACGGGTGTGGAGCGCACCGTAGCCGTTGACTCGGGCACCACCGTGCAGGCCTTGCGTGGCGGTGTGGTCGATTACGTCGATGCCAACCGCATCGTGGTGCGTGTGAACGACGATGAAAGCGTCGCCGGCGAAGTCGGCGTCGATATTTACAACCTCATCAAATACACGCGCTCCAACCAGAACACCAACATCAACCAGACGCCCATCGTCAAAAAGGGTGACGCCATTGCCAAAGGCGATGTCATCGCCGACGGTGCCTCCACCGATCTGGGCGAGTTGGCGCTGGGCCAGAACATGCGCGTCGCGTTCATGCCCTGGAACGGCTACAACTTCGAGGACTCCATCCTCATCTCCGAAAAAGTCGTGGCCGATGACCGTTACACCTCGATCCACATCGAGGAGCTGAACGTCGTCGCCCGTGACACCAAACTGGGTTCGGAAGAAATCACGCGCGACATCTCCAACCTGTCGGAGACGCAACTGGCACGTCTGGACGATTCGGGCATCGTCTACATCGGTGCCGAAGTGGCCGCGGGTGACACCCTCGTGGGCAAGGTCACCCCTAAAGGCGAAACCCAGCTCACCCCTGAAGAAAAACTGCTGCGCGCCATCTTTGGTGAGAAAGCCTCGGACGTTAAAGACACCTCGCTGCGCGTGCCCTCGGGCATGACGGGCACGGTGATCGATGTCCAAGTGTTCACGCGCGAAGGCATTGAGCGTGACAAGCGCGCTCAGCAGATCATTGACGATGCGCTCAAGCGTTATCGCCAAGACCTGAACGACCAGTTGCGCATTGTTGAAGGCGACGCGTTCCAGCGCATTGAAAAATTGTTGCTCAAGAAAGAAGCAGCCGGTGGCCCTCAAAAAATTGCCAAAGGAACAGTCATCACCAAGGACTACCTGGCCTCGCTTGAGCGCTACCACTGGTTCGATATCCGTTTGGCCGACGACAACGCCGCCGCGCAACTGGAAGCGATGAAAGAGTCCATCGAAGCCAAGCGCCGCGCCTTTGATCAAGCGTTTGAAGACAAGCGCAAGAAACTCACCCAGGGCGACGAGCTGCCCCCTGGCGTGCTCAAGATGGTCAAGGTCTATCTGGCTGTGAAGCGTCGTCTGCAACCGGGCGACAAGATGGCGGGTCGCCACGGCAACAAGGGCGTCGTCTCGCGCATTGTTCCGGTGGAAGACATGCCCTACATGGCCGACGGCACGCCGCTGGACATTGTGTTGAACCCATTGGGCGTGCCTTCGCGGATGAACGTGGGCCAAATTCTTGAAACCCATCTAGGGTGGGCCGCTAAAGGTTTGGGAGATCGCATTGGTGAGCTGTTGCAAGCTGCCAAGGCGCCCGCTGCACGTGCCTTCCTCAAAGAGATTTACAACCGTTCGGGCAAGTCCGAAGAGCTCGATGGCATGAGCGACGACGAGATCTTGCAGTTGGCTGAACATCTGAAGGATGGCGTGCCCTTTGCTACCCCCGTGTTCGACGGTGCATCGGAAGCGGAAATTCGCGCCATGTTGAACCTGTCGTTCCCGGACGATGTGGCACAACGTCTGCAATTGACACAAAGCAAGACCCAAGCCCACTTGTTTGATGGACGCACTGGCGAGATGTTCGAGCGCCCCGTCACCGTGGGTTACATGCACATGTTGAAACTGCATCACCTGGTGGACGACAAAATGCACGCACGCTCTACGGGCCCGTACTCGTTGGTCACACAGCAACCGCTGGGCGGCAAGGCGCAGTTCGGTGGTCAGCGTTTCGGTGAGATGGAGGTCTGGGCCCTGGAGGCGTATGGCGCGAGCTACACCCTACAAGAGATGCTCACGGTCAAGTCCGATGACGTCAATGGCCGCACCAAGCTCTACGAAAACATCGTCAAGGGCGAACACTCAATCGAAGCGGGCATGCCCGAATCGTTCAACGTGTTGGTCAAAGAAATCCGCTCACTCGGGATCGACATCGATCTCGAGAGCAACTAGGAGTCCCTGGGATGAAAGCGCTACTCGACCTCTTTAAGCAAGTTCAGCAAGAAGAGCAATTCGACACCATCAAGATCGGCATTGCCTCTCCAGAGAAAATTCGTTCTTGGTCTTACGGTGAAGTCAAAAAACCTGAAACCATCAACTACCGCACGTTCAAGCCTGAACGCGATGGTTTGTTTTGCGCCAAGATTTTCGGGCCGATCAAAGACTACGAATGCTTATGCGGCAAATACAAGCGCCTCAAGCACCGTGGCGTGATTTGCGAGAAGTGCGGCGTTGAAGTCACGCTCACCAAAGTGCGCCGCGAGCGCATGGGCCACATTGAGCTGGCCAGCCCCACTGCGCATATTTGGTTCCTCAAGAGTCTGCCCTCGCGGATGGGCATGGTGCTCGACATGACGCTGCGCGACATCGAACGCGTGCTCTACTTCGAAGCCTTCTGCGTGACTGACCCTGGCTTCACACCGCTCAAGGCCGGGCAGCTCATGACTGAAGACGATTTCATCGCCAAGACCGAGGAATATGGCGACGAATTCAAAGCCCTGATGGGCGCCGAAGCCATCCGCGAATTGCTGCGCCAAATTGACATCAACAAAGAAGTTGAAAAACTGCGTAAAGATCTTTCGGAAACGGGCTCCGAAGCCAAGATCAAAAAATTCGCCAAGCGCCTCAAAACGCTAGAAGGCTTCCAACGCTCCGGCATCAAGCCTGAGTGGATGATCATGGAAGTGCTGCCCGTGCTGCCGCCCGAGCTGCGTCCCCTGGTGCCTTTGGACGGCGGCCGCTTCGCAACATCCGACCTGAACGATCTGTATCGCCGCGTCATCAACCGCAACAACCGTCTGAAGCGCCTGCTCGAACTCAAAGCGCCCGAGATCATCGTGCGCAACGAAAAGCGCATGTTGCAAGAGTCTGTGGATTCGCTGCTCGACAACGGTCGCCGCGGCAAGGCCATGACCGGCGCCAACAAGCGTCCGTTGAAGTCGCTGGCCGACATGATCAAAGGCAAGGGCGGCCGCTTCCGTCAGAACTTGCTCGGCAAGCGCGTTGACTACTCCGGTCGTTCCGTGATCGTGGTGGGCCCGCAGCTCAAACTGCATCAGTGCGGTCTGCCCAAACTGATGGCACTTGAACTCTTCAAACCCTTCATCTTCAACAAGCTCGAACTCATGGGCCTGGCCACCACCATCAAAGCGGCCAAGAAGATGGTCGACTCGCATGAGCCCGTGGTGTGGGACATCCTCGAGGAAGTGATTCGTCAACACCCCGTCATGCTCAACCGCGCGCCCACACTGCATCGCCTGGGCATTCAAGCGTTTGAGCCCGTGCTGATTGAAGGCAAGGCCATTCAACTGCATCCGCTGGTGTGCGCGGCGTTCAATGCTGACTTTGACGGTGACCAGATGGCCGTGCACGTGCCGCTGTCGCTGGAAGCGCAATTGGAGGCACGTTCGCTCATGCTCGCTTCCAACAACATCTTGTTTCCAAGCAACGGCGATCCGTCCATCGTTCCGAGCCAAGACGTCGTGCTCGGCCTTTATTTCGCAACGCGCGAAAAAACGGGTGCGAGTAACGAAGGCGCCATGTTTGCGGACGTGGCCGAAGTGCGCCGTGCGTATGACACCAAGCAAGTCGAACTGCAAACGCGCATCACCGTGCGTATTTGCGAATACGACGTCAATCGCGAAACAGGGGAGAAGACCCCAAAGACCACGCGCTACGAGACCACGGTGGGTCGGGCCATGCTCTCTGAGATCCTTCCCCCTGGGCTGCCCTTCTCGGTACTGAACCGAGCGTTGAAGAAAAAAGAAATCTCGCGCCTGATTAACACCTCGTTCCGCAAATGCGGTTTGCGCGACACCGTGATTTTTGCTGACAAACTGCTGCAAAGCGGCTTCGCCCTGGCCACACGTGCCGGCTTGTCCATCGCTATCGATGACATGTTGGTGCCGGCACAGAAAGAAGAAATCATCCGCAACGCCGAGAAAGAAGTGAAAGAAATTGAGGCGCAGTACACCTCAGGGCTGGTCACACAAGGCGAGCGCTACAACAAAGTCGTAGACATCTGGGGTCGCGCTAGCGACCAAGTGGGCAAGGTGATGATGGAGCAGTTGGCCACTGAGAACACCTTGAATCGCCATGGCAAAGAGGTGCAACAAGAATCGTTCAACTCCATTTTCATGATGGCCGACTCGGGTGCGCGGGGCTCCGTGGCGCAAATTCGTCAGCTCGCCGGCATGCGCGGCCTGATGGCCAAACCCGATGGCTCGATTATCGAAACGCCCATCACCGCGAATTTCCGTGAGGGCTTGAACGTGTTGCAGTACTTCATTTCCACGCACGGTGCGCGTAAAGGCTTGGCCGATACTGCGCTCAAGACCGCCAACTCTGGCTACCTCACGCGCCGTTTGGTGGACGTGACCCAAGACTTAGTGGTGATCGAAGACGATTGCGGCACCACCAACGGTGTAGCCATGCGCGCATTGGTCGAAGGCGGCGAAGTCATCGAAAAACTTGCTGATCGCCTGCTTGGTCGCGTGACCACGCACGACGTCATGCACCCAGATACGCAAGATGTGTTGTTTGCCCCAGGCGTCATGCTCGACGAAGACATGGTCGAGCGCATTGAAGCGTTGGGTATCGACGAAGTGCGCGTGCGCACGCCGCTGACTTGTGACACGCGCTATGGGTTATGCGCCAAGTGCTATGGCCGTGATTTAGGCCGTGGTGTGCTCGTCAACGCAGGCGAGGCGGTAGGCGTGATTGCTGCACAGTCGATTGGTGAACCGGGCACCCAGCTCACCATGCGTACGTTCCACATTGGCGGCGCTGCCTCGCGTGCAGCGGTTGCCTCGGGCGTCGAAGCCAAAATCAACGGCACGGTGCGCTTCACCAGCACCATGCGCTATGTCACCAATGCCAAGAAAGAACAGGTCGTGATTTCGCGTACCGGTGAAGTCACCCTGATTGATGACAATGGCCGCGAGCGTGAGCGCCACAAAGTGCCCTACGGTGCCACGCTCTTGGTGGCCGATGGCAAAACCGTCAAAGCAGGCGCGCCACTGGCCACCTGGGATCCGCTCACGCGCCCCATCATCACCGAGTACAGCGGTACGGTGAAGTTTGAAAACGTCGAAGACGGTGTGACCGTGGCCAAGCAGATTGACGAAGTGACGGGCCTGTCTACCCTGGTCGTCATTGATGCTAAACGCCGCAGCACTGCCACCAAAGGGTTGCGCCCCCAGGTCAAACTCCTGAACGAGCAAGGTCAAGAGGTCAAGATTCCCGGCACCGAACACTCGGTCACCATCAGTCTGACTGTGGGCGCGCTCATCGTTGTGCGCGATGGTCAGCAAGTGGCCGTGGGTGAAGTGCTGGCACGCATTCCGACTGAATCGCAAAAAACGCGCGACATTACCGGCGGTCTGCCGCGAGTGGCTGAGCTTTTTGAGGCCCGTTCGCCCAAAGACGCCGGCATGCTGGCCGACGTCACCGGGACCGTCACCTTTGGAAAAGAAACCAAAGGCAAGCAGCGCCTCATCATCACCGACATGGAAGGTAAGGAACACGAGTTCCTCATTCCCAAAGACAAGCACCTGCTGGTGCATGACGGCCAAGTGGTGAACAAAGGCGAATCCATTGTCGATGGCCCGGCCGATCCGCATGACATCCTGCGTTTGCTCGGAGTTGAAGCGCTGTCTCGGTACATCGTTGATGAAGTGCAAGACGTGTATCGATTGCAGGGCGTGAAGATCAACGACAAGCACATCGAAGTCATCGTGCGTCAGATGTTGCGCCGTGTGCAGGTCACCGACCCGGGTGATACGCCGTTCATTACCGGTGAACAGGTCGAGCGCTCTGAGCTGTTCGATGAGAACGACAAAGCGGTTGCCAAAGGTGGTCGGCCTGCACTCTTTGACAACGTGCTGCTAGGTATCACCAAAGCTTCACTGTCGACGGACTCGTTTATCTCGGCTGCTTCGTTCCAAGAAACCACTCGCGTTCTGACTGAAGCCGCGATCATGGGCAAGAAAGACGATTTGCGTGGACTCAAAGAGAACGTCATCGTCGGCCGTCTAATTCCGGCTGGCACCGGCCTGGCTTACCACCGTGCACGCAAGGAAAAAGAAACTCTGGATGCTCAGGAACGCGAAGCTTTGGCCGCACTCGAAGCTGCAGGACGCGCGGCTGAAGCGGCTGCAACCGCCGAGGGTGACGACGCTTCAGGCACAGAGGAAGTTTCGGAGTCGTAGTGACCCGCCCGGTTTTAGGGTTTGCGTTGCAGCGGCAGCATGCTGGTGCTGCAACGTGGCGAAGCGCGCCGGTGGGGTGCGAGCGGCAACACCCAGCGAAAACGGTCGGCGGCATATGCCCGAAGTATTTTGGATAACTCCGGAGACGATAACTTCGAAACCTGAACGCAAAACGGGGCGCTTAAGCGCCCCGTTTTGTTTATGCCCGGTATGTCTAATGCGAATTACTTGGTAGCCGGCGCAGCAGGTGTGGCGGGTTGTGCGGGCTGGGCTGGTTGCGCGCTTAAACACTCCTTCATGTGCTTCTTGCGCTCGTCGCCTTTGAGGGTTTTCTCGGTGGCGGACTTGTTGCACGCAGTCATTTTTTCCTGCTGGGTTTTTCTGGCTTCTGCTTGGTTTTTCTTGGCGGTGGACAAGCATTCGCTCATGAATTTTTTGCGCTCTTCACCGGCCAAATTTTTCTCGCCGGCTTCTTTGTTACACGCGCTCATGCGGGCGTGCTGCGGATGGGTGGTTGGAGCAGGTGGGGTGGTTTTTTTCTCTTCGGCGGCAAAACTGGCCAGTGGCAGGGCAAAGCAGGCAGCAACAAGTAAGCGTTTGAACATGAAAGACTCCAGTAGGTTGAAGGTGTCGATCCGCGAAGGCGGTGGTCGACTAACGCGATTGGAGCCGATAGCGTTGACGCGCACCACCGCGCGTGTTGGGCTGTTGTGTTTATCGCACTTCAGCCCAAGCCTGATGCTGTGGATTCGTTCTTCTCAGGCCGTGAGCCCGGATATCCGAGAAGATGGCTCATTGGCAGGGGCGACCTGATGACAGGTCTGGGTCTGGGTGAGGGCCCGGCGCATTTTCTCAAAGGCCTTGGCCTCAATCTGACGAATGCGCTCGGCCGAAACGCCGAACTCTGCAGCCAAATCGTGCAGCGTGGCGCCGCCTACCGTGCCTTCGGGGCTCTCGTTGAGCCAGCGTGCTTGCACGATGCGACGGCTGCGTGGGTCGAGCTTTTCTAGTGCGCGGTGCACGCCCTCGGTTTGCAACAGGTCGTCATGGCGGCGCTCCAGAACCTCGGTGGGTTCGTTGTAGGAATCCGCGAGATAGGCGATGGGGGCAAACTCTTCTTCGCCATCGTCAACGCGGCCTTCTAGGGCCACATCACCTCCGGTCAGCCGAGTTTCCATTTGCCGCACTTCTTCAGGCTTGACGTTCAACGCCTGCGCGATATGGGCAACTTCGTCTGGGCTCATCGCGCCCGTGGTTTTTTTCATGCTACGCAAATTAAAGAACAACTTGCGCTGTGCTTTGGTGGTGGCTACTTTGACCAAGCGCCAGTTGCGCAGGATGTACTCGTGCATCTCGGCTTTGATCCAATGCAGGGCAAAGGTCACCAAACGCACGCCGCGTTCAGGGTCGAACCGCTTGACGGCCTTCATCAGGCCGATGTTGCCTTCCTGGATCAGGTCGGCATGAGGCAACCCATAACCCAGGTAGTTGCGGGTCACGGCCACGACCAAACGCAAGTGAGAGAGCACTAACTTATGCGCAGAGGCTATGTTTTGATTGGTTTGGAAATCTTTGGCCAGCTGCATTTCCTCATCTGCGGTAAGCAGCGGAATGCGGTTGACGGCGCTGATATAGGCGTCGATGTTGCCCAGACTGCCCGGGGCTAGCGCCAGATTTCCCCATCCGGCGACCGCAGGGAGCAGGGCTGAACTTGCGTGGGTAGAAGCGTTCATGGAGCGTCTCCTATTCAAGTGTGGCGGCGAGATTAGCACTCGACCACCGAGAGTGCCAATTCGATAGTGCACTGAACAAATAGTTCAATTCGCCGCTTCTTTGTTTTTGATTTTCTAGGTTTAAATGGAGATTGCGGAGTGTGAGTGCATGCTTCAGATGTCTCCCGAGAGGGTGGGGCGCAGGCCCAGCGTGGCGATCAATCCGCCGACTAGGCCTGCGCCTGCGAGCAAGGAAAGCGCTGTGACCATGGAAGGAGGGGTCCAGTTCAACGTCAGTCCGTACTGGCCCAGAAGGGCCGATAGGTGCGGTGCGGCTTGCTGCATCAGCATGTGGGCGCTGGCCAAGGCCAAACCCATAGCCAGCACTAGGGTCAGAGTGCCCAGATACACATAGGGTCGGCGCATGAAGGGCGCATCGGCGCCTACCAGCGCCAGTAGCTCGATTTCATTTTCATCGGCGGTGGCTTGCAGCCGCACCGCGAGAGCCACCACCCAGACCAGCAGGATGGCTGCAATGCCCACGATGATGCTCACGACGCCATGACTCAGGGTGCGCCAGTGCTGCCACTTGCGGTACCAGCCGGTGTCGGCCACGACGGTATCAACGTGGTTCCATTTGCGGATCTGGGTTGCCAGGGTATCGATCATTTCGGCGTGGATGTCGGCGCGCAGCTGAACAATGAGTACATCGGGCAGTGGGTTGGCCTTGAAGACAGGAGGGGGGAGCAGCCCTTCATGCGCTGCAAGGTGGGTGAGTGCCTCGTCGCGAGGTATCAGGCGTACCTGTTGTGCGGCATCGAGTTGTTCTAACTGGGCTGTCAGGGCCTTGAGTTCGGGGCTGCGGGTATCGAGTTCTACAAAAACACTGAGTTCGGGGGCCACGTTCAGGTGTAGGGGCCAGGGTTGCTGTGACACCAGAATGCAAAGCACCGGTGTGAGCAAGGCCGCCGCAGCGGCCACGACGGAAAACACAAAAGTCAGCGGACGCTTGCGGACGCGTTGCAGCGCTCGCTGCAGGGCGTAGTGACGCAGGGCCCAGAAATTGGGCTTGTTCATGGGGTCAGAGTTTTATCTAACGGTATGCGCCGCGCTCGCGTTGGCAAGGCGCGGGCTTGGTCGTGGGAGGCTGCCAGCACGCTGATGCCAGCGGCCGCAAACTGATCGAGCAGGGCAATCAGGGCGTCGCTGGCCGTGGCATCGAGATGTGCCGTGGGCTCGTCCACCAGCAACAGTGCGGGGCGGTTGACCACGGCCCGTGCCAGTGCAACGCGTTGTTGCTCACCCCCCGAGAGTTGTTGCGGTTGCAGTGTGCCCACTCGGTGGGCATCGAGGCCGACGCGCTCCAGCGCGGCCAGGGCGCGCTGTCGACATTCTTGGGCGGTGAGTCCTGCCGCGTGCGCAGGCAACATGACATTGGCCAAGACGCTGCGATCTTCGAGCAATAGGGGGTTTTGTGGCACGAAACCAATCGACCGACGAAAGATCGGTAGCGCTGAGGGACGCAAGGTGCTCAAGTCGGTTGAATCCACGCACACCCGGCCAGATGTGGGAGTTTGAAGCCGTGCGGCCAGGCGTAGCACAGTGGATTTGCCTGCGCCGCTTCGGCCCGTCAAGACAACAAATTCGGCGCGCTGCACCGAAAAACTCAGATCTGCCAGGACTGCCTGCGCAGAGCCGTAGCGTTGCGTGACGTGTTCAAAGCTAATCATTTATTACTGAGACAGATAAACATGTCCTATTTGGTCAAGCGGCGTAACGCACGTGTTTAGCGTTGAAGAAGTTGCGGATGACATCGGGTTGTTTTTGTCTGCGATGGAGCCATGCGCGTGTGGCCGCCTTCATGTCCTCGCGGTTGCGCGGGCGGCTTTTGCCAAGCGCCAGCTTGACATCGTGATTGAGCAATTCGTCTGGATTGAGTTCGGGGGCGTAGCCCGGCAGCAGGTGCAACTGAATGCTTGCCGCGTGCTCGTCGAGCCAGCGTTTGACGGCTTTTGCTTTGTGAACAGGATGTCCGTCCACAATCAGCACCACTTTGCGACCCTTTGCGTGCTTGAGCAAACGCTCCATAAAACCAATGAACACCGGCACCACAAATCGCCCCTCAAACACCTGAAAGGCCAGCCCACCTCGATTCGAGAGCGCAGAAATCATGTTCACGCCAAACCGTTTGCCTGTCCCTCGTACCTGCGGCGTGCGCCCCTTGAGGGCGTAGCTCCTGCCGCGCACATCATCACTGCGCAACCCGCTCTCGTCGCCCCAGTAGATCAGCGCCTTGTTGCGCTTGGCGCGCCGTGCAATCTGTGGATATTGCTCGTCGAGCCATCGGGCGATTTGCGCATCGTCGCGCTCATAGGCGCGCCGCACAGGCCTTTGCGGCGTCAGGCCCCATGCCTTCAGATAGTTCCCAATGCTGGCTCGCGACAGCATCACGCCGTACTCTCGCTCAATCAGGCGCCCCACCGCCTCACGTGTCCACAAATAAAACGGCAGCTTGAGCTGATCGGGCATCTTGCCCACCACAAGACGTTTGATGTGTTGGGCTTGTTTCTCGGTCAGCTTGCCCGCTTGCCCAGGCCTGCGACCACGAACCGCTGGCTCGTACTGGGTCGTGCCCTCACGCTTCAAGCGCGCAACCCAGCGCCGAATCGTTCGATCACACATGCCAAACACCCTGGACGCTTGCGCCTGCGTCATGCCCTCATGAATCGCAGCAAGTGCCCGATCCCTCAGTTCGTTTTGGGCTGCCGCCGGAATCTCACGCATACTTTTCTTCGCCATCCGCCCTTAACGAAATAGGGCACATTTCGTTGACTTATTAATAAATCCAGTCGTTGACCGCTTGTGCCTGCGTAACGCGCTCGCTCATGGTGTGCGCTCAGCCACCTGTACGGTGAGTGTGCTGAAGTCACTGAGCCAGTGTCCCGGGGTGTCGGTAGGGCGTAGATACACAGAAAAAATCAGTGTGCGGCCCGCGCGCGCCAGCGGTATGTGTGCCACACCTTGTGCGTCTGTCGTGGCGAAGGTTCTGTCGGGCGTGGGTTCAGTGATGCTCCCGACCGAGGCACCCGCCAGGGGCTTGCCCTGCCACAGCAGGCGCACTTGCATCGATTGACCTGCGCGTAGATCGAAAGGCGATTGCAGGGGCACGATTTCTAGCGGCAGGCCCACGGGGCGCTGGCAGTTCTCGTGCGCAGTGGGTGGGGTAGAGGCGGCGCCTGCCACACGGATGCAGGTTTTGGCCTGCTTGGTGAAGGACTCCGTCCACGTGGCCTGCTGGCGGCGTTGCCCTGCCCATTGCGCGCGTACCTCGCGGGTGGCCTGAATTTCATCGAAGTACTGCGCCACTTGTGTGAGCGAGAGCTGCACTTGTGTTGCGGGCAGGCGGGCATAGACCACCGCCACGCCGTGGTTGAGCACCGGGCCGCGCAGTTGCAGCACGTGATGGGCCATGCTGCGCTCGGTGATTTCAGTCACGCGGTCACCTTGTTGGTCGCCTTGTCGGCCACCTTGTCGCAGGCGGGCGTAGGTCACATCGTCCGGGGCGGTACCTATTTGCGGCGTCGGGAAAAGCGATCCAGTACTTAAACCCACCTCTAGCCGTGAGCCGGGCGCCACGCTAAATGCCGAGGGCAGTATCCAAGTCTCGTGTGCGTGCGTTGTTGCGTTCAAAAACAAGGTCAACACGGTTAGCAGCGCGGCTGCAATGCGTGTAGAGCCAGATTTTTTCTGTGAGGCGCACATTAAATTTTCTCCACGTTCATGCGCACGCCTACTTTGGCCCAGTGTTCGGCTTCTTCTTCGAGAAGATGGGCGGTGAGGCGATGGCGTGCCAACCAGTCTGCTTGCAACCCTAAATCAATGGCGCCGCGTGAGGCCTGGAGCGTCCAGTGCGGCAGATTGACGGCGCGGCGTGCGTGAGCAAATACCGTTGCAAGGCGTAGCGCGAGCAGCTGCGCGGTGCGTGCGGGGTCATTGAGCAATCCATGTACTTTGCGCAGATTGCCGCGCTGGCCCAGTATCAGCTGGGCCATGCGCGCTTGATCGGTGATGGAAAAGCCGGCCAAATCAGCATGTTCAACGAGGTAAGCCCCATGTCGATGAGGCTTGTAATGCGATAGGGCTAACCCAGATTCGTGCAATTGAGCGGCCCAGTGCAGGCCCTGGAGCAGCGGTTCATCGGCATGGGGGTGCAAGGCTATGAACAGGTCGTGCGCAATTTGCGCCACTTGTGCGGCTTGTCCGCGATCAATCCCCAATCGAGTTTGTAGGCGTTCCACCGTGACGTCCCGAACGTCGCGACTTTCGCGGCGTCCGAGCAGGTCGTAGAGCACGCCCACACGCAGGGCGCCGCGCGCAGGGCGTAGCTCCGTCAGGCCCAGTGTTTCAAATACCGCGGTCAGTACGGCCACGCCGCCGGCAATGACTTCCTGTCGATCAGGGGTTAGACCGGCAAATTCGATGTGCTTGATCTGGCCGGCTTGCAGCAAACCTTGCTTGAGTTTGAGCAAGCCCTCCGAGGTGATGGTACCGTCACTCCAACCTTGGGCGCGCAAGATTGCGCTGACCGCGCCGATCGTGCCGCTGGAGCCAAAGGCTTCATCCCATTGCGCGCGGGCAAATGTGGCCACCCCTTCCTCGAGCTGCGCAGCGGCAGCGATCTGCGCCTTTTTGAAGCTGGCGCGATCCATTTGCCCATCTTTAAAAAAGCGCACGCTGGTGTTGACACAACCGACCGGAAACGATTCGGCACTTTGTGCGACAAAACCCTGACCAATGCTCAACTCGGTAGAGGCGCCGCCAATGTCCACCACCAGGCGGCGCTGGTTCGATGGCGGCAGCGTGTGCATGCAGCCCTCAAACACCAAGCGCGCTTCCTCGCGGCCTGAGATGACTTCAATGGGATAGCCCAGCGCATGCTGTGCTTGCAATAAAAAATCATCGATGTTGCGTGCCAGTCGCAAGGTTTGTGTGCCGACGGCGCGTACCTGGTGAGCCGCAATGCCACGCAGCCGTTCATTCATGCGGGCCAGGCACTCGCACGCATGATGGATGGCCTGCTGTGATAGGCGATGGTCTTGTTCAAGTCCCGCAGCCAAACGCAGGGTCTCTTTCCAGTAGCCGTGGCGCTCAATGAGCGCGCCATCGTGGGGGCTGACACGGCCGATTTCCAGCCGGAAGCTGTTGGAGCCCAAGTCAACGGCGGCCAGCAGCATGGTCAGCGAAACACCACGGTCTTGATGCCGTTGAGCACCACGCGATGCTCAACGTGCGACTTGACGGCGCGTGCCAGCACTCGGCTTTCAATGTCACGGCCAATGGCTTCCAGCCCTTGTGGTTGCAGCGTGTGGTCAACGCGCGCAATGTCTTGTTCGATGATGGGCCCCTCATCCAGATCGCTGGTGACGTAGTGTGCTGTGGCGCCGATCACCTTCACGCCGCGTGCATAGGCTTGCGCATAAGGGCGCGCGCCTTTGAAGCTGGGCAGAAACGAATGGTGAATGTTGATGGCTCGACCCTCGAGCGTGGCGGCCAAGGTGGGCGAAAGAATTTGCATGTAGCGCGCAAGCACCACCAGATCGATGTGCAGGCTTTGCACCAGATGTAAGAGCTGTGCTTCCTGATTGGCCCGTGTGGCCGCATCGACCGGCAGATGATGAAACGGCACGCCATAAGCGTGCGCCATGGGCGCCAGATCGGTGTGGTTGGAGGCCACGCCCGCCACCTCGACGGCCAGCTGCCCCGACTGCCAACGAAACAGCAGATCATTCAAGCAGTGGGCATGGCGCGATACCAAGAGCAGCAGACGCGGGCGCACCCCGCAATCGTGCAACCCCCAGGTCATGTCAAAGCGGGTGGCCAGCGGTGTAAAGCCCATGCGTAGTGCTTCAAGCGAAACGAGCGAAACGTTTTTTTGTGATTCGAGGTGCACGCGCATGAAAAACATGCCCGTGTCGCGGTCACCAAATTGTTGCGAATCGACAATGTTGCAGCCGTGTTCGAACAGATAGCCCGACACTGCCGCCACAATGCCAGCGCGGTCAGCGCAGCGCAGTAACAAGACGGCTTCGAATGGGTTCATGGGATTGAGGTTTAACCAATGAGTGCGACATCAAACACGCGTTCCACGATCCAGGCGCACGCCAACAGTGCCACCACGGCAGAGCCGGCTTGCAGCACCCAGCGTGGGTAACCGCGCCAACGCACCAAAAAGACCAACGCCACGAAGCACGTGGCAATCACTGCGATCTGACCGGTCTCGACGCCCAAGTTAAAGCCCAGCAGCGCTAGCGCCATGTCCACGTATGACAAATGCAGCGGGGCGAGCACCTCAGCGAATGCAAAGCCGTGAATCAAGCCAAACGCAAAAGCGATCCAGGCCAGATGTTTCGTGACCACGGGGCGCAGGTTGTTCAGCGCTGCCGCCAACACCGTGGCAGCCACGAGGGGCTCAATCACCTTGGGGCTGAAGCGCAGCACATCAAAGGCGGCCAAGCCCAGCGTGATGGAGTGCGCCACCGTGAATGCGGTGGCCAGCCAAATAATCTGGATAAGCGCTGCACGCACATCCGTGCGCGCGTGCCAGGCGCCATGTTCGCGGCGCAGGACCGAGGGCAGCATCAAGGCCACCAAGAACAACAAATGGTCGATGCCCGACAAAATGTGCTCAATGCCTTGGCGATAAAACTGAGCGAACGAATCAGGCGCATCTTTCTTGGCCAGCACGAGACTGCCGCCCGGCGCCAACACCTGCGGCTCGCTCATGGTGCTGATGTGCACCAGTGCGCGGTGGTTTTCATCAACGCCTGCAAAGGCCGAATACCGCAGCTGCATGGCCTGGCCTGGGCAGGTGCCCTGCAGGGGGACCATCGCGAAATCGTGTTCCGGACTTTTGATCCACTCCGGGGCGCCGGCGGTTAGGGCGCAAGAACCCGAGTCTGTGGTGAACGTCAAGGATCGGAGGGCCAGTGCTTGCACGACGTCCGCTGCCGCTTGGACTTCAGGCCAAGTGAGCGTGCCGTCCTGATTGGTATCGATATCGACAAGCAGATCTAGATCGCGCAGGGTCAGGCGCCAGGTGGCACTCATTGCGTTCTCTGAAGTGGTGACCTCGATGTATGCCGTGCTGCCGGTGTGGGCGTTGGCCGAGGTGCCCCACAGCGCAACGGCCAGACCACAGAGAACAAAGACCCAAAAGGTGAATGCAAAGCGTGTGTTCACGACAAATCCTAAAAAGCGGCTTAACCCGGAATAAACGGGCGACCTAATGAAATATCCGGGTTAAATCCGGCGCGCAAGGATAAACAGCAGGGCCACAGTGCGTGCCCACAATGCGTGCCGCCAACACGCTGAACCGGCAAAAAGGGCGCCTTACCGAGGTATTGATGGCCGTCCGTTTTGGCTAACTTTTCGACGTTTGTGTGTCTTGGGGGCAAGCCTTGAAGATTGCCATTGTGGATGACAACCGGGTCAATCTTGCTTTGATGCGCGGTTTGATGCGCCAGTTGCCGGGCAATGAATCTTTTGAGTTCACCGATTCGGTCGAGGCGTTGGCCTGGTGCATCACTCAGGGGCCGGATCTGGTGATCGTCGATTACATGATGCCCAAGATGGATGGGCTTGAATTTATTCAGGCCTTCCGCGAGCGACCCGACAGCGCGCATGTGCCTTTGTTGATGGTGACGGCCAGCCACGAAACCGACGTGCGCATCAAAGCGCTGGAGATGGGCGCCAATGATTTTCTGACCAAGCCGGTGGATCGCATGGAACTGCTGGTTCGTGTGCGCAATATGTTGGCGTTGCGCCAGGGACAAAAAGCGTTGGCGGATCATGCGGCCTGGTTGGCTGATGAGGTGTCCAAAGCCACGCGCGAGATTGTGAATCGAGAGCGCGACACAGTGATGCGCCTGTCGCGTGCGGCCGAACATCGTGACCCGGAAACCGGCGGCCACATCCTACGGATGGCGCATTACTCGCGCTTGATTGCACGCAACCTAGGGCATAGCCAAGAGCAGCAGGAGCTGCTGTTGACAGCTGCGCCGATGCACGACATTGGCAAGGTGGCTACACCCGATTCCATCTTGCTCAAGCCAGGCAAGCTCACCAATGACGAGATGGTCATCATGCAGCAGCATGCTCACATTGGTTACGAGATTCTCAAGGGCAGTGATTCGCCGTTGCTACAGATGGCGGCCACCATTGCACATAGTCACCACGAGAAATTTGATGGCACGGGGTACCCGCAACGCCTTAAAGGCAACGACATTCCTTTGGTGGGCCGCATTGTTGCGGTGGCTGATGTGTTCGATGCGCTGACCTCTGAGCGACCCTACAAGAAGGCGTGGGAAGTCGATCGGGCGGTCGGGTTTTTGCGTGAGAACTCGGGCAACCATTTCGATGGTGTTTGTGTGGAGGCTTTCCTTGGAGATTTGCAATCGGTGTTGCAGATCCGGGACCGTTTCCAGGATGACCCCGAAGACATGGCGGCCTTGGATCACCCGCCTCCCCAGTCTTAACCCAGCCCGGATATTTCACCAGGTCGCCCCCGTTGATGAATTTTTTCTCTCTCAGAACTCACCGTTTCATGG
>WBZQ01000857.1_pt1 | contig 22522 bp, 20 predicted proteins | sample 5204251 | NCBI WGS metagenome assembly WBZQ01 (sample SAMN12412402, study PRJNA552823) | activated sludge metagenome | isolation source: activated sludge from nitrification reactor of wastewater treatment plant... | place: USA: Virginia | collected 2017-09
CTGGCGGTGGCCAACTCGCTGGCCGGTCTGCACGTCGGCGCCCGCCAGATCGAGGGCTGCGTCAACGGCATCGGCGAGCGTGCGGGCAACGCCTCCATCGAGGAGATGGCGATGATCCTCCGTACGCGCTCGGAGGACGTCGGCGGCCTGTGGTGCGAGATCAACACCGAGGAGATCACCCGCTCCAGCCGCATGATCAGCCGCCTCACCGGCTACGTCATCCAGCCAAACAAGGCGATCGTCGGCCGCAACGCGTTCGCCCACGAGGCCGGCATCCACCAGCACGGCATGCTGGAGAACCCGCTGAACTACGAGATCATGGATCCCAAGAGCGTGGGCCTGGAGAAGAGCGAGCTGGTACTCGGCAAGCACTCCGGCCGCCACGCCCTGCAGGCGGCGCTGCTCGATTTGGGCTACGAGCTCGACAAGGACGAGATGAAGGCGGTCTTCGAACGCTTCAAGGACGTGGCCGACAAGAAGGGCGAGCTGTCGGCACTGGACCTCGAGGCGCTGATGGGCGACGAGATGCGCGTGGAGGGTGGCCGCGACGGCTACTCCCTCGCCAGCTTCCAGCTGGAGGCCGCCAGCAGCGGCGTACCGAATGCATCCGTCGTGGTCGCCAAGCCTGACGGTACGCAGGCCGAGGGCGCCGGCACCGGCGATGGTCCCGTGGACGCGCTGATGAAGGCCATCGACGCGGCCATCGGCACGAGCGGCACGCTGATGGAGTACGCGGTGAACGCCGTCACCAGCGGTCGCGACGCGCTCGGCGAGGCGCGCGTGGTCTGCCAGATCGACGGCAAGACCCGCAGCGGCCTGGGCATGTCGACCGACGTGCTCGAGGCGAGCGCGATCGCCTACATCCGCGCGGTCAACTCAAGCCTCGAGACGGACAACGGCGAGCCGGACGTCGGCGGCGTGTGACATCTGCGTGACGGGATCGTGTGGTGAAGAGAACGGTGCCTGGCACCGTTCTCTTCAACGCGACCTGGGCATAGTCACGCTGACGTGGTCGAAGCGAGCGCGATCGTCCGCATGCGAATGCGAGCGGTCGGGCGACCCGCCGAGAGCAAATGTCTACGTCACCGTCTCGGGAGCACGAGCTCCACGATGTCCATCGTCTGACGCTTGGGGTGCACTCCGGACGGCAGGTTCGGGCGAACATGCGCGACGAAGAAGCGGTCGGATGCCTCCTTCGTCTCCCAGACCTCGAGCACCTGCAGGCGACCGTCTGCGCGCTCGTGGCCCAGGTGCATCACGAGACCTGGCGCCTGTTCGAACACCGGGCGCATCGCGCCCATCACCTCTGCGTACCCCTCCGGGGTGAGTTCATCCGAGCCACCGATCATCAGCACTGGCATGAGTTTCTCCTTCGGGTCACCTCGACGGCGCAGCAGCTCGTCGAATGACCGTGTCGTATGGTCCTGGGAGGATGCTCCTCGGGCGGCGCTGCGAGAATCCCAACGGCCGCACAGGGGTGCGCAACCGCCGCACAGGGTCTAGTGTCCTCGTCCACTTGCAGTCCCGACTCGCGCGTTCACGGCGTGCCTCGCGAGCTCGGCCTGGCTCCTCGTCCTGCACAGCGATCCACCGAATCGGGCACCGACCTCATCTGAGATGGCGGGTAACGAGCTCAATCGCAACGACCTGTATCTGTTCCTGGTGGCGGTGGACGCCGGCAGCTTCGCGGCTGCGGGTCGGGCGCTCGGCGTCGAGCACTCGACGATCAGCCGGCGCATCGACGCACTCGAGGGCGCGCTCGGCGGCGCGCTCGTGCTGCGCACGCATCGGGGTCTCGAGCTGACCGAGATGGGGCTGCGTGTCGCCGGCGCGGCGCGGCGCGTCGAACAGGCGGTCGCAGATGTCTGGGTCGCGGCCGGGTTTGCCGAACGGGTTCGTCTGGCCGCCCCATCGGGGTTTGCCCGGCTGCTCAGCGATCACCTCGATCGACTGCACACGGTGGAGCCGCCGATTGCGCTCGAGATCGTCAGCGGCGCCGACACGGTCGACCTGTCCGCGGGCGAGGCGGACCTGGCTCTCCGTGCCGGCCCGGTCGCGGATCTCGACCTTGTCGGCCGACGGGTCGCAACGGTGGGTTGGTCGCTCTACGCCACGGCCGACTACCTCGACCGCCACCCGTCGAACGACGATCCGACCGATCTTGCGGGGCACGCCGTCATCGGCTTCGACGCCGGTCTGGCGGCCTCGCCGGTGGGGCAATGGCTGCTGACACACAGCCAGGACGCGAACGTGGTGCTGCGAAGCCACGACATGGCCGACGCGGTGGCCGCCGCGCAGAGCGGAGCCGGCATCGCGCTCGTGCCCTGTTTCCTGGCCGACGGCGCACCCCCGCTGGTCCGGGTGACGCCCGAGGTGGTGGCGACACGGGACCTCTGGATCGTGGCTCGCCGGGAGGTGCGCATGGCGAGGGCGGTGCGACATGTCCGGGACGTCGTGATCGCCGTGCTCCGGCGCCACGACGAGCAGCTTCGCGGCCGGGTACGTCCGTCGTAACGGTCAGGTCGGCTGCCGCCGGTGCGCCAGAGCGCGTATCAGGTGATCGACGACCGGTGGCGACTGACCGCGCGCTGTCACGACACCCCACTCGATCGTGGGCAACCGGTCGCCGAGGTCGACGCTCGCGAGCAGTCCGGCCGCGCGATCATCGACGGTGGCGAGGGCCGGCACCAACGCGACCCCGAGACCGGCCATCACCGTCCGCTTCACGCCTTCGAGGCTGGCGACCACCATCCGGCGCTCAGGTTCGACGTCGGCGTCGCGAAGGAGGGCGTCGACGGCGATTCGGTCGGCACGGCCGGCCTCGCGTGTCACCAGGGTTGCGTCGGCTAGGTCGCTGATCGAGTGTCGGCCGCGGGCCAGCGGATGGTCGATCGGCGCGACCAGCACCAGTGGGTCCGTCGCGACCGAATGGAACGTCAGGTCGCCGGGCGTCACCTCGCGCGTCGCCAGCACGCAGTCCACCTGGCCCTCCCGCAGCAGTCGCACGGCCTGATCGACGTCCACCGACGAGACCGTGACCTCGAGGTCGGGGCGGCGCGCAGTGAGCGCGGCGATCGCGGGGGGCAGGGCGTAGATCACCAGGCCCTCGCCGCCGGCGACGGTCAGGTGGTCGTACGCGTCGGCGACGGCGGCCGACACCGACCGCCCAGCCTGCTCGGCGGTCGCGAGGATGCGGCGGGCGCTGGGGAGGAGCGCGCTGCCAGCGCCGGTGGGCTGCACGCCGGTGCGCGAGCGGGCCAGCAGGGGCGTGCCCAGCCGCCGCTCCAACGCGGCCACGAGGGTCGACACCGTCGGCTGCGTGATCCCCAGGCTCTCGGCGGCCCGGGTGAAGCCGCCGCGCTCGACCACGGCAACGAAGGCGCGGAGTCGTGCGGCGTCGGCAAGCCAATCCACGTTGGATGTCAATGGTTCCATGAGATTCATAGTTTGCCAGCGTTGCCGTCGGGTCGTACGCTCTGACGGTCGAGATCGTTCGGGAGGGCTGATGGGCAAGACGCTGTTCGAGAAGGTGTGGGACCAGCATCTGGTACGCGAGGGCGACGCCGAGGGCGCGCCGATCGTCTACATCGACCTGCACCTCGTGCATGAGGTCACCTCGCCGCAGGCGTTCGACGGCCTGCGGCTGGCCGGGCGCAAGGTGCGCCGGTCGGATCGCACGCTGGCCACCGTGGACCACAACGTGCCGACCACCGGCCGCGGGCAGCGGATCGAGGATGAGCTGTCGCGCACGCAGATCGAGACGCTCGAGCGCAACTGCGCCGAGTTCGGCGTGCCGCTCTACTCGATCATGAGCCCGCGCCAGGGCATCGTGCACGTGATCGGGCCGGAGCTGGGGCTCACGCAGCCGGGCATGACCATCGTGTGTGGCGACAGCCACACCGCCACGCACGGCGCGTTCGGCGCGCTGGCGTTCGGCATCGGCACCAGCGAGGTGGAGCACGTGCTGGCCACCCAGACCCTGCAGCAGCCGAACCCCAAGACCATGCGCATCACGCTCGACGGCACGCCCGGCCTGGGCGTGGTCGCCAAGGACCTCATCCTCGGGACGATCGGCCAGATCGGCGTGGCCGGCGGCGTGGGCTACGTGATCGAGTATGCGGGCGACGCCATCCGCGCCCTCTCGATGGAGGGTCGCATGACCGTCTGCAACATGACGATCGAGGGTGGCGGCCGTGCCGGGATGATCGCCCCGGACGAGACCACCTTCGCCTACCTCGAGGGCCGCGTCGCCGCCCCCAAGGACTTCGCCGCCGCGGTCGAACGCTGGAAGGCGCTGCCGACCGACGCCGACGCCACCTTCGACACCGAGGTGCACGTCGACGCGGCGTCGCTGGCGCCGCAGGTGACCTGGGGTACGAACCCCGAGATGGTGGTGCCGGTCACCGGGCGCGTGCCGACGCCCGAGCAGTGGGGCGACCCCGACAGCGCACGCCGCGCACTGGCGTATATGGGTCTGAAGGGAGGCGAGGCGATCGAGGACATCGCGATCGACGTGGTGTTCCTCGGCTCGTGCACCAACGGCCGCATCGAGGATCTGCGCGCCGCCGCGAAGGTGGTCGAGGGGCGCACCGTCGCCGCGAGCGTGCGGGCAATGGTGGTGCCGGGGTCGATGCAGGTGAAGGCCCAGGCCGAGAAGGAGGGCCTGGACCGCATCTTCACGGCCGCCGGCTTCGAGTGGCGCGACGCGGGCTGCTCGATGTGCCTCGGCATGAACCCGGACATCCTGACGCCGGGTCAGCGCAGCGCCTCCACGTCGAACCGCAACTTCGAGGGTCGTCAGGGCAAGGACGGCCGCACCCACCTGGTCAGTCCGCAGATGGCCGCGGCCGCGGCGATCGCCGGGCATTTGGTGGACGTGCGATCGATGGACGTCGAGCTGGCAGGGGTGGGAGCATGAGGCCGTTTACCGTGGTGACCGGGGCAATCGCGCCGCTCGACCGAGCGGACGTCGACACCGACCAGATCATTCCCAAGCAGTTCCTCAAGCGCATCGAGCGCACCGGCTTCGGGGAGTTCCTGTTCTGCGACTGGCGGGGCAGCGAGGGCTTCGTGCTGGAGGAGCCGGCCTACCGTCACGCGCCGATCCTGGTGGCCGGACGCAACTTCGGCTGCGGCTCGTCGCGCGAGCACGCCCCGTGGGCACTCGAGGACTTCGGCTACCGCGCGATCGTCGCGCCGTCGTTCGCCGACATCTTCCGCTCCAACTGCACCAAGATCGGCCTGCTGCCGGTGGTGCTGCCCGACGAGCAGGTGGCGGGGCTCATCGCGGCCGCGCTGGCCAGTCCGGGCGTGGAGGCAACGGTCGACCTCGAGCGGCAGGTGGTCGTCGCGCCCGACGGTCACGAGATGGCCTTCGAGATCGATCCGTCGATCAAGCACCGGCTGATGAACGGTCTCGACGACATCGGCATCACGCTCTCGCACGGTGCCGACATCGACACCTACGAGCGCGATCGCGAACGCGAGGGCCCGGTGACCACGGCGATCTAGTGTCCCGCAACTCGGCGGGCTTCGCGTCGCTGCGAGCTGCAGCGGACGCTCTTCCGCGTCACTTCCGATACCACCCCTGTCGTCGCAATCGGTGCGCCCCACGTCCTGCCCGCGCGTACGCACGCGAAATGGGATCGTCGGCGAGTCACGGCAGTCGAGGAAGAAACCCGGGACACTGTGCCCGCACAGGCGCCTGCGGTGCGGCGTACGATTGCCGAAACTCGGTGTCGGAGGCGATGCAATGAAGTTCTCACGGTGGTGGGGCGTGTTGTTGCTGAGCGCGCTGGTCGGGGCGGGATGTGGTGGGTCGAGCGGCGGCGGTGCCGACACGTCTGCGTCCACCGGTGCGGCGACGACAGACGCGACCGGGACGGCCACCGCGACGACGGCCACCACGACCGCGTCGACGGAGAAGCAACTCAGGCTCACCATCGCGGCAGGGAAGGTGAGCGGCGACACCGACGCGACTGTCAATAAGGGCGATGCGGTGACGCTCACCATTCAGTCCGATGCGGCGGAGATCGTGCACGTGCATGGCTACGACAAGGAGGTCGAGGTGGAAGCGGGCGTACCGGCCAAGATAACGTTTGTGGCCGATATCGCCGGACGGTTCGAGGTCGAGGGCCATCGCAGCAACCGGAAGCTCATGCAGTTGACGGTGGAGTGAGCCTTCGCCGCGAAGTGGCCTTGGCTGCGGTGGTTGCCGCAGTCATCGCCAGCCCCGCGGCGGCGCACGGTATCGGTGCCCGCGGGGATCTCCCCATCCCCAAGACCTTCTTCATCTGGGCGGCGACGCTGGCCGTGGTGCTGTCGTTCTTCGTCGCGGCCGTGATGTGGCAGGCCCCGCGGTTGCCGGCGGCCTCGTCGGGGCGCCTGGTGGGCGGACGTGGCCTGCGGACGGTTCGGCTGGCGCTGGCGCCGCTGATTCGTACGTTCGGCCTGGTCGCCGCCATCGTGGTGGTGTCGGCCGCCTGGGGTGGCGTCGACGATGCCAGCGCGAACATCGCGCCGGTCGCCGTCTACGTGGTCTTCTGGGTCGGCGTGCTGTGGGCGTCGGCACTCTTCGGCGACGTCTGGCGAATGCTCAACCCGTGGGACTCGCTCGCGATGTGGTTCGGCGGGCAGATCGGCACAGCTCCGGATCCCGATCCCACAGACCGTCGCTTCGTCTCCTCCCACTGGCCCGCGGCCGCCGGCCTCCTGGTGTTCCAATGGCTGGAGCTCGCCCATCCCCATCCCAGCGGTCCACGCGTGCTCGCCATCGCAATCACCGCCTACACGGCGGTCGTGATGGGCGCCGCCGCCCGGTGGGGCCGGGTGTGGCTGCAGACCGGAGAGGGGTTCACCGTGCTGTTCGGTCTGGCAGCGCGGATCTCGCCGATCGGCCGCGGACCTGACGGCCGGCTGGCACTGCGGGCGCCGTTCGCGGGCCTGGCGGGAGTGCCGGCGCGGCGGGGGACGGCCGCCGTCGTGCTCACCGTCATCGGCGGTACCACCTTCGACGGTATGTCACGCAGTGCCTGGTACGGCAAACGCACACGCGATCTGGTCGGGTGGGACCGGGGGTTGGCGAACACCGTGGGCCTCGTCGTCTGTGTCGCCACGGTGTCGCTCGCGTATGTCGCGGCGTGCTGGGCGGTGGCCCGCCTCGGTCGCGGCCAGTGGCGAGACACCGTCGAGCGGTTCGCCCCGACGCTCGTGCCGATCGCAATCGCCTACTCCGTAGCTCACTACTTCTCGCTGGCTGTCTTCGAAGGGCAGGGAGCGCTTCGGCTCGTCTCCGACCCGTTCGGAGATGGGTGGGATCTCTTCGGGACGGCTGGCAACCGCACCGACTACCGCGTGATCGGCACCACCACGATCGCCCTGGTGCAGACGGCAGCGATCGTCATCGGCCACATGGCCGGCGTGATCCTGGCCCACGACCGCGCGCTGGAGGACTTCACCCAGAAGCGCGCGACCGTGTCCCAGATCCCGATGCTCGTGATGATGGTCGCGCTGACCGTGACCGGACTCACCCTCCTGCTGTCGGCCTGAGCCCTCAGGCGACGGGCTTGTAGCGTGAGTGCAGCATGAGGTCGTTGCCATCCGGGTCGTTGAAGAACGCCATGTGGCACACGCCGGTGTCGAAGGTGTCGCCGAAGAAGGTGACACCCTTGCCCTCGAGCTCTGCACGCGCCTTCCCGACGTCCTCGACGTGCAGGGCGATGTGGGCGTTCTTCTGGGGCGCGAACGTGCCCCCCATCTTGTCGGGCTCCCAGATGCCGAAGCACGTGTCGCCCACCCAGAACTCGAACTGGGAGTGCTCGTCGGGCCGCAGCCCGAGCGTGTCGACGTAGAACGCCCGCGAGCGCGCGGCGTCGGTTGATGGAATCGCGACGAAGTCCAGCGAGGTGACGAGTGACGGCATGACGGCCTCCAGTCGAATACGAACGTGTGTTCGACTCTAGCGCGACGGGCCGATCATGCCAAACTCGGTCAGGTGAGACCCTGGCGCGCCTCGCGCACGAGCATGACGGCCTCGGGGAACAGCACGCGAATGGCGTCGCGAACTTGTGTCGCCTGAACCTCGGGCTCACCGGCGAGGTCGAGGCGCTGGATACAGGCGACGGTCATCTGCACGGCCAGGTTGATGGCGTTGTCCGCCCACGCGACCTTCTGGGCGCCCTGCATCTGCTCCATCATGTCCTGCAGGTTGCGCTGCAGATCCTCCGGATCGCCGAACATCCCGCCAAAGGGAAACCCACTGCCTTCCATCGGATCCTCCATCCGCCGTGTCCCAGAAGGGTAGCGCCGTTTCCGGTCATGACGCCGACCGAGGGGCGTGGCGGTGCCCGCATGGCGGCACGCGCGACGTGATCGGCGGATCACCGTGGGTCCGCTGCCCCACGCGGAACGGTGTGGATGTCCTCGAAGGCGACCTGCGCGCCACAGCGCCCGCACGTCACGCGCTCATCAACCTCGCCGTCGCAGCCGCGATGGAGCGCGAGTCTCGGCGGCCCAAGCGGGCTCGCATAGAAGCGGTCGCCCCACTTCGCGAGGTGGAAGAGCACCGGCTGCAGTGCCAGACCCTTTGGGGTGAGACCGTAGGCGACCCGGCGGGCGTCTCCCTGCACGCGGGCGCGCTCGACGAGCCCCTCGTCACACAATTTGCCGAGGCGATCGGCGAGCACGTTCGTCGCGACGTCGAGGCTTGTCCTGATCTCGTCGAAGCCGTGCAGGCCGAACGTCAGGTCGCGGAGGATGAGCAGCGTCCAGCGCTCGCCAATCACCTCGAGGGAGCGGGCGATGGAGCAGTCCTGTGTGTCGTAAGTGCGTCCAAGCATGACTTCATCCTAGCCGATCACTTGCTTCACACAACTGACATCGGCTAGTGTCGGTTGCGTCACGCAATCGAAATGAGAGGTCCTGGTGAAACCACCCAACGTGCTCATCACCGCTGCTGCCGGCACCACCGGCTTTCCAACCACCGTGGAGGCTTTGCGCGCGGGTCTCCGCGTCCGCGCCCTCGTCCATCGCGACGGACCGCGGGCTGACGAGCTTCGTGCCATGGGTGCCGAAGTCGTGGCGGGATCGCTGGACGACCCGGCCGACGTCGCGGCCGCTCTCGCGGGGATCGAGCGCGCCTACTACACCTCGCCGTGGACGCCGGGGCACCTCACTCGCAGCGTGCTGTTTGCACATGCAGCCGAGCGGGCGGGGCTCGGCGCCCTCGTGATGATGAGCCAGTGGCTGGCCGATCCGACCCACCCGTCTGTACACACGCGCGAGGCGTGGCACAGCGAGGAGGTATTTCGCGCATCACCCTCGTTCGGCACGGTCGTCATCAACCCGGGCTGGTTCGCGGACAACTACTTCGCGGCGCTTGACTCGATCGCCCAGTTCGGTTTGATGGCGATGCCGCTGGGCGACGGACGAAACGCGCCGCCATCGAACGAGGACATCGCCCGTGTGGTCGTCGCGCTGCTCGAGGATCCCGACCCGCACATCGGACGGGCCTACCGTCCGACGGGCCCCCGGCTGCTCTCGCCCCCCGAGATCGCGGAGACGTTTTCGGCGGTGCTCGGTCGCAAGGTTCGCTACCGGGATGCGCCGATGAAGCTCTTCACGAAGGTTGCGCGCGGGTTGGGCTTTACGGACTTCCAGATCGCCCAGATCGTGACGTATCTCGAGGACTACAAGCGCGACGCGTTTGCGGTCGGCGGCCCGACGACGGTCATGGCAGACCTCACCGGCCGACCGGCCGAAGAATTCGAGGACATCGTTCGCCGGAACATTGCAGCCTCACCGACGGCCGTTCGGTCGGTTGGCGGAACCCTCCGTGCTGCCGCGAACCTCACCCGGGCGATGCTGACCCGCGCCCCGGATCTCTCCACGCTGGGAACCGTCTCCCAGTACCAATTGCCGACCGCCTTGGCGGCCGACTCGCCAACCTGGCGGCAGCGCCACGTGGTCGTCTGAGGCCGCGAACGGTCGCGGGAAACGAACCACGCCAGGCATCAACGATTTCATCGACAAAGGTTGACGCGGGTTTTCGACCCAGTCCCGACTGCGCTTTGGGACCGGTCGGAGTCGCTGTGATGTTGCACCGGCGCGGGCGGCGGCCACGTGCGCACATGAGGGCGCGGAACCTTGGGAGGCCAGGGACCGCAGTCACGGGCGGCGCGGCGACGCCCGCGACCTGCCGGTAGGCTCCCTGACCGCGCCGACGATCAGGGGAGAGGGATGCAGACGTACACGGTGGTTTCGCTGGCAGGTGACGGGATCGGCCCCGAGGTGGTCGACGCGACCCGCACGATCGTCGACGCGGTCGTCGCCCGGCACGGTGTCCAGATCACGTGGCAGGACCACCTGATGGGCGGCATCTCGATCGACGCCCACGGCACCGCGCTCACCGACGAGGTGCTGGCCGCCTGCCAAGCAGCCGACGCCGTGCTGCTCGGCGCGGTCGGCGGCCCGAAGTGGGACACCACCGATCCCGACAAGCCCCGCCCCGAGCAGGGTCTGCTCGGCCTGCGCGCCGGCCTCGGCCTGTTCGCCAACCTGCGTCCGGTCAAGCCGTTCCCCGCGCTGTACGAGGCCAGCCCGCTGCGCCGCGAGCGCATCGAGGGCACCGACCTCCTCGTCGTGCGCGAGCTCACCGGCGGCATCTACTTCGGTAAGCGGGGGCGCACCCCCGACACCGCCTTCGACACCTGTGAGTACTCCAAGGACGAGGTCCGGCGCGTCGCCGAGTGGGCCTTCACAGCCGCCAAGGGGCGTCGCGGCAAGGTCACGTCGGTCGACAAGGCCAACGTGCTGGAGACCTCACGGCTGTGGCGCGAGACCGTGATGGAGGTGGCTGCCGGCCACCCGGACGTCGAGCTGGAGCACATGCTCGTCGACAATGCCGCGATGCAGCTCGTGAGCCGCCCGTCGGATTTCGACGTGATCGTCACCGAGAACCTGTTCGGCGACGTGCTGAGCGACGAGGCCGCCATGATCACCGGCTCCATCGGCATGCTGCCGTCGGCCAGCCTCGGCTCCGGTGGTCCGGGCCTGTACGAGCCCGTCCACGGCTCGGCCCCGGACATCGCCGGTCAGGGTATCGCCAACCCGATCGCCACCTGCCTGTCGGCGGCCATGATGCTGCGCTACTCGCTTGACTGCGCGGCCGGCGCCGACCAGATCGAGGCGGCCGTGGCGCAGCTGCTCGAGGCTGGGCACCGCACCCGCGACATCGGCGGCGACCTCAACACTGGCCAGGTGAGCGACCTGCTGCTGGAGGCTGTCGGCGCGTAGGCGCTATTCGCAGCCGACGCCGTCGCCATCGCGATCCAGCCCGTAGTGGTCGATTCCGACGACCTGCACCTTCCCGGTGTACTCAGGCCCGTTACCGCTCCCACCGAGGCAGTCGTAGTCGCTCACCGATGGGTCGAGGCAGTCGCCCGCGTAGTTCGGGTCGCAGTCACTCGCCCGCGGAGCTGTCTCCACCTCGCTGCCGCCGCTCACGCCGTCCCCGGCTTCTGGCGAACTGAATGGGTCGGGCATGTCGCCAAGATCGGCTCGTTCGACGAAGGACGCCGCGTCGGCGCCGCTGTAGGCAGCGAGTGCCGAGGCGCGAAACCGAACGAGTGCACCTTGCGGGGTCTTGCAGACAACCACGGATCCGCGGTCGCACTGCAGTTGGAACGACGCGCCGACGGTGGGGCTGAAGGCGTAGAGACCGTCTGGGAACGCGGTGGGGTCCTGATCGGCGAGCCAGACCGCATAGAAGACGTTCTGCGCGAACGGGCAGGTCGTGGACCGGTTCACGAGGATGTTCGCGTCGCACTTCCGCAGGGTCGGCTGTGCCCGTTGGCTGCGTCTCGACGGTTGCGGAGTGTCGGTCCGTGCAGGTGCTCGCGCCGACGTCGCGCGCGTGGGCGTCGTCTGGTCGGTATCAGCCGCCACGCCGGGTGACGTACCGCCGCATCCAGCGACCGGGGAGATGCCAGTGAGAACGCACCCAAGGATCGCGCAATAGGCTGAGCGGCGCATCGGCACTCCTACGAGTCGTACGCGAATGGTAGTCCTGCCGGGCGCGCGCAGACGCAGACGAAGCGCCCGTACTCCCGGCAGCGGGAGGAGCGCGGAGCGAAGTCGCTAGGCTAGGCGGCCTGCGTGGCGGAGTCTGGAGGGCGGGTTGCAGGAGTCGCAGAAGATCTGGTTCAACGGCGAGCTCGTGGATTGGCACGACGCGAAGGTGCACGTGCTGAGCCACGGGCTGCACTACGGCACCTCGGTGTTCGAGGGCATACGCGCCTACGCCACCGACCGCGGGCCGGCCGTATTCCACCTGGACGACCACATCGCCCGGCTCGAGCGCTCCGCGCAGATGTACTACATGGACCTGCCGTTCGATCACGCCACCCTGCGCGACGCCGTGGTCGCGACGATCCGCGTCAACGGGTTGGAGTCGTGTTACATCCGGCCCATCGCCTTCCGTGGCTACGGCACCATGGGGCTCTACCCGCTGGACGCGCCGGTCGACGTCGCCATCGCCTGCTGGGAGTGGGGTGCATACCTCGGTGAAGAGGGCTTGAAGAACGGCATCCGCGCCAAGGTCGCCTCCTGGCGGCGCATCGGCAACAACACCATTCCCGCCACGGCGAAGGCCGGCGGGCAGTACCTCAACTCGATCCTCGCGAAGATCGAGAGCGAGAAGACCGGCTACCAGGAGGCCATCCTCCTGAACGAGCAGGGCTACGTGGCCGACGGCTCCGGCGAGAACATCTTCGTGGTGAAGAACGGCACCATCACCACCCCGCCGGTCGCCGCGTCGATCCTGGAGGGCATCACGCGCAACACGATCATCACGCTGGCCACCGACGCCGGCATCCCGGTGCGCGAGCACAACATCGGCCGGTCGGAGATCTACTTCGCCGACGAGGTCTTCGTCACGGGCACCGCCGCCGAGGTCTGCCCCATCAACGAGATCGACGATCACCCGCTCGGTCCGCCCGGCCCCGTGACGCGGCAGCTGCAGGAGCGGTTCTTCGCCATCACGGCAGGAAAGGACCCACGTTCGGCGGATTGGTTGTATTACGCCGACGGGAAGGGCACAGGAGCCGCATGACACGAGTCGCCATCTACGACACCACGCTGCGCGACGGGCAGCAGCGGGAGGGCATGAGCCTGACCGTCGGCGAGCAGATCGCCATCGCCGTGCGCCTGGCGGAGTTCGGCGTGGACTACCTCGAGGCCGGCTTCCCCTCGTCCAACCCCAAGGAGCGCGAGCTGTTCGCTGCGCTTGAGCGCGAGGACATGCACGGGATGAAGGTCGCGGCGTTCGGCATGACGCGCCGTCGCGACACCACGGCCGACAGCGACGAGGGGCTGCGCGGCCTGGCCGACTGCTTCGCGCCGGTGGCCACCATCGTCGGCAAGACGTGGGACCTGCACCTGCAGAAGGTGCTGCGCGTCAGCCGCGAGGAGAACCTGAAGATCATCGAGGACTCGGTGCGCTTCCTCGTGAGCCAGGGCAAGGAGGTGGTCTACGACTCGGAGCACTTCTTCGACGCGTTCGCCGCCCACCCCGACTACGCCATCGACTGCCTGAAGGCGGCGGCGGCCGGCGGCGCGCACTGGGTCGTGCCGTGCGACACCAACGGCGGCACACTGCCGAGCGTGGTGGGACGCGTGATCGGTGAGGTGCGCGCCGCCCTGCCCGATGCGAACATCGGCATCCACTGCCACAACGACGCCGAGTGCGGGGTGGCCAACTCGCTGGCGGCGGTCGAGGCCGGCGCCCGCCAGGTGCAGGGCACCATCAACGGCTACGGCGAGCGCTGCGGCAACGCGAACCTGGTCAGCATCATCCCGTCACTCGCCCTGAAGATGGGATACGAGGTGCTGGCGCCCGCCAAGCTCGAGCAGGTGACCGCGGTGAGCCACTTCGTGGCCGAGATGGCGAACCTGCCGCCCGACATGTGGGCGCCCTACGTCGGCCACAACGCGTTCGCCCACAAGGGCGGCATGCACGCGTCGGCGATCCTGCACGATCCGGGCACCTACGAGCACACCGAACCGGAACTGGTGGGCAACGCCCGCCACGTGCCGGTCAGCGAGCTCTCGGGTCGCGGCACCATCATCGCGAAGGCGGCTGAGTTCGGAGTGGAAGTGGAGGCCGGTCAGGTGGCCGGCATCCTCGAGAAGCTCAAGGAGCTCGAGCACAGGGGCTACCACTTCGAGGTTGCCGACGGCTCGTTCGAACTGCTGGTTGCGCGCGAGCTCGGCCACTACCAGCCGCTGTTCGTGCTCGAGAGCTTCCGGGTAATCACCGAGAAGCGTGCCGACGGCCGTGTGGAAACCGAGGCCACGGTCAAGATCCATCACGCCGGCGGACGCCAGGTGGCGACCGCCGAGGGCAACGGCCCGGTGAACGCCCTGGACGTGGCGCTGCGCAAGGCCTTGGCCGGCCGCGTGCCCGCACTCGACAAGATCGAGCTGGTCAACTTCAAGGTCCGCATCCTGGACGAGGCGAAGGGCACCTCGGCGGTCACCCGTGTGCTGATCGACTCCGACGACGGCGACGACACATGGGGCACCATCGGCGTGAGCGAGAACCTCATCGAGGCGTCGTGGCAGGCGCTCGTGGACAGCCTCGAACACGGCGTGTATCGGGCCACCCGCGCCCGCCCCGCAAAGACGGCCTAGTGGTCTGCCACTGATGGCCGATCCCATCCAGCTTGCGAAGCCGGTCATCGGCGACCGGGAAGTGGAGCTCGTGACGCAGGTGCTGCGCTCGGGGCAGCTGTCGCTCGGGCCGGTGCTGCGCCAGTTCGAGCAGATGTGGGCCGAGCGGGCCGGCGTGGCCCACGCCATCGCGACCTCCAGTGGGACGGCCGGCCTGCACGTGGCCTTCCACCAACTGGGCATCGGGCCGGGCGACGAGGTCATCGTCCCGTCGTTCTCGTTCGTCGCCTCGGCCAACGCCATCCTGTTCACCGGGGCGACGCCGGTGTTCGTCGAGGTCGATCCGCTGACCTTCAACATGGATCCGGCGGCGGTGGAGGCGGCCATCACGCCGCGCACGAAGGCCATCGAGATCGTCGACATCTTCGGCTACCCGGCCGACCTGCCGCAGCTCACGGCCATCGCCCGGCGCCACGGTCTGGCCATCGTGGAGGACGCCTGCCAGGCGATCGGCGGCGACTGCGACGGCAGGCCCTACGGCACGTGGGGCCACCCGACGGTGCTGGCCTTCTACGCCAACAAGCAGATGACCACCGCCGAAGGCGGAGTGATCCTCACCGACGACGACGAGTTCGCGCGGGTCGCGCTGAGCCTCGTGAACCAGGGGCGCTCGGACGACGGGGCCTGGCTCGTGCACTCCCGGCTCGGCTTCAACTACCGCATGTCGGACGTGCACGCTGCCATCGGCGTGGCCCAGCTGGAGCGGCTGGACGACATGATGCGCGACCGCGCCACGGTGGCCGGCTGGTACCAGGCGGCCATGGCGGAGATCGACGGCGTGACGCCGATGTACGAGGGCGCCCAGCGCCGCTCGTGGTTCGTCTACGCCCCCCGTCTGGACGCCGACATCGATCGCAACGCGGTGATCGGGGCGCTGGAGGCTCAGGGCATCGCCGCCAAGCCCTACCTGCCCTGTATCCACCTGCAGCCCTACTACCAGTCCGAGCACGGCTACCGTCCGGGGATGCTGCCGGTCACCGAGGCCATCAGCGCTTCCACCATCGCGTTGCCATTCTTCCCCGAGATGACGCAGGCGCAGGTGGCGCGGGTGGTCGCGGCGGTGGACGCGGCGATCCAGGAGCAGCGGGGAGGGCGGTGAGCGAGCAGCGGATGTGGGGCGGGCGCTTCAGCGGGTCGCCGGCCGAGGCCTTCGATCGGCTGAACGCGTCGCTGCCGGTGGACCGTCGGATGTGGCGTGAGGACATCGCCGGCTCGCGCGCGCACGCGCGGATGCTGGGCGCCCAGGGCATCATCCCGGCCGCCGACGCCGATGCGATCCTGGGTGCGCTCGACGCGGTCGCGGGCGAGCTCGCCGACGAAACCTTCGCCTTCGCGCCCGGCGACGAAGACATCCACACCGCCGTCGAACGCCGGGTGACCGAGCTCGCCGGCGACGCGGGGCGGCGGCTGCACACCGCCCGCAGCCGCAACGATCAGGTGGCCACCGACACGCTGCTGTGGATCATGGGCCGCACCGACGACCAGCTCGCAGCGCTACGTGCCCTCGCCGAGGCGTTGATCGCACAGGCCGAGCGGCACGTCGACTCGCTCCTGCCGGGCTACACCCATCTGCAGCGGGCACAGCCGGTGCGCCTGGCTCACCACCTGCTGGCCTACGTGTGGATGCTGGCGCGCGACCGGCGCAGGCTGGTTGCGGCGCACGCCGCCGCCGCGGCGTCCTCCCCGCTGGGGTCCGGTGCACTGTCGGGTGTCGGCTTTCCGATCGATCGCGACGCGACCGCCACGGAGCTGGGCTTCGACGCCCCATCGCCGAACAGCCTCGATGCGGTGGGCAGCCGCGACGCGCTGGCCGACTACGCCTTCTTCGCCGCCCAGCTGGGCGTGCACCTCTCGCGCCTGGGCGCGGAGCTGGTGTGGTGGTCGTCCGAGGAGGTGGGCTTCGTGGTGCTGTCCGACGCCTTCACCTCGGGCTCGTCGATGCTGCCGCAGAAGAAGAACCCTGACGCCGCCGAGCTCGCGCGCGCCAAGCCGGCGCGGCTGATCGGCGACCTGTCGGGGCTGCTGTCGATCGTCAGCGGCCTGCCGCTCGCCTACAACAAGGATCTGCAGGAGGACAAGGAGTTCCTCTTCGACGCCGCCGACACGGTCGAGCTGCTGCTGCCGGCCATGACCGGCATGATCGCCGGCGCCGAGTTCCAGGTGGAGCGGATGCGGGCCGCCTGCGAGGGCGGCGCGATCGCCGCCACCGACCTCGCCGACCACCTGGTGCGTCAGGGCTGGCCGTTTCGCAGGGCCCACGAGGCGGTGGGTGCCCTGGTGCGCGCCGTGCTTGCCCGCGGGGTCGGGCTCGATGCTGCGAGCTCCGAGGAGATCGCAGCCGCCGGGCTCGGGGAGGTGACGTTGCCCGATCTCACGGCGGCCGCCTCCGTGGAGGCGAAGGTCTCGGCGGGCGGCACCGGGCGCGCGGCGGTGGTGGCGCAGCTCGAGGCCGCGCGGCAGGAAGTGGCGGCGTGGTGAGGGCCGACGAGCCGCGCTTCGTGGCGCTCGGGTTGGGGCGGTTCGTGCGCGTGGACCGCGTCATCGCCTTGGAGCCGATCGAGGGTGAGCGGCGTGGCCCCGGCCGGCGCACGCTGGTGTGGGTGGACGGCCTTGCGGATCCCATCGTGGCCAGCCGCAGCGAACATGCGATCCTGGCGGACCTGCTCGGTGACGGCGGCGGCCACCAGCACCGCGAGCGTGGTGGGCAGCGCCCCGCGGCCGATGCGCCGCCGTCGCTCTTCTGACGTGGCGACCCCGCCCCGAGCGTTCTTCGAACGGCCGGTCGCGGAGGTCGCCCGCGCGCTGCTGGGTGCGGAGCTCCGGGTGGGCGCCACCGCCGGTGAGATCGTGGAGGTGGAGTTCTACGACGGCGCCGACCCGGCATCGCACAGCTATCGGGGGCAGACGCCGCGCAACGGCGCGATGTTCGGGCCGGGTGGACGTCTCTACGTCTACCGCAGCTATGGCGTCCACTGGTGCTGCAACATCGTCTGCGAGGCGGAGGGCAGCGGGGCCGCGGTGCTGATCAGGGCGCTTCGCCCGGTTCGGGGGCTGGCCGCCATGCGCCGCCGCCGCGGTCGTGACGACGAGCGGCAGCTGTGTGCCGGGCCAGGACGCCTGTGTCAGGCGCTCGGAATCGACGGTACGCTCGACGGCGTGCCGATCGGCGCTGCCGGGGTGGGCCTGCGGCCGGCCGAGGTGCCTCCGGTCGTGTGCTCGGGGCCCCGCATCGGAATCTCGGTCGCGACGGAGCGACCGTGGCGACTTGGGGTCGCCGATTCCCGCTACCTTTCACGTCCGTTTCCCAGGAAGGCGTCGATGTGAGCGAGGATCTCGAGCGGCTGGTGGCGAACGCGGTGGACGTCGTTCCACCTGACGGGCTGAAGGCCAAACTCGCGGCGGGGCGCCCGCTGCGGGTCAAGCTCGGAGTGGATCCCACCGCTCCGGACATCCATCTGGGGCACACGGTCGTGCTGCACAAGCTCCGGCAGTTCCAGGACGCCGGGCATACGGCCGTGCTCATCATCGGTGACTGGACCGCACGTGTGGGCGATCCGTCGGGACGATCATCCACCCGGCCGATGCTTTCTGCGGAGGAGATCGCTGCGAACGCGGTCACCTACCGGGAGCAGGCGTTCAAGATCCTCGATCCGGATCGTGTGGAGGTGCGTCCCAACGGGGAGTGGTACGCGACGATGGGCCTTGAACCGCTCTTTCGCCTGGCGGCGACCACCACGGTGCAGCAGCTGCTTCGCCGGGAGGACTTCGCCAACAGGATTGGCCACCAGCGGCCAATCTCGGTGCTGGAGCTGCTGTATCCGCTCATGCAGGCCTACGACTCGGTGGCGGTGCAGGCAGACGTCGAGCTGGGCGGCACCGACCAGCTGTTCAACCTCATGTTGGGGCGTGAGGTGCAGCAGGCGTACGGCCTGGCGCCGCAGGTGGCGCTCACCATGCCGATCCTGCCCGGCACCGACGGCGTGGCACGAATGTCAAAGTCCACCGGCAACTACATCGGCGTTTCCGAGGCCGCCGACGAGCAGTTCGGCAAGACGATGTCGATTCCCGACGACGCCATGGCGACCTATTACCAGCTCCTGTTCCCGGACGAGGTTGGGCCCACCGGGCCGGCCGTCGAGGCGAAGCGGCGGCTGGGACGACTGATCGCAGATCGATTCCACGGGGCGGGTGCGGGCGAGGACGCCGAGGCGTACTTCAACCGCGTGACCCGCGACCATGCGGCGCCCGAGGATGTTCCGGACGTTGACGTCGCCGCCGGCACGGTGCACCTGCCGGCCCTGCTGGCCGATCATCTGGGCGTTGGCAGCCGCGGCGAGGCGCGGCGTCTGATCGGCCAGGGCGGTGTGACGCTCGACGGTGAGCGCGTCAGCGATCTGGATGTGCCGGCCGAGGCGCTGAACGGGAAGGTGCTGCGGGCCGGTAAGCGTCGCTTTGCTCGAATCCGCCTCTCCTGACCGGATCGACGGCCCTCGGGGTTGAGAAATCCCCGGAAATTGCCGACACCTCGGCCACGGCGCGGGCCTGCATCCGCACCCGGTGGTACATTTCGTCGGCACTCGCGAAACGGGTCCTTCCCGCCGCCGAGCGCCGAAAGCGTCGTCATCCTTGACGATGCGTGGGAAGCTGCTAAGCTGCCCGTCCCTGTGCCTGGGGAACCCGGGCATTGGAGTGCGGCCGGAGACGGTCGCGCGAACCTTGAAAACTGAACAGCATGCATTGGGTCAACCGCGGGAACGCGGCTGGCCGAACAATGACCAGGTTTTTTTCATGAACCCCGTCACGTCGGTTGGTCCGGCGCGAGCCGCGCCAATCGTCGGGGAGCTCTCGGCCCTCGGGTCGTGAGCAAACGTCAACTTCAGTCCGCCTCTTCGGCCTTGGTCGAAGGCGGTGGCCAGCAAGTTCTCTTCACGGAGAGTTTGATCCTGGCTCAGGACGAACGCTGGCGGCGTGCTTAATACATGCAAGTCGAGCGAGAAAGCTCCTTCGGGAGCGAGTACAGCGGCGAACGGGTGAGTAACACGTGGGCAACCTGCCCAAGGGAGCGGGACAACCCGGGGAAACTCGGGCTAATACCGCATGACGTGTCATGTCATAAGGCGTGACACCAAAAGGTAGCTTCGGCCTCCGCCCTTGGATGGGCCCGCGGCGCATTAGCTTGTTGGTGGGGTAACGGCCTACCAAGGCGACGATGCGTAGCTGGTCTGAGAGGACGATCAGCCACACTGGGACTGAGACACGGCCCAGACTCCTACGGGAGGCAGCAGTAGGGAATCTTGCGCAATGGGCGAAAGCCTGACGCAGCAACGCCGCGTGAGGGAAGAAGGCTTTCGGGTTGTAAACCTCTTTCAGGAGGGACGAAGCTTCCAGGGTTAATAGCCCATGGGGTGACGGTACCTCCAGAAGAAGCCCCGGCTAACTACGTGCCAGCAGCCGCGGTAATACGTAGGGGGCAAGCGTTGTCCGGAATCATTGGGCGTAAAGCGCGTGTAGGCGGCTTGATAAGTCCGGTGTGAAACCTTGGGGCTCAACCCCAAGCCTGCATCGGATACTGTCTCGCTTGAGTTCGGGAGGGGAGAGCGGAATTCCTAGTGTAGCGGTGAAATGCGCAGATATTAGGAAGAACACCAATGGCGAAGGCAGCTCTCTGGAACGATACTGACGCTGAGACGCGAAAGCGTGGGGAGCGAACAGGATTAGATACCCTGGTAGTCCACGCCGTAAACGATGGGCACTAGATGTGGGCGGTGTCGACTCCGCCCGTGTCGCAGCTAACGCACTAAGTGCCCCGCCTGGGGAGTACGGCCGCAAGGCTAAAACTCAAAGGAATTGACGGGGGCCCGCACAAGCAGCGGAGCATGTGGTTTAATTCGACGCAACGCGAAGAACCTTACCTGGGCTTGACATGTCAGTGAAAACCTTAGAGATAAGGTCCCTCTTCGGAGCGCTGTCACAGGTGGTGCATGGCTGTCGTCAGCTCGTGTCGTGAGATGTTGGGTTAAGTCCCGCAACGAGCGCAACCCCTGTCCTATGTTGCCAGCGGATAAGCCGGGGACTCATGGGATACTGCCGGTGACAAACCGGAGGAAGGTGGGGACGACGTCAAGTCATCATGCCCCTTATGTCCAGGGCTACACACGTGCTACAATGGCCGGTACAAAGGGCTGCGATGCCGCGAGGCGGAGCGAATCCCAAAAAGCCGGTCCCAGTTCGGATTGGAGGCTGAAACTCGCCTCCATGAAGCCGGAGTTGCTAGTAATCGCGAATCAGCAACGTCGCGGTGAATACGTTCCCGGGCCTTGTACACACCGCCCGTCACACCACGAAAGTCGGCAACACCCGAAGCCGGTGGGCTAACCCGCAAGGGAGGCAGCCGTCGAAGGTGGGGTCAGCGATTGGGGTGAAGTCGTAACAAGGTAGCCGTAGCGGAAGCTGCGGCTGGATCACCTCCTTTCTAGGGATGCGACCGAATGGTCGCCTGGGCTCCGGACCACGTTCTGTGGTTCCGTTGAGCTCCCTCGAGCATTCGTGCCCGAGTGAGCCGAAGCCCTAGACACACGTCGACACCTGGTCTGTGGCCTGTCCGCCACGAGCACACTCACAGTTGGAACCCCTGGGGTTCATGAACTCGTGGGGTCCGGACGGTTCAGCATGCTGTTTAGTCTTGAGGGTGGGGAGCGATCCCTACGCTGCCGGCATACGCGTTCGCAGAACGCCGGCGACGTACCTTGAAAACTGCAGAGTGGCAAAGGTGTGCTCTTCGTCAAGATATGAAGGGCACGTGGTGGATGCCTTGGCGTCAGAAGCCGATGAAGGACGTGGACGGCTGCGATAAGCCGCGGTGAGGTGCTGAACAACCTATGACCCGCGGATTTCCGAATGGGGGAACCCACGCGTGGTAATGCGCGCGTATCCCTGTCTGAACACATAGGACAGGTGAAGGTAAGCCGGTGAAGTGACACATCTCAGTAACCGGAGGAACGGAAAGAAACCTCGACTCCCTGAGTAGTGGCGAGCGAAAGGGGATCAGCCCAAACCATGTATGTGCCATGCCTGTGGGCCTAGCATACGTGGGGTTGTAGGAGTAACTGGATCGTGCCACAGCGCGGTCGGAGAGTTACAAAAGCATTGTGTAGCTGAACAGCTTGGAACGGCTGGCAAGACAGGGTGAGAGCCCCGTAGGCGAAACGCAATGCACTCTCTTGTTACCACCTGAGTACGGCCGGGCACGGGAAACCCGGTCGGAACCCGCGGGGACCACCCCGCAAGGCTAAGTACTTTCTGACGACCGATAGTGAACGAGTACCGTGAGGGAAAGGTGAAAAGAACCCCGGGAGGGGAGTGAAATAGAACCTGAAACCGCGTGCCTACAAGCTGTGGGAGCCGGCTCGTCCGGTGACCGCGTACTTTTTGCATAACGGGCCAGCGAGTTGCTCGTGTCTGGCAAGGCTTACGATTACGGAGCCGTAGCGAAAGCGAGTCTGAATAGGGCGAATGAGTCGGATGCGGCAGACCCGAAGCTGAGTGATCTATCCATGGGCAGGCTGAAGCGGGGGTAAGACCTCGTGGAGGGCCGAACCCACGTCGGTTGAAAACGGCGGGGATGACCTGTGGATCGGAGTGAAAGGCTAATCAAACTCAGTTATATCTGGTTCTCCCCGAAATATATTTTGGTATAGCCTCATGCGTTCAATTGCGGCTGTAAAGCACTGTTTGGCCTAGGGGCCCTACCAGGTTACCGAAGTCAGATAAACTCTGAATACCGCAATTCCAGAGC
>WBZQ01000858.1_pt1 | contig 22501 bp, 21 predicted proteins | sample 5204251 | NCBI WGS metagenome assembly WBZQ01 (sample SAMN12412402, study PRJNA552823) | activated sludge metagenome | isolation source: activated sludge from nitrification reactor of wastewater treatment plant... | place: USA: Virginia | collected 2017-09
CTCCTTCTTCCGGAACCGGAGCACCCCGCCGACTAATATGGCGGCCAAGTCAGTCTTTGTCAAGGGTTTCTGCGTGACAAAGTAGAGTTAAGCACATCAAGCCGAGCTGAGCCGAGGCTGAGGATCTCAGCGCGAAGTGAGGCCGCGACGGCGTCATCAGCCGGCGTGGCTGGTGCGGGCTGCTGGCCACAGGAGAGGGTTGTCAAGGTAATACGTCCGTAGGGCGTCTCCCGGCATTGAGTTCAGGCGCAACACCCGCAGGCCGAACCGAGGGCGAGCGAAGCGAGACCGAGGTGAAGGCGGCGGGTGCTGTCGCCTGCAGCGAATTGTTAGACGGGCCCGCGGCCTCGAAGGCCTCTAGCACCCCCGCGCCGAAGCGCGTCGCCCTTGTGCGCCCGGCTTTGGCCGCCGCGGGGTTCCAGGCACAGGGTACCAACAGGCCCTTGCTGTGGAAGAGCACCTCGGCTCCGCGATACCGCGCTTGCGCGCTATAGCTGATAGCGTAGTCGAGACGCGGATAAGAAGCGTAGAGAGCAACGATTTCCGGCACGGCGTCGTACGATACTAGCCAGGGCTGGGCCACTCGCGAACCGATGAGTTGCGCAAGCGACTCATGGTCTGAGGGTTGATAGTGATTCTCGTAAAGCTCTTGGCCCTTCCGGAAATATGGCGGATCCAGGTACACCAAGCAGCGGATTGGTAACGCCGGAAGAACGGTGGCTACAAAGTGGGTCGCATCCTGATTGTAGAGCCGAATTCGAGCTGAATAACGAGCGATACGTTGGATCCGCCGAATGAGGTCTGGCCGGTTGAAGCGGGCATCCAGTTGCCACTTCCCAACTTGGGCCTTGCCGCCAATCACGCCGCCGGTGAGGATGCCCGAGCGATTGGTGCGATTCAGGAAGAACGTACTGAAAGCCAGCTCAAGGTCAGAGTGCTCCGAAAGGCGTGCCTGAACCGCTCGCTGCCGACTCCAGACCTCCATGGTAACGGGCGTGTCCTGAACCAGACGACAGAGCGCCTCGGTCTCGCCCACCACCGCTCTCCAGAATGCCATGACCGGAATGGAGAGATCGTTAATGTGAACGCGACGGACATACTCCTCGAAAAGGAGGGCCCAGGCGATGCCAGCACCGCCCGCGAATACTTCGACGTAGTCTCCATCACAGAGGCTGTTAGCCTCGATCACTGCCTTGACAAAATCCGCCAATCCACCCTTGCCTCCCGGGTAGCGCAAGGGGCTATGAAAGACATGCTCTTGCATTTGCCTGGCTAGATCGGCCATAGAATCTGCATGAATGGCTGCAGCGTATCCCAGGTAGCCTTGAGATCGGAAGCGGTCGGATTGTAGTGCTGGTTGTGCACCATTGCATTGAGGGAATCGACTGACAGAAGCTGGTCTTTGCTATTGGCCAGTACCTTGACACCCTTGAGCTTGGCCTTGTCCGCACCGCTCTTCTCTAACACTTCCACTACAGCCTTGATCTTTTCGCGAAGAGTAAACTCCTTGGGCCGGGACGGCGGCCTTCCAGACTTCTGTTTTGGCGTCTTTAAGATAGCAATTTTGTTAGCTACCGCATACTCATGGACGCTCAGTTCGATCAGCACCCTCAAGAGGACGGCCGAGCTGTTGACGAACTTCTCGATTTTGAGCGCCTGGAGCTCGTGGAAGATCCTGTTGATCCTCTGCGGGCTGATGGACAGCTTCAGGGTTCGGGGAATGAGAACCGTCCGGTCCGGCCGCGCAATTCGAGGCGACGGCCTCTTTCCAGCCTCGCTCAGCGCCGGGGGCTTCGCCGTTGGCTGGGGTGCCACAGGCAGCGGAAGCTTTGCCAGGCCTCTTGCGTAGTCGACCCGCTGCTGCTTCGAGTCCAAGTTTGTGACCTTGACCTCACGGCGTGCGACCTGCCCTACAAAGAGGGCCAAGCGACCGAGTAATTCCGGCTCGGACCTCAGCGGGACCAGCTGGCCGCCCCGAATGTCCGCACCCAAGGCTTCGCGAGCCTCAGGAGTTCCTAGAACGCGCTCGACGTTCGTGATGGCGATTTTGGCAAGCATGCCCTTCGTGTCAGCGTCCAGGAGGTCGCTCTTCTCCACCATGTCGATCGCCTGGAGGGCGGGGGAGGATCCCCGGAAACGCTGACGAGTGCGGCCGTCCCATGGTACGACGCCAACCCCTTCATTCTCGCCAGTGTGTTTCAGGAGGATTCAGTGGTTTGCATCCTGCCTCGAGACTACCGAGCAGTCGACGTTAGTGGGAATGCGGCCGGCGAATTCCTCTTGGACCGCTCGGAACAGCTCCTGCACCTTCTTTGGCAGCCCGAGTGATCCGAGCAGGTGAGCGTTGGCGAGAAGTTTGAGAGCTGCGATTCGCCGGTTCCCTTCGACGACTACGAACTCCCCGGGATCCGCAGCCTCGGTCACCATCGGGAGCTCCGATGGATTCAGGCCTTTCTCGGCGATGTCCTCGGCTAGGTTTGCCAGTTTGATTCCCTGCTCCAAGGCGATCGCGGCCAGCGCATCACGTTGACTAGCCTGCGGTGCCTGCCTTGGGTTATGGAGATCGATTAGCAGATTTTCGAGAGGAATACTCTGAATCATCGTAGGTTCCTTCAAGCGTAGGGTGCTGCCAGTGTAGGGCACATGGAGCTGGATCGCAGGTAGTACCCGACGGGCCGTAGAGTGACGGATAAAGAACTCAGGACGATCAACCTCGAATGCAACAAGTTCAACAGCGACTGGAACTATCTCGTTCGGCCGCACTCTCTCGGCTGAAGGCCAGCGTCAATCTGAGGCTCATTCAGGTAGCCCGCGTCTACTCCGGCAAGTCCTCGAAACGGATGCCGCGGCCCGCCGCAATGCTCGCTCTCGCCTGTGCCACCCGAGCCAGGAATCGCGGATCGTGCTCGCGGCGGTACTCGAACCACTCCTCCTCAGACTTGAAGCCGATCAGGACACTTGCGGGCTTTCCGTGCCTGGTGATGACGATGTCTTGGCCCTCAGCCAAACGGAGAAACGTGGGCAGGTCGTCCTTTACCTCCGACATCCTCACTTGCTTCATGCTGGAACGCCGGCTTGCTTTAGCCATGTGTCAGCCAGGGTCTCGGCTCTTTGTGCTCTCGGCCATCGTTTCATGCCTCACCTTCAATTTCGGGCGCACTCCGCGCCCTTGGGTGGCAGACCCAAGACTCCCGTTGTGACGCGTGGCTTGGCGGGAAGCGACGCGCCCAACCCGTCGAGTTTTCCGACCCGCCAATGGCTTTTTGGCACGTGGGCCGGGGAGATCTCAGCATCGCGGCTTAGGGGAGTCAAGCGAAAAATGGGGGTGGTGAGCAAGAAATGTTGAGGTGGCCTCTGCGGTAGCGGAGACGCTTTCGAGGGCTTGGCTCTGATCGGCGAGATTGGAGGTTGATGGAGGCTTGATGAGGCTGCTCTGCCAGCTGGCCGAGGTCTGCCCTCACCCTAGCCCTCTCCCGCTCCCGCGGGCGAGGGGACACCGGTGTGGCTGGGCTAGCAGCGCGGCGGTTCTTCGGCGGTTGCCCTTTGCTGCGGTGCGCGCTTCCACGGCGAACCGCGACCCCCCGGGGCCCCCCTCGCGCAGCGGTCTCCCGTGGCGGCGCTCTGCTCGCGTTCGAGTTCTGCGGTCATTCGCGTTCGAGGCCTGCGCTTGCTCAGTCGATCTTGAGATCCCTCAGGACCAGGCCTCGCTCGTCTGGCTCGAGGCGTCTTGCGCCGACGACTGGCGCCACTTCGATGGCCGTCAGGCGGCTTTCGGGAAAGAGCTGGAGTAGGGCTAGGTTGTAGCGGTATTTGTGCGGGTTGCCGTCTTCTACTAGTGGGATTGAGAAGTGGCGTGTTCTGCCTATTGCGATGTCTTCGTCCAGGACCAGCGTGAAGCGGACGGAGCGCGGCTTGATGCTTGGCTTCGCGCCGACCGTGATGGAGAGTTGCTTGGCCTGGTTCATTGGGATGCTCAGGCCTCTGCGGAGGAGCGACGGGCGGCGACCGGCCACACGAAAGTCCTCGGAGCCGGAGCCCCGCGTGAGGCTGTCGAGCTGCCAATTCGAGGATCCTAGCTCTAGATCGGCGCTGGTCGCGGAAGGAGGCTCGGAGGACGTTGTGACCGCTCCTACGTTCGGCGGGCTCCACGCGGTTGGCGGTTTGGGAGCCTGCTCGCGTGCTTGTCGCACGACCAGGAGGGGCTTCTCGAAGACCAGCCATGTTCCGGCCGTGACTGAGTTCAGGGACGCATTGTCGACCCGCCACCGCATCTCGATTGCCACAGTCTTGCCACGGAGCCCGTTCAGGTTGTGAAGCCCAGTCTCGACTGGCGTCCAGCCCGGGCGCATTGGAGTGGTTACAACGGCCTCGACTTTTTCTCCGGCAGGAGCCGACAATGGCCTCACGGCCACTTCCGCTATGCCGCCTGTGGAGCTTCCGCCAATCCAGGCGACACGGGTCCGGAAGCGGAGGCGCTCGGCGTCCGCTGGCAGTGGAACCGTCCACGTCAAGGCCCCTCCGGCGGGGACGAACGCGTTCAGCCTGCGAAAGTCGGAGAAGGGCCGGGGGGTTGGGTCCAGGCCGTCGCCCCATCTTGGCTGACTGCCCAAGAGGCCCGGCGCATTTGAGACACGGCCCAGGACGGTGTCGCCCTGCGCGGTCCAGGTCTGGCGTCTTGCGAAGACCGAGAGGCGGTGCCGCTCGATTCCGTTTGCCAAGAGTCCCAATGTCTCGGGGTTGCCGTCGCCCCATTGGAAGACGTGGTTCTCACAATAGGTCGGCGCGGTGCGGTGCTCGCGCAGACAGGCCGCCGAGGCCGGGCTTCGAGCGGGTAGGTAGAACGACTTGTCCTCCCAGGTGAGGTTGGAACGCAGCGATAGGGCCGTTACGAACGTCAGGACCGAAAGCCCTAGTGCGCGATCCCGCGGCCGTGGCAGGATGCGCGTGCCGTCGTGGCCCTCGCGCGGGACGGCCAGGACGACCGCGAGGCCCGACAGTGCGATCCAGAAAGGAACCGCGGGCGGCACGTACCAGGGAGCAACCTCGCGTCGAAAGAGGCTGATCTGCGCGACGCAGAGAAGGCTCCAAGTGGCCAAGACCAGGGCCGGCGCCAGAACGGCCGTTCTTCGTTCTGCGGTTTGAGAGCGCTTCAAGAGTCGGAGGACGACGGCTGCGAAGGCCACCAGCCCGGCGATTGCCAACAGCTGCGCTGAGAGGCGTGGGACGAAGCTTGTCGCGGTGTCGTCGACAAACGGGCGACCCAACGTGTCGAGGAAGAACGGAATGTTGCCAAAGGAGGGCGGGCCCGCGGTCCCCTTCTTTCCCACGGTTATGTACAGGGCATAGGGCGTCGCGGCTGTGCATCCCGAGACGACCAGGAGCGCAAGGCTACGAAGCCGAAGCCCGTGTCGCAGTACGAGGCCCAGGGCCAGGGCGGGCCAGATCATCACCCCGCCGCCCCAGGACCACGAGGCGAAGAGGCCTCCGGCCGAGGCCCACGCGGCCGCACGGAGATCCGATCGGCTGCGGGCGATGGCAACGGTCGCGACCGCTATGCCGAGTTGCGCGAGCGCGATCTCGACGCCGTTGTCCGGGTTGGTGAACGTGGAGATCTGTGAGGTCGAGAAGACGAGGCTTGTGAAGAGCGGCAGGGCGAGCCATGGGAACGGCGCGGCCGGTTGTGGAGCGTGTGGCTTGGGTCCTTGGAGAGGCCCGGTCAGGGCCAGGAAGAAGAGCGCGAGGCGGAGCGCGGTGAGGACGAGGGCGAAGGCCGTCTCGACATCCAGGTTGAGGTCGGCGAGCTTGGCCGCGAGCGTGTGGAAGAGGACCGTGACGACCGAACAATGGCCGCTTGTGACGAACGTGTCGCGAAAGAGGTTTCTCCATTTGTAGTTTCCGTCGAGGATCGACGCGATCGTCGAGACCCACGACAGGAAATCATTCGAGAGGTTGTTCTCACCGTACCGGAACGCGATCCACGCGATGCGAAAGATCAGCGCGGCGGATAGGCCGAAGGCGAAGAACAGGGCCGCGAGGCGCCAGGTGCGAGCCCCAGGAGAATGGCCTTCTCGCATGGTGAGCGCGAGAGGTTAAACGACGGCTGGCGGCGCGCCACGTTTTCGCGCGCCGTTTCCGCGAGCGCGCTCCCCCTATCATCCGCGCCACGCCGGATCGGCCATGAATCCCGTTCTCAAGAGCCTCGCCGACCTCTACCGGCACCGCGCCCTCGTGTCCGTCCTGACCTCGCGCGAGCTCAAGGCCCGCTATCGGGGGAGCGTGCTGGGGTTCTTTTGGTCGCTTCTGAACCCGCTTCTGATGCTGATCGTCTACACCGCGGTCTTCCAACTGGTCCTGCCGCCGCGGTCCGCGGATTCGCACCCCTACGCGCTGTTTCTCCTGACCGGCCTTCTGCCTTGGAACTTCTTCGCCGGGTGCCTCACGGATGCCGCCGCGTCGCTGGTGACGCACGGCGCGCTGCTTCGCAAGATCCTGTTTCCGGCCGAGGTTCTGCCGCTCGTCGCCGTGCTCGCGCAGGCCGCGCACTTCCTGTTGGCGCTTCCGATTCTGCTGTTGGCGCTTCTCGCGGGAGCCTTTGGGCTCTTCGGAGGCCCGGTTTCGCTCGGGCTTCCCCTCGTTCAGCTGCCGTTTCTTTTGGCCTTGCAGGGGCTGCTGTCCCTCGGCGTCGGGCTCTTCCTCGCGGCCCTGACCGTTCATTTCCGCGATGTGAAGGACATCCTCTCGACCACGCTCACCGTGGGCCTCTTCGCGACGCCGATCCTCTACAGCCTCTCGGACCTGCGCGGGAGCCGGCTCTCGGGAGCCCTGGCCCTGAATCCGCTGGCGCCGCTCTTCGCCGCGTGGCGCGACGCGCTGCTTGCGGGCCGCTGGATCGCGCCTCGCACGTGGCTCTTCCTCTTCGCGCTCTCGGGGCTCGTCTTTGCGGTGGGGTACGCGTTCTTCGACCGTCTGCGCGATTCGTTCGCGGAGGCCGTCTAGCGTGGCCGCGGTCTTGGCCCAAGGGCTGACCAAGACCTATCGGAAGTGGGGGAAGAGCCGGGCGTTTGGAACGCTCAAGTCCGCGCTGCTGGGGCGGGGTGTCACGCGCTCCTTGGCCCCCAGCGAGACCGTCGCGGCCCTTTCGTCGGTGTCGTTTGAGGTTCTGCGGGGCGAGACGTTCGGCGTGATCGGCGCGAACGGCTCGGGCAAGTCCACGCTTCTGAAGCTCGTCGCGGGGATCTTCAAGCCGACAGCGGGGACGCTGCGCGTGGACGGGAAGGTCTCGGCCTTGATCGAGCTTGGGGCGGGCTTTCACCCCGAGATCTCAGGCCGCGAGAACGTGGTGATCAACGGGGTGATGCTGGGCCTGACCCGCCGCGAGATCGAGCGCAAGCTGCCCTCGATCGTGGAGTTCTCGGGCCTTCACGACTTCATCGACCAGCCGGTCAAGACCTACTCGTCCGGCATGTACGTGAGGCTGGGGTTCGCGGTCGCGGTGCACGTCGACCCCGAGATCCTGGTTGTGGACGAGGTCCTCGCGGTGGGCGACGAGGCCTTCGCGGGGCGCTGCCTCGACACGATCCAGGAGTTCGCGGCGCGCGGCAAGACGATCTTCTTCGTGTCGCACACGCTCTCGCTCGTGGAAGAGCTCTGCGACCGGGTGCTGTATCTCGAAGGCGGCCGCGTGAAGGGGTTCGGCGATCCCCGCGAGATCCTGGCCGCGTACCGGCTGGATGTCTCGGCGAAGGAGGGGGAGCGGCTCGCGAAGGAGCACGCCGTGGACGAGGCCAGCCTGCTTGCGGTCGCTCCCGGGAAGGACGCCGAGGCGCCCCTGGCCGCGGCGGAGGCGACGAGCCCGGCGAGTCCCGAGAGCGAGCCCGTCCCGAGCCCGGAGCCCCCGCCGGACGAGACCCCGCACGCGGAGAAGCCGCGGCGGTGGGGAGACCGCTCGGCGTCGATCCGATCCTGCCGTCTCCTCGGGTCCGACGGACACGAGCGCTACGCGTTTCGTTCGGGGGAGTCGATCGCGGTCGAGATGGAGATCCTGCCGGCGCGCCCGCTCGACGACTTCGTGTTTGGGATCGGGCTCTTTTCGCCCGAGGACGTGTGCGTGCACGGCTCGAACACCGAGATCGATGGGCTTAAGGCGGGGCTTCTCGACGGGCCCGCGCGGGTGCGGGTCACGCTGCCGCGCTGCGATCTGGGGGCGGGGACGTACCTTCTCGACGTCGCGGTGCACGCGCGGCGGGGAACCCCTTACGACTACTGGCGCGGGGCCTGCCGGTTCCGCGTTGATTCCCCGACGCAGGACGCCGGGCTGTATCGCCCCGAGCGGGTTTGGAGCTTCGAGGGAGGGGTTTCGCTCTCGTGGAAAGATCGTCGCGAGGAGCGGGAGGAAGGCAACGGATGAACGAGCGGCGGACAGAGGAAGGACCGGGCGAAGCGCGCGAGATGGGAACGCCGGTGGAGCCGTCCCCGCCGAACCCGAAGGACAAGACCCCGGCGCCGCTCCTTCTGTGGGTCCTCCTCGGGTTAACCGCACTTCTCATCCTGATCGAGCCGGGCAGGGTTCCGCTCTTTGAGCCCGACGAGGGGCGTTACGCCGAGATCCCGCGCGAGATGCTCGCGACGTTCGACTTCGTGGTCCCGCGGCTCAACGGGCTTCTCTACTTCGAGAAGCCGCCGCTCTATTACTGGGCGGTCGCGATCTCGCTGGAGCTCTTCGGGCCGAACGAGTTCGCGGTGCGCTTCCCTTCGAAGCTCGCGACGCTTCTGCTTCTGTTCCTGACGTATCGCTTCGCTAAGCGGCGCTACGGCGAGCGGACCGCGGTGCTCTCTTCGCTGATTACGGGAAGCTCGATCCTGGTCTTCACGCTGGCCCGGGTCGCGACCATCGATCCCTCGCTGTCCCTCGCGGTCGCGGCCGCGGCCTTCGCGTTCGTGGGCTTCGCCGAGGCCGAGGCCGAAGGCGATCGCGAGGCCGCGCGCCTCAGGCTCTTCGGGTTGCACATCGCGTGCGCGGCGGCCGTGATGCTGAAGGGGCTGGTGGGGCTCGTGTTGCCGGGCGGCGCGATCCTGCTCTTTGTGCTTCTCACCTCGCGATACCGGCTGATCCCCAGGCTCTTCGCTCCGGGGCCGCTGGTGCTGTTCCTGATCCTCACGGTGCCGTGGCATGTGCTGGTGGCGCGCAAGGAGCGCGACTTTCTGGACTTCTACTTCGTCAACGAGCACTTCAACCGGTTCTTCAGGCCCGGGCACGCGCGGGAGGGCTCCATCCTCTATTTCGTGGCCGTCCTCTTGGTGGGGTTCCTCCCCTGGACCGCGTTCTTCGGCCGGCTTCGCGAGACATGGCCGGGGAGCCGGCTCGCGGGCTGGCGCGCGCGGCCGACGGAAGCGTTCCTGTGGCTCTACGCGATCTTCGGGCTGGTCTTCTTTTCGGTCTCCAGGTCCAAGCTGATCCCTTACCTCGAGCCGATCTGGCCCGCGGTCGCGGTGCTCCTCGCGCTCTCGATCGAGCGTGCGCGAAGGGCCGGGGCGACGTTCGTGGCCGAGCGGCGACTCCTGGCCGTGGTCTTCGGGGTTCTGTTCCTGGTGGCGCGCGACTACGCGATCACGGACGGGCTGGCCAAGGAGTTCGGGATCGAGAAGGCGGCGTATTTCGTCCTTGCGGTTCTCATGGTCGGGGTGGGCGTCAACCTGTGCTTAAGAGCCCGGCAGTCGACCGGAGCATCGGACGGGGGCCTGGCGCGGCTGGCCTCGGCGGTCGCGGGCCCGTGGCTCGCGCTCCTGATCGGGTGCCTCGCCGCGCTGTCTCCGGTCGCCAAGGCTGTGACGGCCTGGCCGGTCGTGAACGCGCTTCTGACGCGCATCCAGCCTGGCGATCTGGTCTTCCAGCGCGGGCACTACGTCCAAAGCGTGCCGTTCTATCTGGGGCGCATGACCCCGCTCGTGTCCCACGGAAAGAGCGAGCTCGACTTCGGGCGTGCGCACAACTCAAACATCCTGCTGTTCCCGACCGAGGCCGAGTTCGCGCAGGCCTGGAACGGCTATGCGCGGGTCTTCGTGGTTCTTCACAAGGATCGCAAGCACGACTTCCATCACCCGGCGTTGGACCTCAAGCCGCCCGTTGAAATCGCCGCGCTGCGCAACGGCAAGATCTCGCTGGTGACCAACAGACCGTGAGCTTGCCCCTCTAAGATCGCGGGCCGTGGCTCTTCGACCGGTTGTCTTGGGGAAGGTGTCGGTCGTGATCCCGGTCTACAACGAGGAAGGAAACCTCCCCGCGCTTCTGCCCCGGCTTCTCCCGGTGCTCAAGGGCCTGGGCCGGCCCTTCGAGGTCGTGTTCGTGGACGACGGCTCCCGGGATCATTCGCTTGCGCTGCTGCGCGAGGCGGCCTCGGCGAACGGCGGGTTGGTGCGGGTGATCGAGCTCCTCAGGAACGCGGGCCAGCACATGGCGATCATGGCCGCGTTCACGGAGACGACCGGCGAGTTCGTGGTGACGTTGGATGCCGACCTACAAAATCCGCCGGAGGAGATCCCGAAGGTCCTCGCCGAGATGGAGCGCGGGCACGACGTGGTCGGGACCATTCGCGCCAAGCGCCAGGACAGCCTGTTCCGAAGGCTCGCCTCGCGCCTTGTGAACCGCACCACGGCGGCCCTGACCGGGATGAGGCTGAACGACTACGGCTGCATGCTGCGCGGCTATCACCGCGACATCGTGGAGGTGATGACCGCCTCGGACGAGGTCTCGACGTTCATCCCCGCGCTCGCGCAGCAGTATGCCCGCCGGCCCGTCGAGATCGAGGTCGCGCACGAGGAGCGCGCGCTCGGAGAGTCCAAGTACTCGCTCTTCAAGCTGATCCGCCTGAACTTCGACCTCATGACCGGGTTCTCGTTGGTGCCGCTCCAGCTGTTCACGCTGTTTGGGTTCTTCACCGCGGTCGCGGGCGCCGGCCTCGCCCTGCTGCTCCTGGTCCGGCGGCTCGTGATCGGCCCCGAGGAGGGCGGCATCTTCACGCTCTTTGGGCTCGCGTTCGCGCTTCTCGGGGTGCTGATGGCGGGCGTGGGCGTCCTCGGCGAGTATGTGGGGCGGATTTACCTCCAGGTGCGCGGCCGGCCGCGCTTTCTGATCCGGAAGGTCCACGAGGGATGACATGAGGAACGGGAGGACGACATGACGGGCGTCGTGATCGCGGGCTACAGCGACATCGGAACGCGCCTGACCGAATGGCTGCTCGACAACGGCGCCAACGTGCGCGCGGTTTTCACGCATCCGGACGCGCCGAACGAGACGCGCTGGTTTTCGTCTTTGTACGACCTCGCCAAGAAGAGGAACGTCCCGGTGAGGCTCGTGGAGTCGCTCGACGACCCGGCCGACGCGGAGCGGCTGCGCGTTCTTTCCCCCGAGTTTCTGTTCTCGTTCTACTTCCGAAAGATGATCCCGGCCACGGTGCTCGCGATCCCGACGCGCGGCGCGCTGAACATGCACGGGTCGCTTCTGCCGGCCTTCCGGGGCCGCTCGCCGGTGAACTGGGCGATCCTGAAGGGCGCGCAGGAAACGGGCGCCTCGCTCCACTACATGACTCCGAAGCCCGACGCCGGCGACCTCGTCGATCAGGAGCCCGTTCCGATCGGCCCCGACGACGATGCTTTGACCGTCTCCCGCCGGGTGACCGAGGCCGCGCTCACGGTGCTTTCGCGCTCGTGGCCGCGCCTTCTCGCGGGCACCGCTCCAAAGATTCCGCTCGATCTCTCCGCCGGGACCTACTTCGGCGGCCGCAAGCCCGAAGACGGGCTCATCGACTGGGCACAGTCCTCGAAGGACATCCACAACCTGGTGCGCGCGGTCGCCAAGCCCTGGCCCGGCGCGTTCACCGATCTCTTCGGCCCGAAGGTCACGATCTGGAAGACGCGCCTCGGCCACTATGGCGGGCACGACACGTTTCCGGGAAAGGTGGAGCCGACCGAGTCGTCGGTGATCGTCTACTGCGGCGACGATCGGCCCATCGAGATCCTCGCGGCGCAGCCCGCGGGCGAGCCCGAGATGAACGCGGCCGAGTTCGGCGCGTGGCTTGCGCGCCGCGGCGGCGCGGCCTGAACGGCCCTTTGAGCCGCTCTTGAAAGGCGAACCCATGCGTGTCCTGATCCTCGGCGTCAACGGTTTCATCGGCAACGCGCTGACCCGTCGCATCCTCACGACCACGTCCTGGGAGGTCTACGGGCTCGACGTCGGGAGCGACCGCATCGAGGAGTTCCTGAAGGAGCCGCGCTTCCGCTTTCTCGAAGGCGACATCGCGATCAACCGGGAGTGGATCGAGTACCACGTCAAGAAGGCGGACGTGGTGCTGCCGTTGGTCGCGATCGCGACCCCGGCGGCGTACGTCAAGAACCCGCTCGGGGTCTTCGAGCTCGATTTCGAGGAGAACCTCCGCATCATCAAGATGGCGGCCAAGTACAACCGGCGCGTGGTGTTTCCGTCGACATCCGAGGTCTACGGCATGTGCCCCGACGCGGCGTTCGACGAGGACACCTCGCCCCTCGTGTACGGCCCGATCCGCAAGGAGCGCTGGATCTACTCGGCCTCCAAGCAGCTCCTCGACCGGGTGATCTGGGCCATGGGGCACGCTCAGGGGCTGCGCTTCACGCTGATCCGCCCGTTCAACTGGTATGGCCCGCACCTGGACAACGTGGACGCGCCCAAGGAGGGCTCGAGCCGCGTGCTCACGCAGTTCCTGCACAACATCCTGTACGGGGTCCCGATCAAGCTCGTGGACGGCGGCACGCAGCGCCGCTCGTTCCTCTACATCGAGGACGGCATCGACGGGCTGATGAAGATCCTGGTGAACGAAGAGGGCCGGGCGGACGGGCAGATCTTCAACCTGGGAAACCCCGCGGCCGATCTCTCGATTCGCGAGCTGGCCCACGAGCTCGTGGCGGCGGTGGCCGGATATCCGAAGTTCGCGGCGCTCGCCCAGAGGGCCGAGATCGTGACGGTGACCTCCGAGGAGTATTACGGGGCGGGCTATCAGGACGTGACCGCGCGCGTGCCCTCGATCGCCAAGGCCGAGCGCCTTCTGGGCTGGCGCCCGACGACCGACTTTCGGACCGGCCTTCGCAAGACGCTCGACTTCTACCTGGAGACGCGCAACCCACCCGAGGTCTGAATGAGCGGCCCGAGCCTCGTCCTCAAGGTCGATGTGGACACGCTCGAGGGCACGCGGGAGGGCATTCCAAGGCTGCTGTCGCTGTTCGCAAAGCGCGGCATCCGGGCGACGTTTTTCTTTTCGCTCGGCCCGGACAACACCGGCAAGGCCATCAAGCGCGTGTTCCGGAAGGGCTTCGTCAAGAAGGTCCTGCGCTCGAGCCCGGCCGCGTCCTTCGGGCTCAAGACCATGCTCTACGGCACGCTCTTGCCCGCTCCAGATATCGGGCGTGACGCGCTCGCGCTCTCTCGCATTCGCGAGGTGAGGGCCGATGGGCACGAGTGCGGGATCCACGCCTGGGACCACGTGGATTGGCACGACCGCGCGCGAGGCCTGAGGCGCGAGGAGCTCGATGCGATCGTGTCTCTAGCCCACACGCGCTTCGCGGAGATCTTCGGAGAGCGAGCGGTTCTCTCCGCCGCGCCCGGTTGGACCGCGACGCCGCTCTCCGTGGAGGTTCAGGAGGCGCACGGCATCCGCGTGACGTCGGATACCCGCGATGGGGCGCCGTTTCATCCGGTTCGCGCGGATGGGCGTGCCGCGGGTGTCCTCGAGGTCCCGTCGACCCTCCCGACGCTCGACGAGCTTCTCGCGTGGGACCTGTTCGCGGGTCCTTCGCGCCGGGAGGGCACGATCGCGTTTCTCGTGGAAGCCGTGACGAAGGGCGCGCCGGGGCGGGCGCACGTGCACTCGATTCACACCGAGATCGAGGGGGGGCGCTCCTTTCACGGGCTGTTCGAACGGCAGCTCGTGGCGCTCCACGGCGCGGGCGTCCGGTTCGCCACCCTTGGAGAGATTGCCCACGAGACCCTGGAGATGGCCGGGCCGATACCCGCGAGGCCACTCGGCTTCAAGACCGTGAAGGGGCGGGCGTTAGAGGTCGCGACCGGTTTCACGGGACGCGAAGGCGCCTGATAATCCCCGGAATGACGCAATCCACGGGAAGGAAGTCGGGGACCTTCAAGCCGGTCTCGGCCCGTCCCAAGGGCTATGAGACCACCAAGGTTCCGGTCTTTGCTGCACGGTCCGCGGAGGCGATCAAGAAGGCCCTGGAGAGCGTGAACCGGCGGTACCGCGAGCTTCCGAACGAGATGATCGTCGAGCGCGCCCGCCTGTACGACGAACTTCGGTCCAAGGCCACGAAGACCTACGCGGCGGGCGAGCTTCTCGCCTCGATGCGCCGCCTGGAGTCGGTGCACCATGACCGGCTGCACCGCTCGCAGCTGGCCGCCAAGGCCATCGGGGTCGTTCTGGGCTGGTCGCTCGCAAATCCCGAGGCGTTGCTGGTGAAGATCCTCGGCCCCAGGGCGGCCCAGTTCGCGACGCTCCGCGCGAGCGAGCGGCTGTCGGTGCAGCAGCTCTACGATTTCCGAATCGAGCTCGAGGCCTGGGCTGACCAGGATATGGAGAAAGTCCTGGAGGTCCAGACGGCGCTTGACGGCGAGGGGTTCTCCCCGCTCGACGCCGGCGAGCACCCGTCGTTCCTCGCGGCCTCGCAGCAGTCGAACCTCTCGGCCTTCGCATTTCTCGCGGTGCGCTGGCTGGTGCAGGAGAAGGGCGTCGACTTCGCGGACGTCCTCGGAGCCGGCTGGGACGCCGCGCGATCCTGAGCTTCGCCCTTCGTTCATGAGAGTCCTCGTCGCGATCTTCCTGGGAATCCTGCTCGCAATGCTCGGCGTCACGGCTTGGGCGACCTCCAAGGTCGCGCTCTGGAACGCCTGGGGAGACCTCAAGGACCCGTGGACGATCGCGACGCTCTTCGACGCGTATTTCGGCTTTCTGACGTTCTACCTTTGGGTCTTCTACAAGGAGCGTCGGAACGTCAGTCGCCTCGTGTGGTTCGTTCTGGTCATGGCGCTTGGCAACATCGCGATGTCCTTTTACGTGCTCTTGCAAATCCGCGGACTCAAGGGCCGCGGAAACCTGGAGCAACAGGTCATCGAGCTTCTCACGAAAAGGGTGCCCATTTCCTCATGAACGAAACGGCCCTTGCCAATTCACAGGACCGCCCGCGGGTGCCCGAAGGGTTCGTCATGCGGCGGGTCTTCTCACCCATCCGCGACCAGCTGACCCAGGGCCTTTCCCCCGATCAGATCGCGCTGACGATCGCAGTGGGCGTCGCGCTCGCCTCGATTCCGGTCATCGGGGTGACGACGGTGCTCTGCGGCCTCGCCGCGTATCTCCTGAGGCTGAATCAGCCCATCATGCAAGCGGTCAACTTCACGTCCTATCCCTTGCAGCTTGGGCTCTTGATTCCGTACATCCGGCTTGGGGAGCTGCTCTTTGGAAGCCCTCGCCTCCCGCTCTCGATCGCAGAGCTCACGGAGCGCTTTCGCGGGAGCCTGCTCCTCGCGATCGACTCGCTTTGGACTGTCACGTGGCAGGCCGTGATCGCGTGGCTCCTGGTCTCGATCCCGCTTTCGATCCTCCACTACTTCGTGCTTAGGGCGGTCTTGCGCGCGCTCTCGCGACGCCTGGGCGTGCGCCGGCTCGCGGTCGAGGTCACCCCGGTTTCGTAGCGGGCGGAGTTAGGATCGGGCCCGGCCGCCTGCATCGGCACGATCCGCATATCCCGCGGAACCCCGACATCGAGAGGAGCCTCGCATGGACCCAACCACACGCCGTCGTTTCACATCGCGGCTTTTCGTGCTCGCGCTCACGGTCCTGGGAAGCGCGCCGCGCGACGTCCTGGCTATCACCCCCGCCCTCGCCTCCTCGGGTGGAGATCGCGATATCAGGGGCGGCAGCCTCGCGAACACCTCGCTCACCAAGGTGGACGCGCCGGATCCCGTGACGTCGGGAACGGACCTCACCTACACGATCGTGGCCTCGAACGAGGGGCCCGATCCGGCCCTGTCGGCCGTGGTGAACGACGTGCTCCCGGCCGGAACCACGTTTGTGTCGATGAGCCCGCCGAGCGGCTGGACCTGTATGACCCCGGCGGTCGGAGCGGGCGGCACCGTCAACTGTACAAACCCCTCCCTCGCGGTGGGGAGCGACACGTTTGTGCTGACGGTGCATGTCGATCCAACGCTTGCTCCCTTGACCGTGTTGACAAACACGGCCGACCTGACCTCGACGACGCCCGATCAACAACCCGACGACAACATCGCGACCGCGCTGACGACCGTGCTTTCGCCGGCGAGGCTCACGGCGACCAAGACCGTTGCTTCGGGCACCCCGTATCCGGGGTCCGCGGTCACCTACACGGTGGTGATCCGAAACTCCGGCCCCGCCATGCAGCACGGCAATCCGGGCCCGGAGCTCACCGACGTGCTCCCGCCTCAACTCGCGCTGGTGAGCGCGATGGCGACGTCGGGAACCGCCGTCGCGACGATCGGCACGAACACGGTCACGTGGGATGGGAGCCTCGCCGTCAACGCGACGGTCACGATCACGATCCAGGCGACCATCGGCTTGGGCGTCGCCCCGGGCACCACCGTCACCAACCAAGGGACGCTGGCCTACGACCTCGACGGCGACGGCGCCAACGAAGCAAGTGGGCTGACCGACGATCCCGCGCCGCCGGGAGCCACGGATCCGACGGCCTTCGTGGTGGTTGGGCAGCCGGTTGTACAAGTCCCGGCCTTGGGCGGGGCAGGCCTCGCGGCGCTGGCGGGCCTCCTGGCGGTCTTCGCCGCGTCCCGGCTTCGGCGTTCCGGGGCCGGCCAGGTGGCGCGATGAACGCGGACGAGACCCGGGCCACGCTTGTGCGCTTCTATGACGCGCTCGCACGTCGCGACGGCGAAAGCATGGCGGCCCTCTATTCCGACGACGCGACGTTCGAGGATCCGGTCTTCAAGCTCAAGGGGCCGATGATCGGCGCCATGTGGACGGGTCTTTTGCGGCGGGCGCGCGACTTTTCGGTCTCCTACACCATCGCGCAAGCCGCCTCCGACCGTGGGACGGTCGAATGGACCGCGCGATACCTCTTCGGCGGCAAGCGGCCCGTCGTGAACGTGATTCTCAGCGAGTTGACGTTTCGGGACGGCAAGATCTCGGCGCAGGTGGATCGCTTCGACTTTCCAAGGTGGGCCTCGCAGGCCATGGGACTGCCGGGAAGGCTCTTTGGCCCCTTCGAGTGGTTTCGAAAGACGGTCGCCAAGAAAGCGTTGCAGGGCTTGAAGCTCCCGGCCTAGCCGACCCTCCCGAGCGCCTGCGTGACGCCCATCGAGGATCACCATCGCCGCTTGACGAGTATGCGCATGGCGGCGCCGCCAAAATTCTTACTCTGCTTTCGTGGGCCACCTCTTAGACTCCGCTGCCGCGAGCGCACTTTCCTCTTGACGCGGTGTGGAAAGCATGCTCCTTCTCCAAGCGGCCGAACGTGCCGAGAGGCCCTCTCGAACCGGAGAACCAAACGGTCTATACGCCGCGACCCGCCAAGCGTCGTGCTGCGGCGCCGAAGCGGACTATGGAGATACGGAGGAAGAGAGCATGGTGCCATAATGACTCGCGTCAAAAGCGCCGATTCGGATGTCGGTAGCGAGCCGACGAAGAGACCTCATGCTACAGTTCGGCGTCATCATCTGTGAGGTATTGCGTGAAGAGACTTGTCGGCTTGGTCATCTATCTCGCCCTAGCTCAGCTCGGTAGAATCTATGGCTTATAAACCGCTGACATTCTCGGAGGTCGAGATCCAGAATCTCTTCGGCCACGAGGCTGCTGAGGACGAGACGCCAACGCGCCTTCGGCAGTACTATTTCAAGACCTCGGTATACGATCAGGTCGTGGCAGATCTTCCACTACGGATTCTCGTAGGTCACAAGGGTATCGGCAAATCCGCTTTGTTTCAGGTTGCTATGAACGAGGATAGAGAGGCGGGCCGTCTCGCAATCCTCATCAAGCCAGACGATGTTGCAGAGCTTGGCGTCGATACCACGCACTTCCTCAAGACAATTCGCAATTGGAAAGAGGGACTGCTACAAATCATTGCGAGCAAAGTTCTTACGTCCCTCGGGGCAGCTAGAAGTGACGTGAAGGCGAGGCTTGCGAGTTTTGGCGGGGCCGTGGTCGACTTTCTCAAAGACTCGTTCAAGTCACAAGGCTCGATCGACCTCGCACCGACCCAGAGATTCATAGTGGGTCAGTTCGTCAAGACAGGGATGATAACGGTCTACGTGGATGATCTAGATCGTGGCTGGGAAGGCCGCCGCGAGGACGTTGTACGAATTTCAAGCCTCCTTAACGCAGTTCGTGATCTCGTCTCCGAGAATGCCGGCCTGCGCTTTCGGCTCAGCCTTCGATCTGACGTCTATTATCTTGTCCGAACATCTGATGAATCGACAGATAAGATAGAAAGCTCTGTCTTGTGGCAGTCATGGACGAACGATGAGATCTTCGCCCTTCTCATCAAACGGATCGAGACCTTCTTCGGGAGCTCAATAGACGAACACGTTCTCCTCACTACGCGACAGCCCGATCTGGCTCGGTACCTCAATACCGTTATGGAACCACGCTTTACTGGCTTCGGACTTTGGGCGAATGCTCCAATGCACCGCGTCCTCATGTCTCTCATTCGCAAACGGCCACGAGACCTCGTGAAGCTCTGCACGCTCGCTGGACGCAATGCTCGGGAGTGCGGAAATGCACTTATCCGTACGGACAATCTGCGTAACGTCTTTACGGAGTACTCACTCGGCAGGGTGCAGGACACGATAAACGAGTTTCGGTCGGAATTGCCAGACATTGAGCGTCTCATTCTCAACATGAAGCCAAGTAGAAAGCAGAAGACAAGCAAAGAGGGCTACGTGTACTCCACGGATGCCCTCCTAAAGAAGATCGACGATGTAATGCAAAGCGGCCGGTTCAAATTCAAGAATGGGAAGCTAGCATCGCGTAGGGATCTGGCGGCTTTCATGTTTAAGGTGAACTTCCTCACTGCGCGGAAGGAGGTGCCGGATGGAATCGTACGGACCTACTTCGAAGAGAACCGGTATCTCTCGAACGAGTTCGCAGATTTCGGCTTCGATTGGGAAGTCCATCCTGCGTACCGTTGGGCTCTCCAACCTGATGACACGCGGTCGATCTTCGCAACGCTAGAACTGGCCCGAGAGTAAGCGAAAGGCAGGGTGAACTGTGAACTGCCTCCAGTAGCAGGACAGGGGGATAAGGGGAGGGCTGACTGATCTGGTGATTGGGGATGCCGTTTCCGAGTTTGGAAACGTGATCTAGCCCGAGTTATTCCACCCGGCGGCGGCCACGATGTTGGGAGGAACTAGTCTCCTGTCTTTGAAGTTCGCACACGATTTAAATGTGCCTGAATCAACATCGCTTTCCGTCGACCAGTCCGCTTCTTCGCCACGTGCATGAGGAGAATACGTGGCTAGCATATAATTGTTGCGCAAATCTCAAGACAGGAGACTAGGGGGCCTCGATGGGCGCTTCCAGCCTGTAGATTGGCAATAACCCAACGCTCTCGTCCCAATACGGCGTGCGGCTGTAGAAGAACACCACGCGCGCTCTTTCATCCGCCGCGAACGTCGGATCCTTGAGCCTCTCCTCCCATTCCGCCTTGAGCCTTGGATCCTTGGTCAACATCTCGGCCGCGAGCGGGTCGAGGATCCGCGTATCGATGTACTCCTTGAGCTCCAGGGCCGTCGAGAGCTCGCCCCACTGAAACAGCGAATCGCGTCCCTCTGGCTCCAAGAGGTGCATGGTCACCGCGGCGAGGTCGTTGTTGAGGGGAATGTAGATTGAGCCGGCGGGGATCTCCCGCCTCTCCTGCGCGGTTGCGATCTTGGCGGTCACCGGGAAGCGTCCCTGGTACGGCTTGGCCGCGAACTTTGGCTCCGTAGCCCGGTACGTCCCAACATTCAGGCTCATCGACTTGCCAAGTCTCTCGAACGGGATTCCGTGAACCCGCAGGCGCTCCTCAATGTTTGGCCAGCCGGCCGGAATGACGTAGGCCGCTGGCCTCTTGATGGTCGCCTTCGCCTTGGCGTGCTCATAGACTTTGAGCGGAATCGTCTTCGGTTTGGACCGGTCGTAGCGCAGGACGGGCTTGCCCGAGGCGACCGAGATCTCGCGGATCCATTCGAAGGTTGGGAAGGAGATCTCCGAGGACTTGTTGTAGTCGGTCTCGAAGTCGATCGCGAAACCCGCTCCGATCGGCGCGGACGAGACCTCGGCGCGGGCCGCCGCGGAGGCCTTCCGGAGCGCGCTTGGGTCCTTCGCGAGGAGTTCCAGGAGCGCCGCCAGGAACCGCTCATTGGCCTTGACCCTTTCGCCGAAGGGCTTGATCGCGTGGGTCTCGACCAGGATCGCTCCGGCTCCGCGCAGCGGAAAGTAGCCCGTCGCGTAGCGTGGAAGAGATGGCCCGGCGTCGATTCCTTTGGACGGCTCGGCGTAGTCGAGGAAGTCGATGTAGGGCGATGTCGCAAAGCCCGCGTCCTCGACCAGCCGGAGGGCCTTCGGCACGAGGCCTCGCAGATAGTCCGCGAGCGGCTTGGGCGTCACGGGCTCGTTGGCGTAGGAAAGCGTCAGCGTGGGTTGGTAATCGGCGCCGTCGGTGACATGGTCGTCGATGAAGAGGTCCGGCTTCCATTTCGCCGCGAGGGCCAGGAGCGCGCGTGTTTCCGGGGCGTCCGCCTTGAGAAAGTCCCGGTTCAAGTCGAGGCCTTGGGCGTTGGTGCGAAAGCCCATCCCGTCGACCGGGCCGCTTTGATTTGGCCGGTTGAATCGCGAGACCCGGGCATGGCCATCGACGTTGTAGATCGGAACCACGACCAGGGTGAGGGACGTCAGAACCGGCTTGTGTCGTCCGAGGGCCAGGTCGCGCAACAGGGCGAGCGAGGCGTCCGTGCCGTCCACCTCGCCGCCGTGGATGGAGTTGAGAACAAGCACGACCGGCCGCGCGCCCTCGACCTCGCCGGCGGTCCGCCGGGACGCCACGACGACAGGCAAACGCCGGCCCTGCCCGGAGACGCCGAAGGACGAGAGCTTGATGTCGGGCGAGATCGCGGCGAGCCTCTCGCAGAACTCCAGAACTTGGGAATAGCTCGCGGTGGCCGCGAACCCGCTCGCTTCGGACGGGGTCACGAGGCCGGGCGGCACGGTGGGCCGGTCCGCGGAAGCCCGAGCAGGAGCCTCTGGAGCGGCGAGAAGAAGGCCTGTCGCGAGCGCCGAAAGCAGCAATCGCTCGGTTTGACGGTTCATGAGCCGAGCTTATCATTCGCCGGGCCCACGCCTTGAGCAAACCGGAATTGAGGAGGCTTGATCATGACTCGAATCGACGCGCTCCTGGCCGATTACGCGGACAACCATCGGACGCGCGGCAACGTGGCTTGCCACTTTGTCGGCATTCCCATGATTGTCTTCGGCGGGCTGTCCATGCTCTCCGCGATCGCGCTCTTGAGAACGCCATTCTTCACGGTCACGGCGGCGGAGCTTTTGATCGTCCTCGCGATGGTTGAGTATGTCCGGCTGGACCTGAGGTTGGCCGTCGCGATGGGCATGGTGGCGGTTTTCCTGGATCTTGTGGCGCGAGGTCTCGGAGATTGGCGAATCGGCGCCGCGGCGTTCGTCGTGGGTTGGGTCTTTCAGGGGATCGGGCACTCGGTCTATGAGAAGCGCTCGCCCGCGTTCCTGCGCAATCTCGTGCATCTCGTCGTCGGTCCGATCTTCCTGATCAACGAGGTTCTTCATGTAAGGCGGATCCAACCGATGGCCGAGGCGCGTGGATGAAGTGCCGAGCCCTTGCCTCCTCGATTTGCGCGATGGCCTTGGCCTTCGCGCTCCCCCTTGCGGCGGCGGGGCGCGCGTCGCTCCAGGCGTTCTTTCAGAAGACGCTCAAGGATCCAGCCTATCAGAAGGTCGTCTACGACCGGGTTGCCAAGTCGTGGAAGTCCCCGGCGGCCACGGCGTTTCCGAAGATCGGCGCCAAGGCGGTCGTCCAAGTGGTCATTGCCAGGGACGGCCAGCTGGTCTCGACCGAGCTCACGACGGGCTCGGGCTCGAAGGAGTGGGATACCGCCGCCGAAGCCGCCGCAAGGGACGCGGCTCCGTTCCCGAAGCTTCCGGCCGGCTTCCCCGACGCGACGCTTCAGGTCCATTTCCACGTCATGGTCGTGAAATAGGCCGCGAGGCCGGTCGGGGGCGGCCTTGACACGGCGGGAGCGCGAATGGTGCCGGCTCTCAAGATTCCAAGCTTGGGCGGTCGTGTTCACGCTTTTGGCCGCCGGCCTGAGACTCTACCGCCTTGATGGGCCCAGTCTTTGGAGTGATGAGATCGCGGCCGCGAACGCGGACGGGCCGCTCGCGGCGGTGCGTCTCGCGGCCCAGGATGCGGCCGCGCCGCC
>WBZQ01000859.1_pt1 | contig 22499 bp, 22 predicted proteins | sample 5204251 | NCBI WGS metagenome assembly WBZQ01 (sample SAMN12412402, study PRJNA552823) | activated sludge metagenome | isolation source: activated sludge from nitrification reactor of wastewater treatment plant... | place: USA: Virginia | collected 2017-09
AGTAGTTTTCGAAGCCGTAATATCAATACAAAAATGTGAAATTATTTTTCCAATTTTGTAAGTCGATATTTTGGCGTATTTATACATAATTCCAGACTATCAGCAGGGCAACTGCTAGTCTAGAGCCAACGAAAATAAAGAGTATGAAAAAGTCCTAACAGAATATTTCCATGAGAATGCCGAAGACCCGTATGAATTAGCAGAAGATACGGTCTCTTCTCAGGAATATTGGGACAAGTATTTTCAAGAGAATCCCGATCAGCGACCCTCAAAAGTCGTTTATTACAAAGGTGGTGATCCATCGCGTGCACTGAATGAATGGCGAGAGAAAAGTGGCATCGTAAAGAGAACGAACGATTCAACGTATGGATTTTCTGAACATAATGTTGCGGATAGTTCTGCTGAAGCGAACCAAGGAAAGGACCGTTTCGCATCATTGGCACGAAAAGTGATTGACGATCGTTTCCCAGATAGAGCCAGAAGTAATCAGGATACGCAATCAGAAGAGACCTCTCTGTAATTGTAGTTTTGAGAAGTTACTCCATATAAGTTAGATGATTGGAGTATAGATACGTTCTCACTTCGTCCTAGACTCTCCGCACATTAAATCTCTCGGGTTGTACCCAGGGGGATTTTTGGTTTATAGTTTGGGGGAGGTAGGGCTGAGGTAGGTTGATGCTGTCAACAAGATGAAACGACCACAACCCTATATTTCCCGAGTTGAATCAGGAGAATAGAGGCTGGATATTTTGGAAGTGAAGAGGTTTGCTCAGCTTTATAATACAATCATAATCAACACTCTAAAATCTCACAATGAATTCTATGAAAAACATTACACCTAATCTGTGGTTTGATGGCAATGCTCAAGAGGCGGTCGAGTTTTACGTTTCGGTATTTCCAAATAGTAAAATTCTCTCTACGACCCGTTATCCTAACAGTGCCGAGGAAGGTTTGGCTGATTTTCAACTCAACCTAGCAGGTAAAGTTTTGACGATCGACTTTGAACTGAGCGGCAACCATTTCGTGGCTATTAACGCTGGTCCAGAATTTCAGTTCAACGAATCAATTTCTTTTTCGATTCCCTGTGAGAATCAGGAAGAGATTGATTATTACTCTGATAAGCTTTCAGCTGTGCCAGAATCAGAAATATGTGGCTGGTGTAAGGATCAGTACGGATTGAGTTGGCAGGTGGTACCGAAAAACATGGAGGAGCTCATGAAACGTCCGCATGCTTTTGCCAACTTGATGAAGATGAAAAAGATTCTTATTGAGGGCTTCTAATTTTTCGTTTACGGATATCCAACACGGAATAATATGCGAAAAGTCATCGTATTTTGCCACCTGTCACTTGATGGTATCGCCGCAATCCCGAGCGGTAGTTTGGGTTGGGTTGCATATGACAAAGACCTGGAGAAATGGGCAGGGCCGATTGTTAAATCTACAGATACCGCTCTCTACGGACGTGTGACGTATGAGTTAATGCAGTATTGGCGAACAGTGTCATCAAAGCCAGACGCGACACCGTATGAACTTGAGCATGCACATTGGATTGAGAACGTAGAGAAAGTCGTTGTCTCGGGATCGGACATACCAGTCGATTGGAACAATACGAAAGTCATAAGCGCTGGTATTGAAGAGGAAGTCTTGAAACTCAAAAAAGGGCAGGGAGGAAGTATCACTCTTTTTGGCAGTCCTACTTTAGCGAATTCACTCATCAAGCTGGGGCTAGTCGATGAATACTGGCTTTCGGTGAGTCCAGTAATTTTGGGAGAGGGAAAACATTTATTTCAAGATGTTCAAGATACAACAAAACTGAAACTTTTAGAAGAAACAACTTTTGGTTCTGGAGCCATTGGCCTGCACTACTCAGCCCTGAGTGAGTAGGAACACAAACTAAAAAAATGTTCTCGCTTCGCTCGAGCTCTTTGTAGTAAGCTTGTACTATCGAATGACGCGATCTGAAATAGGCAATAAATCTGAATGATATGAATCCGGAAGCCGTGCCACACAAGAAGATTACCGGTATCCCATCCTATCTGGGGGAATATGTATCTGATATTGGTATAGGCCACGTTGTGGAACTTCGTGAGCATAACCCTCGTTATAAAGAAATATTTTTGAGGGAGAGTGAGCGAATTATATCTGCTTTCGGTCAGCTACCTATTTCACTTCATCATGTTGGGAGCACTTCTGTAGAGGGGCTGTGCGCAAAACCAATTATCGATATGCTGCTCACATATCCAAAAACGGTTACGATTGAAATGGTAAAAGAAAAACTTGTTCGCATGGGATACTTGTTTCGCGAAGATCTTTTGCCGGATCGGACGTATTTTGTGCTTGAAGACGACAAGGGAGTTCGATATTGTGCCATCACGGTGTATCCGAATGATGATGCCAGAGCGAGTGGAATCCTGACTTTTCGAGACAATCTCAGAAACGACCCCTCTCTTGTGGAGGAGTATGCAGCAATAAAACGCAAGCTATCGGAAGAGTCGGCGAATAGGCAAGTATACACACATCAAAAATCAGCATTTATTCAGCAGTATTCTCAGCCAAAGAAGTAACAGCAACAGGATAGGAGTCGGGTAATTTTTCATTTTGCTTGAAATAATATGAATTTTGAGTTTCAACCGGTATTTCCAGTAAGACCTAGTGTTGATACCGAGACAGTGAAGAGAATCGATGGTCTTTTGGACGATATATATCACACAAGCACGGATGCGAGGCCGTTTATTTTACGTTGTTTTAAGGAACCTGCTTTTTATCATGCTTTGCCAGAGAAGATAAGAAATGACGATCAGGCGCTGAGGGCATTGATGATGAATATGGGTAGGTTTAGCAGTACTATTCATGTTGAGCGGGCTAAGCGTTTTGGTGGAGATATGAGCGGATTGCTCGGTGAAAAAGTTTGTATAGCTGAGACGCAGCATGCCGATGGGCGTGCCAGGAGGGCGGAGGAAGGATATCGAATCAATGTGGAATATCTACGGAGTCAAGGGATTGATCCATCAAAAGTTTTGTTTTTTAGGATAACGCAGCCATCTTCTGACCCAAAGCCAGAATGGTATTGGACAAGTGATTATTTTGAAACAGTAAAGGGATTACGTCAGGAAATCCCTCAAGATCAACGAAATACAGCCGTGATTCTTGTGGCAGATTTGGAAACAATTCATCAGAATGAAGGTCTCATGACTGATGTAAACGATGATAGTGGTCTCGCAGTAAGACAAATTGGGAACGCGTCTTTCGATCAAAAATTAGCATTGGCACATATTAACAATGTGGAGTAAGCTGTTGCGTGGTTTGGCATCATTTTTCTTATTAATGAAACGCTCGCTTTTATCTTCCTCGTAATTTCTTTTTTACATTTTCTTCACGACAGCATAGCCTATGGACGTGGAGTGAAGTGGCTGTACCCATTCTCCAATAATTCATATGCATTTTTATATGAATATTCAAGAGTTATTAAAAAGGGTCTCTGGCAATGGGTGTTTGTTTTCAATGAAAAAAATCTGGACAAATGGGATGAAGAACATGGTGATGAGGACTGGATTAAAAACATCTATTATCGTTTGCACCCAATAGCAGCGATTGAGTTCGGAATATTTTTCATTGCCCTGATTTGGTTAATCATATCGATACAAAAATAGAAATAAGTAGAGTAAAAAGTTGAAACCCCCATTTACACAGCGTGCGAATGGGGGTTTGGGGTCAAAGGGCTTAAGGGCCCAAGACCAGAGAGCCGAGGCTCAAGCGGCAGAGCGTCTGCGAACACCGAGGAAACGGAAGCGGTCTTCCCAGTAATTGGCGAATTGACGGAGGTTGAGCTCACGCCCGCGGCGGTTTTCCAGAGAAGGGAAGCTTCCCATTGCGAACGAGCCGAGACCGATGATGGGATATTGCAGCTGCTTTTTGGGATTGATTTCCCCGAAGGTGAGGATGTGACCGATCTGGCCCGGTTCGAAACCATCTTCCTTCATCAGCCGGATGGCTTCTTTGGAAGAGATGTCTTGATTGAAATGGAAAAGCTTCCACTCCCACTCGCCGATTTGGCCGACCGTCACTGGGAATAGACTCTCCATGACGTTTCTGTAGGCCCAGTAGTAGTTGCCGCGCTTGATGCGATCCTCGAAGGTGAGGTTGGCTTCGACAGTCATGAACTGTTCGGGGCGTGTCAGGGCGTTGAGTTCATTGGGGCTCAGATTTCTGGATGCAAAATTGCTCATCGTATTCTCCTTGGGCTTCTTTGCCCGTTGGAATCATCCCCTCACCCGGAGACGCTGGACTCTGGTAACTTTTTCACCACAGCTTTTGAGTTACTTCGCCTAAATAAGCCAAAAGCTGTGGTGAATGAGTTGGGAAGGTACAATATATTATTATACACCTTTTTGATTGTAAAGTCAAACAGACGAGTGGTTGGCCGGGAGTGATGTATGATATTCTCAGTACGGTTATTTGATCTCTAATTCAATGAGTCAGAAACATATGAAAACAATTCTGGTGGACGCGGTGTATGCTTTTGTGGTTGAGACGGAGAATGGCTTTGTGATTTTTGAGCCGATGCGGACTCTGCTTGATACATTGCCTCACCGGAAAATCATTCTCACGGGAGCAGACGATGAACAATTCAAGGTGTTTGGTCTGGGGAATATGCCGTATGAGGTTTTCACCTTGAAACATCAGCCAGAAAAGACTGACCCGGCTTATTATGAAAAGATGCTCGAGCACTTTCAGTTGGACAAAGCGGACGTGGTCTATTTTGAACACAATGCAGAAGCGGTGAAGAGCGCTCAATCGGTAGGTATCACGACCTATCACTATGATAATGAGAAAAAAGACCTCGGAGCGCTCTGGGATTTCCTAAAAATGAATGTGTAGAGAGGGTGCTTGGTTGATTGAGAAAAAGATATGCAAAAATCGCTTATAATACTCTTCGGGCTGGTGCTGATGGGTCTTCTTGGGTTGGTGATTTTGAGAGGGAAAGTACCCGAGCAGATCGGTTGTACGATGGAGGCTCGGGTGTGTCCTGATGGGTCAAGCGTGGGCCGCTCGGGGCCGCGTTGCGAGTTTGCGCCGTGTCCGGAGGGAGGAGAGATGCCACAGCCGCAGGGAGGAGAAGAACCCGAGGAGCAAGTGAAATCAGAGGTTGTCTTGCCGCACCAGCAAGAGTCAGCATTTATTTCTCCGCTTTTGCGAGCGGGAGAACGAGTTACCAAAAAGCCATTTGGTATGGTTATTACTCCGGAGACCTCACCGGTGCAGCCGGAACGTTTTTGGGGTTATCATGCGGGGACAGATTTTGAAACCTTTGAGGAAGAGGCGGAAGCGGATGTTGTGGTTCGGGCAATCTGTAGTGGACCCGTGCTCCTGAAGCAGCGAGCCAGCGGGTATGGCGGTGTTGTGGTACAGCGCTGTTTCCGCGGGCAAGAGCCGATGACAATTATTTATGGGCATCTTCGATTGAAGAGTGTCGAGAAAGTGGTAGGGGAAGAGCTCTTCGCTGGTGAGGCCCTGGGTCTTCTGGGAACGGGAGAGAGTCAAGAAACCGACGGCGAACGCAAACATCTGCATGTAGGAATTCGCTCTGGGAGTGAAGTGGATATTCGCGGCTACGTCGTATCCAAGCCTGAGCTTGAGGAGTGGATTGATCCTTGCCGGCTCTTTAGTTGCGTACGGTAAATGGGGTGCATCAGATGGGTGGAGGGAGGGAGAGGGAAGCCTGATTTTCTCAATGACTTTTTTTGTGATACACTCAAAGGGAGTTTTACTTAAAGAGAGATCTACTGCAAGCATATGGAGCAGCCGTATTTGAGTGTCGTGATTCCATCGTACAAAGAAGGGGAGAGAATTGGGAGAAATCTGCTGGAAATCGACAAATTTTTGAAAGGAAAATCCTTCACGTATGAGATTGTAGTCGTCGTGGATGGCTCACCGGATAATACCGCTGAAGTGGCGCAGAATTATAGTCTGCAGGTGGCCAATCTTCGGGTGGTGAATAATGCGGAGAATCACGGGAAGGGATATGTGGTCCGCCAGGGATTATTGGAAGCCAAGGGGAAGTACCGATTGTTTTTGGATGCAGATGGGTCGACTTCTATTACTCATCTCGACACATTTCTCCCGCAGTTTGAAGAAGGATTTGATGTCGTGATTGGTTCGCGTGATATCGAGGGTTCTTTCATCCAGGTGCATCAGCAGCGATGGCGAGAAGTGTTTGGTGATATGGGGAATTGGGCGATTCGTATTGTACTTGGCTTATGGAGCTATCCTGATACGCAGTGTGGTTTTAAGATGCTTTCGGGTGAGGCGGCGGAAGCGGTGGCGAAGCGCATGGTAGTGGATCGTTTCGGATTTGATTATGAACTTCTCATATTGGCAATCAAGCTTGGGTATAAGGTGAAACAGATGCCGGTACGCTGGATGAATGAGGAGGGATCAACCGTGAGCTTACTTGGTCCGAACGGATATATTCAGGTGTTTGTGGATTTGTTTAAGACGAAGTGGCGTCTTTTGACGGATGCCTATAAAATTAAGGAGCATGTGGAGCACAAAGCAGCTGAGGTAGCCTAGAGGGTGTCTTACTGCATCAATCAAGAAGGAAAAAGCAAAAATAAAACATACACATCATGGAAGTGCAGATTGAAAACAAAAAAAGTATTTCCTACGAATCAGAACTCCGGCAAGATATTGTGACCGGAGATTGGGTGGTGATTGCTACTGGTCGGGCGAAGCGGCCTGATGAATTTGCTGTGGTAGAGCGGGTGCCTGTGGTAGATGGACCTGATCCATTTGCGAACCCGGAAGAGAGTGGTCAGGAGCAGGACGTGCTCATTTATCGACAGCCGGATGGAGAATGGAGTTTACGGGTATTTCCGAATAAGTACCCAGCTTTTTCGCGCGGGAAATCAGTTCGACAGCTCTCTGAGGGACCCTATTTCGCGATGAGTGGAGTGGGTTATCATGAACTCTTTGTGACACGGGACGCCCATCGACATATTGCTCTCTTGGAAACGTGGCAGGTGGCTGAGCTCATGGATGCTTATCAAGAACGCTATCTCGCTTTGATGAATCGGAAGAGCGTGAATTATATCCAAATTCTTCACAATCATGGAAAGGAAGCGGGTGCGAGTATCGGACATCCACACTCGCAGATGATGGCGATTCCGGTAGTGTCCCCGTATATCTCGCTTGAGCTGGATGGTGCTGAGCGATACTACAAGAGCACACAGGTCAAGGTGTATACAACCGTGGTTGAATACGAGCAGTCGGACAAAAAACGGCTGGTATTTGAGAATGAGCATTTTCTCGCGTTCTGTCCATTCGCCTCCCGAGCTGCTTTTGAGATATGGATTATCGGCAAGCGTCCGTCCCCGTATTTTGAACGTATCAATGATGATGAAAAATTTGCATTAGCGGAAGCGCTGCAGCGATCACTCCAGGCTCTGTATAAGGGTTTGAAAGATCCTCCGTATAACTTCTATATTCATACCGCTCCTTGTGATGGCCGTGACTATGACCACTATCAGTGGCATATTGAGATACTGCCACACACTGCCACTTGGGCTGGTTTTGAGCTCTCTACGGGTATTGAGATATCTACTCTACAACCTGAGGAAGCCGCAAAATATCTCCGGGCACAACTCGGGTAGAGAAAAATGAGCGTGATGCGAGTGACTGGGAAATTTTAGGAAGAGTGTTCCTCTAGCTCTCTCTGCTTTTTTGTTTTAGAATAGGAGCATATGCGGAAAAGGTATTTTATCGGGAATCTGAAAATGAATCTCCTGTCTCGAGAAGAAGTTGAGCAGTATCTTTTGGTATTGCGGCGTGAGGCTACGGGCAAACATTTTGGAAGCGTAACGGGCGTCATTTGCCCGCCTATTATTTATTCCCGTGAGTTTGATCATGTGCCAGCACCCTTTCAGAAAGGAGCGCAGAATGTTTTCTGGGAAAAAGAAGGGGCATACACCGGAGAGATTTCCCCAGTAATGCTGAAAAACGATCACTGTGATTTTGTGATTATTGGGCATAGTGAGCGACGGTTTTATGGGAGCGAAACAGACGCCGTGGTTTGTGAGAAAGTGCGCGCAGCCCTGAAACATCATCTCATTCCGATTGTGTGTATCGGAGAGACCCAAAAAGAACGGAAGTCAGGAATGGTAGACACTGTTCTCGCTCAGCAGATGGACGCTATTTTTGGTAATCTCTCGAAAATGCAGGCTGAAAAAATTGTTTTGGCGTATGAGCCGCGTTGGGCTATCGGAACCGATCAACTCCCAACCACGCAGGAGATTTTTCAGGTGCGTATTATGATTCGGAAATGGCTCTCGGAGCGTCTTGGGAATGCGACTGAGGAGCGGATTTCGGTGTTGTACGGGGGGTCGGTCAAGGCAAGCTATTTGGGAGCGGTTTCTTGGGAAGCAGAGATGGATGGAGTGCTCGTCGGAAGAGAGAGCCTCTTTCCTTTTGAAGTGGTCAAAATGATGCTTCTGCTTGGGGAAGACAAAAATTATAACTCAATGAATACGGAACACCTGGTATGATATATGGCACGAAAGAACTGCTCGAGCAGGCACAGCGGGGCGGATATGCAGTTGGAGCTTTTAACACAATTAATGTCGAGACGACGCGCGCTATTATCGATGCCGCGCTTGAAGAACGATCCCCAGTGATTGTGCAGATGACGGAAAAAACGTTTGATTACGCTGGAGGGCGAGCCATTTTCAACTATGTAAAAAATGTGGCTGAATTTTATGCTGCAAGTGTGCCGATAGCGATTCATCTGGATCACGGAAAGAGCTTTGAGGTAGTGGAACGGTCTATTGAAATTGGGTTTCCTTCGGTCATGTATGACGGATCACGGAAAAGCTACGCGGATAATGTCCGTACTATGAAGAAGGTGGTCGCGCTGGCTCGAACCAAGAACGTGTCTGTGCAGGGGGAGCTTGGCAGTGTGCCCTATCTGGGAGAAGTTTCTATGGAAGATGTTGATTGGAATGACTACATGACTGATCCGGCTCAGGCGGAAGATTTTGTCCGTGAAACGGGTATTGATACACTGGCTGTCGCGATTGGGAATGCGCATGGGTTCTTTCGTGAGCGGAGCGTACCAGATTTTGAGCGTTTGTCAGAGGTGGCTTCTCGAGTGTCTTTGCCGCTGGTATTGCACGGAGCCTCTGACTGGGAGTCCGAGCGGGTCACAGAAGTGATTAATCGGGGCATCTCCTGTTTTAATGTTGATACGGCGGTGCGCTTGGCCTTTATTGGGGGGCTACGCAAAATACTGGATTCAGGTGATGAGACGGATTTGCGCAAGATTCTCGGTGCGGCACGGAAGGAAACAAAGGAAGCGGTACAGAAGAAAATGAGTATGTTTGGGAGTTCAGGGAAAGCGAATTGAAGCATGAATAATGTATTTTAATTATGACAAAAAAATCGAAAATTATATTAATGGTCGTCTCCGCGGTAGTGATTGGAATAGCCGTATATTACCTGCAAGCAATATCAAAAAGCCTGTGTTATTACGCTGGTGATGCTGAACAGAATTTCATGGAATTAAGAGAGCTTTGTTATGCGAGTTATCCAGAGTGGGAAATGATCCTGAAAAGTCTGTTGGCGAGCATAGGAGCGTTTTTGTTCTTGTGGATAGGTACTCATTTCGTACTGAAGATGAAGAAACAGTGTTATTCGGATAAAAAAAGTAAAAATTAAGAGAAATTTGTATGAAAAAAATTGCTATCAATGGGTTTGGGAGAATCGGTCGAGCCGCATTTAAAATTGCCTTGGAAAAACCCGATTTGGAAGTCGTAGCCATCAATGATTTGGCGGATACAAAGACCTTAGCGCATCTCCTCAAATATGATACCGCGTATGGTCATTATCGATATTCTGTTGTGGCCGAGGGAGATGGTATTCGGGTGAATGGAAAATTGTATCCGGTTTTGCTTGAGAAGGATCCATTGAAATTGCCTTGGAAGGATCTCGGAGTTGACGTTGTGCTTGAGTGCACAGGACGTTTTGTGGATAAGGATAGTTCGACGCAGCATATTACAGCGGGCGCACGCGCAGTCATCCTGTCTGCTCCGGCCAAGGGAGGGGCGGATGATGTCAAAACATTTCTCATGGGAGTGAATGATGATACGTATGCTGGTGAAACAGTGGTATCCAATGCATCGTGTACTACAAACTGCCTCGCTCCTGTAGCGAAGGTGCTTCAGGATACCTTTGGTATCGAAAAGGCGTTGATGACTACGGTTCATTCGTATACTGCTGATCAGAATCTTGAAGACAGTCCACATCGAGATTTGCGTCGGGCTCGTGCCGCCAGTCAGAATATCGTGCCAACAACAACCGGAGCAGCAATTGCGGTGACGGAAGTCATTCCAGAATTGGTCGGCAAGTTTGACGGATTGGCGCTTCGCGTACCCACGCTTGTGGTTTCAATTACCGATTTCACTTTTCTTTTGAAGCGAAAGACAACGATTGAGGAGGTGAACACGGCCCTGAAAGAAGCCGCAGCAGGCGAGCGGATGAAAGGAGTGCTCGCTGTCACTGAAGAGCCCCTTGTGTCCTCTGATTTTATTGGGAATCCTTTTTCGAGTATTGTGGACCTTTCCCTCACAAAAGTGGTGGATGGTGACTTTGTAAAAGTAGTAGCATGGTATGATAATGAATGGGGGTACTCACAACGCTTGGTTGAAATGGCTTCTTTGGTTGGCAAAGAGAGCGAAGTTTCATAGAAACTATCATCAATAGAAAAATAAATATGCAGAAGATTTCAGCACCTCTCGACGAGGAGGGGTATACACAAAATGTGAATCGTTTGGAGACAATTTCGACAACTATGTTCGGGAGTTTGACTGACGAAGTAGTACTCGAATTCCTTGCGGAACGCCGATCGCTGATGAAGGAGAATGGTCTATACGAGAGCATCCGTGATGAAGAGGCGAAGCGTGCCGCGGCACTCACGGCCGAGGAGCAGGCTCTGGAAGAGGAACTCGAGAAGCTCAATACGTCTATTACACCGGATAAAGATGATGATACACTTTTGACTTTGATTCAGCATCGCAAGGAATTAGAGACAAAATTGAAAGCACTGAATGAAGAGGAAGCCAAGTTGTCAGGGAAAATCTCTCATGTTGAAAGTCATTCGGAAGAGGAGCAAGAGATGCCTTCGGTGTTGAGTCAGGATGCGCATGCAGGCGAAGAGGTATCTGCCACTGAGGAGCAGAGTAGCGCTCCGGAAAAAGAGCAAGCGCCTGTTGAAGCAGCAGTGGCAGAAGAGAAAAAAACAGTATTATCAGAGGAAGTACCGGGAGTTATTCCTCAAGAGCAGCCAGTTGTTATCTCGGAGACTCCTGAGACACCGGTTCCGGTCGAAAAACCAAAAAAGGTGTTGGATGCCTTAATTGGGAGTGAGGGAATTCGTGGGGTGAGTAGTCAGGAAGCAACAAGTTACCTCCAGTTTCTCCAATCAAGTCCAGAGGAAGCTCTGGCTCAGCTTGAAACGCTTCCCGAACATCTTAGGAAAGACAAAGCTTTTATGCTGGAGGTAGCCAAGGTGGATCCGGCTTATGCTATGCATTATGCTGATTCGAAGACGCTCAAGAAAGATGAGGACTTTAATATTCGTATTGCGGGGATGAAAAACCCGCGTGATTCGGGGAACCCTCTTGCGGAAATGCTTTCCGATATGAGGACAAATCAAGTGGTGATGGCCGCGGTGAAACAGGATTTTCGAAATTTGCGTTATGCGACGAGATCAATGGAAGGATATGCGGAAATGATAGAGATTGCGAAGCGGGAGGCTCGAGAGAAAGTAAAGTCACTTGGACAGGCAGTTGATATCCGCGTGTTTTTACCAAAAACACTTCGAGAAGATCGAGTATTCTTGCAAGAAGTTGAAGAGATTGTTGAGAAATTAAAAGAAAAATCTTCTTAGTCGAATGTTTTTTCGGTGTGATTTTTCTTTGAAATACACAAACAAAAATTTGAGAGAAACGTGTGTACGATATAGTTATACAACATGGAACCGTCATCGATGGGAGTGGAAACCCGATGGTAGTGGCTGATATTGCTTTGAAGGAAGGCGTGATTGTTGGTGTTGGTGATTTTTCCGCATCCTCGGCGGAACAAATTATTGATGCGAGTGGGTGTTATGTAACCCCCGGGTTTATCGATGTGAATAATCATTCGGATACATACTGGGAACTGCTTTCGCAACCAGAGCTTGCAGGTATGTTGTGCCAGGGGGTAACCACGATTATTGGAGGGAATTCAGGGTCTTCGCTCGCTCCTTTTACCAGTCCTTCCGTTATTCGGTCTATACAAAAATGGACTGATATCGGGAAAGTGAATTTCAATTGGCTCTCTATGGAGGGTTTTTTGGAAGAAGTGGAGCGTCGCCGGCCAGGAGTGAACTTTGGCACTCTTGTGGGGCATGGAACACTTCGTCGGGGGGTCATGCATGATGAGAGTCGTCCGATTAGGCCCGAGGAGATTAATTCTATGGAGAGGCTTCTCCGCACAGCTATCCACGAAGGAGCACTCGGTCTTTCAACAGGGCTGGTGTATACACACGCCCATGACACGGGAATAAGAGAATTGGTGCAATTGACATTGGTAGCTCGTGCGGTCGGTGGAGTATATGCTACGTATGTGCGGGATGAAGGAGCTGGTCTGGTGAAAGCGGTTGAAGAAGCCATAAGTGTCGCGCGTGAATCGGAAGCACCTCTTCATATCTCTCACTTGAAAGCGGTCGGTGAGAAATATTGGCCGTTGATGGATGAGGCGCTTCACCTTATTGAAACTGCCTCGATGAATAATCAGGATGTTACTTTTGACGTATACCCGTATACAGCAACCGGTTCGGTTTTGTATACATTTTTGCCTAAATGGATTACGGAGGGTGGGCGAAAGATGATGATGTACCGTCTTCGTGATCGACAAGTTCGGCAGGCAGTTGTCCGAGATATGAAAAAAGAAGCATGGGATTATACGAGTATGATCTTGTCTTCGTCACAGCTGAGTCGAATGACTCGTAGACACCGTATCGCAGATATTGCCCGAGAACAAGGGAAATCAGCGGAAGAAGTGATTTTAGATATCTTATTGGCAAGTAATGGACAGGCAATCGTTTCGCTTGAAGTCCTGTCGAAGCACAATGTAGACAAGGCTGTCGTGCACCCATCTTCTATCATTTCGAGTAATGGCGTGGGGTATGCTGTGGGACATAAGTCAACGGGCGATTTGGTGCATCCGAGAAATTTTGGGACTTTCCCGAAGGTTTTGGCTGAATATGTTCGGGAGAAAAAGTTATTGTCATGGGAAGCAGCGATTCATAAAATGACTGGAAAACCAGCGGTGAAATTCGCTTTACAAAATCGTGGTTTCTTGCGCGAAGGATATGCCGCGGATATTGTTGTGTTTCATCCTGATACGATTCTATCGAGAGCGACTTTCGAAGATCCATATCGGTATCCAGATGGTATCGAGTGGGTGATGGTCAATGGAGTGATTGCTTTAGCGCGCGGGCACATGACAAAAGAACGCGCTGGAACAATCATTCGGCGCGAGCATGGCTGGCTCCATTGGTAAATATTGAGAAGATACTCTATGCATAAGTCAACTTCGCGTGTTCCGTGTATTCTCCTGCTTGGCTATGGTGTGCTTTTTTCTCTACTTGCCATAAACCCGTATCAGCGTGAGATTTGGTTTGCGGAGAATTTGACAGTATGGATTATTGTGGGAATGATTGTGGTGCTGTATGCCCGGGGTATACGATTTTCCGATACAGCCTACATTTTGATGAGTATCCTGATTTTTCTGCACACTATCGGAGGACACTACACCTTTGAGCGGGTTCCATTTGATGTACTGGGTGACTTATTTGGTTTTGAGCGGAATATGTATGATAGAGTGGCGCATTTTTCGGTGGGGTTTTACGCTTTTGCGCTCGCTGAATTGCTGGTGATGAAACGGGCAGTGCGCTCTCGTGTGGTGCTCTATCTCTTTCCTTTGTTTACTCTAGCGACGGTCGCGATGGCGTACGAACTCATTGAGTGGATTTTTGCTATCACCAATGATCCTGAAGCTGGCGCGGCTTATCTGGGGAGTCAAGGAGACGTATGGGATGCTCAGAAAGATATGCTTGCTGATACACTGGGTGCGATTGCGGCCTTGGCATTGTTTGCCTGGCGAGAGTCTATTCGGAAAGTAAAAAAACGTGTATAATGAGCTGCTAGCGAGTGTGTTTATTTAGGAGAAGTGTTATATACATGCCGTATGTTTACGCGAGATTCTTTTGTTGGGAAAAGGGTGACTGTTATGGGGCTTGGGCTCAATGACGGAGGAGTTGGTACAGTCCGTTTTTTGTCTGAAATGGGGGCGAAGGAAATTCTGGTAACTGATCTGAAGACCAAGGAAGAGCTTCAGACTTCCTTGGAAGCGCTGAAGGATATTCGGGGAATACACTATGTACTTGGCGAACATCGAGAGCAAGATTTCATCGAAACGGATCTGGTAATAAAGAACCCTGGCTTATCCTGGACGAATCCATTTATTCAGATTGCTGAAACGCATAATGTTCCCGTCACTCTTGATGCCGGGATTTTTTTTGATCTTTGTACGGTGCCCATTATTGGGGTGACTGGGACAAAAGGGAAAACAACTACCGCATCCTTGATAGCTCATCTTTTGGAGGAAAACAAACAGCGGGTAGTGCGAGTTGGTATTAGCCGTATCTCGGTTCTTGGGGAGTTGAAAAAAATACAAGAAGGGAGTGTAGTGGTGTTTGAGCTTTCATCTTGGAGATTATCGGTCTTGTCTCGTATTCAAAAAAGCCCTCTTCTTTCGGTAGTGACGAATGTATATCCAGACCATCAAAACTACTACGATAGTATGGAAGCGTATGTGGAGGATAAGAAAAACATTTTTCGATTTCAGTCTTCTGGAGCCGTTATTTTGAACGCGGACAATGCCTGGACACAGGCTATGGCTGCTGATGCGCCCGCAGGGGTTATTTGGTTTTCTCGGGCGACTCAGGCCTCTTCAGATGGATTTACACTTGTTTCTGATCGAATTATCGAAGCTCAATCTGGATATCACCAAGAAATTGCGAGTTTGGCAGGGACATCTTTGTTGGGAGAGCATAATTACGATAATGCATTGGCAGCCGTGGCTGCGGTACGAACATTTGGAGTGAAGCCGGCTATCATTCAACAAGGACTTTCGTCATTTCGAGGCGTTCCACATCGACTTGAGCTGGTCGGAACAAGGAAAGGTGTCCGTTTCTATAATGATTCCGCTGCAACGATTCCAGAGGCGTCTATAGCAGCACTGGAGAGCTTTGAGGAGCCAGTGTATCTTATCGTTGGAGGCACTGATAAAGAGCTTGATTTTCATCGATTAGCCGTGGTGATTTTGGATCGAGCGAAAGGGGCGGTTTTTCTCAAGGGGACAGGAACAGAGAAATTATTGAAGGAGTTGGAGAATCTCTTAGTTCAGAAAAAAACTGAGATTCAGAAATGGACCGTTGTGGAGTCTATGGGGAAGGCGGTGGAATTAGCGGCACGCAATGCTGAGAGTGGAGATGTCGTGTTGCTTTCACCTGGAGCAGCAAGTTTTGGCTTGTTTAAGAATGAATTTGATCGTGGAGACCAGTTTCGAGAACAAGTACAAGCTTTGTCAGAATAGGGTGGTTTTGGGCTGTTTGACAGAGGAGTTGGTCGATTGTAATATACCCCAGTAGGGTATATTTATGTTTCTTGCAAGAAAGGGTCATATGCCAAAACAGGAAAAAACGGATCGTGAGAAAATGATTGCTCGTATCGCTCGTATTGAGGGGCAACTTCGTGGTATTCGGAGAATGGTTGAGGGAGAGAGCGAGTGTCTTGCTGTTATTACTCAAATTAGCGCGGTCCGGGAAGCGGTCGCGATGTTAGGTGTTGCATTGTTGAAGAATGATATCGCTTGTAAATGGGATGGAAAGCAGAAAATCAGTGAATCGTATCTGAAAAGTCTTTTTCGGATGAAATAGTCCGTAAATTAAGGAAGAAAAAAACATATGAACCCACTTGAAACTGCTCGTGAACAGCTGTATGCGGCTCAAAAAATAGCTCGTATTCACCCGGATATTTTCGAACGTCTCCTTTCACCGGATCGAGTGATTGAGGTTTCGGTTCCGGTGCGTATGGATACTGGAAAAACGAAAGTTTTCACCGGATTTCGTTCTCAATGGAACGATGCGGCCGGACCGTACAAGGGTGGGATTCGTTTCCATCCCGGTGTCACTCGTGAAGAAGTGATGGCTCTTTCGGCGTGGATGACCTGGAAGACGGCGGTGCTTGGATTGCCGCTGGGTGGAGGAAAAGGAGGGGTCGCGGTTGACGTAAAAACGTTTTCAGACCGCGAACTGGAAGCATTGTCTCGGTCGTATATGCGCTCCATAGCAGCTTTTGTCGGGAAAAATAAAGATATACCGGCCCCTGATGTCTCGACGGATCCTCGCGTGATGGGATGGATGCTTGATGAGTATGAAATCTTAGTTGGAGAGAAGGCGCCAGGTGTTATTACTGGAAAACCATTGAGTATTGGTGGCTCTTTGGTACGTGACTATGCTACTGCGCAGGGGGCATTTTTTGTACTTGAAAATGCTGCTCAGAAACTGCACTTGCCAGATCGTGCTCGGGTTGCTATTCAGGGCTTCGGGAATGGAGGAAGTCATCTGGCCCGTCTGTTACATGAGTCCGGATATAGGGTAGTTGCGATTTCAGATTCTCAATCAACAGTGTATCGGGAAGAGGGGCTGGATGTAGGAGAAATTGAGACGCATAAGCGTGCAACGGGGTCGTTGAAAAAATGTATGGGTTGCGAATCTTTGCCAAGCGAAGCGCTTCTGGCTGTTCCATGTGATATTTTGGTCCCAGCAGCCTTGGAAGGGGCTATTTCTGAAAAAAATGTTACAGAAATTCAGGCGAAACTCATTGTCGAGGTGGCGAATGGACCGGTAACGAGTGAGGCAGATGCGTTGCTTTTTGAACGAGGGGTTGTTGTTGTGCCGGATATTCTGGCGAATGCTGGAGGCGTGACGGTATCTTATTTTGAGCAAGTTCAGAATGCCATGAATGCTTATTGGACAGAATCAGAAATACATCAGAGACTGAAAGAGAAAATGCAAGCAGCGTTTGAGGTAGTGTGGGCGTCACATGAAAAATATAATACGACGCTTCGTATGGGTGCTTATGTGGTGGCGCTTGAGCGCGTGGCTCTTGCGATGCAGGCACGTGGTAGAGTGTAGAAGAGAAAAACAGGGCTTTTAATAAACTAAAAGAGAAGAATATGATTTACGATGTGATTATTATTGGTGGTGGTCCAGGAGGAGTATCAGCGGCTATCTATGCTTCACGTAAACAACTGAAAACGTTGATGATTACCGAGAGTATTGGTGGGCAATCTTCGGTGTCTGCATCGGTGGAAAATTGGATCGGGACGATTTCAATTCCGGGGTGGGAGCTTGCGCAGTCACTTGAAAAACACCTCCGCGCACAAGAAGGAATTGAAATTCGAATTGGAGAACTAGCAACCGCAGTGAAGGAGAGTGGGGGGCAATTTTTGGTGGAAGGGAGTTCTGGAGAAACATACCAGACAAAAACAATCATTATCGCCTCGGGTGGTCGACATCGCTCACTTGACGTTCCTGGTGAAGAAAAATTTCGGGGAAAGGGAGTGGTGTATTGTTCAACGTGTGATGCGCCCTTTTTTCGGGGGAAAAAGGTAGTGGTGGTTGGTGGAGGAAACTCTGGTTTAGAAGCAGTCGAGGACCTTCTTCCATATGCTCGTGAAATTGTGCTTATGGTGCGTTCAGGCGAGCTCAAAGGGGACGCGATTACCCGAGAGAAAATCTTGGCTGATTCAAGAGTCAGCGTTGTCTATTTTGGCTTAACAAAAGAAATAATTGGGGAAGATGTCGTAACTGGACTTCGTTACAAAGACGCTCAAACTGAAGAGGAAAAGAGCATCGAATCAGATGGTGTGTTTGTTGAAATTGGGATGATTCCAAACTCGGATTTTCTGGCAGGATTAGTGGAGAGGAATGAGCGAGGGGAAGTCATGCTTGACCACCGAACGAAAGCAACTTCGCGAGTGGGTATCTTTGCGACGGGCGATGTGACCGATGCTCCGTATAAGCAGAATAATATCTCTGCTGGAGACGGCGTGGTCGCTGCTCTCTCGGCATATGATTATATTCGAAAACAGCAGTAGCTCTACTCACTAAAATACTTTGAAATAGGGTGTTTTTGACGTCCTTCTTCCTTTTGTTTTTAGGACTTTTTTGGTATAATGATTATGGAATTTATGTGGGGATTTCTTTGGTATTTTGTTGAAAATCAAAGAACTAGTTTGGTAGAATTTATTTTTTCTTTGTGCCGTTTATGGCAGGCGTAGGGTTTGGTGGATTAAACACCCCGTCGCCTCTTATGGCAGGGAATGATCCTGCTAGTATGGGTGAGAGTGTTTCGTGGCCGCCACCGAAAAAAAATAAAAAAAAGTTGATCTGGGTCTTGATCTTTTTTTTCCTCTTACTTGTGGGAGGGGGAGTTTTTTGGTTTTTTTGGTCGAGAGGAGAGAATCGACAACTTGAAAACCAGCCAAATGAAATTTCTCAAGAGAGAAAAGCGACGATTCTGCCACAGGAAGATTTACCGGTAGACACATCCGCAGTTGATGCGCGTTATCAAAGTGAAAATTTTCGAGCCGAGTCGATTGTCATCGGGGGTGAAGCTGAATTATTTGTTCCGGAAGATGACCTTTCTCCTCTTGAAATTACCGATATTCGTGGTGAATCTTTCACCGAGAAAAATAAACAAGAGGTTCGATTGACCGTGACATGGCAGACGAATAAGCTTTCGCAGGCAGAAATTGAATACTCTAAGGGAGCAGGACAGACACCGAAAATAGCTCAGGAAGAAGGCTTTGGTTTGAGCCATAGTATTACCATTCCAGGGCTTGATCAAGCCTCAACGTATGTGTATGTCATCAAGAGCGAGGATCGGTTTGGTAATGCGGTCAGTAGCGAGCAACATGCTGTATATACGGGATCCAAGACAGTCTCGCTTTTTGATTTGATTGCGGATGCGGTTGGAGAGGTATTTGGGTGGGCGGTGAAGAAGAAATAGAGGCCATCGGGAGTGGTTTTTTGAGAGAGAAAAACGGGTAGGTTGGTGGACCCTTGACAGGGATAAATCTTCCTTAAAAGAAAGCACAAAAAGCCTTGTTGACAGTGGGGTTTCTATGGTAAAATAGATAGGATATTTCGGGAAAATACATGTCGTTTTATGTAAAAAATAAAAATCGAAAAATAGCATATTTCATCCTGATGATCGCGATGGCGGGAGGGATGCTCATGGGGTGGTGGAATAGCTCACGACCTGTTTTTGCGCAGTCAATAAGGCAGATTCCTCTTACAATTTCGTTGTTTGATGCGGATAATAAAATTATCACCAATGGATCATACGAGGTTCGTTTTGGAATTTATAGCGTTAACCGGACGGTGAGTGATCCATATCCGTCAAATCTTGATGCCGGAAATCGCTTGTGGGAAGAGAGTCAGACAGTAGAGGTGAAAAATGGTGTACTTCGGGTTTTTCTCGGTGACGCTACTCCTTTTCCATCGAGTTTAAATTTTAATCAAGGGGAATATTTCCTTGGCGTGCGTATCGGTACGGATTCGGAAATGATTCCTCGCAAACGTCTGGGTTCTGTGCCATCCGCATTGAATGCTGTTAATTCATTGAATTCAGAGTCGATACAGGGGCTTGTCCCAGGAACGCAGAGTGGTAATTTACTCGTTTTGAGTGGGAAGGGGTTGATCGATTTGAAGCAATTGCCAACAGGTGAAGGTGCGGGACAGTTGGTCTTAGGAGATGATGCTCGTTTACATGATCAAAATACAGATACAGGGACGGATTCGAAAGTTTTCACGATTGGCGATGGATCAGGATTAGGCGGTGATTTTGACGTGAGAGCTTCTGATTCTGCAAGTGGCCCAGCCCTTCGTTTTAGCGGATCAACTGGTACATGGCAAATTTCGAATGACGGCATCACCTTTTCGTCTATTGCTACATCGGCGGTGGGTTCTTCCTTGCCTCTTGCTGGTGGAACGATGACTGGAAATATTGTGTTTGCACCGACCCAATTGTTCACAAACCTGATTAATCTCGGAGCGGATACAGTAGGAAACTATGTCGCCACTCTTTCTGGGGGGAATGGTATTTCAGTGTCCGGATCTGGAGTCGAAAGTGCAACTCCAGTTGTTTCACTGAATCTCTTGTCTGGTGCAGACGGATCCGGATTGACCTCATCTGCTTCTGGCTTAGAGTTCGCTGGAGCCGGATCTGACCAATTAGCAATGCTTCAAGGTTGTGCCAATGGTCAGGGTGTTGCCTGGAATGATGCAAGCAATTTGTGGGAGTGTGCGAACTTTGCGGCTGGATTAACTGGAACAGGTACGCCTGGGTATGTCGCGTACTGGGGAGGAACAAGCTCTCTGGGTTCCGAGCAGTACTTGAGTGTTTCTCGGGGTGGAACTGGATTAAGTGGTTCAGCAGCTGCCAATGGAACCCTTTTGATCGGCAATGGAACTGGTTATACTCTAGCGAATTTGACTCAGGGAAATGGAATGACTGTCACCAATGCTTCCGGGAGTATTACTCTTGCAGTTTCTTCTTCTGTGCCAACAGGTGTTACTAACGATACGAATGTAACTGGCTCTATCTCTGGGAATACCCTGACTCTCGGTTGGTCTGGTCAACTTGTTGTTTCTCGAGGGGGAACGGGAGCCGCTACCTTCACCACCAATGGTGTTCTCTACGGTAATGGTGCCGGAGCCATACAAGCCACAGCTGCTGGTACCAGTGCCCAATTCCTCGTTGCCAATGGTTCCGGTGTCCCAGTCTTTGTCTCTATGAGTAGTGATGTCCTCATCACCAATGCTGGTGTCGCCACTATCCAAGCCAATGCCGTCGCTCTCGGAACCGATACCACTGGTAACTATGTCGCCACTGTCTCCACCTCCGCTCTCACCGGTATCACCGGAGGAGCAGCTGGCAGTGAAGGCACTGCTATCACTCTCGGCTTTGATTACTCAGCCACAATCGCAGCCAACCCAGCCCTGGCTACTGGCAATGCGGTCTTCGGTACCACTGGTCTCATCTTCGAAGGAGCTACCGCTGATACCTTCGAAGGACTCCTTACCGTGACTGATCCAACGGCTGACAATACCTGGACGCTTCCAAATGTCTCTGGAACCGTTATCACCACCGGCAATCTCACGAGCATCACGGCTACCGGTACCATCACGAGTGGAACCTGGAATGGTACGGCTATCGGAGCCCAGTATGGTGGCACCGGTATCAATACGAGTGCCAGCACCGGAGTCCCAACCATCAGTTCCGGTACCTGGAGTGTGGCCGCTACCTTAGGGGTGGCTCAGGGGGGAACGGGAGCCGCTACCTTCACCACCAATGGTGTTCTCTACGGTAATGGTGCCGGAGCCATACAAGCCACAGCTGCTGGTACCAGTGCCCAATTCCTCGTCGCCAATGGTTCCGGTGTCCCAGTCTTTGTCTCTATGAGTAGTGATGTCCTCATCACCAATGCTGGTGTCGCCACTATCCAAGCCAATGCCGTCGCTCTCGGAACCGATACCACTGGTAACTATGTCGCCACTGTCTCCACCTCCGCTCTCACCGGTATCACCGGAGGAGCAGCTGGCAGTGAAGGCACTGCTATCACTCTCGGCTTTGATTACTCAGCCACAATCGCAGCCAACCCAGCCCTGGCTACTGGCAATGCGGTCTTCGGTACCACTGGTCTCATCTTCGAAGGAGCTACCGCTGATACCTTCGAAGGACTCCTTACCGTGACTGATCCAACGGCTGACAATACCTGGACGCTTCCAAATGTCTCTGGAACCGTTATCACCACCGGCAATCTCACGAGCATCACGGCTACCGGTACCATCACGAGTGGAACCTGGAATGGTACGGCTATCGGAGCCCAGTATGGTGGCACCGGTATCAATACGAGTGCCAGCACCGGAGTCCCAACCATCAGTTCCGGTACCTGGAGTGTGGCCGCTACCTTAGGGGTGGCTCAGGGGGGAACGGGTATCGCAAGCTACACGATCGGTGATATCATCTACGCTTCTGGAGCTACGACTCTTTCCAAACTCGCTGATGTCGCTACCGGTAATGTCCTCATCAGTGGAGGAGTCGGAGCTGCTCCATCCTATGGCAAAGTCGCTTTGGGTACGCATACCACTGGAGACTATGTCTCTTCCGCTACAGCGAATGGGGGACTCACGATGACCGGTACTGCTGGAGCCAGCCTCGGTATCCTCCTTCCAGCTGCAACGGATGCACTCTCATCAACCACTTCCTCAGGATCAGGACTCGAACTCCTCGCTTCTGGACTCACTCTTCTCCAGGGATGTGCAAACAATG
>WBZQ01000860.1_pt1 | contig 22498 bp, 21 predicted proteins | sample 5204251 | NCBI WGS metagenome assembly WBZQ01 (sample SAMN12412402, study PRJNA552823) | activated sludge metagenome | isolation source: activated sludge from nitrification reactor of wastewater treatment plant... | place: USA: Virginia | collected 2017-09
TGCCATCCGGGCCTACATCGCTCACACCAACGAGCAACCCAAGCCCTTCGTGTGGACGAAGACCGCCGATGAGATTCTCGCCAGTGTCGCCCGATTTTGTCGCCGGACTTCAGACTCAGGACACTAGCAAGCTGTTGAGAAAGGCCGCCTGCGGCGTTCTCGCGTCGCTCGCATGTTCGACGTACCGCTAGGGGTACGCCTCACACGCTCCCTCGCTGCGGCCTTGCCGATAGACGCTTTTGACGATCCTGCAAGAACAAACCACTGGTTCCTCTCGCCTCGTTTCGGTATAGTCCTATTTTTACGCGCACTTCATAACTCTTTTGTTCCTCAGATAGATCATCCTATGGACTATAAATCGACCCTTAACTTGCCCAAGACCGACTTCCCCATGAAGGCGAACCTGCCGCAGCGGGAACCGGAGATGCTGGCCCGCTGGACGCAGGAACGGTTGTACGAGCGGATTCAAGAATCCCGCCGGGGGCGGGAGCAATACATCCTGCACGACGGGCCGCCCTATGCGAACGGGCGGATCCATATCGGCCATGCCCTGAACAAAATTCTGAAAGACATCATCGTCAAATCGAAGACGATGTCGGGCTATCAGGTCCCCTACGTGCCGGGGTGGGATTGCCACGGCCTGCCCATCGAGCATCAAGTCCTGAAGGAACTCGGAGACAAGAAGCGGGACTTGGATGCGCTGGCGATCCGCAAGCTCTGTAAGGAATATGCGGAAAAGTATGTGGCGATTCAGCGGGAGGAGTTTCAACGGCTGGGTGTGTTGGGCGAATGGCAGCAGCCCTATCTCACGTTGAACCCGGCCTATGAGGGCACCATCATCCGCGAGTTCGGCCGGTTTGTGGAGCGCGGCGGCGTCTATAAGGGTTTGAAGCCGGTTTTGTGGTGCACGCAAGACCAGACCGCCTTGGCCGAGGCCGAGGTGGAATACGAGGACCACAAATCGCCGTCGGTCTATGTGAAGTTCCCCCTGGTCAGTCCGCTTTCTGTGTTGAGCAAGAGGTTTGGGCCGCTTTCGTTCCCTGCCGAAGCGAAACAGGCATCGGTGCTGATTTGGACGACCACGCCCTGGACCTTGCCGGCCAACCAGGCGGTCTGTCTCCATGCCGACATCGATTATGCGTTTGTGCTGGTCGGGGACGAATTGCTGGTCATGGCCGAGAAGTTGGTCGAGTCGGTGGCCAAGGCCTGCAATCTGACGGCCTACACCATCGTCGCGGTGAAAAAAGGCCGCGAGGGATTTGAGGGATTAGAAACACAGCGGCCGCTGACCATGGGTCTTTCGCCGCTGCTCCTGGGCGATTTCGTGACGTTGGAGCAGGGAACCGGCTGTGTGCACATCGCGCCGGGCCACGGCATGGAAGACTACCTGCTGGTGCTGGATCACAATGCCAAGGCCAGTGTCGGTGAGCGACTCGAAATCCTGGCCCCCGTAGACAATGGCGGGAGGTTTACCGAGGCCGTTCCTGAGTTTGCCGGTCAGCATGTCTTCAAGGCCAATCCGAAAATCGTGGAGCGCCTGACGGAAAACGGTCGGCTGCTTGGCCACGGCTCGCTCAATCACTCGTACCCCCATTGCTGGCGGTGTAAGCAGCCGGTGATCTTTCGCGCGACCGAGCAGTGGTTCGTCTCCATGGAGACGAATGATCTGCGGAAAGAAGCGTTGGCAGAGATCGAACGGGTGCGCTGGATCCCGGCCTATGGCCGCGACCGCATCAACGGGATGATCGAGAACCGCCCCGATTGGTGCCTGTCGCGTCAACGGGTCTGGGGCACGCCGATTCCGGGGTTTACCTGTGTGAAATGTGGCAAGGTGCTGGCCCATCCGCGTGTGATCGACCATGTGGCGGACTTAATCGGGCAACATGGCACCGACTACTGGTTTGCCAACCAGGCCGGCGCGCTGCTTCCTGCCGGCACCCAATGTGAAGGCTGCGGCGGAACTGATTTCGAAAAGGAACGCGACATTCTGGACGTCTGGTTCGAGTCCGGTGTGAGTTATGCGGCGGTTCTCAAGCCATGCCAATGGTATCCGGCGGATCTGTATCTGGAAGGGTCGGACCAGCATCGCGGCTGGTTCCATAGCGCTCTGTTGTCCGGTGTGATCACCGATCATCGCGCGCCGTATAAGGCTGTGTTGACGCATGGATTTGTGCTGGATGGGGCCGGGCGAAAGATGTCCAAATCGGCGGGGAACGTCGTGGCGCCGCAGGATGTCATCAAGCAATCGGGTGCGGAAATCCTTCGTCTCTGGGTATCGGCCCAGGATTATCGCGAAGACCTTCGGATTTCCCAGGAGATCCTGAATCACCTGATCGAGGCCTATCGAAAGATTCGCAATACCTGCCGCTTCCTGCTGAGCAATCTCTACGATTTTGATCCCGCGCAGGACCGGGTGCCGTTCGAGCAGTTGCCTGAACTGGACCGCTGGGCACTCATGCGGCTGAGCGACCTGATCCCGCGCGTGCGCAAAGGGTATGACGAGTTTGAATTCCATACGATCTTTCACGCGTTAAACAATTTCTGTTCCGTCGATCTGAGTGCCGTGTACCTCGATATCCTGAAGGACCGGCTCTATACGTTTCGGAAGGATTCTCCGCTCCGGCGCGGCTCGCAGACGGTGCTGTTCGAGATCGTGGTGGCGTTGACCAAACTCATGGCGCCCGTGCTGAGTTTCACTGCCGAGGAAATCTGGAGGACCTTGCCCGAGTCCGTACGGGCAGAAGCCAAGGCGGAGAGCGTGCACATCGCCATGTTCCCCGAGGTCGATCCGCGCTGGGCCGATGCGAAGCTGGCGGAGCGGTGGGAGCAACTCTTGGAAGTGAGAGTGGCGGTTCAGGCGGCCCTGGAAGTGAGGCGTCGAGATAAGGTGATCGGCGCGCCGCTGGAGGCAAAGGTCGTCATCGAGGCGAATGCCACGCGACATGAGTTTCTGACGCGGTATGAGCAGGAGCTCTCATCGTTCTTCATCGTGTCAGATGTGGTCCTCACCCGGGCCGATCATCTCGCGGAGTCGCCCGGGTTTGCCGTGACGGTAGATAAGGCTACGGGCGCCAAATGCGAGCGCTGCTGGAATTACCGGTCGGCTGTGGGGACGTCTGCCGACCATCCCACCCTGTGCGATCGTTGTATCGAGGCCGTCCGTTGAGCCAGTCTATCCGTTATCTGCTGCTCGGGCTGCTCAGCCTGGCGATCGTGGTGGTGGATCAGGTCACGAAGGTCTCCGTTATGGAGACCATGCGGCTCCATGAGTCCATTCCCGTCATCACCAACCTCTTCAGCATCACCTACATTCGCAATCCGGGCGCGGCCTTCGGCTTTCTCTCATCCAGCAGCAGCTCGTTCAGATTTGTCTTCTTCGGCCTCACGTCGGTTTTTGCCGTGGGCTTGCTGGCGATGATCATGGTGCGCATGCCGAAAGAGGACTGGATGGGACGGCTCAGCGTGGCGGGAATTCTGGGCGGGGCGGTCGGAAACCTGTTAGACCGGTTGCGCTACGGGGAAGTCATCGACTTCCTCGATTTCTATCTCAACGGGTATCACTGGCCGGCGTTTAACGTGGCCGATTCCGCGATTACCGTGGGAGTCGTGTTTTTAATTCTTCACTTCGCCACGGAGAAGGAGCCGGAAGACCACCCGGTCGTTTCCGGGCAGCCCCCCTCGTAACCCGCCCGCTCCAGGCCATCACACCGGCAGGGTGATGATAAACCCGCCTTGCTCCCGGAACTGCCGCTGCTGCTCGACGGAAAACATCGCGAGCGGTTCCGTATGGCAGAACTGGCATTCCTTGAGCGTAATCACCGCTCCCGGTTCGCCGATTCCCACCAGATACTGTTTCGCCAGCGTCAGGGCTTTTTCCTGGCTGGTCGTCATCACGTCGAAGTGCAGTTTGCCGTTCTTGCCTTTGACCCACGTATCGTAGACGTGGACGCTGTCCATGTTACTTGCCATGACGGTTCGACTCCTGATGGTGGATGAATTTATCGGACTACGAGCAGCACGATGACGCCCAGGACCATACGGTAGTAGGCAAACACGCTGAGGCTGTGGCGTTGCACGAAGGTGAGGAAGGCGGCGATCACAGCCCAGGCCACCACAAACGACACCACCAGGCCGATCCCGAGCGCCACGTAGTCATCCTGAGAAAACGAGGCCTGCGATTTCAGCATCTGATAGATCGTGGCGATGATCATGGTCGGGAGGGCCAGGAAGAAAGAATACTCGGTGGCCACGCGCCGGTCGAGGCCGGCCAGCAGGCCTCCGACAATGGTCGAGCCTGAGCGGGACATCCCTGGAATCAAGGAGGCGCATTGGGCCAGGCCCACCATCAGGGCCGATCGTGGCGTCACCTGCAGCAGTTCCTTCACGCGCACGCGGCTCTGCATGCGTTCGACCGCCAGAATGATGATGCCGCCCACAATTAATGAGATGGCAACGGTGATCGGCGAAAAGAGGTAGGCCTTGATCGACTTATGCGCGAGGAATCCCACCAGCGCGGCGGGCAGGAAGGCCAGGCCCAATCCGATGACGAACCACAGATTGGGTTGGGCCGTGATCGATTCCTGAATGGTCGCAGCCCAGGATTTCGTCCCCCGGCTCGCGATCAACGAGCGAAAGTCCTGTTGTTCCCGTAGCGCATGGGAGGCCAGCGACGCCAGTTTTGCGCGCTCGTACGCGATGATCGCGAGAATCGACCCCAGCTGAATGGAAATCTCCACGTTGGACGCGATATCCCCCGTAAATCCGAGGGCGTGCCCGACGAGAATCAGATGGCCAGTCGAGGAGACGGGGAGAAACTCCGTCAGACCTTCAATGATGCCGAGAATAACGGCGAGCTCCGGGCCCCAGTTCATCATAGTGTGTGCGAGATGGTGTGTGGGATGCTGCGGGTGGTTGCGTGGTTGTCCCGAACAGTCGTTGCATAATCCCAGACTGGTCACCGGCAGTCAAGCGCTGTTGCATTTGGCGGCGCGGTGTTTTGGTCAGAGGGAACTTGCCGGCCGGCCCTGCGCAATCGGCAAACTTGTTGACAAAGTTGAAGTGATGGCATACACACAACAAGAGAGCAGCAGTCCGATCGGTCCGGATCGAACAGGGAGGGTCGCATGAGGCATGTGTGGATGGCTGGGCTTGCGCTGATGAGCGCGATGGCCGTCAGCGGGTGCGTAAGTGACAAGAAATATCATGAGGCGCTTGCCGATGCCGATGCCACCAGGGGTGAACTGGAGCGCGCGCGAGCGCAGAAAAATGCCCTGGAGCAACAGGTCAAGACCTTGAAGGATTTGAACGCCAAGTTCGGATCCGAAAGCCAGATTGCGCGCGATGAGCTTCAACGGATCCAGCACGGGCGTGATAAAGAGCGCGATACCATCGACGTCAGGACCAAGGAACTGGAAGACAAGGTCAAGCAGCTGAGCGCGCAAAACCGAAGCGTCAAGCAGGAGTATGAAGAAGCCCGCCGGCACAATGAACAATTGAAGTCATTGGTCGCGCGGTATCAGAAAGAGATGAAGGAACGGTCGCGATCCCTGTCATCGGGGATGGAATCTCCGGCCTTGACCGCGCCGCTTGGAGGCGGTGGTTCTGCTTCCCCGAAGGCCGCACCTGCGCCGTCCCCCTTCGATGCGGCGGCACCGGCTGCGCCGCTGCTGAACATCAACAAGGCGCCGTCTGCGGATCTCGTGCTCACGCTCGGGATTACGCAGGATGTGGCTGACCGCATCGTCAGCAACCGTCCCTATCGCGTCAAAGGCGAGCTCGTCGCGAAGAATGTCGTGACCAAGGACGTCTTCGACGACATCAAGGATCGCATTACCGTCAGCCCCTAATTGGCTCCACACAGGTCCGCTGCCGGTGGACACTCTGAACGAACGGCCGTTTGCCTCTCCGGCAAACGGCCGTTGTCTTTTGTCCCGCCGTCCCACATGAGGTCCACGCGCGGGGCTCTGCCTGACATCGTGAAATTGTTTTCTGCTAGAATGCCGGACAGTACTTGGCGAAGAGGAACGCCTGTTCATGCGCCGTGTCAGTATCATTGTCGGGGTGCTGCTGCTCGGCCTGGCCATCGCCGGGTACGTATTTTTCAACGGTGAGCGGAAAGCCCCTATCCGCTACCGTACGGTGCCGGTCGAGCGTGGCACCGTCGTCTCGCTGGTCACCGCCACGGGCACGATCAATCCCATTACAACGGTCCAGGTCGGAAGCCAGGTCTCGGGCATGATCGAGAGCCTGCATGCGGATTTCAATTCCAAGGTAAAGGCGAATCAAGTCGTCGCCCGCATCGATCCCTTCCCCTATCAGGCCAGGCGCGATCAGGCCGTCGCCAGTCTCGCGAATGCCAAGGCCGCGTTTGAGAAGGCGCGGATCGATCTTGCTCAGCGGCGGCGCGAACTGGATCGAGCCAAGTCGCTCATCGGCCAACAGTTTATCTCGCAGAATGAAGTCGATGTGGCATTGACGGCTTCCGAGGGGGCCGTCGCGCAGCTGAAAGTGACCGAAGCCGCCGTCAAGCAGGCGGAAGCCATGTTGCAAGCGGCCGAGTTGGATCTCAAGTATACGGTGATTCGTTCACCGGTCGACGGGGTGGTGATTTCTCGGTTGGTCGAGGTCGGCCAGCGTATTTCCGCCAGCTTCTCTATCCCGACCCTGTTTCTGATTGCAGAAGATGTGACCAAGATGCAGGTCGATACCAATGTGAGTGAAGCCGACATCGGCGGCATTGTCGACGGCAAAGCCGCATCCTTCACGGTCGATGCCTATCCCGGAGAAGCCTTTCAGGGACGGGTCCGTCAGGTTCGCAATGCGCCGATCAATATTCAGAACGTCGTGACCTACGACGTTGTGGTGGAATTCGAGAATCCGGCGTTTCGTCTGAAGCCGGGTATGACGGCGAATGTCTCCATCGTCGTCAACAAGCGTGACGATGTGCTGAAGGTCCCGAACGCGGCCCTTCGCTTCGTGCCTCCCAAGGTGGTTCGAGACGAAAGGGGAGAGGCCGGGTCGAAGAGCAATGGAGACAGCGGAGGCAAGAGGCCAGCGGCCGGAACTGCTGATCCAGTGAACCGGCAGTGGGGAGTCTGGAAGCTGGATGCTGCGGGAGAATTGGAACGCATTCCTGTTGAGATGGGCATATCGGACCGATCATACGTCGAGATTATGGCTGCGGGAATCCAGGAGGGGGATCAGGTTGTGACCGGAATTGAGTCTCCGCGCGGCGAGCGAAAAGGCGGAGACCTTCCACCGGGCTTCGGCGGCGGGCAACAGCGTGGCGGGCGGCGGGATCGCGGGATCTAGCGTTGGCGGAACTGTCACTCGAGCCATGGCATCGACGTACGCGGTCCCATCGCGCGAAACTCGTCCAGCGGATAAGCAGGTGCAGAAATTTTTCTGTGTGAGGCACTGTGGCTCCCTTGATCGTCTGCGAAGACCTCTGGAAGATTTATCGCATCGGTGATGTCGAAGTGCAGGCGCTGCGCGGCGTCAATCTGACGATTGAGCGCGGCGAGTTTGTCGCGATCATGGGCACGTCAGGATCTGGCAAGTCCACATTGATGAACCTGCTGGGGTGCTTGGACCAGCCGTCCCGAGGCCGTTATCAACTGGATGGATTGGATGTGAGTACGGCCAAGCCAGACCTCCTGGCGGACCTTCGCAATCGCCAGATCGGATTCGTCTTTCAGAACTTCAATCTCATCCCACGGACCAGTGCGTTGGAAAATGCGCAATTGCCGCTGTTTTATCGCGGGGTCTCGATCAAGGAACAGCGCCGGCAGGCGGCCGCCGCGCTCCAGCGAGTCGGATTGGCGGGGCGGGAGCAACATTATCCTGCGCAGCTTTCCGGCGGCCAGCAGCAGCGCGTGGCCATTGCCAGGGCATTGGTCGGAGCCCCGTCCATTCTATTTGCCGACGAACCGACCGGGAATCTCGACACCGTGTCGAGCCGTGAAATTATGGACATTCTCGAACAGCTCAATCGGGACGATGGCATCACGATTATTCTCGTGACCCATGAGCCTGATATCGCCGCCTATGCGTCCCGCGAACTCGTCATGAAAGACGGGCAGATCGTGCAGGATGTCCGGCGTGCGCCTCACCTCTCCGGTGTCACCTAGGCTCCCGATGTCGGCCTTCGTTCTGCTCACCGTCATGACTGCCTTGCGGATCCTGAGCCGGAACCGGCTGCGGGCCGGTCTTACGATGCTCGGCATTGTCATCGGCGTGGGGGCGGTGATTGCCATGGTCAGCATCGGGCAGGGGGCCAGGGTAGCGGTTCAGGCCCAGGTGGCGAGCATGGGGACGAACGTCATCGTCATCATGCCTGGATCCACGACGGTCAGCGGGGTACGAGGCGGGCAGGGCGGAGCGGTGACGTTGACGATCAACGATGCGACCGAGTTGAAAAAGCGGAGCCCGCTGTTATCCGACACCGGCTGGGCGAAGCGCGATGTCATGCAAATCGTCAACGGGAACCGGAACTGGAATGGGCCCGTCAACGGCGTCTCGCCGAGTTATCTCACGATCCGCGATTGGTCGTTTACGAGTGGGGGACCCTTTACCGAGGCAGATATGGAGAGCGCCGCTCGCGTGGCGTTGATCGGCCAAACCACGTTGGAAAATTTGTTTGATCCTGGCGAAGAGGCGATGGGGGCGACGATTCGTATCAAGAATGTGCCGTTTCAGATCGTCGGTGTGTTGGCGCCGAAGGGGCAGTCGGCTCAGGGCACGGATCAAGACGACGTGATGTTCATCCCCTTTACCACTGGGGAGCGGAAGGTATTCGGCAGCCAGTTCCTCGGGTCGGTCGGGGCCCTCTTCGCGTCCACCGACCAGAGCGCTGACCTGCCTGAGGCCGTTGAGCATATTCGGGAGACCTTGCGAGCCCGGCACAGACTGGGGCCGGACCAGGCGGATGATTTTACGATCCGGACGCAGGTCGATATCGGGAAAGTCCAAGAGAGTACGAGTCAAACCCTGACGGTCATGCTGTTTGCCATCGCGTCCGTGTCCCTCCTGGTCGGTGGCATCGGAATTATGAACATTTTGCTGGTGTCGGTCACCGAGCGGACGAAGGAAATCGGCGTCCGTATGGCGGTCGGCGCGAAACGTATCCACATACTGACCCAATTCCTGATCGAAGCCATGACGCTGAGTCTATTCGGCGGCCTGATCGGTGTAATAGTGGGTATCGTCGGCGCTCAGCTGACGACCCTGATTGCTGGCTGGCCGACGATGATTTCAGCCGAGGCTATTCTGACGGCGTTTCTGTTCTCCCTGGCGGTCGGACTTTTTTTCGGACTGTACCCGGCGAATAAAGCTGCGCGCCTCAACCCGATCGAAGCGCTCCGCTACGAATAGGCCTTCAGGGCAGCGGCGCGTGGTTCAGCTGTCCTGGCATCGCAATGCGGTGATGGACGCTTGGGGACGAGATCAGTGATACGCTCGTTCAAACTCTTCCGGGATGGTGCCGAGGACCGAACGGACGCCGCGCGGAGGGGCCCGCTCATCCTGATTGGCGAGGTCGATCACGAGGGGGACGATATAAGGCTCACCCGATGGATCGTGCGTGATCGTGACGATGGGCTGGTGGAGTTTCCCTGCATTGATGACGGAGACGATGGCGCGCTCACCGGTCGTCAGTTGGACATAGCTGTAAACCGGATAGATGCCCATCACTTTCACGAACAGTGAGATCAGCCGGCTCTCGTACCGGCCTTCCTGTCCTTCCTGATACAGCCGCTGGAGCGATTGATGCGGGGTCAGCGGCGAGGCTCCGCCGAAGCCCGTCAACAATTCGTCGTAGCGGTCCGTCACCATCACAATCCGGGTCATATCCGAGGTGAACGCGCTGCCTGCTTCAAGAGGGAACCCGCTGCCATTCAGGTAGGCATGATGCTCCGCGAGAATTTGTTCCACCTGCGGTGTGAATCCGCCCCGGCGCTCCAAGAGAATGGCTCCTTCACGGGCGTGGGCCTCATAGGTCCGTCGGTTCTGCTCCGAGAGCGTGGTTGACGTGTCGTGAATGCGCCGGAGAATTGCCGGGGGTATCTGCAGCAGTCCGATGTCATGCAGCAGGGCGCCGGTGGCCAACTCTTGTATTGCCAACAAATTGTAGTCAGCCGCATGGGCGAGGATCATCGAGAAGCTGCATGTCGCGAGCGAATGCTGACTGATCGGCGCATTGGCATCCCGCCCTTGCGTGAACACCATAAACAACGCGTGAGTATTGAGGGTTTGCGCCACGGCGCTGATCGCGTGGACGGCGTGACTGGCTTCCTCCGGATCAACACTGCCGGTCTTGGCGATGCGTGAGAAGGTGGACTGGACCGACTCTTCGATCCGGGCGCGCGCCGATCTGGCGGCCAGCAGTTCTTGCGCCATGGCGGCCAGCGAGCGGATCTCCGATCCTTTTCCTGCCGCCGGAGGGGTAGGAAAAGCCGCGAGAGGGAGCGGGTGTTCGGCGGGAGCCGTTGGGTCCTGGATGTCCAGCCCGCGTGCCGGATCAATGCTGAGATGCTTGACTCCTGCGCGTCGCAGTTTCTCGATCTGTTCGTCGGTTCGAATCAAAAACGAATGACGCATGAAGGGGGATCGGAACCAGGCGACGTCGAGTTTGGCGACATGCATGCCGATTCGAAGCGCATCGATTGTAATAGGTCGGTATGTCATAACGCGTGCTAGCCGCCGGTCGGGCGGGATTCAAGCGGCTCTGATCAGACCATGTTATCGATTTCGCCCATAGTCCAGGGGCGAATTGGGAATCACCGCGATCTGTGCCTTGAGTGAGGCAGGAACAAACGGATCAGGCACCGATGAGGGCGCTACCGATAAGTGGATTTCCATGCGGGGATTGTCGCGATCCTGGTGCTTGTAGAGATGTGTTTCGACTACCCGATTGTCGTTCAGGCCCAGCCCCTCGCATAATGCATCCTGCGCGATCTTGAGCCCGCCGTCCGTATCCCGTCGCAGCGCAGAGGCGAAGAAAAAATGGATCGAGAGAGAAAGACTCGCCTCCTGCAAGGTCTGTCGCAGGGTAGCACGATGGGGCGATTGGGCAAGCGCAACCAAAATTTGTTGCCCGACAAAGTCTTTATACGTACGCCCTCTCGCGGAGAGCAGCCGGCGCCCGTTGACCGTGGCGTACTGGTGATTCACGCTGGGCGGGACGGGCAATGTGAGCATGATGGAGTTGATGGTCACGCTCACGCCGGTGCCTGCCGGGACGGGGAACGACAGTGCGCGGCGATTTCTGTTGGACTGTGTCGGAATGAGCGGTGCTCGTTCCAAAGGTATGGCCTGTTCGGGCAGGGACCTGAAGGACGTGGATCGGACCGTAACGGGGGATTGTCGGGGACGGGATGCGCGGCGCAAGGGCCTGCCTATAGAAGATTTTGAATCTTGGCCATGTCCTGCTCGGCCCGGTCTTCGTTTCTGGTGAGGTAGCGTCTCCATTCCGAAGGACCCCAGATCTCCAAGCGATGGTACATCCCCACAAGCACGAGTTCCTGATCCTCATCCATCGGCACGAGTTTGCGGAGGCGGCTGGGAATCAACACCCGGCCGGCCTTGTCAATATCGGAGGCGCCGGCTTGCGCCATCACATGGTGCATGAACAGGCGGGTCTGATCTTCATCCAGCGTGGCTCTGGTGCGTCCCAACACCTGCTCCCATTCCTTGGCGGAGTACATCCAGAGCGTCTGCTCGGTGTTCTTCAGGAACATGACCTGATTGCCCTCGGCTTGGAATCGCTCGCGAAGCGGCGAGGGGATCAGGAAGCGTCCCTTTTCATCAACCTTGCAGAGATGTTCTCCGGCGAACATGAGCGGTTCCTCTCGTTTCACTGCCGATGGTAGGAGACCTAGAGAATCCTGTCAAGAGAATATTCTTACAACGTCCGTCAGTCAAAGCCGGTGCTGTCCATTCCCGGCGGGGATGATGGTCCCTCTTCCATCGCCGCATCGAGGTCATCGCCCAGGTCTTCACCCATTTCCTGCCCCATTTTCTTCATGAACCGCGCCATGCCCTGGGGATCGTTTTCATCGAGTTCTCTCAGATTGCTTGGGTCGGAGAGGGCCTCGAGTCGCGCTTCTTCCGATTTGGGCGAGGCGAATCGCGACAGCAGCCGTTCCAGGTCGGCGCTGTGACAATGGGTGCAGGTTTGCTGCGGAACGGAGTTCGCGTTGAGCACCAATCTGGTGGTGCGTGTTCCGCACTGACGGCAACGATATTCATAGATCGGCATGGTTAGACTCGCTGGAGGTGTCCTTGGTTGAGGGCTGACGGTGGCAGCCAGGTGTCCGGCACCGTTCCCGCCTCGACGGAACGCGCCAAGGCGAGGACGGCGACCTGTGTGGCTCCGGCTTTGAGCAAGACTCTGGCGCATTCGCTCGCCGTGGTACCGGTGGTGAATACGTCGTCGACGAGGAGGATTCGGGCGCCGGCGATGTCCTGAGGCGACCGTACGGCAAAGGCCTTGCGGAGGTTGTGCAGACGCGCCGCGCGCGGAAGCGAGATTTGCGGGTCGGTATCGACGGTGCGAATCAGGTTTCGATAGGAGACCGCTAGCCCAAGAGCGGGGCCGATGCGATCGGCGAGGAGGAGGGACTGATTGAACTCCCGCCGCCGGAGTCGGTTGGGGTGCAGCGGGATCGGCATCAGGATATCGAACTCCAGGCGGTCGGGGAGCGTCCTGATGAGTAAGGCGCCCAATGCGTCCGCCAGCGCAACCTTTCCCCGATATTTGAAGAGGGCAATGGCATCCTGAAGGGGCGAACAGTAGGCATAGGGAGCCCAGACCCGGGAGTACTGCGGTTCGCGCGTGCGACAGTCGTGGCACTCGTGTGTCGGGCTGTAGCTGAGGGCCGAGGGTGAAGCAAACGGCCGATGACACCGTGGGCATGAGGGGCCGCGCAACGGACGAATCATGTCCCAGCACCGGCGGCAGAAAAACGGCACCGGATCATCAGCGAGGGGCTGTGCACAGGTGGTGCAGTCCATCGGAAGCAGCAGGCGCGAGGCCTGCCTGAACAGGTCCATGATCATTGGCGAAGACGTCTCATCGAGGTGTGAGTCGGGGCCCGTCGAGCGGATGGGATTGTGTAAGGAACTCTCCCGGCCTGTCAAGGTTGTGGCCTCTCAAGGGGGTGTGATATAGGACCGTTCGGCCTGCATCGGGGTGATGGCCTCGCTTCGGCAGGATTCGGGCGGCTTACCATGCTTGGAACATCCCACGATCATTCACCGTTACCACGTGCCGGTCTGGGCGATGCCGCCGTGCCGCTTGTGGGGGTGCAGCACGTATCGAAAGAATATCGCCGTGGTGAAACGGTCCTGTGTGCCTTGCAGGACGTGACGCTCGAGGTGAAGGCCGGAGAGTTTTGTGCGTTTGTGGGGCCGAGCGGATGCGGGAAAAGCACGCTGCTCAACCTGATCGGAGGCTTGGATCATCCCACTTCGGGGACCATCATGATCGAAGGCCGCCCGGTCACCGACGCCAGCGCGACCGAGTGGACCCGTCTTCGGCGGGAACTCATCGGCATTGTGTTTCAGGCCTTTCATTTGATTCCCGGTCTCACGGTTGCGGAGAATGTGGCGCTGCCCATGTTGCTCAAGGGGGAACAGGGGCGGAGCGTCGCGGATCGGATCGACGAGGTCTTGCAGGCGGTGGGGATGGAGGCGCGCCGTTCGCATCGACCCAGTGAATTGTCGGGTGGAGAGCAGCAGCGGGTGGCCATCGCCCGGGCGATCGTGCATCGGCCTCGCCTGATTTTGGCGGATGAACCGACGGGAAACCTGGATTCCAAGCAGGGCGCCGACATCATCAACCTCTTCCGCACATTGCCCCAGCGGTTCGGTCATTCCGTGTTGTTGGTGACGCACAGTGAGAGCGCGGCGGACGCCGCGGACTATGTCTGGCATATGCGTGACGGGCGACTGGTCAATCGTAGTACGCACTGAGTCCGAGAAGGCGAAGCATGTTGTGCCTATGTAGCCTGGGCCCTGTTCGTGATGGAGAGGAGAAAGGATCGGTATGAATCTCAGCATGACCATTGCGGGCGTCACGTTTCCGAGCTGTTTCATGAATGCGTCCGGAGCGCTCTGCATGACGCGAGAGGAATTACTCGCCCTGGGGCGTTCGCGGGCCGGTGCCATCGTGACCAAATCGATGACTGTGGAACCGCGTGGCGGGAATCCTGAGCCGCGATATTACGGATTTCCCGGCGGGTCGATTAACTCTATGGGACTTCCGAATCTCGGCTATCTGGCCTATGCAGACCTCATCCCGGAGCTCAAGCAGTTCGGCAAGCCCGTCATCGCCAGCATTGCCGGTCTGTGTGAAGACGACTTTCTCACCATGGCGCGTGTGATCAATCAGGCGAAACCCGATCTCATTGAGGTGAACCTGTCCTGTCCGAATATCCCCGGTAAGCCACAGATCGCCTATGACCCGATCGATTCTGAGCGGCTCCTGAAGCGGGTGCGGCCGCTCATTACGGTTCCGATGGGCGTGAAGCTGCCGCCCTATTTCGACCCGGCTCACCATGCGGTGATGGCCGAGGTGATCGGTCGTTGCGGCGTGGATTATTTGAATCTGATCAATTCCGTCGGCAACGGCCTGGTGATCGATCCGCAGCGGGAAACCCCCGTCATCAAACCCAAAGGAGGGTTCGGCGGATTGGGAGGTTCGTTGATCAAGCCTGTTGCCCTGGCCAATGTGCGAGCGTTTTGGAAGCTGCTCGGCGGGTGTATTCCGATCATTGGGACCGGTGGAGTCGTGCAGGGGCTCGATGCGTTCGAACATATCCTTTGTGGGGCGTCAGCCGTTCAGGTCGGCACGGTCCTGGTCGAGGAAGGTCTGGGAGTGTTCGAACGCCTGGAGCGTGAATTGGCGGCGGAACTCGGAGCTCGCGGGGGGCGACGGGTGGAGGACTATCGGGGGCGCTTAAAAGAGTTGTGAGGTGTGGCGCGGGGATTCCGCGCCACTCGGTGTCAGTCTGGCCTATCGAAACGCAAAGTTCTTGGGCAGGAACCCCTGCTGCAGCGCCTGGCGGAGCAGTTGGGCCACGTTGCGGACCTTCAATCGCCGCATCAGGTTAAAACGATGCACCTCAACCGTTCGCACGCTGATGTCCAGACGGCGGGCGATGTCGCGGTTGGTATTCCCTTGCGACACCAGCTTGAGAATTTCCTTTTGTCGGGGAGTGAGTCCGTCCGAGCGCTTTGCGCGCCCGGGAGCAGCCTTGGCTAACTTCACGGGCTTTCGTTTCTTCGCTGCGGGCGCAGCTTTGGTGGCCTTCGAGGATCGTTTTGCTTGAGGTCGTTTGCGTAGTGCCATAAATATTTTATACCCCAATTTCTACTGAACGTAATCTTAACATACCTGGGTAATTCTGTAAAAACAATTACTGGACTGTAGGACGAACGCGCGTACCCATGTCGTTGTTTCACTCTGCTTTACTGAGGGTTTGTGCGCACCTGGGGTGGACACATTTGTCCACCCATCCGGGCCGCACGGCGTTGACCATGTTCGGCGTTGGTCTTGGGGTGGCGGCGACGATTGCCGTTCAAACGGCCAACGTGGAGGTCCTGCGCTCTTTTGAAGAGTCGGTCTTGAGCGTTGCTGGTCCGGTGACGTTGGAAGTGTCGGCCGGAGAAACCGGAATCGATGAGCGCGTGATCACTGTTGTGCGGGCGGTTCCCGGTGTTTCATCGGCGCGACCGGTACTGGAGGTCGGCGTGCGAGTCGCGGACGGACCGCCCCCTCGTCCCTCTTTTTCGATCCTTGGCTTGGATCTGTTGGAAGAATTGAGCTCAGAAGGCGGACGGGTTTCTCCTCCATCTGATGGGGGAGAGTCGGCCGGTGAACATGTCACTCTGGAGGACCTCCTGACTAAAAACGGCCTCCTGGTGGGACAGGCCCTTGCCTCGGAGTTGAGGGTCGCACCACGGGCTTCAGTCGCCCTGCAGAGCGGAAATCAGCAGGTGGCTGTTTCCATGATCGGCGTCCTGGGCTGGCGTCCTGGTGCGCCTTCCCCCTGGGACCGCATGGCGGTGATGGATATTGCGGCCATGCAGCGGACGTTCGGACTGATCGGCCGGCTTGATCGTATCGACGTGGTGACGTCGCCCGCCTCATCTATTGAGCAGGTGGCGGAGGCCATCGGGCGCGTGTTACCTCCGGCTGTCACGGTTCGTCGCCCGATTCAGCGGAGCCAGCAGGTCGAGTCGATGGTCGGGGCCTTTCAGTTGAACCTTTCGGTCTTGAGCATGGTGGGGTTATTGGTCGGGATCTTTCTGATCTACAACACGGTCTCCTTTACGGTCGCGCAGCGACGTCGTGAGGTGGGGATTCTCCGAGCGATCGGCATGTCGGAGCCCATGGTCGTCTCCCTGTTTCTCGCGGAAGCCGGCGTCTTTGGTGTCGTGGGCGGGCTGCTGGGTGGCGTCCTCGGTCTGTTGTTGGGGGATGTGCTGGTGGCGCTGGTCGGCCGGACCATCCATGATCTCTACACGCCGTTGTCTCATCCCGCAGGAACCGCCGGTTTTCCTCCCGGCTCCGGCCGGTTGTTGATCGAGGCGGTGGTGATCGGCACCGGGGTGTCTGTTCTGGGCGCACTCGGTCCCAGTGTCGACGCCGGTCGTACCATTGTGGTCGCTGCACTGGCGCCGGGTGAATATGATGTCGCCCAACGCGTCCGCGCGGCTTCGTTAGGAGTAGCGGGCGGCATGTTGTTGCTCCTTGCCCTGGGATGCGCATTGGCCGGTCCCGTCGGAGGCGTGCCGGTGTTCGGGTATCTGGCGACCTTTTGTCTGCTTGCCGGCCTCTCCTGCCTCGTCCCCAGCCTGATGCAGCGCCTCTGCCGCACCCGTGAGTTAACGACCCTGTCGCAGGCGCCGACCTTTGGAGGGGCCATTCGGCATATTGCGCGTGAACAGACCAGTCGGGGCATGGGGAGAAATGCCGTCACGGTGTCGGCATTTTTGGTGGGTGTCGCGATTATGGTCGGGGTGCTGGTGATGATTCGGAGCTTTCGGGACACGGTGGAAATCTGGATCGATCAGACGGTGATGGCGGACTTTATTGTTGCTCCTGCCGGGTGGCCGCACGCGGTGCGCAACGGGTCATCGAGTCCGGTGCTGCCGGGGGCCTGGCGGGCCCAGTTGGCCCAGTCACCCCTCGTGTCGGCGGTTGATACCTACCGTGATGTGCGCATCGACCTGAACGGGCGGCCGGTCGCGCTCGTCTCCAGAGACCTGGCGCTCCATGCGGCACGGAGCCGGTATCTCTTCCTTGCCGGGGAGTCTTCGGCAATTCTGCGCCGTGCCGCAGCCGGGGAAGGCGCGATTCTTTCAGAGGTGGTGGCGAATCATTTGGCAGTAAGCAAGGGCGACCGGTTATCCTTCGTGACGCCGCAAGGCGCGCAGTCCTTGGAGGTGCTGGGGGTCTTTTATGATTATGCGACCGACGGCGGAAAGATCGTGATCGACCGCTCGTTGTATCAGCAATGGTGGAACGATGACGGCGTGACCGTGTTTCCCGTGTATGTCGAATCGGGCGTCGATATGGCCACGGCTCGAACGTCGATTCTCGACACCCTCGCCCACGCGTCGGACGGAAACCTCATGCCGACGGTGTTGAGCAATGCCGAACTGCGCCAGGAGATTCTTCGAATTTTCGACCGGACGTTTACGTTGACCTACGTGCTGGAGGCCATCGCCGTGATCATCGCGACGCTGGGCATCATCAACACGTTGGTGACGTCGGTCGTCGAGCGGCGTCGTGAATTGGCCACGCTGCAGGCGTTGGGCGGCAGTCGGGGGCAGGTCACGGCCTTGATTTTATGGGAAGCCGGCTATTTGGGATTGCTGGGGACAGGGATGGGATTGGTGGGAGGGTCTGCCCTCGCGCTCATCTTGATCCGGGTGATCAACCGGCAATCGTTCGGGTGGACTATCCAGATCTCCTGGCCACTTGGCCTCATGGCGGAGGTTGCTGTCTTGGCTCTCGTGGCCTCGCTCCTCGCCGGGTTCTGGCCGGCCCGCTGGGCCGCCAGACAACCCTTGGTCGAGGGACTGCGTTACGAGTGAAGGCCGACGGCCGGCTCAGCAGCTGGGGTGGACCCTTGCGTCGGAAGTGCGTCTACCTGAATATCGAATCCCAGGTCTTCGATCATGCGCCAGACCTCTGCGGCCGGTTGTCCCGGAGTGGTGAGATAGCCATTCACGAAGACTGAATCGGCTGGATAGAGTGCCAATGGCTGCAGGCTGCGCAAGTTGTGCTCGCGTCCGCCGGCGATGCGCAGTTCCGTCCGCGGGTGGAGGAAGCGGAAGAGGCACAAGGCTTTCAGGCATCGCTGCGGTGTCAGGGGTGTGCAATGCTCCAGCGGGGTGCCGGACGCCGGATGCAGCATATTAAGCGGGATCGAATCCGGTTTGACCTCCCGAAGGGCCAGGGCCAGATCGATTAAATCCTCATCGCGCTCTCCCATCCCGACAATGCCGCCTGAGCAGATTTCTAGTCCGGCCGTCCTTGCGTGCCGAATCGTGGTGAGCCGGTCTTGAAAGGTGTGCGTGCTGCAGATTTCCTCGTGATAGGCTTCGCTCGTATTCAGGTTGTGATTGATGCGATCCACGCCGGCCGCTTTGAGATCTTGGGCCTGGCGTTCATTGAGGAGCCCCAAGGAACAACAGATCTGGATCGGAACTTCCTGCTTGATGGATCGCACGGCGGAGGCGATATCGGCGATCTCCCGATCCAGCGGGCTGCGTCCGCTGATGACGATGCAGTAGCGTTGGGCTTTTGCGGCCGCCGCACGGCGCGCGCCGGTCACCATTTGATCCTGCGGCAGCAATCCGTATCGCTCGATGGGAGCCGTGGACACAGACGATTGTGAGCAGTAGCCGCAGTCTTCCTGGCAGGCGCCGCTTTTGGCGTTCAACAGCATTTGCAGGCGCACTGTCTTGCCGAAATACCGTTCACGGACCTTGAAGGCGGCCTGCAGAAGCTCGAGCAGGTTGGTGCCCGGTGTCTGTAAGACGGTGAGGCATTCCTCTCGGGTGAGCAATTCGTCCCGCAAGGCCTTATCGGCCAGGATCGTGAAATCAGTCATGCACGCTACTCCTCGAAAAGACAGGTAGACCCTCGCTCCTTCAGCGGTGCATTCGTGAGCAACGGGTCTGACTGTGAAAAGAAAAAAGGGCGGTGGAAACCCTACACGGTTTCAAACGGAGATGCAATGCCTTGGTAGGGGACGGCGGGCAGCCGGGCAGCCTGTCCGTCCTGATCGGCACCGGATTTGGTGCTGTCTCTCCACGGAAGGGCGACGTAGGTATTCCAGCGGCCGCATCGCCGGCACCGACCGGACCATTCGGCCAGCTCATGGTGGCACTGGGTGCATTGGTAGGGGACCACGACTCGTTTCTTGAAACCGAGGGCTTTTTTGAGTTCGCCCACCGCTTCGTCCATGTGTTGCTTGCGAAGGTACAGATTGGCCATGATCTTATGATAATCGACGAGCTGTTCCTGCGTGCCGTCCAACGTGGAGAGCACGTCATACGCTTCATCAACCATTTCGAGCCGGTAGTACAACTTGCCCAGGTAAAACTGGATCACGGCATTGTGCGGATCCTGCTGCAGGGCCTCCTGGTAGACACGAATGATCTCATCCGGCTCGCCGAGCTCAAGAAACAGTTCTTCCAGGCGATGAAGGATGATGACGCTGCGCGTCTTGGCGTAAATCTTCTTGAGAATTTCGACCGCGTTCTTGATTTTGCCCTCGCGGACCAAGATTTCCCCGATGCCGATATAGGCCGGCAGAAACGTGCGATCTTTCTTGATTGCGCCTCTGAAATACCGGCGAGCCTTGTCCGGGTGCCCGCGCTCCAGGAGTTGGCGTCCGACTTCATACATACAGCCCAATAACAGATTGGCCTCGGCGCGTCGCTCGCTTTCAGGCAGGTTCGCTTTGACCAACCGGTGTTGGATCTCCAGCGCGTCGCTCCATTTTTCAAGCCTGATTTGTAAATCCCGCTTGCGGATCAGGGCCATCAGATTGTCCGGTTCGATCCGCAGAATATTCTGCAGGGTCTGGAGCGCTTCCTCGTAACGGCGGGCGCCTTCCAGATCCTTGGCTAATTCGAGCAGCACCTCCACGTTCCGTTCTTCAATGCGGTACGCCTGCTGGTGGAGCCGGATGGCTTCTGTGAAGTTGCTTTCGGAACGGTAAATATTTCCGAGCCACAGCAACGAGTCGGTCCGATTGGGGTCGATGACCAGGGCCCGTTCAAACAGGCTCACCGCGTCGGCGGTGCGCTTGGACATAAAGGCGTGTGTGCCATCCCGGTGGAGTGCGTCCACCTTCTCCTTGCGGCGGACGAGGCGATTCGTGCGCCAATTCATGAAGACGTGCGAGGTTTCCTTAATCGTCACGACCAGGGCGACCAGCGTGGCGCCCAGGGCCATCGAGAACAGCACTAAGGACACGGGGCTGAGCTCGAAGAGCGCGTCGGGACTGGTCCGGACGGTAATCGTGCCAGGGTTCAGTTCGCGGAAATAGCTGTAGAGAAAGATGCCGACACTGGCCAGGAAGATCGTAGAGAGGAGCCGAAACATGCTAGACCCGTTTCCGGGTGCGAGCGGGACGGGCCGTCGTTCGTGCGGGAGGCGTCACCTTCACGGCGCGCTCTTCCGGCAACTTGACCTGTCCTGCATCGCCCCACAGTCGTTCGAGGGCGTAGTGTTCGCGAATATCCTTCTGGAAGATGTGAACGATGACGTCACCAAAGTCCATGACGACCCACTTGGCAGACGACGCGCCTTCAATACTGAGGGGCGGATGTCCTTGGGCCTTGAGCACATCGCCGACATGGTCCGCGATCGCCCGTGCCTGACGTTCCGACTCTCCGGAGCCGATGATCAAATAGTCGGCGATGGAGGTCAGCTTGGCGATATGGAGGATCAGGACATCGGTGGCTTTCTTGTCCAGAATGGCGGCTGCCACCGCGAGAGCTTTGGCTTTTGTTTCAGAAACGCTCACTGTCCTCCCTGTATAACCCCTCGCGAAGTATATAGGATTCGACCAGGGGGGGCAACAGATTTGCCAGAGGACGGCCATCGGCGACGCGTGCTCGGATGTCCGAGGCCGAGCTCTCACAGGGGGGCAGCCTCAAGAAGGTCACGGTCCGGCCGTTTTTCAGGGGTATGTCCGCTCTCTCCAGCCGCCCGGTGTCCAACGCGCGTAACTCCTCTCGGGGAACTTCGGGAAAGAGAGGCAGGGAGGCCACGCTCTGAAATGTTGTGGCTGGCCTGGAAATGACCACGAAATGGCAGAGGGTCAGCAGTTGTGCGGCGTCTTTCCAGGAGGGGAGATCCAGAAACGCATCGAGGCCAATGATGAAAAAGAGCTCTGTGCCGGAGCCATAGTGCTCTTGCAGCGCATGGACGGTGTCGATCGAATAGGATTTTCCTGAACGGCGGATTTCAATGTCCGTCAGGGTGAAGGCCGGCTCGTTCTGAATGGCCAATTGCACCATGCGGTAGCGATGGTGTGCGGAGGCCAAGGTGCCTGGTTGTTTGTGCGGAGGATCCCCTGTCGGGATGAACAGCACTTGATCCAACTGGAGGAGGCGCCGCGCCGACTGCGCGATCGAGAGGTGGCATCCGTGAATCGGATTAAAGCTGCCGCCCAAGAGTCCCAGACGCATTCGGGATCGACCTCAACTCACGGATGTGGCACGTCATGGTTAGGCGGCCTCCGTCGGACGACGCCTCCATCGAGGGTGTCTGGATCTGGGCCGCTACAGGATCACCAGGTTATCCCGGTGAATGACCTCTTCGTACTCTTGGAGACCAGGGATTTTCTGGATATCGGCGGTTTTCAGGCCCTTGATGCGGGTTAGGATCGCGGAGGAAAAATTAACCAGTCCTTTGGCGCATTCCTTCCCATCGGGCCCGGCGCAGGTGATCGGGTCTCCCGCTTCAAAGTGGCCGGTGATGTCACGAATGCCTGAGGCCAGAAGGCTTTTGCCGTTTCGCACCAGCGCCTCGACGGCACCCTGATCCAACTGCACATGTCCACGGGGGCGCAACGTATACGCAATCCAATGTTTGCGGCTGTTCATGCGCCGTTCCCGCCCCAGAAACAGGCTGCCCCCTGGTTCGCCGGAGAGGACGTTTGGAAGCAGGCCCGTATGCGTTCCGTTCAGGATTAACGTCGCCACGCCGTATTCGCCCACTTTCTTGGCGGCACGTACCTTCGTGGCCATGCCGCCGGTGCCTTCAAACGTCGAGGACATGCCCGCACGTTGCTCAATGTCTTCGGTGATCTCTGGAATGAGCGGAATCAGGCTGGCGCCAGGGTCCTTGCGAGGGTCGGCGGTGAACAGGCCGTCCACATCCGACAGAATGATTAGCAGGTCGGCGTCCACGAGGTGGGCAACCTGAGCTGCCAGCGTATCGTTGTCTCCGACACGGATTTCCTCGACC
>WBZQ01000861.1_pt1 | contig 22494 bp, 22 predicted proteins | sample 5204251 | NCBI WGS metagenome assembly WBZQ01 (sample SAMN12412402, study PRJNA552823) | activated sludge metagenome | isolation source: activated sludge from nitrification reactor of wastewater treatment plant... | place: USA: Virginia | collected 2017-09
GCGTCCCGCCCCCGGCGCTGATGGGCCGCAGGGCCTTGCTGCTGAGGCCGCTGCCGCTGCTGCTACTGCCTGCAGTGCCTGCTCCCGCAGGGCAGGCGCCGTTCCCGCGCGCTCGCGCTCCTTCCGGGCCATGAGGAAGCCGGGGTCTCCCTCGCGCGCCTCCACCGCGATTCCGGCAATGCCTCCGAGGCGGCGCGGGTCCTTGACGCGCTCCTCGCCCGGGCTCCGGACTCTTACGAGGCGCTTCTCGATCGCGCGCTCCTCCGCCTCCGTGCCGGCGATCCGGGCGGCGCGGTCGCGCCTTGTCGCCGGGCGGTGGGGCTCTTTCCGGACCGACCCCGCGGCTGGTATCTCCTCGCGAGCGCCGAGGCGGGGCTAGGCGGCTCTCCGAGGCCGAAATCGCGGCTCGCCGCGCCGCGGAGGTTGGCTCCGGTCTGGGTGCGCTCCGACTCCTCGCCGCACTGCTTAGCCAGCGGGGCGACGCGGACGGCGCGCGCCGCGCGCTCGCGGAGGCTCGCCGCAGGGAGCCGGTCTCCAGGCGGGGCGCCCATACAATCACGCCCTCCCCAGACAACTCTCGGAGCCCATGAGGAGCCGCACTTGACCCCTCGCCGAATCGCCGTTCTCCCGATCGCGCTTCTCCTTGCGTTCGTCGCGGGCTGCCGGCGCGCTCCGGTGTCCCCCGCGGCGGACCCCAACACCGTCATCGCGACGTGGGACGGCGGCCAGGCGACACGCGGTGAGATCGCGGACGCCCTCGCCCGCCGTCTTGGCCGGGGTCCCGCCGCGTCCACGCGGGAGGCGCGACGGGCGTGGGTTCGGCAGATTGTGGAGCGGCGGGCGCGGATCGAGATGCTCCTTCGCCTGGCGACAGCATCCGGCCTCGCGAAGGCTCCCACGACGTCGCTGCGCATCGCGGCCCGGCAGGACGCCCTCCTGGCCGACGACCTGATCGCCGCAAGCTTCGGGAAGGACACGGCAGTGCCGGAGGCGCGGGTCGCGGAAGAGCTCGCGCGGCGGCAGAAGGAGAGCGCACAGGAGGCGCGGGAGTTCAGCCACATCTTTCTCCGCGCCGCCGCGGCGGACGCCGCCGCCGTGACCTCGGCCAACGACCGGATGCGGCAGATCCTGCAGGAGCTCTCGGAAGGTCAGGCGTTCGAGGAGATGGCGCGCCGCTACTCGGATTCGATCACGGCGCGCGGCGGCGGACGGGTTCCCCCCACGGGAGCGCGCTCTCTGAACAAGACGGTCCGGGCGGCGGTCTTCTCTCAGAAGGAGGGAGAGCTCGGCGAGATCGTCACGACCCCGGAAGGCCTGCACCTGTTTCGCGTCGACCGGATCCTCCACGCGGCTCCGACGGACGCCGCCGCTCTGCGTGAGTCGATCCGCGCCCAGATGCGGGAGGAGGCGGCCCGGGTCGCCGCGGACGCCGCAAGAACGCGGGCGCTCGACGAGGCCGGAGTGAAGATCGATCCCGCGGCGCTCGAAAGGGAACCGTCTCCGATTGCCTCGGTCCTGCTCGTGGCCTCAGGGGGAGGCGTCGATCTCTCTCTCGGCGACTATGACGAGCTCGAGCGGGCGGGAATCGCCGTCGGCGAAAGCCGTCTTTACGCCGCGAGAGGAATCGCCGCGAACCGGCTTCTGGCCGCGCGCCGCCGCACGGCGCCGATCGGCCCCGATCTCGCGAACGCTCTTAAGACCGCGGAGCAAAACGAGGTGGTCGTGCTGCAGCGGGCGGCGATGATCGCGAAAGAGCCGATCGCGGCGGTCTCCGAGGCGGAGGAAAGGGCGCTCTACGACGTCTCCAAGGGGACCGAGCCGCAGCTTCAGGAGCGCGTGGTGGACCTCCTCTTCTTTCGGCAGGAGGGGGATTCGGTTGCGGACGTCTATCGCGAGGGCGAGCTCGTCGGCAAGGCCTTGCGGGAGGGCAAGACGTTCGACGCGGTTCTGGCGGGCTGGAAGGGCGGGAAGGGTGCCGTGACCGAGCGGGGCCTCTCCGGCGTCGACCTCGTGGAGGTTCGGCGCGAGAGCAGCCGGGTCGCCGACGAGCTGCAGCGCCTTCGGCCCGGGCAGGTGTCCGAGCCGATCTACATGGATGGAGAGAGCGTCCGGTTCGGCTCGCTGAAGCCGATCGTGGACCGAAAGGGCCTTCTCTTTTTGCGGCTTGTCGCGGAGCGGCCGTTTTCATTCGAGAAGATTCGCCCGCGACTTAAGGAAGCCGTCAAATCGCGCAAGCAGGGCGACGTCATCGCCGCGATCAAGAAGCGCCTCGACGACATGGCGAAGGTGCGAATCCTGGTTCCCGAAGGGTAGGAGCGGCGGGACCGCAACGGCCCTCGTGCGGGCGGCCTTCTTTCTTCTCGCGCTCCCGTCGATCGCGGTCCTGGCCGCGCTCGTCCGCTATGTCGCAGCGAATTTCGGCGCACGCCAGGCGGCGCTCTTCTTTGGCGCGCTCACGCTCTACGGCGCCGCCCGCGGGTTTCTGATCCAAAACGTCCTATCCCCGGCCCTCGGAAGCCCGCCCCCCTACTTGATGAACCTGCCGATCGTCGGGGCGTTCGGCGTGTCGCTGCAAGAGCTGGTGGGGTGGGGTGTCGCGGTCGCGCTCGCGTGGCGACTCTCCGAGGGGCTCCTCCGGCGCCTCGGTCTCGGCGCGAGCCCGTATCGCGTGGCGGCGCTCGCGGCCGTGGTGATGGCGGCGATCTGCCTTTCCGTGGAGAGCGCGGCGATCAGCTCTGGATGGTGGGTCTGGACTCTTCGGATGCCTGCCAGCGGGCCGTTCCGTGTCCCGCCCGTCGCGCTTCTCGACTGGGCGTTCGTCGCATTCGACTTCCTTCTCCCGGCGCTCCTCTTCGCAGCGCCCGCTCGCCGGTGGGAGCGTCTCGCCTCGACGGCGCTCTTCCCGCTCCACTTCCTTGCGCATCTTTGGGTGGAGCCCCTTCCGGGTCCGTTGCCGGTCTCGGGATGGGCTCTCGTCCATGTCGGGATCGCTGGCTGGGCCTTGACGCGGGCGCTTGCGGCGTGTCCGGAAAGCCCGAGTCCGGGTGACTCGGGCCTCACGACCTCGAACGAGAGGTTGACGTGGATTCCGCCCGTCGCCGCCATGGTGGTGGCGTGCTGCTCGCTGGCGGCGTCTCTGGCAGTCGGGCACAGCGACGGCGCGGCGCTTGGGGCGGTGCCGTTGGTCCTGATCGCGGTCGCGGGCGCCGCGCTTCCGGAGCGCAAGGCGATGTCAACCGCGTCCCTCGGTGCCCTTCAGGCGGCTGTCGTGGCCGCGCTCCTCGCGGTGGCTTATCTCGCGGCCGTCGCCGTGCCCGGAGCGCGCCGGACGCAGGCGTTCGAGGACGCCCTTCGTGCGGGCGCCGCAAGGCTGAACGCGGGCGACGTCGCGGGCGCCGAGCGGGAGTTCCGCCGGGGCGTCTCGCTGCGGCCCGACCACCCGGCGGGGCCGACGGCGCTCGCGTTTGTCGCGCTGCGGCGGGGAGCGCGGGACCAGGCGAGGACGGAGCTTCTCGCGGCACTCCGGCTCCATCCGGTCTCTCGGGATGCGCTCCAGGTGCTTGCGACCCTCGACTTGGAGGCCGGGCGCTTTGCCGAGGCTCGCGGCCGGGCCTCGTTGGGGCTCCGGGCCTACCCGGCAAGCGAAGAGTTCAAGCACCTCGCGGCGGAGGTCGAACGCCTCAGCCGGGCGGCTGGCGCGGCGCGGCAGCCGTGAACGTCGGCGTCGGGACAGACCGGCGGGACGCGGCCGTCGCGGTCCTCGGTGGGGCCGCGCTTCTCGGGGCGATTGCCGTCGTCTACGCCCCCATTCTTCGGAACGGCTGGGTCTGGGACGATTGGACCAACGTCGTCGCGCTTCGGGAGCGTTGGAGCCTCTCCAGAGAGGGCATCCGGTGGGCCTTTACGAACACGGCCATGGGGCACTACCAGCCGCTGACATGGCTGTCGTATGCCCTCGACCGGGCCCTCTGGGGCGACGGCCCGGCGCCCGTTCACGCCCTGAATTTCGTGCTTCACGCCTTGAACGCGCTTCTGGTCGGCGTCCTGTGCGCGGGGCTCGGGGAGGCGGCGCGTGGAAAAAGCCCGACGGGCGCGTGGCGGCGGCGACCGCTCATGGCGCTCCTCAGCGCCGCGTTCTTCGCTCTCCATCCGCTCCGGGTGGAGTCGGTCGCGTGGGCAACCGAACGGCGCGATCTCCTGAGCGCGTTCTTTGGGCTCCTGATGAGCCACTTCCACGTTTCGGCGGCCGCCGTGGTCGGCGCGACGGCGCTGCGGCTCCGCGTGTGGACGTTCGTGGCCTTCTTGCTCACGCTTCTTTCGAAGGCGCAGATCACGCTGCCGCTCGGGCTTCTCGTCCTGGACTTCTTTCCGCTCCGCCGTGCGAGTAGCACGGACGGCCGCGTGGACGGAGCGCGACTTCGGAGCCTGTTCGTCGAGAAGCTCCCGCTCTTTGGCCTTTCCGGGCTCTTCTCGGTGGTCGCGCTCTTTGCGCAGTCGCGAAGCGGCGCGTTGACGTCGATGCAGGAGGCCGGGTTGCTTGCGCGCGCGGCCCAGGCGGCGTACGGCATCGTCTTCTATCCCAGGGCAACGCTCTTCGGCAGGCGCTTCTCGCCGCTCTACGAGCGGCCGGTGCCGCTCAACCCCACGGAGACGCGCTTCGTGCTGGCGGCGCTGTGCGCGGCGGCCCTGATCGCGATGGCCGTTCTTTGGCGACGACGCGCCCCGGCCTTCACCGCCGCGTTCGTCTGGCAGGTCGTCCTTCTCGCGCCTGTCCTCGGGCTCTCACAGGCCGGCGTGCAGCTGGTTGCGGACCGCTATTCGTACCTCTCCTGTCTTGGATGGACGCTACTCCTAGCCCTTGGTGTCGAAGCGCTCTTGGCGCCTCGGCGCGCCGCCGCGATCCGCGCGGCCGCGGCGGCCGGGACGCTGGGCATGCTTGCCACTTGGTCCGCGCTCAGCCGGAGCCAGACGTTGGTCTGGAGCGACGACGAAACGCTCTGGCGACATGTCCTCGGCGAGGGGCCGTCGGCGCTGGCCGCCTCGAATCTCGGGTCGATCGTCGCGGCGCGCGGAGAGGTTGAGGAGGGCGCCGGGCTCTTTCTCCTCTCTCTTGAAACGGTCCCGAGCTACGACCGGCCCTGGTACGGGTTGCGCGCGCTCTTCGAACGGGAGCCAGCGGTTCCGGCCGCGCTCGCGCGGCGGGCCGTTCCCGCGTTGCGTCGGGCGATCAACCACCAGGCGACTTCCGCGGGGGCGAGGTACACGCTTGGGCTGGCGCTGGCCCGAGCCGGAGACACGGTCGCCGCCCGGGACGCGTTCGACGAAGCGCTAAGGCTGCGGCCCGGGTACGAGCCGGCGTTGCGGGAACGGCGGAGGTTGCCGTAGTGGGTCCTGTCGCGAGGAGCGGCGCAGGCGCTCAGGTGGCGTTCGGTCCGCTAACGGCGGGTGCGCATCTCTTCGGCGCGCCGTAGCGCTTCGGCCAGGCGCTCCTGACTCGGGGCGTGACGCGGGAGGAGCTCCGCGAGGCGCCTCGCGTACTCGACCTGGGTGGCCACATCCGCGCGCCGCTCGGCGAGCGCGTAGAGGCGCGCGAGCGGAAGGACCCCCTGCGGATCCCGCTTCACGGCCTCTCGATAGGCACTCTCGGCTTCGGCCCAGTTCTCCAGGACCTCCAACGTCTTCCCGAGGCCTAACCAGGCCTCGGGATTCTCAGGAATGCTCCGGCACGCCACGTGAAACATCGCCTGGGCCGATCGGGGGTCGCCCCGCGAGAGGACTTCGTACGCGCGATCGAGGACGGCTCGCCTTGGCATGCCGTCCTTCGGGTCGATTCCCAGTTCGGCCCTGGGCGCCGTGGTACCCGCGACGTAGCCGAGCGACTGGAGCCGGGAGCGGATCTCGGCGTCCGAGTCCGAGTGGTCGGTCGCCTTTCCGGCTCGCGTGAGGCGGTGGGCCTCGGCCGTCAGGGCGTCCGCGAGCGAGCGCGCGACCCGCTGCGAGGAGGCCGAGGCCATCCGGTTCGCCGTTTCCGAGGGGTCGGACGTCAGGTCGTAAAGCTCGGGGCGCGGGGCGTCGACGTACTTCCAGCCGTCGCGGCGCAGGGCGCGGAGCGGGGCCCAGCCGAAGTGCCGCTCTCCGTAGATTGACTCGAAGAGCAGGGCGCGCCTTTCGAGGCGCCCCGGGCCGAAGAGGTCCACGCCATGCGATACCGGGTTCGGAGGCAGCCCGGCGAGCGCCAAGAGCGTCGGGGCGACGTCGGCCAGGGAGACCGGCTCGCCTCGGACGATGCCTTTCGCGAGCCGTTCCGGAGCGCGGATCAGGAGCGGCACTCGGAGCGTCGACTCATAGAGGAACGTGCCATGCGTGGGCTCGCCGTGCTCTCCGAGCCCCTCGCCGTGATCGGCGGTCACGACGAGGACCGTGTCGCGCGCGAGGTTCCGGGCTTCCAGAAAGCTGACGAGCCGGCCGACTTGCGCATCGAGATAGGCGATCTCGCCGTCGTAGGGGTTTGCGGCGAAGCGGACCTCGAAGCCGGGCGGCGCCACATGGGGAGCGTGCGCGTCGAAGAGGTGAAGCCAAAGGCAGAACGGCCTCGACGTCGCCTCGGCCGGATGTTCGGAGAGCCATCGGATTGCCGCATCGACCCGTTCGCTTCCCGGCGCCTCCCGCCGGAAGAGGCCGATCAGCGCGGTCTCGTCGGATGGGCCGTCGTCGTAGCGCGAGAACCCCCGGTCCAGCCCGAAGACGCGGTTCAGGACAAAGGCCGAGACGAAGGCCGCGGTGTCATAGCCGGATGCCGAGAGCCGCTCCGCCAAGGTCGAGATGCCGAGGTCGGCCACGACCATGCCGTTATCGCGGACGCCATGCGCAAGCGGATGGAGGCCCGTCAGGAGCGTCGCGTGCGCGGGAAGGGTGAGCGGGGTCGGGGTGGTCGCGACCTCGAAGCGGACGCCGTCCTGCGCAAGCCTGTCGAGGTTTGGCGTCTGCGCGCCGCGGTGGCCGTAGCAACCGAGGCGATCGGCGCGCACGGTGTCGAGCGTGACGAGGAGGATGTTCGGGGCGGGGCGCCTCGGAGCGCGGCAGCCGACCGCCGAAACGGCAAGCCATGCGGCCGCCAGCGCGGCGAGGAATCGTCCGGCGAAAGACAAGGGAGCGATTATCGGAGCGGGTCCCCGGCAACCGGCTGGGAGGCCTCGCGGTGATCAGCCACGGCGTTCGGCGCTCGTTTTGTGGCTTTCGTCCTTCCCACGCTCCCGTTAGCTCAAAGGGTTGGCAACATCGGCGGTATGCGACGCGGCTCGGAGACGGAACGGCAGGGTCTGGAGGGTGGAAGGCGGAGCCGGTTGCGCCTGGCGCTGACGATCCTGGCCCTCTGGACGGCGATCGGCCTCTTCAACGGAAGCCAGATCTTCTATCGCGTCCCGTTCGGTCCGACTCCCCGCCGCTTCACGTTTTGGGAGGTGACGGGTCCACAGCTTCTGAGGGCCTACGTCTGGGCCGCGTGGACGCCCTTCGTGGTTGGGCTGGTCCGCAGGTTTCCACTGTCCTGGGCGCGCCGCGTTTCGCGCCTTGCGACCGCCTCCGCACACGCCGGCGCACTGGTCGCGTTTCCGGTCTCCGCCGCCGTCGCGTCCTTTTTCTTGACGAACCTTCTCACCGGCGCTCCGCTCGTGGCCGGGGCCATACCCGGCCGTCCGTTCGTGGACTCGATCGCGCTGACACTTTCCTTTCATGTGCTTGTGCACGTGGGCGTCGTGGCCGCGGTGCTCGGCATCGGGTTCGCCCGGGAAACGCGCGCCGCCGAGCTTCTGGCCTCGCGTCTCTCCGCGGAGCTCTTTTCCGCGCGGCTCGCGACTTTGCAAACCCAAATTCATCCGCATTTTGTGCTGAATGCCTTGGGAGGCGTTCTGCCCCTGGTCACGGCGAATCCCCCCGCGGCGCAGAGGATGGTCTCGGAGCTTGGGGAGCTCCTCAAGACAAGCCTTGGATGCCCGTCCGCATTCACAACACTCGGCGAGGAGCTTGATTTTGTGAAGCGATACTTGGGCATTCAGACGGCCCGGTTTCAGGATCGGCTCACGGTCTTGTATGAGGTCGAGCCCGGACTCTCCCACGTCGGCATTCCTTCGTTTGTCCTGCAGCCGCTCGTCGAGAACTCGATCCGCCACGGGCTGGCCGTACGGCCCGGCCCTTCGCGACTGGAGGTTCGCGCGTCGCGTTCCGGAGAGCGCCTCGTCCTCCAGGTGAAAGATGACGGACCGGGGGCGCCTTCCGGGCCCGACGTTTCGCGCTCGTCTGGAATTGGGCTTGCTAATACGCGCAAGCGCCTGCGGCTTGTCTATGGCGACGAGCACACGTTCAAAGCCCAAAACAGGCCGGAGGGTGGCTTTGAGGTCCGCATCGAGCTTCCGCGACGCGAGATGCGAGAGGCCAACCAAGCCTCCGCGCAAGCGGGGCACGAGGCCGGCGCTTGAGACCGCTCCCGAAAAGGCGAGGCAACCCTTCCGAAGCCGAAGGCGCGAGGGCGGCGGTGCGGGACTGGATCCTCGTTCTCACGGCTTGGACCATGGTCGGGCTCTTCCGTGGTGGGAACCGCGTCTTGGCGGCGCGGCTCGCGGGCGTGGAGCTGGATGCCCGCACCACGCCGCTCTTCGATCCGCTCCTCGCCGCGTGGGTCTGGGCACTCTGGACGCCTCTTGTGGCGCTCCTTCGCCGCCGTTTCCCGCTCGTGTTCGGCCCGAGTGCCGCTCATACGGCGCGAACGCTCGCCGCCCATCTCGCCGCGGGTCCGGTCTTCGCGTTTCTCCACTCGATCGTCCTCCAGCCGGCGATGGTTTTCATCAAGGTCCAGACGACCGACTTTTGGTGCGTGTACGGAAACACGCGATTCAACTTCATCGGGAACCTTTTGGCCCTGACGGCGACCTATCTGGTCTTGGCGGGAGCGCTGCAGGTGGTCGCGAACGCGCGGCGAACCCAAGGGATGGCGCTGTCCGCCGAGCGCCTGAAGGCGGAGCTCTTGGAAGAGCGGTTTGCCGCCTTGCGGGCGCGCCTCGATCCGGCGGCGCTCGCCGCGAGCTTCGAGACGCTTGGGCAACTCATTCCGAAGGATCCGAACGCCGCGGAGGACTTGATTGTGCGCATGGGCGACGCGCTGCGGCGCGTGTATGAAGACGAGCCGGAGGCGGCTCCATCGGGAATCGCTCGCGCGCTATCCGTTCAACCGCCGGAAGCGCGCGAGGCCGGACCTGTGGTTGGCGCTTAGCGTCAGCTCGGTTCCGTCCTTGAGCAGCACCCGGTACTCCCCGTTGAACCAGGGCGAAAGCTCGCGGACGCGCGTGAGGTTCACGATGGTCGAGCGATGGATGCGCAGGAAGAGGTTCGGATCGAGCGCTTCCTCGAGGCTCTTCATCGTGGCGCTGAACGAATGGGCTTGGGAACCGACGTGGAGGAGGACGTTGTTTCGAGAAGCCTCGATCCAGTCGATCTCGGGCACCTTGAGAAACACGCTCTTGTCGCGCGTCTTCACCAAGAGCCACTGGATGTACCGGCCGGAGCGGCGGAGGTGCCCGAGGAGCCCGGTGACCTCGGGGACCTCGCTCTCCGACCCGCCTTCCGCGCGTTTCTGAAGCCGTGCCAGCGCCCGCTCCAAAGCGGTCTTAAAGCGCGTCCGGCTGAACGGCTTCATCAGGTAGTCGACGGCGTTCACGTCGAAGGCCTTCACCGCGTAGCGATCGAAGGCCGTGATGAAGACGACCTCCGGCGAAGGCCTGCCTTCCAGCATCTCGAGGACCCCGAAGCCGTCCACCCCGGGCATTTGGACGTCCAGAAAGACGAGATCGGGCGAGAGCTCGTCGATCGCCAGCATCGCCTGGAAACCGTCACCGGCCTCTCCCACGACCTCGATCTCGGAAGCGCCTTCGAGTTGGCGCCTCACCCATCCGCGGGCGAGGGGCTCGTCATCGGCGATGACGGCTCGGAATCTCCCCGCGGAAACGGCCCGCGCGTGCGGCGCCTGCTCCCCCGGAGCGGGCACCGCGGAATCTTCGTAGGCTTGCATGGGCGGCGGACGACGAAATCGCGCCGGAACTGGCGGGGAATCGTCCTCTGTTCCGGCTGTCTTAGAAGCTCGCGAGCGCATCCTGCTCGCTGGTATAGACGTCGAAGACCGTGATCAGCTGGGTGACCGTGAGGACATCGCTGATCTTGGGAGGTAGGTTCAGGAGCTTCAGCTTCGCGCCCTTGTTCGTCGCGGTCGTGAAGCATCCGACGAGCTCGCCGACTCCCGAGGAATCGATGGTCGTGACGCCGCCGAGATCCACCACCAGCTTGCGGCAGTTGGAGGCGAGCGCTCCGTGGATCGCCTCGCGCATCTGAAGATCGCCCGCGCCGATCGTGATCTTCCCCTTGAACGACAGAATCTTGACGTCTCCTACGTCACGCGTCTCGATCGTGACCTTTGCCATAACACTCCCTTCTCAGGTCTTCCGGACCTTGAGGTTCTTTCTCATCGTCAGAACGGTGCCGCCCCTTTCGCCACGCGAAAAGCCGACCTCGTCCATGAAAGTCTTGATATAGAAGATTCCCCGACCCGACGTGCGCATGTGGTTCTCGGGGGCCAGGGGGTCCGCGACGCGGGCCGGATCGAAGCCCTCGCCCTCGTCGCCGACGACGATGGTCAGTTCATCGCCCTCCCCCTCGAACGCCAGGTAGACGCGCTTTCTGGTGTCCAGGCGGTTACCGTGCTTGATCGCGTTCGCGACGGCCTCGCGGAGGGCCATTCCGATCCAGTGCTCCATCTCACTGTCCACGTCCCGATAGCGACAGACGTGCTCGAGGATGGCCTGCGCAAGCTCGATGCTCTCGTACCGGCTCGCGATCCAGGCGGCGACCGGGCCGGGAGGGGGCGTGACCTCGGCGCTCACGGCTCTTTCCGCGTCGAAATCCGTAGGCCGTCCCGGCGCTTCCACCGACAGGCCCCGGGCGGGCTCGTACGGCGCGCGCTGGTAAGCTTTCGACACCGATGATCGAGAGTCATGCGCATTCAGTTAAAACAAAAATGATAGCGGACACACAGGCGGTTCGTCCAACGGCTTGGACGCGCGGGCGGTGCTCGATTCTCGCGCTGTCTTTCGTGGTCTTCCTGCCTGTCCTTCGCGCGTTCGCGAGCTCCGCGGGAGCGAATCCGGCTCCGAAGGCCGCGACGGCGAAGGCGGTCACGAGCCGCGAGAGATCCGATGGCTTGGCGCGCCTGAGGGGTGCGGTCGCCAAGGCGCAGCGGCTGGTCGAGAAGGTGCGCGGGGTGACCTTCAAGGCGGAGGTCGCGTCGGATCTGCTTCCCGAAAGCGAACTACCCGGGTTTCTGGCCGGGAAGCTGATCGAGGACCTGCCGGTGCCGTTCGAGCGATACGCGACCGCGCTCTCCGCCATCGGGCTTATCGAACAGGCGGCGATCCCGGATCTCCTTGAGCGCATCACGACACTCTACTCACGGCAGGTTGTGGGTTTTTACGACCCAGCCGAGCGGAAGTTCTCCATCGTGCCCGAGCGGGCAAGCGCGGCCCTTGTCGACGACGAGCTTCAGAGCGAGGGCGGCGAGGGCACGGCGGCCCTGATGGAGGAGGCCCTCCTCGCCCACGAGCTCACACACGCGCTGCAGGATCAGAGGCTGGGACTCGACGCCCGCATGAAATCCTTGAAGGACTCCTCCGACGGGCTCCTCGCGCTCCAGGCGTTTCTCGAGGGCGAGGCGACCGTGGTGATGACGGAAGCCCTCGTCAGCCGTCTTCCCGTCGCGGCTCGCGACTCGGACGGCACGCTCGCGAGCATGCTGAAGGGCCTTTCCGAGAGCAGCGAGGCGATCGAGGGGGCCGAAGGCGTGCCCACGTTCTTTGTGAAGGAGCTGCTGTTTCCCTACGCCGCGGGAACCGAGTGGATCCAGAGGAAGCGGGCGGCGCGGGACGGAAAGTCCGGCCGCTGGAAAGCGATCGATATCGCCTACGCGAGGCTCCCCGAGACCTCGAGCGAGATCCTCCATCCCGAAAGGGCCAGGGCACCCCGCAAGCGGCTGCCCAAGCGGGTTGCGCCGTCCGAGACGCTCTCAAGGTCAGAGCGCTCGCTGTTTCCAGACACGCTTGGCGAGTGGACCCTTCGAACGCTCTTGGAGATCGGGGGCGTTCCCGTCGACGCGGCGGCTTCGCTGGCGGCCGAATGGCACGACGATCGGGCGCTGTTTTTCGAGGCCAAGGGAGCCGAGGGAAAGGACCCGGTCGGGTTCACGTGGCAGATTCGCTGCGCGACCCTTGAGGGTGCCCGAAGGCTTGCCGACGCCCTGACGGGGATCTATCGGGACCGGGAACCAGGCTCGGAACCCGTCGCCATTGACGTCCAGGGAGACGTGATCGCGCTCCGCCGCGGGCTTCCGAAGCCTCGGCCGGTCGACGTCGCCGGGCGATGCTCGCTTGATCAGCCCTGGCCGCTCGCCTTCAGGACGAGCGGGATCACCACGAAGAGCTGAACGCCGTCGAACACCCCGTGCGCGACGATCGGCGCGACCGTGGATCGAGTCAGATGAAAAGCGGTCGCAAGCACCGCTGTGATCGCGGCGATCCCGATCACGGACAGGGGCTCGCCATAGCCCGCGTGGGCTAAGAGGAAGAGCAGGGAAGCGGCCCAGGGACCGATGCGCCTCTGTAGGAACGCGCGGAAGTAAAACTCCTCGACAGTCATGGCCGAGAGGACCACGAGGCCGCGCTGCCAGGCCGCGAGCCCGGACAGCCACGTGACGACCGGAGGCGGTGAGGTCGGCAGCTTCAGGTGAAAGAGCCCGATCGCGAGAACCGCGAAGACGATCAGGAGAGCGACCGTGACGGCCCAGCCGATGAGTCCCAAACAGATCCCGACGCCTACCTCGGTCAAGGGACGCGCGCTCCGAAGCCCGAGAAAGTCGAGGACGTCCGGCCGGCCGGCAAGGAGCCACCACAGCGCGAGAAACGCGACCAGGAGCCCCTGGATCTCGAAGATCATCCCGAATCGAAGGGTCGATGTGTCGACGTTGCGGCCGTCCGAGGCGGCCGGCGCGAGCACGGTACAGGCGAGGAGGAGGAAGAAGAGACCAAGCGCCGTCCACTTTCGCGCGGGCGTCGCGAAACGATCCTTCCCAAAGGCTCCCTTTCGCTCGGCCGCGGCGACCACGGCGACGAGAAGAGGCACGCCGGCTCCAAACAGAATCCACTTTTGACTGGGTGTCACGCGCCGCGATCTTACGAAACCGAAGGCCGGGCTCCGTGAACTCCCGCGTTCAGACCAGCGTCGCGCCCTCGTGGGCCAGAAGCCATTCCTTGCGCGGAAGGCCGCCGCCGTAGCCGGTCAACGTTCCGTCGCTGCCAATCACGCGATGGCAGGGCACCACGATCGCGACGGGATTCCTGCCGTTGGCGCCGCCCACGGCCCTTACCGCCGAGGGCCGTCCCACCGCGCGCGCGAGGTCCGCGTAAGAGATCGTGGTCCCGACCGGAATCCGGCGGAGCTCGTCCCACACGGACTTCTGAAAGGGCGTCCCCCTCGCGCCGACCTTCACACGGTCGATCGCTCGAAGGTCGCCCGCGAAGTAGTCGCGAACGGCCGCGGACGACGCAAGCCTCTCCGGCCGCTCTTCGACAAACTCGACCGTCGAGGGTCCGCCGAAGGCCCGCGCGATCTCCGCCCTTGTCTCGTCCCATCTCTCGCGGCCGACCGTGAGGGCACAGAGGACGCGGTCGTTTTCGATGAGAAGCAGGTCTCCAATCGGCGTGGAGAGCTCCGCGGTCAGCAGGACCAAGCCTCGATCGCTCATGGCGCCGACGCCATCCAAAGGTGCAGGGTCGCGTAGGCGCGGAACGGCCGCCATGGTTCGGCCCGTTGTTCCGCCTCCGCGGCGCTGACGCGCGTCTTTTCCTTTCGTTCGCGACCCAGAACCTGCTGGACCACGAGATCTCCGGACGGAAACGCGTCGGGCTCGCCGTACGCGCGCATCGCGATGTACTGAGCGGTCCAGGGACCCACGCCGGGAAGCTGCACGAGCCTCTCCACGATCGTCTCGAGACGGGCCTCGGGTCCAAACCTCAGGAGTCCCGAGCGCGCGGCCTCGGCGATCGCGAGGATCGCTCCGGCGCGGCTCTTTGGAATCCCGATCGCCGCGACGCGACTCGCCTCCACGCCCGCGAGGTCCTGGGGATTTGGAAACAGGTGGGTTAGGGCCCCATCCACGCGGCACTCCTTCGGAAGCGCGCGTCCGAACGTCGCTACGAACCGGTTCGCGAATGTGCGGGCCATCCTTACGGACACGACCTGACCGAGTACCGCGCGGACCGCAAGCTCGAAGGGATCCCACGCCCCCGGAACCCGCAGTCCCGGGCGGCCCGCGACGAGCGCGCCGAGGAGCGGGTCGGAACCGAGGCGCTCGGCGATGCGCGCCGGGTTGGCCTTTAGGTCGAACAACCTCTCGACGCGGCTCGCGAGCTCGACGGGCTCGGCGACACGAGGGTGGAGGAGCCGCACCCGGAGCGCCCGGCGCGCGGCCTCGTGCGTGACCTCGAGGACACCCACCGTGCCGGAGCGATTGGGAAGCTCAAACGTCCGCCGATAGAGATGGTCTGGATCTCCCTCGTGATCCTCGGCACTTCCGACGAGTTCAACGCCCTCGACGGCGCGCGCGGCAAGGAACGCGAAGAGCGCCGCGGCGTCGAAGGGCGGACGGTAGGAGAGCCGCAGCGAGAGGCCATCGGGATGGAGGACGCGCGAAGCCTTCGAGGTCGTTTCCCCTGCCGGCTCTTTCGCTTCGCGGCGGAGTTCCCCGGGAGCCTTTCCGAACGCTTCGCGGATCGCCTCGTTGAACCGTCGCACGCTAGCGAAGCCGGACTCAAACGCGATGTCCGCCATGCTCTTGGATGTGTTCCGGATCATGTCCTCGGCGAGGTCCAGGCGGCGCGCACGCGCGACCCGTGAAGGCGAGGCGCCGACGTGCGCGACGAAGAGTCGCCGGAGATGGCGGGGTCCAACGCCGGCTCGCTCGGCTAGGGCCATGACGGAAGCCGGAGCGGGGTCCGCGGTCCCGTGCCCGTCCGCGTTTTCGCGCCCCGCGGTCGCGAGGATGCGCTTCACGGCCCTTCCGACGGTCGCCGACGTGCCCCGCCACGCGGGCGTGCCCGGAAGGGTCTCAGGACGGCACCTGAGGCAGGCTCGGAAACCGGCCTCCTGGGCGGCGGCCGCCGAACGGTAGAACACGATGTTCTCGCGGCGAGGAATCTTCGCGGGGCAGCCCGGCCTGCAATAGATTCCGGTGGTCCTAACGCCCACGTAGAAGCGTCCCGCAAAGCGCGAATCACGGCTGCAGACGGCCGCGTAGAGCGCGTCGACGTCTCCGAGATCGGCGATGTCTTTCGGAAGACTGGGGGCCGCCGCCACGAGGGCCGTCATAAGCCCATTTCGGCCGGGCGGGACTGGGGAGAGAACGAATTCCGCGCTTTCAGAGGGCTGCATGGCACCTTGATACGCGCCATGGATTGGCCCGTCTGGCCGCTTTCGGACCTCAATGCTCGTGCTTGGCCTTCAATCCGCCTCGAACCGGATCAGCTCGACGGGCGTGGTGCCGGTGAAGTTGATCTGATAGCTGAAGAGGCCGTCAGGGTCTGCCGCATTGTTGAACCCGCTGACCACGACGATGCGAGTCTGGCCGACCGGAATCGAGAAGCTCAGCGTGCTGCATCGATTCGTGGCGCCGCTGATGTCGTCGTTGACCGCGAGACAGTTCGTAAGCGGCGAGGCCGGGTTGAAGGTCCCGTTGTAAAGCGTGAAGAACGTGTCGTTTGTGTCCGTGCAGGCTCCGCCGCCGACGAGGCTCGAAAACACGACGAAGTTGGCCGTGCCGGCCGAGTTGTTCGTGATCGTGATTGTGTCCCAGGGGACGGCCGTACCAACGCCCGAAAGACCCCCACAGGTCAGGGCGCGGTTGTATGTGGAGTCGTCCGCGTCGAGGGCACCGGTGAAAAGCGCGGGCGTCCCGCCCATGTAGTTGATGGGAGTGTTCTCGCTAGCGTTGATGATGGGCGCGATCGCTGCTCCCAAGCGAACCGTGTCTGCCTTCTGGGCTTCGGCCGAGGATGATGTGATGCCGATCAAGAAAACCGCGACGCCCATTCTCCTCATGTCCATGGCTTGGCCCCTTTCTCCCTGATTTTCTCTTCAGACTATCACCGGAGGCCGAAGGGCGCGCTCCTCTCGTCCATGATCCGCACGTTTGGTCCGCATCCTCGATATCTCGCCTCTGGTCTCTTCACGCATCGGCGTCTGGCCGGGGGACGTTCCTTATCGCCGGGAGGTCGGGCTCGCGATCGCCTCCGGCGCCAACATCGATCTCAGCGCGATCCACACGACCCTTCATCTGGGAGCCCATGTCGACGCGCCCAGCCACTACGCGGCGGCGGGAGAAAGCATTGAGAAGCGACCGCTGGATCTCTACATGGGTCCCTGCGAGGTCGTGGAGGTCTCCCTCCCCAGAAATGCGCGCATCCGGCCCTCGGATCTCACGTCATGGCCGGAGGCCCCCCGGGTCCTCTTCAAGACCTCTTCGTTTCCCGATCCCAACGTGTTCTCGACGGACTTCGTCAGCCTCTCGCCGGGGCTCGTCGAGGCGCTCGCGGACCGGGGGGTCGTTCTGGTGGGGCTCGATACGCCCTCCGTCGATGCCTTCGCGGACAAGAAGCTGGAATCGCACCAGGCCCTGTTCCGGCGCGGCCTTGCGAACCTCGAGGGACTCGACCTTTCGGCGGTCTCGCCCGGGCCCTACACGCTGATCGCGCTGCCACTGCGCCTCGAGGGGGCGGATGCGTCCCCGGTCCGCGCGGTCCTTGTGACCTGACGTCGAACAGGGACCCTCGGGCGCCCAGTGGACGCCACCCGCGAGAGCCGCCAAACTAGCGGGGCGAACGGGCATGAGCGATCTTGAGAAGCTCAAAAGGCAGATGCTGCGCGAGGTCGTGCGCGAGAACCTGGAGACGCTGGACGGCCGGCTCTCGCTGCGCAGGCGCTTCGGAGGGCGGCGCGCCCGAATGCTGCTTCGGGCCGCCTTCGTGATCGTGGTCCCGCTCCTCGTCTTCGCTTCGATCAACGCGATCTCGTTCGGCGGTGGAGGAAAGCCCGAGGTGATCGTGGTGTCCGCGGCTCCTTCGGGACAGGCTCTGCCTCCCGTCTCCACGCCGGCCTCGCTTCCCGCTCCGCGCGCCATCGACGCCAACGTGTTTCAGCTCGCGGTCGGGACGGTCGTGATCGATGCCGGGCACGGCGGGGGCGACCCCGGCGCCTCGGTCTCCGGGCTCAAGGAAAAGGACGTGACGCTCGACATCGCGCGCCATCTGAAGCGGCTCCTCGAGGAACGCACGTTCCGCGTGGTCATGACCCGTGAGGGCGACGAGGCGCTGTCACTCAAGGACCGGGCCCGCATCGCCAACGAGTCGCACGCGGACCTCTTCGTGTCGATCCACGTGAACTCGATTCCGCGCGAAGGCATGGGCGGCATCGAAACGTACTACCTGGGAGCCGCGGACGATCCCCAGGCCCATCGGCTGGCCGGGGCCGAGAACCAGGAGTCGGGCTATTCTCTGGCCGATTTTCGGAAGCTTCTGGAAGGGGTCTATGCCGGCGTGAGGCAGAACGAGTCAAGGGCGTTCGCGACGGCCGTGCAGGGCGGCCTCGTGACGAGGCTTCGAAAGGCGAACCCAGAGCTTCGGAGCCGAGGCGTCAAGAGCGCTCCGTTCGTGGTTCTGATCGCCACCGAGATGCCCGGCATCCTCGCGGAGGTCTCCTCCATCACCAACGAGAATGAGGCGCGGCTGCTTCGGGACCCGGACCACCGGCTCTCGATCGCGTCGGCGCTTCGGGATTCGATCGAGTCGTATGTGGGCTCACGCAACAAGACCGACGCGCCGGCCCTGGCGCGTGCCGGAGACGGAGACTGAATGACAGGCAAGAAGGACGTTCTCTACGTCGGCATCGACCTGGGAACCTCACGGAGCTCGATCTCGGCGTCGAACGGCGCGCGGCACGTGGTAGAGAGCTACGTGGGCTGGCCCGTGGACATGGTCGCGAGAAAGGTCGTCAAAAAGCCCGTGCTGTTTGGGCGCGAGGCTCTCGACAACCGCCCGATGCTGGATCTGCACCGCCCCCTGGAGCGCGGGCTGATCAAGGAGGGCTCCGAGAAGGCCGAGGCCGCGGTGCGCGAGCTGTTGCGCCATCTGATCGCGATCGCGATCGGTGGGGGAGCGCCCGACGGAGGCAAGGATCGACAGAAGGTGCACGCGGTGGTGGGCGTTCCCGCGGAGGCGATGCGGGTCTCCCGCGCGCACCTGCGATCGGCGGTCAAGGGCGTCGCCGACGCGCTGATGATCGTGTCCGAGCCCTTCGCGGTCGCCTACGGGATGGAGGCGCTGCTGCACACGATGATCATCGACATCGGCGCCGGCACGACCGACTTCTGCGTGATGAACGGGCGCTATCCGACCGAGGAGGATCAGCGCACCCTGACCAACGCGGGGGACTCGGTGGACGACCAGCTGATGCTGCTCGTGAAGACCCGCTATCCCGAGGCGCGCTTCACGATTCACATGGTGCGCGAGTGGAAGGAGCGCTATAGCTTCATCGGCGAGCCGAAGGAACCTGTGAACGTCACGGTTCCGGTCTCGGGAAAGCCGACCGTCATTGGTATCACGGGCGAGATGAAGCGCGCCTGCGAGAGCCTGGTTGGGCCGCTCTCGGAGACCATGCTCGACCTGCTTTCTCGGGTGGATCCCGAGTACCAGGAGAGGGTGCGCAACAACGTGGTGCTCGCGGGCGGGGGCTCGCAGATTCCCGGCCTGGCCGCCGCCTTGACGAAGACGCTCGCGGACGTGGGGGGCGGGCGGGTCCGCGCGGTGGAGGATCCCGTGTTCGCGGGCTCGAACGGAGGGCTTGCGATCGCGCTCGACGCGCCCGACGGGGATTGGGAGCAGCTTCCCGGATGACCGAAAAAGAGGGTCCTCTCGAATCCACGCGGTCCCGCACGCCCCGCGGTGAAAGGCGGATGCTGCCCTCCGTTTCCGAGGTTGTGAAGGCGCTTGCCAGCCGCACCACGGCCGAGCCCGGTTTGGTCTTCAAGGTGTCCCGCCAGGTCTGCGCCGAGGAGCTCGACCGCATTCGGCGCGGGCTGCCGTCGGCCACGCTGGATTCTCTGGTGGAGCGGGCGGAGAGCCTCCTCGACCCGAAGACCGTCATGCGGATTCCCGGCGCTCCACCTCAGGCTGCCGGTGTCGCGTCGACCTCACCCTTCGCTCCCGCGGCGCCGGAGCCGCTCGACTTTCCGGGCCTGCCGTCCGGTGAGGTCCGGCTGCCGGCGAAGCCGACCTCGGTGAGAAGCTCCGAGGACCCCTTTGAGGAGACGACGGGCGCCCTCGACCTGAAGTGGGGAGCCGACCCTCGAGAGCCGTTCTCCGAGCCTGAGACACCGGCGTCCTCGGATTCGCCAACCACGGTTCTGTTCGTGGAGGGCGAAGCCGCGAAGGAAGAGGCGCGCCCCTCTCGTTCCCTGGACCCGTTTGTGGACTCGGCCTCCTCGTTCCACGCGACCCGGATGGCCTCGCAAACCCCGCCGCCGATGCCCGAGACCGAGCGCTTCTCGTTCGGGGGCCCGCAAGACCTGACGGAGCAGCTTCCCCGGGGCGCCTCGGTCCCGCCACCCATTCCCCCTCACGTCGCCGCCGAGGCTCTCGATCCGTTTGCCGAGCCGCCGAAGTTGGGCGCGTACCCCGAGCCAGCGCCCCTGTCGCCTCCGCCGCTCCCGTCGCCCGAGCCCACGGATGTCACGAGGCCCTGGTACGGCGGCGCGCTCCCCATCGAGGCCGGCGGCGCGTTTCCGTTGGAGCCCTCCACGGCCTTTGAGCCCGGCGTCGGCGCGCCGGCCGGTGTCCCGGGTCCGCGGGAAGACGGGGGGCGAACCTGGGCTTCCGACGAGCCCCCCTCCGAGGACACGGGGGACGGAGCATCTCCGGACGATCGCGAGCCACCGGCCGAGGCCCCGGATTTCGTCTCCACCAGACATGCATCGCGGCGACGGCCGCTGATCCTTGGGCTGGTCGTGGCCGCGGTGCTTCTGGGCGGGGGCTTCGGCGCCTACGTGTATCTCACCAAGGGGAGCGGCGGGAGCGGAGAAGGCGAGACGGCTCCGAAGAGCGTCCCGCGCGCCCGGCGTCCCGTGGGCGGCGTTCCCCCGTCGACCCCTGCCGGCGGAACGCAGGCGACGAAGTCGAACGCTCCCGAAGCGCTCCCGCCGGGCTCCCTCGCAAGCGCTTCCGCTCCCACCGCGTCGGCTCCGCCGGTGGCCACGGCGTCGCCAATTCCAACGCCGATTCCCCAGGTTCCGACAACAACACCTGAGCCTCTGAAGCCGGAGCCGACCGCGATTGCCATCGCCGCCAAGCCCGCAAGGCCCCGCGAAAGGACGGCCGCGCCCGCGGCGACCGCGCCGGAGCCTCGGCTGGTCGAGGCCGCGCCGCCCGCGGCGCATGGCAGCGAGGCGCAACCGTCGGCTGGTCCGCCCATCGCGGGGGTCAAGCAAACGAGGGCAGGCACCACGTCGACCGTCACGTGGAATGGCAAGGAACCCGTCTTCGCCGTCCATTTCACGTCCTACAAGGAAGTCAAGTTCGCCGAGCGGGACGCCGCCCAACTCTCCAAAAGACTTGGCAAGCCCGGGTTCGCGGTGGAGGTGGACCTCGGCGAAAAGGGCACGTGGTACCGGGTCTTCGTCGGAGACTTCAAGCTCGCCGACGAGGCCTTCGCCTTCCGCCGCGAGCTCGAGGAGAAGAAGACGCCGAATCTGGGGCTTGTCTATCGGGTTGTTGGGAAGTCGTAGCAACCGGCGAATTGTCCTACCGTGGGTATGCTCGGCCGTATGAAGACCGCGATCTCCATCCCTGACCCACTCTTTTACCTGGCCGAGCAGCTCGCCAACCGCCTCGGATACTCGCGCAGCAGGCTTTACGCGGAAGCCCTGCGTGAATTTGCCCGGCGCCATGACGAGGACGAGGTCACGCGGCGGCTGAACGAGATTTATGACCAGACACCTGCGGAGATCGATCCCGTCATCGCCCAGATGGCCGCCGCCACCCTGCCCAAAGACTCGTGGAGGTAGCCCGCGGCGAGGTGTGGTGGGCTGACCTCGCGGCGAGCGGAGATTCTTCGCCGGGAGGCTCTCGGCCCGTTCTGGTCGTTCAGACGAAGAGCTTCAACCAAAGCCGCATCCAGACCGTCATCGTCGCCATACTGACAACGAACCTAGGTCTGGCCAGGGCCCCCGGCAACGTCGAGATCGGTTCGGGGGAATCCGGCCTGCCTCGCGCCTCCGTGGTCAATGTCTCTCAGCTCTATACCCTGGATCGGCGCGTCCTGCGAGACCGGGCCGGTCGCCTACGCCCGGCCACCATGAAACAAGTAGACCAGGGGTTGATGCTGGCGTTGGCTTTGTGATCCGATCCTGGCGATCGCGGTGAGATCGACGCGGCGTCGACCTCGACGCTCGCGTTCTCAGGGGTTCGTCTGCCAGATCTCCAAGGCCGTGGTCATGGCACGGCCCTCCATCGCGACCGCCGCGACGACGGCTTGGGCGACGTCCTCGGGTTGGATTCGCTTCCGGGATCCTTCCGCGATGCCGATCTCACGGAGAAGGTCGGTCTCGACGGCGGAGGGGTAGACGCACGTCACGCGGACATCGAACTTTCGGGTCTCGTAGAGCATGGCTTCGGAGAGCCCCGCGAGCCCGAACTTGGACGCGCAGTAGGGGCCGCCGCCCTCGAAGCCCCGGCGCCCCGCCGTCGAGGCGATGTTCACGATGTGGCCCTTCCTTCGGGTCTTCATGCTTGGCAGGACCGCGCGGGCCATCAGGAACGGGCCACGCAGGTTCACGGCCAGGATGCGATCGAAGACCAGCGTGTCGAAGCGATCGATCGGCCCAAACGCCGCGATGCCGGCGTTGTTGACGAGGATGTCGATCGGCCCAAGCTGCTGCTCGGCGGCGCTCACGCAGCGCGAGACCGCGCCCTCGTCCGAGACGTCGCCCGGAAGCACCGATGTCCGCACCCCGAGAGGCTTGATTTCTTTTTGCACATCGACCAGGTTCCTCTTCGTCTTGCCCATCAGCGCGACGTGCGCGCCGCCTCGCGCGAAGGCAAGCGCCAGCGCGCGACCGATCCCCCGACCGGCACCCGTGACGAGGACCACGCTGTCTTTGATCTCCATCCCGTCCTCCATTCAAAAGAAGGCCGGCATCTTAGTTCGCGGCCGGGTTGAACACGCGCGACATCCTTGCCATCCTCCACAAGATGTCTTCCTCTCTCCGGGCCCGCGCCGCGGCTTTGCGCCCGCGGCGTTCCCGGCTCGCGGCCCTCGTTCTCTTCGGGGTCTTTTTCGGCGGCTTCGAGCTCTTCGGCG
>WBZQ01000350.1_pt1 | contig 22445 bp, 17 predicted proteins | sample 5204251 | NCBI WGS metagenome assembly WBZQ01 (sample SAMN12412402, study PRJNA552823) | activated sludge metagenome | isolation source: activated sludge from nitrification reactor of wastewater treatment plant... | place: USA: Virginia | collected 2017-09
CCACGACCCCTGTTCGAGCGGGCGGAGCGGGTAGACGCGGAAGAGGAGCGTGATTGCCTGGCTCAGCAGGTTGAAGATCGCGCTGAAGCCGTAGACATAAAATAGCCCCATCTCGAAGAAGTGGAGCTGCTGCCGCAGGCGCATCCCCTTGAAGCCGCGCCAGAAGATCAGGCGCATCGTGTCGATCGCCCAGGTGCCGCGTTGCTTGTAGACGTTGGGGATGTCCTCGGGCGCGTGCTGCGCGACCGCCCCGACGATCGGCACATAGGAGCCGCGCCAGCCGCGACAGAGGGCCTCGATCCCCGACTGGAGGTCCTCGACCAGGTTCCAGATCGGGAAGCGCCCGATCTCCTCCAGCGCCTCGCGCCGCCAGACGACCCCCGAGCCGCAAGGGAAGACGGTGTTGGCCGCGTGCTTGCCGAGCATCAGCCCGCGATAGAAATTCCACTCGCGGTTGCCGAACGGGTCGCCGGGGCTGACATGGGCATCCTTGATCGTCTGGACGAAGGCGATCCGGGGGTGGCTGAAGAGTTCGCCGAGGCAGCGACGCAGGAACGTGCGGTCGCCGACCTCGTCGTCGGCGTCGCGCGTCTCGACCGCCGCGATGTCGCCGAAGCGGCCGTAGGCCATCGCCAGGGCCGAGTTGAGGTTGCCCGCCTTGGCGTCGCCGGGGCGGTATTTGAGCGATTCCTGGTAGTCGTTGAAAGCCTGGTCGTACTTTTTCAGGCGGAAATAGGCCAGCCCACGGCTGCCGAAAGCGTCGTGGTACTGCGGGTACAACTGAATGGCTTTGGAATAAGCGTCGATGCCCTTCAGCACCCAGGTGGAGTCGGTCACCGCGCCGGAAGGTTCGTCGATGCCCCTTTTGGCCAGTTCGAGACCGTAGTGGTAGTTCAGTTTGGCGCAGTCGGGCGAGCGGTCGATGTCGGCGGAGTACAATGCTCCGCTGTCGTACCAGGCCGGGTTGCGCGCAATCGTTTTGACCGAATAGAGAACCAGCAGCAGGCCCGCCGCGCCCCAGAGGGCTGCGCCTTTACCGCCGGGGTTCCAGATCTGCGCCGGGTCGTTTACCTTGAATAGTTTGCAAAGTCCATAGGCCAGAGCCAGGGCAAAACCCAGCGACGGGGCGTACAGCAAACGTTCGCCGTAGGAAGTGCCGATCAGAATGAACACATTGCTGAACAGCGAGAAAGTAGCCAGGTAGAAGAGAATGGTAAAGGACAGGAAATGCTTCTTTTTCAGGTTGAGCAGCGCCCATACGCCCATGCCGGCATAGGCCACGAAGCCGAGCACGGCCCGCCAGTCGGCAAAAGAAACCGGCTTCATCTGCGGGTAGCCCATATCGTGGATCAGCGGGTGCGGCAGGATCAGGGTCCACAGGTAGCGTCCGCACATCATAAAGGCCGAGGCCAGGCGGTCGGCCCGGTTGGTCGTTTCGGCCATGAAATTGTCGAGGATGGAAAACACTTCCTTGCTGGTTTGCGCGGCGATCACGTTCTGGCGCACCAGCAGGAACAGCGCCGCCGGCAGCAGCATCAGGGCGGAAATGCGCAGGACCTGGCCCAGGGGCCGGTCGGTGAAAAACCAGATCGTCAGCGGGAAGACGGCCAGGAAGGTAATGGCGCTTTCCTTGGAAAACAGGGCCAGCCCGTAGGAAACGACCGCCCCGGTGAGCCAAAGGGTATTGTTGTTTTCCCAGTACCGCCAGATGCCGTACAGGGCGACGGTACCGAACAGCAGCGACAGGATCTCGTCCACACTTTTGATGTTGGCCACCACTTCGGTGTGTACCGGGTGGGCCATGAAGAGCAGCACGGCGATAGCGGTCAAGGCCGGCGGGTAGTTGGCCAGGGTGCGGCGCCAGGTGATCCAGAGCAGCCATCCGCTCAGGGCGTACAGCAGCACGTTGAACAGGTGGGCCAGGTGCGGGTTGTCGGGCGACAACTGCCACTGCCAGGCGAACAGAGCCAGCGGGATGGGGCGGTACAGCGAGCCCGGGCTGTTCCAGGCGCCGTAGCGGTATTCGGTGGAAAAGATGATGCCCAGGTTTTTCAGGCCGCCTTTCACCACCCAGTTCTCCTTGATGCTGGAAAAATCGTCGAGACAGTAGCCGTGGTTCAGGGTGTTGGCGTAGAGCAGAAAACCCAGCGCGGCGGCCAGCAGGCCGACCCACAGGCCTCCTTTGACATCGGACGTTGGACGTTGGACGTTGGATGGCTTCGTCGCTACGGGTTTCTTCTGAACGGTACGTTGGGCCGGGGCGGACTTGGCAGTTTTTTGCTTCGACATGGCGTTTTCCTTCCTGAAAAGTTGCGGACGAAGGTAGGAATTGGTGGTTGTTCATCAACTTAGGTGTGGCACGAATTTCAGGCGGAATTTTTTTCCCGCGGGAAAAAAATTCCGCCTGAAATTCGTGCCACACCTACGCGCCGGGAAATGGTTTGGTCCACAGCACAAAAATCCGTTTTTTTGTAGCGAATTTAAGCAATGACGATTTACAGCGCATACGACGAGATCGCCGACATCCTTTCGGCTGCCGGGCCGGCCAGGATCATGCAGATGCAAGCCGCTCCGGAAATGCAGGCCCGGCTGGAAATTTTGATCGAAAGATCGAAGGAAGGCGAACTTACCAAATCCGAGAAGGACGAGTTGGATCATTATATTGTGCTGGAACGGATCGTTCGTTTGGCTAAAATCCGCTCGCGGGCTCGCCTTGTATTTACGTAAAATAAACTAAAGTCGTATTGTATATGAACAAGATACTGTTACTTATAGTTTTTTCAGTATTATTTTTATTCGCCTGCAAACACGAACCCGAATCACCTTCCGAAGGGCCGGAAATACCGCAGGCCGGCTGTAAACTCCAGAAGAAAATCCTTAAAAATTCCAACCAGTCTTACACCTACGAGTACGATTCGGAAGGCAGGATTTCCAAATACACTGAACTTTGGAACGACGTGCCCCGAACCTGGAATGTGTTTCATTATTCCGGGAAAAGGATGGTTTCGCGAGAGTCTTGGTCAGACTATCCCAACTCTACCCTTAAAATGGAGCGTTTGGATACCCTGATCTACAACGACAAGGGGCTGATTTCGGAAAAAAGAGTTTTAATCCCGAAAGACAATTTATCTGTTAAAACCATCTACCAGTATGTCTACAACAGTGACGGGCTCCCGGTCGAGAGCCGGGTCGTCGATGCCGTAGCCAATGAAACCATACTCAGTCACAAATATTTCTGGGAAAACGGCAATATCGCCGGGAAGGAAGACTACGCCGGCGATTTCGGAGACCTGATGCACGAATGGGTTTACGAATACGGCACTGGCCTTAACCCTGAAAAGATTGTAGCCATGTATCCGGAACATCCTGATTACCAAAGTGAAAACCTCGAAAAAGCCATGAATGCCACGGATTACACCGGTTTGCTCGATCTGTTGTGCAATCCCTGTTTCCATAACTACGACTTAAACGAACAAGATCTCCCGACCAGAATTCACTATGGTTGGGGCAAGGAAATAGAATTGATCTGGGATTGTCCATGAAACCTGCTGTTGTTCCCTTCCACTCCAAACCCCAACCTTCCTTCAACAAAAACTTCGACCTGCTCATCCGCCACCTGCACGAGATGAAAGCGGCGGGCTACGAGACCTATATCTGCTCCGAAAACCCCAAGCAGTTCGACCGCCTGGCCGCCATTTTCAAGGAACTGAAGGCCGACGTGGCCTTTCTGCCGGTCGAGATCCCCATCCATGAGGGCTTCATCGACGAAGACCTGAAGATCGAAGTGCTCACCGACCACCAGATCTTTCAGCGCTACCACCAGTACAAGATCCGGCAGGGCTTTTCCCGAGAACAGGCCCTGAACTACCGCGTGCTGCGCGAACTGGCCCCCGGCGACTACGTCACCCACATCGACCACGGCATCGGCAAGTTCGCCGGCCTGCAGAAGATCGAGATCGGCGGACAGGTGCAGGAGGCCGTGCGCCTCAACTACCGCAACAACGACATCCTCTACGTCAGCATCCACTCGCTGCACAAGATCTCCAAGTACCTCGGCCGGGAAGGCGAGCCGCCCCAACTCTCCAAGATCGGCTCCGACGCCTGGAAACAACTCAAGGCCCGCACCAAACGCAAGATCAAGGACATCGCCGCGGAACTGATCAAACTCTACGCCGCCCGCCGCGCCGCCAAAGGCCACGCCTTCCCGCCCGACGACGTCCTGCAAACCGAACTGGAAGCCTCGTTCATCTATGAGGATACTCCCGACCAGTACAAGTCGACCCAGGACGTGAAGGCCGACATGGAAAAACCCTACCCCATGGACCGCCTGATCTGCGGCGACGTCGGCTTCGGCAAAACCGAGGTCGCCATCCGCGCCGCCTTCAAAGCCGTGATCGACGGCAAGCAGGTGGCAGTGCTGGTGCCGACCACCATCCTGGCCCTCCAGCACTGGAAAACCTTCTCCGAGCGCCTGTCCGAATTCCCGGTTACGGTGGACTACCTCAACCGCTTCCGCAGCGCCCGCGAGCGCAAGGAGATCCTGGAAAAACTGAAACAGGGCCAGATCGACATCGTCATCGGCACCCACGCCCTGCTGGGCAAGGAGGTCGGCTTCAAAGACCTCGGGCTGCTGGTGGTGGACGAGGAGCAGAAGTTCGGCGTGGCTTCCAAGGAAAAACTGCGCGCGCTGAAGGTCAATGTGGACACCCTGACCCTGACCGCCACCCCCATTCCCCGCACCCTCCAGTTCTCGCTCATGGCCGCGCGCGACCTCTCGGTCATCCGCACGCCGCCGCCCAACCGCCAGCCCATCCACACCGAGATCCGCGTGTTCGACGAGGACCTCATCCGCGAGGTGATCCACAACGAAGTGAACCGCAACGGCCAGGTCTTTTTCGTGCACAACCGCGTGAACGACCTGCCCAAGATCGTGGAAACCCTGAAGCGCCTCTGCCCCGACACCGACGTGGCCATGGCCCACGGCCAGATGGACGCCGAACACCTCGAAGGCGTGCTGGTCGACTTCATCGACCGCAAGTTCGACGTACTGGCCTGCACCAACATCATCGAGACCGGCCTCGACATCCCCAACGCCAACACCATCATCATCAACCGCGCCGATATGTTCGGCCTGAGCGACCTGCACCAGTTGCGCGGCCGGGTCGGCCGCTCCAACCAGAAGGCCTACTGCTACCTGCTCGCCCCGCCGATGAGCGTGCTTACCCAGGAGGCCCGCAAGCGCCTGCGCACCATCGAGGAGTTCAGCGACCTCGGCTCGGGCTTCCAGGTGGCCATGCGCGACCTCGACATCCGCGGGGCCGGCAACCTGCTCGGCGGCGAGCAGTCGGGCTTCATCGCCGACATCGGTTTCGAGACCTACCAGAAGATCCTCGACGAGGCCATCCAGGAACTGAAGGAGACGGATTTCAAGGACATTTTCAAGGAAGAGATCGCCCAAAAAGGCTCCTACGTGCGCGACGTGACCATCGAGACTGACGTAGAAATGCTCATTCCCGACGAATACGTGTCCAACACCCAGGAACGCCTCAGCCTCTATACCGAACTCAATACGATAGAAAACGAGGAAGGCATCCAGGCCTTCGCCAAGCGTCTGGAGGACCGCTTCGGCAAACTGCCCAAACCGGTGAACGCCCTGTTCGAAGCCCTGCGCCTCCAGTGGCTCTGCAAACGGCTCGGCTTCGAGCGCCTGATCCTCAAGGGCGGCAAACTGCGCTGCTACTTCATCAGCGACCCGCAGTCGTCGTTCTTCGAAACGGAAACCTTCCAGAAGATCATGGCCTTCCTGCACAAGCACGGGCGTATCATGGGCATCTCGCTGAAACAGACCAACAAGGAACTGATCCTGGTGCAGGACGACATCCGGAGTTTGAAGGCGGTGAAAAGTTTGCTGGAAGGGGTGGTGAGTGCGGCTGCGTAACGCCGACTGTCAGTCGGCCACGTAACGGGCGCCTTTTTTTGTAGCGTAGAAAAGCCTATTTTTGTAAAAATTTTAAACGCATGACATCACAATCCTCGGTTCCTCCAGCGATCGGCCAGTTGCTCCACCAGGCCGAACAACTTCATCCGGGCGAATTTGACCAATTTGTGCTGCGTGTGCTGGCCCTTAATGCCCGCCGGAAATCCAAGGGATTGCCGTTGGAGGAATCGCAGTTATTGAAAAAGATCAATACAGAGTTTCCCGCTAAAAAAATGGAACGCTTTCTACTGCTGGACGAAAAACGCCGGCAGGAAACGCTGACACCGGATGAGCACCAGGAATTATTGAATCTGGTTCGTCAACTGGAAAGATACGATGCCCGGAAATTGCAATGGGTGGGGCAATTGGCGCTGCTGCGGAAAGTGCCTTTTAAACATTAACTGAAACAACATGGCTTATACAGTCATAATGAATAATGCACTTAGCCCATAGCCCCAATAAACTTTAAGAAATCCATTGCTAATATTATTATAATAAAAATAAGCATTAAAATCCCGATCAATACATTTTTGCGAAATTCCGCATCTCGATTAAATCTATCTACAAATCTTCTCTTATAACTGCTAATCCAAGTCTCCAATTCAAACCAGTCTTCATGCTCAAATCGTTCTTTTTGATGTTTGAAATTTAATTCCGTAAAAATCACTTCTGGTATAGAGTCAATCAAGTTGATGGTGGCATAGTTAATTCGATTGACTAAAAGGTTTGCTTCTTCGAGGGAAATTGTACCAACAGTGATTCTTTCATTATAACTAGATATTTGTGATTTTAAGTGAAATATTTGATTGAATAGGTATTTATCGGCTTTTAATTCATCAATGCAAGATAAATAATCTAATACTGTTTGGGCCTTGCCCGACGCGACCATTGCTTTCAGTTCAATTTTTGTAAGTTGCATAAAACGCACTTCTCACTAAGATAGTTAATTTCAGTTTTTCAGATAAAGCACTTTGTTTGATTTGCCATATTATCTATCAATCAAGCCACCGCTCCCCGCAACCCCTCTGGCAAATACGCATACACCAGATCCTTCTCCGCTATACCCAGGTCCATTAATGCATACCCGATGGGCAAATCAGTGCGATTCTGTTGCACCCATACCTTGCCGCCGATGATGTCGAAATGAAAAACGGTGTAGTGTACATGCTTCCCGTCCTGCCAGCCTACACGCACCAATTGGTAATGATGATTTTCACTATCAATAATAACTTGATTTTCCACCTCCTTAAGGTTGGCAGGCTTAATCTTCGCATAGTCTTCCAGAAAGAAAACGATTGCTTTTTGGTATTTTAAAACCTTATCCATTGATCGATTTTTTTCTGTCTGTGATTGAAAATAAGCAAATTGACAGTATACCGGCTCCAGGATTCTCGAAAGGCATAGGATTCGGCCAACTCATCATATGCTTCTTTGGGTATAGCAAGGAAAAGCATCTTGTTTGGGTATACGAATTCCAACGCGATTTTATAAACGAGGAATTGCCCTAATGCCTGATAATAGTCATAGAAAAAGGTATGTCCGATCAGAGATTTAATTTCTACTGCGATTTTTTCTCCCGCTTTTTCTGCCGTAATAATTGTTCTCTCGGCCGCCAGGTCAATTTGAAACTCGGTACCCGGTGTTTGAACGGAGAGCGGGTCATCGGTAATGACCCAGCCATCACTTTCCAGAGCAGTTCTCACGGCATCATGGTAGTTATCTTTTCTCGGCACGGACTTTTCTTTTGGCAAAGATAATCAAGGATAGGCTTTCAGCGCAACCCAAATTGGACGACGTTGGTCTACCAGTCACTTCTCCCTCCTCACCTCCCCCGAATACGTCCGATTCATCACTTCGATATAACCCGCTATCGTCCCCAACCCCACGCTTGCCCGACGCTCGTCGAGGCGCCCGGGGTCCACGCAGGGCTTGGGCTCGAAGGAAGTGCCGGCCTGGTTTACCTGCATTTGCGTTCCGTACACCTGGAGCCTGCCGGTATTGACCATCACCCGGTCCAACAGGTAGGCATAGTCGTGGCCGGAGGCCTGGTTTTGCTGCACCGCAACTTCCATCAGCGCCAGCACCCGTTCCTGAAAGTCGGGGTGCCGGTCCTGGTGTTGCACCAGCAGCCAAAATTTGTGGACACCATCCTTGCCCAGTTTGTCGTAGCCGGGAAACCCATGTTCAGCCACGATCCCGGCCAAAACCGGATAGTTCAGGCTATCGGTCCGGTCTATCCTGGCGATGGCTTCCGCTACTTGCAACGAATCCACTTTGCTGCCGTTTTGCAGATCCCGCCGCCACAGCCGCCACTTCTGATCCTCGCCGGCCAGGCTGTCTATCCGTTTAAAAAGCGGGGCAATAAAAGTAGTCTCGTCCAGGCCGCCGTTTTTTTTCACCAGTCTGAGCAGTTCGGGCCAGCGCGCATCGGCGTACAACGTAACAAATGCCGTGTCCGCCTGAAGCGTCCGGTAATCGTCGAAATTCCCTTTCGAGGCGATGCGTTCCAGGTTGAAAAAGGCGCTGTCCGGAATGCCGGCCATCGCCCAACTCCGGGCAGCATCGTACCGTTGGGGAACATAGCCTCTCCAGCCGAAACTCTTGAAGGCCGCGGAATACTTCTCCGCCGCGGGCAGATATTGTTTCAGGGTCAAAAGACTGTCCGCCTCCCGCACCAGAGTATGATAGGTAGCCGGAGGCTGTTGTGCGGAACAGATGGCCACGATCAGGAGGGCGGCGCACAGCAATACATTTTTCATTGGCAAAAGGTTGACAGAATCCGGATGGGCAAAGTCCGGATTTTTTCTCAATTTTCCCGGTCCGCACGCATTTTTCCCCACCCATTCCCGACTTTTACCCCACGCACCTGAACCCTGCGCCTACCCTCCGTGAAAAAATCGGTCCTCACCGCCCTGCTGACCTGCGGCCTGGCCGCGCTGCTCCACGCCCAAAAGAAAAACGAAGGTTTCCACTACGCCATCCGCCGCGCCACGTCGGCCATCATCGTCGACGGCGCGCTGGAGGAGCAGGCCTGGAAGGCGGCGGCCGTCGCCACCGATTTTTTCATGGTGTTGCCCATGGATACCTCCTGCGCCGACCTGCGTACGGAAGTCCGGATGGCCTACGACGACCGTTTCCTCTACGTCTCCGCCGTCAATTTTCAACCCCACCCGGTGCGGGTGGAGTCGCTGCGGCGCGACTGGAACTTTGGGAAAAACGATAACTTCATTTTTTTCATGGACCCCTTCGACGACCAGACCAACGGCTTCACCTTCGGGGCCAATGCCGCCGGGGCGGAATGGGACGGGCAGCAGTACGACGGCGGCACCGCCGACCTGTACTGGGAAAACCGCTGGTATTCGGCGGTGAAACAGCACCCCGACCGCTGGGTATTCGAGGCGGCCATTCCCTTCAAAGCCCTGCGCTACAAAAAAGACATCACCCGCTGGGGTATCAATTTCAGCCGGAACGACCTGACCACCACCGAAAAATCGTCGTGGGCCCCGGTGCCGCGCCAGATGCCCACCGCTTCGCTGGCCTACACGGGTACGCTCGACTGGGACGTGCCGCCGCCGCGGGCCGGCCGCAACGTGGCCCTGATCCCCTACGTGCTCGGCGGCGGCACCCAAAACTACCGCCCCAATGCCCCGTTCGACGGCCGGGCCGACGGGGGGCTCGACGCCAAAGTCGCCGTCACCTCGTCGCTCAACCTCGATGCCACGGTCAACCCCGACTTCTCGCAGGTGGAGGTGGACCGCCAGGTGACCAACCTCGACCGCTTCGAACTGTTCTTCCCGGAACGGCGGCAGTTTTTCCTGGAAAACAGCGACCTGTTCAACAACCTCGGCCTGAGCAACCTGCGGCCCTTCTTTTCCCGGCGGGTCGGCCTCAACGCGCCCATCCACGGCGGCGCTCGCCTGAGCGGCCGGCTCGACAAAAACTGGCGCATCGGCGTGATGGACATGCAAACCGGCGAGACGGACGGCCACGGCGCGCCGCCGCAGAATTTCGGCGTTTTTACCCTGCAGCGGCGGGTGTTCAGCCGCTCCAACTTCACCGGCTTTTTTATCAACAAACAGTCGTTCGACCGCGAAGGGTACCCCGGCCAGCCCGCCTTCAACCGCAACGCCGGGCTGGAGTTCAACCCGGCGTCCAACAACGACGTGTGGCGCGGCAAGTTCCTGTTTTTCAAGTCGTTCGACCCCGGCAGCCAGGGCGACGACTACGCCGCGGCCGGCAACATCCGCTACAACAACCGCCGGCTCACCTGGGAACTGCGGCAGGAGTACGTCGGCGAACACTACAACCCGGAGGTCGGCTACCTGCCCCGCCGCGGGTACCACAAAACGACCTACAGCGCCGCCTACAATTTTTTCCCGAAAAGCAGATTGCTGCTGACCCACAGCCCGGGTGTCAGCGGGTTTTCGTACATGAGCGAATGGAACAACAGCATCGAAAACGAGACCGCCTTTTTCTACACCCTGAACTTCCGCAACCGCGACGTCTTTACGGCCTGGGTGGGCAACAACTACGTCAAACTGCTCGATGCCTTCGACCCGACCAACTTCAAGGGTGTCAAAATCCCGGCCGGCACCCACCACATCTGGAATTCCTGGGGCACCAGTTTTACCTCCCGGCCGCAGAGCTTGTTCACCTACGGCTGGGATACGCGCTACGGCGGTTACTACGCCGACGGCACCCGCCTGCGCCTGGCCATCAACGCAGCCTACCGGCTCCAGCCCTTCGGCAGCCTGGCCCTGGCCGCGGAGTACAACGAGATCAAGTTTCCCGCGGACAATGCCTTCGCCCTGCCGAATGCCTACTTCTGGCTGATCGGCCCCCGGCTGGACGTGACTTTTACCAAAAAGATCTATTTCACTACTTTTCTGCAGTACAACGAGCAGGCCCGCAACGTCAACCTCAACACGCGTTTTCAATGGCGCTACGCCCCGGCTTCGGACCTGTACATCGTTTATACGGACAATTATCTGCCCGAAGGATTCGCGGTGAAAAGCCGGGCTTTTGCGGTGAAACTGACGTACTGGTGGAACCTGTGAACCAACTACTGTTTCACTATTTTTAAGGTGCTCGTTCTTCCGGGCTCCGCTACCTGCAGGATGTAAAGCCCCGCCGGCAGAGGCGACAACGGCACGGTTATCCGCTCCTCACCGGCAGTACCGCTCCAACGCCGGCGGCCGGCGGCGTCGAACAATTCCAACCTTGCCCCGTCCGCGCCTTGGCCGGACCGCCGGTACAAATACACCGCTTCTCCGGCCGGATTGGGCGCAAGGCTCCAGTCCGCTGCCTCCTCCGGCGCAGCCACGTTACTTGGCTGTTCCGGGCAGTCGAATTCCAGTAAAAACTGCTGGTAACCCGGTGCTTTGTCGTTTTTCAGGATAAAATCGTCACCCACCGCCAGTTCGGCATGTCGGAAATTGGAGCCGAACACGGCCTTATTCCCGTTGGTGCAGATAAAAGGAAAAGACGCCTCGAAGCCGCCGGCCGAGGTTTGCCCCAGCAGGCTGTCCTGAAAAGTTTCGGCATAGGCCCGAACGGCCATTCCACCGGCGGCGGAGAACTCCAGCAGCAGCCGGTCGCAGAACGGCTCCAGGGCAAAATGCTGGTAATCGACCAGGGAAGAGCCATCCGAAAGCGAATCACGCCAGACCGGAATGCCCTCCGGCGTGTAGGCTTTCAACAGTAGGCGGCCGGTCAGGCTGGCCCCCGGCTCGAAGTCGTGCGAGAGGAAAAACACCTGATCGCCGTACACGGCTACTTTCGGGTGCCAGTCGAAGGTAATGTAGTTGGAAGCCAGGATCCATTCCGCGTTCAGGCTGGAATCGAGGCAGGCCAGGTAGTTGGCGTAGCCGCTGAGCTGCGTCGGCCAGGGCACGGGCAGGTTGGCGAACAGGGCTCCCGGCGCCGCCGTACCCGCCGCATACAGCCGCCCCTCCGCATCCAGTGCCAGATCGCTGATACTGCGGATGTCGAGAATTTTTTCGCTGCGCAGGATGCCGTCGAAGTCGTAGCGGCGCAGGTACGATTCGATGGCCTGGTAGGCGCCGGCTACGTAAATAGCGTCGGGGCCAACGGCCAGCCAAAACCGTCTTCAGGCAGGGTGCTTACGTCCGTATCGATCCAGCCGACATTGCCCTGTGCGTCGAGGCGGGCGATGAAAAAACTGGCGTCCATCTTATTGCCGGGCAGCAGCCAATCGGACGCCAGCCGGAAGGTGTCGGTGTAGCCGCCGGTGAGGACCACATCGCCGTCCGGCAGCACGGCCAGGTCGCAGATGCGGACAAAATTGCCGGGAAATTCGCGGCGCCAGAGCAGGGCGCCGTCGGGCCCGTACTTGCTGACGACCGGGTCCCCGGCCGGGAACAGGCCCATAATGCCGCTCTCGCCCGGCAGCGTTTTCAGGTTCAGTGTGGAAGCCAGGTACAGGTTACCGGCGGCATCGAGGGCGCCGGCGGTGAGTACGCCGGAGTCGGATTCGTGCAGGGTGCGGGCACCGGTCAGTTTTTGCGCGTAAATTGTAGTGCGGTCTGACGACTCAAAGTCGTCCGACCGCTATCAGGACGCCCCGACCAAGAAAAGAGGTTGTCTCAGAAGGTTGATAAGGGTTGATTCAAGTTGATGAAGGTTGATAATCGATCCGAAGAAAGGTAGTTTTTATCCTTTGTTCGGGTCAAAATATCAACCCCTATCAACCTTTATCAACCCTTATCAACTTTAATCAACTTTAATCAACCTTTTGAGACGCCCTCCTTCCGGGTTAAAAATAAACTTACTGCACCGTCAGCGTCAGCGTAACGGAATTGACCAGCCCGTCGCGGTTGGTCACGGTAAAGGTGTATTTCTCCGTTCCGGCCTGGTTGCGGGCCGTGATGACCACGTCTTTTTCAAAACGGCAACGTCCCGGCCCGGCTCGTAGATACCGAAGTTCTTGAAACGGGACAGGTGATCAAAATACCGGTTGCCGTACAGGCCGCGCACCACGGGTTTGCCAATGCCCTGTCCGGTCGCCGGGCACTTCGGTGAGGGCCAGGGTCGGAGCAGCGGAGGCGGCAATTTTTTCCGCCGGCAAAACCTGGATGGACAGCGCAGTATGGCGAATGGCCTCTTCCCGTACGCCGGTGACCACCACTTCCTTCAGGGCATGCGCGCTCGAGTCGACCGTTTGGGCCGATACAAATTGAATAGCAATACTGCCCGCGAGAAGCAATACTTGCTGCCAACAAAAATACGTTGACATTTGTCGGTGCCGGCCGGCTTTTACCGGCATTCAGGCCGGAAAAGCATTTTTACACCAATCGATACGCCATGAAAAAAATATCTGCGCTGCTGCTCCTGGCAATGCCCGTTCTCTGTGTGGCACAGGGCCAGAAAAACCCGGTTGTTCCTCCCAAATTGCGGCCACCCGGCCAAAAGGCCGCCCTGATCGTCACCGCCGACAGCACCGACCTGCGCCTGACTCCGGTGGACACCCTCACTTTTGCTCCATTCGGTCAGCCCTTCGAATATGAGCCCTGCATTTTTGTCGATCCCTCGAAAACGTTCCAGACCTTCATCGGCATTGGCGCGGCGCTGACCGACGCCTCGGCAGAAACTTTCGCCAAAATACCCGCCGATAAACAGGAGGCCATTCTGAAGGCTTTTTACGACCCAAAAACCGGCATCGGTTACTCCCTGGCCCGCACCAACATCCACAGTTGCGATTTTTCCAGCGGCAGTTATACCTACGTGCAGGACGGCGACAAGGAATTAAAAACCTTCAGCGTGGCCCACGACGAGCAATACCGCATTCCTTTCATCAAAAAGGCCATCGCCGCAGCCGGCGGCAAACTTGGCCTGTTCGTAAGCCCCTGGAGCCCGCCGGCCTGGATGAAGGACAACAACAACATGCTGCAAGGGGGCAAACTCAAAGCCGAATACTACCAGACCTGGGCCAACTACTTCGTCAAGTTCATCCAGGCCTACGAAAGCCGGGGCATTCCGGTGTGGGGCCTGACCGTGCAAAACGAACCCATGGCCAAACAGACCTGGGAATCCTGCATGTACACGGCCGAAGAAGAACGCGATTTTATCAAAAAATACCTGGGGCCCACGCTGCGGCGCAGCGGGATGCAAAGCAAAAAACTTATTGCCTGGGACCACAACCGCGACCTGCTGTACCAGCGCGCGTCCACTATCCTGGATGATCCGGAAGCCGCCAAATACGTGTGGGGCATCGGATTCCACTGGTACGAAACCTGGCACGGCGCCGGCACCCCCGACAACGTGCGGCGGGTGGCGGAGTCATACCCCCAAAAACCTCTGCTGCTGACCGAGGCCTGCAACGGCCCGTTCAGTTGGAACACCATCGACCAATGGCAGTGGGGAGAAAATTACGGGCAGTCGATGATCAACGATTTCAACAACGGCGCCACGGCCTGGACGGACTGGAACATCCTGCTCGACGAAACGGGCGGACCCAACCACGTGAAGAATTTCTGCTTCGCGCCCATACACGCCGATACGCGCAACGGTTCGCTGCACTACATGAACTCGTACTACTACATCGGGCATTTTTCCAGGTACATCCGCCCGGGCGCCCGGCGCATCAGTTGCTCCTCCAACCGCTCCCAACTGCTGACCACCGCTTTCCGCAACCCGGACGGCCAGATCGCCGTGGTGGTGATGAACACCGGAAATACGAAAATGAACTACCGGCTGTACGTACACGAAAGGGCGGTCGAGGCGGAGAGCCTGCCGCACTCTATTGCGACGATTGTGTTTTGACCACAAAAAATACAGGTGCTGCCCTAACCGTCAGGTCAGGAGGCTTTAGGTGTACCTACTTTTGTTATGCTGTAAGAACCCGTCCGCTATACGCCCGTAAAGTGTACTGATTCTTACAGCATGACAAAAAATGAAGACCAGGGTTTGGTGAAACCCTTTTCACCTCAACGCCAGGCGCTCAAAATGCCGCCCATCAGGGCCAGGGTTACCACCCAATACCCAAGATTGACGAATACCCAACTCCAGCCGCGTTTTTCAAAAATGGACAAGGTACCGAGGATCGGCAGCAGCAGCAGAATGGTGTTGAAAACGGCGTGGGCTGCACCGTGCCCGAAAGTGGCATAACTGTGGCCGTCGGGCGCGGTATCCTGGCCGGGGCCGGTGACGTTGATCGCCACCCAAAGCGACAACAGGAAAGAAAGCCCGAGGGCTACGCCGTACAGCATGGGCTTGGGGCCGGTGCCGATGCTTTCCAGGGTAAAGCCGTTGGCCCGCATCCAGGCGCCGCCGGCGGCTTTGGGGTGGTAATAAATGAAGCCAACGATCATCGGCATTAAGGCCGCGATCGCAATGGCCAGCCAGTTCAGGTGCATTTCCATAAGTCAAATTTTTCGTTTTAAAATGATGGCAAACATACAAATTACATTTTGCAACAACTCCCGCCCGCGCAATTTTTTAAATTTTCAGACAACGCCATTTCACCCTGTTGCTTTTGCGATCTATACGGACCACAGTTTCACAAAGATTTTCGCGGGTTGTACCAGGGAGTTGCATCTGTGAAAATCTGTGTCCCGAGGTACCCCATTTCCCTGGCCGACAATCGCTTTCTGACTACCGCCGACGGCACGGTGTGGTTGCTGTACGAACGGCAGTTGTACCGGATCATTCCGGGTTGAGCGGGCACCGCAACCGAATTTGGCGCCGGCAGACGCAGATCACCGATTCTTCTCCATTATTGCGGCAATTCCCCGTCCGAAATAAAAAATGAGCCACCCCGGTATCCGGAATGGCTCATATTTATCGCATATCCGGTCATCGAATACCCGATGGCCCGGAAGGCAGTCATGTTTAGCGCTGCAGCGCTACGCGGCGGATCGCCGTTTCACCGTCCACCGTCACGCGCAGGAAGTAGGTGCCGTCGGCAAAGCGCGACAGATCCAGCGGCTGGTTCAGGTTGGTTACCTTGCCGGCGTCGGGCGTTTGCAGGGTCTGGCCCAGGGTATTGACGATTTCCACACGAACGTCGGCGGCGTTGGCCAGTTCCAGTTTCAGCATGGTGACGTTGGCCGTCGGGTTCGGGCTCAGCGTGAGCGATTTCACCGAAGCCGGGTCTTTCACCGCGGTAGTAACGGAAACGACGAAATCATACGGGTCGGCGCAGCCGGACAGGTCGGTAATGACGGCCGTGTAGTCGCCGGCAGCCAAGCCGCTGATGTCCTCTTCATTGGAGGTATAGCCGTTCGGGCCGGTCCACTCTACCGAGTACGACAGGGCGGGATCCTGCAGGAAGTCGTAGATACCGCCGGTGATGGTCAGGTCGATAGAGCCGTCGTTGTTGCCCGGAGAGGCCGGCGAAGCGTCGATCTCGGCGCTGAGCGGCTGCAGTTCGGGCAGGTAAACTACCGGGCTGGATACGCCGGTGAAGAAGCAGGCACCCGTGGTGTCCACGTCTTCCATGAACGGATCGGCAGCAAGCGAAGAAGCGCCGCTGATCACCACCGGGGTGAAGAACAGCACGACCGGATCGGTCAGCGCCGGGTCGTTGTTCGGGAAGCTGATGAGGATCGGGTTGGTAATGAACCGCGTTCCGCCGATGTACTGGTTGCCCAGCGACGGGGGCCAAACGCCGGACGGGACCGGAGCGAAGGTAACGGCCCAGCCCATGCCGTAGATCGGGCCCTGGTTGGGCAGCACGAACTCGTCGCTGTTCAGGTTGATGATGTTGGCCACGTTTCCGCCGAAGCAGACGAAACCGTTGTTGTCGAGGGTGTAGGAACCCACCACGGCGTCGCCACAGAAAATGTCGGCCTTGCGGGTGATCTGCAGGCAGAACTCGCCGCTCACCACGCCGGCAGCATTGCTCCAGCCGTCCACCAGAAGACGATAGTCGACCCCGGACTGGGTTTCGATGTCGAGTGCCGAACGGAAGTCATCGGCGCCGGTCAGGTCTTCATTGCAATCGATCTGTATCAGGCTGCCGCAGTCGCCGGTATACAGGGCCATCTGGGTGTCGCCGTCGTCGATGTAGTCGGTAGCGTTGCAGGGCACCGTTTCAACGTGGTAAGTTTCACCGTCGCCGGTGAAGGTGTACCACATGGTGCCGTTAAGGGTGGCAACGGCCGGGTCGGGCAATCCGTCGAGGAAGCAGGAAGGTGCGCCCGGGTCGGAAGGATCGACCGTGGCGGTGGTGTTGTTGTACAGACCGGTGGTCTGCGGGGTGCCGGGCACGCCGCCGAAGTAGGACGTAATGTCGATGGCGCCGTCGCAGTTGTCTACGTTGAACACGATCGGAGGCAGTCCGATGTACTCGATGTCGTCGACGTAGAAGGTGCTCACCGCGTTGGTGCCGAAAAAGTCGATGCCACCCAGGTTACGGGCGTAGGCCGTCTTTTTCACGAATTTGCCGTCGACGTAGGTGCTCAGCAGGTTGTTGTCCAGGTCGAACACGTGGCGGATCGTAAACCATTTGTCGTACGGGAAAGTGAATTCGGACAACAGGACGTTGGCGCCGTCGGTGAGCCGGCCTTTGTTGGTGTTCTCGAAAAACATGTTCAGGTTCCAGTCGCCTTGGCCACCGTTGCCGATGGGATAGGACTGCTGAACGTTGTAGTAGCCGTTTTTGCCGGCCGGAACGTACATGCTTAATTTCAGTTCGTAGCGGCCGGTTGCCTTGTCGCCGAGGTCGAGGATCACGTCCTGTGGGCCGCCGGTAGCGTTGGTGCTGATGATCTTGAGCGAATTGGGAGCGGTATTGGCCTGCTCGGTGCTCACGATACCGTCTTCGGCGCCGCCTTCGGCACCACTCCAGGTGGTCCAGTGGGTGGCCTGCGGGCCAAGTTTCTGGGCTGCGTTGTAAGTATCCAGGTTGTCGCAAATGATGGACAGCGGGTTTTGGTCGCAGGGTACCGCGCCGGTGCCTTCGTACATTTCGATGTCGTCTACTTTCCAGTAGTACTCGAACTGACCTTCCCAGCGGAACTGCACCCATACCTGGGCCTGGTTGTTCGCTTCCGGAATTTCCAGGTCGATGAAGCCCTGATACACCTGGGCGGTGGTGGTTTCGGCCTGCAGGGCATCGAACTGGGGTACGTTGTGGTAGGTAAAGTTCGTACCGTCCGTGCTGACACCCACGCGGGCTACGTCGGCGCCGGAGTAGGTGCGGAAATAAGTAAAGAACTTGAGGTGTACGTTGTTCTTACCGGAAGCGTTCACCGGTATGTTGACGTTGGTCAGCCGGGCGTCGTGGGCGAAGTTGCCGTTGCTGTCGGAGTCGAAGTACATGTAGCCGGTAGCGGCGCTGGCGGCGGCAAAGTTACCGGGCTGCCAGTTGCCGGCAGCCACATTGTTGGTCCACTGCCACTTACGGGGACCGCTGTTGGTTCCGCTGTGTACCCAGTTGGTTGTGGAAGAGGCCTGGCTGGAGAAGGTTTCAGTCCAGAAGGTTTGGGCGAAGGAACTCTGAAAACAGCAGGTCAGGAACAGCGCTGCCAGAATACTTCTGAAGGTGAAAGTTTTTGTCATAGGAAAAAAATCCGTTAACGGTTAACTGTTTTAGCATGAAATAGGAGGGGCCAAATTCTAAAAAAGAATCCGTACCGGGTGGATTCAGCCGGGTGTTTTTTGTCAAATGCCTGTTTTTTACAATTTTACTTAATACAAACAACTGGTTTACAGTAAATTAAAATATGAATATAAAAAGGAAGCCCCTGAGCCGGGGGAATTGGCGCCAGGGGCTTCCAGAAAGGGCTTCAACCGTCCCGGCGCAACACTTTGAAACCGATGTCCCGGCCCTGCCCCTGCATGATGGCCAGGTTGATCCAGGCCAGGGCGAACTGCTCCAGCAGGGCGGCCTTGTCGTCGCCGCCGAAGTCGTAACATTCGGCGAATCCGGCGTCGAGCGCCAGTTGCCGGACCGCTGCTTTGCCCTGCTCCGTACTGCCAGCCATGAACATGTCCAAAGCCGTATCACCGTACACCGGATCGGCCATGTTCTCGAATCCGGTGGTGTTGAAACATTTGACGACCTGTGCGCCCGGCAGCAGCGTTTTCAACGCGTCGAAGGTGTTGGCGAAGGGCTCCGGCCGCACCCGCACCGAGTTCATGGCGTCGATGACGACCTTGCCCTCGGCATGGCCGATCTGCCCGGCAATACTCACCGTGGCCTGCGGCGTGGCGGCAATCAGGATGGCTTCCGAGGCAATGACCGCTTCGGGAATGTGGTGCGCCGTAACGTTGGGCAGGGCCAGCAGTTCCTTGCCCTTGAAATCGTTCAGGTCGCGCACGCCGAGGTGAATGTGGTGTCCGGCCCGGGCCCAGCGCGCGGCCAGGGCGCCGCCGACATTTCCGGTTCCGATGATGGCGATGTGCATGGTCAGTATTGCAGTTTTGAATTTTTTTCTACGATCGGGCAGCAGCCCGGCAGGTTTGAACGGCAATATTAAGAAGAGGCCGTCTCGTAAGTCTGTTTATTCGTTTAATTGCGGATTTGTTTATTCCTAAATAACCCTGAATCCCGGGCGCTACCTATAACCAAATCCACAATTAAACGAATAAACAGAATAAACAGACTTATGAGAGGACCTCTCAATACCGGTCATTTGAATTTCCCGCTGTAAACCAGTCCGAAAGTCAGCAGCCCGTCGTCGGCTTTAACGCCCTCGACCACTACGTTTTCGTGGGTAAACAGGTAGTTGGCCGTGCATCCCAGCCCTTTCCACAACGGCCATTCCAAACTGAACTCGGCCTGCCAGCGGTAATTGTCGCCATCTTCCAGCGAGGGCTGGAAAAACGCTTCGTAGTAGCACCGCAGGCGGCCGCCGGCCAGCGTGTGTTTTCCAAACAGCCAGGCCGACGCCCGCCAGGTGCGTATGGTTTCCCGGCCGTTGTACTCCGGGTGGTTGTAGGCCGTCCCGGAAAAAGCGGTGGATTCATACACCCCGGACAGCGCCGTTTTTACCACATGGCGGCGGCTGCGCAGGAGTTGCCAGGTAAGGCCCGGTCCCGTAAAATAGCGGCTGTCGATCCGGCGCCGGTAGTTCGCCGAAACGAAAGCCAGGACGAAGGGATACACCCGGCGCCGCGGCCACAGGTACAGGAAGTTGCGCCCGGAAAAGTCGTTATCCGCCTTGCGGTCGAAGAACTCCTGGTACCGGTAGGTGTTCTGCGTCTTGAAGGCCCATAGACCGGACGGCGAAAAACTGGCGTCGGCTTTCAGCCGCAGGGATGCCGCTTCCAGGTTGCCGGATTGCAGGTTGGCGGTCAGGGCGCCGTTGTACTGAAAAAGCAGGGTGTCGCTTTCGTTGAGTTGGGCGGCCATCCGGTTGCGGCAGAGGCACCCCAACACGAACAGGAGCAGAAGTCTTGTCGGCATGATCGAAAAGGGATAAGGTCCGGACTGAACGACGCTTAGAAACTGTTTTAAAACTCCGTTGTGTAGGTGTGGCATGACCGCTTAGAGATCATTGATAAAGTAAGATCCTATATGCGGTCATGCCACACCTATTCAAAGACAGTTTCTTAGCGGTCTATTTGCACTGCTTCAGAATGTCCAGGAATTGCTGCGGCTGCACGACGAAAGGCAGGTGGGAAGTAGCCATTTCGAAGGTTTTGCGCACCGTGCCGTTGGCCTGGACCATCTGCTTTTGCAGGGCATACCCCACTGCGGCGTCCTGCGTAGTGTGGATGTAGTATTTGGGCACCGAACCGAAGCGGGCGCTCGTCAGCGACACCTTTTCTCCCAGCGGCCCGGCCGGTTCTTCCCGGTGGTATTTCACCAGCACTTCCTGCATGAAAGGCGGGCAATCGGCGCAAACGGCCGGTACGATCACTTCTTTTTTGATCCTGGCGGCGGTGTAATCTGCGTTGAACTCCAGGGCGCCGCCCACCTTGCTTTGCGCGTCCTGCTTCGAGAGCGAGAGCAGGTCTTCTCCGTTGCGGGGCAGGTAGGCCGACACGTACACCAGTTTTTCGATCTTTTCCGGCAGGTTTTCGGCCACTTGCGAGACGATGACGCCGGCCATGCTGTGCCCAACCAGCGTCACTTTGCCGGGAGCCCGGTTCACCGCATCGCTCACCGTTTTGACGTAGCCGGCCAGCGTTGCCTGATTGGCGGGGGTCAGGTCGATGCCGTGCGCGGGCAGGTTCACGACCACCACGTTGGCCCGGACGGCCAGTTGGCTGCGTACGAAACCCCAGGCGCTTTCGTCGGCCCAGGCCCCGTGCACGAGCACGTAGGTCGGATAGCGGGCTTGGTCTTTTTCGAGTTGAGCCAATACCAGTTCGGCTGCCGCCGCACCCGAATTCTGCTGCTGGCCGGTGATGAGGTTGCCGTCTTCCACGGCAAAGGCGGAAAAAGGAGCGCCGGTCACGAATTGGCTGCCCGGCATTTTCCGCGCTTCATCCTCGATGCGGAAAGGCTGGATCTTCATGCCCACGTAGTTGTCGGCGTATTGTTCCTCCGCCGACGCGAAGCCCGTCCAGCGTTTGCCTTCGACCAGGTATTTCCCGTTGGGGAGTTTGGCCTTCAGCAGGATGCAGGTACCGTGGCAGATGGCCGCGGCGGGTTTGCCGGTCAGGTAAAAGTCGGTGAAGAACCGGTGCAGTTCGGCGTTTTCATAAAAAGTATACATCGGCCCCTGGCCGCCGCACACAAAAACGGCCTTGTAGTCGCCGGGATCGACGGCCGACAGTTTGAGCGTATTTTTCAGCAGGGCCATTTTGGCGGGGTCTTTTTTGAAACCCAGTGAAACATAGTCGAAAGCGGCGTACCGGCTGGGATCCTCAGGGTCGCTGAAACCGTCGAATTTCACTTCGCCGCCTTCGGGGCTGGCAATATCCACGGTGTAGCCCGCTTCGGTAAAAGCCCAGTAGGGATGGGTGACTTCGGCGTACCAGGCGCCGATGGGCCAGCCGGTCTGTTTGGAAACGGCCGGGTTGGAGGCGATGAGGAGGACTTTGCCGTTGTGGCCGGCATTGTGCTGGGCCAGGGCGGCAATGGCCAGGGAGAAGAACAGCAGAGTGGAGAAGAGTATTTTTTTCATGGACGACATCATTTTTTCGGATGATGCCGCAAAGTTTCCCGCTATATGGTACCTTTGGCAATATACTTACCTATTTAGCCTATACATACTTTTAGGAAAGTAAATTGACTATCAATCATTTGTATAACCATGCCGGATTTTCTTTTTGACAAAAAACTGTACTACAACCCCGTCGAATTTGCCCTCGACCGCATCGGGGGCGCCTGGAAAATGCCCGTTCTCTGGCGCCTGAAAGACCGGGTGATGCGCTACAACGAACTGAAAAAAGACATCCCGCACATCAGCCACAAGATGCTCACCACCCAGTTGCGCGAACTGGAGAAGGAAGGGTTCATCACCCGCACCGTGTACCCGGTGGTGCCGCCCAAAGTGGAGTATGGCCTGACGGAACGCGGCCGCCAGGCTATACCGGTCGTGGAGGTGATCCG
>WBZQ01000863.1_pt1 | contig 22402 bp, 27 predicted proteins | sample 5204251 | NCBI WGS metagenome assembly WBZQ01 (sample SAMN12412402, study PRJNA552823) | activated sludge metagenome | isolation source: activated sludge from nitrification reactor of wastewater treatment plant... | place: USA: Virginia | collected 2017-09
TCATGCATCGATGGCAAACAGCGCCCAATGGACCTTTCGCGGATTGGCATTCCCTGGGAGGAAATGTCAGTCAACCATTTGCCATACACAACCAAGATGGACGAATCGAGCTGTTTGCGATTGGAGCGGGCAATGACCGCGCAGTATGGCATCGATGGCAAACGGCAGTTAATGGTCCCTTTGCTGAGTGGCAATCCCTTGGGGGGGATATACGTCAGATATTTGCCATACACAACCAAGATAAGAGGATTGAGCTATTTGGCATCGACGCCAAGGGTGCTGTCATGCATCGATGGCAAACGGCGCCCAATGGACCTTTCGCGGATTGGCATTCTCTGGGAGGAAATGTCAGTCAACCATTTGCCATACACAACCAAGATGGACGGATCGAGCTGTTTGCGATTGGAGCGGGCAATGACCGCGCAGTATGGCATCGATGGCAAACGGCAGTTAATGGTCCCTTTGCTGAGTGGCATAAGTTGGAATAGCTCATCAATGGAAATTCAATAAGGAGAAAACCGGCACGTCGTCAGTAAGCCATACGGACAAGACAAGCTGTTATTGATGCGCAGCACAGTAAGGATTTTTTAAGTATTTCTTAAGGAAGGGTGGAGAACCGCCCTATTGTTCAAAATCCCTGTGTGAGGCTGATAGCAGAAGAAGAACAGCAGCTCAGAAACATGAATATGAAGACGTTTGGACTTGGCAAAATCCCTTTGTGCTCCGCCCCTTATCTTTCAACATCAGTTAAAATCATAAAGATTAAATTTAGTACTGCACCTTAAAGACCGGACTTTGTTCCGGGCGGCTATCGCGTTGGTCGTACATGCGCGTGGTGGCAATGTTGGCGTGACCAAGCATTTCTTGCACTTCCGCGAGATCCGCGCCGTGTTCAAGGGCATTGGTGGCGGCCGTCGAGCGCAGACTATGGGCCCCCACCGGAAAACCCAGGGTGGTCGAGTAATCCCGCACCAGTTTATACACCCCATCCGGCGTCAGGCCGCGTTCGGACGTGCCCCGGCTGTGATGCAATGGCCGAAACAACGCGCCGCTCTCATCGTCGGCATGGCCTGCCGCGTCTAAATAATCGCTAATGTACCCGCTCGCCGCTGGATGCAGCGGGATAAAGCGCGTCTTGCCGCCCTTGCCGGAAATTTTCAGATGCCGCACCCCGCGCCGCTGCTGCTGGCTATCCCGCACCTGGAGCTTACAGAGTTCTTCCCGCCGCAACGCATGATAGAGCAGGGTCGAGAGAATGGCGCGATCACGTTTGGCTTTCAGGGAGTCGCCCGCTGGAAAATCCAGGAGCTGTCGAGCCTGAGCATCGCCGAGCGCCGGGGTCTTGCCTTTGTAACTATCGACCGGCGGGCGTTTCACCCCATCTACCGGATTATGGGTCACCGCATTTTTCTCGCACAGATATTCAAAGAGCGACGACAGACTGGCCAGGTAGCGGCGAATGGTGGCCGCCGCGAGTGCCCGCGTGTGGAGCGCATCACGCCAGGCAATCACATGGGCGCGGGTCACGCTCCGAAATTCCGTGGGCGTGGTGATGCCGACAAAGCGCATGAAGTCCCGAATGACGAGTTCATAAACGCGGCGCGTTCCGTGGTTGCCCAAATTGGCGAACCATTCGTTTTCGGCCGGGACGGTGGCAAGAGTGGTGAACTGCGCCGCCGTGAGGGAGCCGGAGGAGGGAAGTGGGAGTAGAGGGGGGTCATTCGTCATGGCGGAAGGTTACTCGTGAAAAAAGCTATTTTCAAGAGTAAATAGGCACAGCTATCCAAGTTTCTGGACACCAAAGAGACATCGTCCGCTCTGGAATCTGAATCGCTATTAGCTCACACACTCTTGGTCATTCTCGATCGATATAGAATCCAGCCGCGTCGATCTGCTTAAAAATGCCAACTGCATAAGAGACCAGGTCGGGAATAGATGACAATAGAGTTCGGTCGTGCAGACTACTCATGCTAAGGCGAGAACCAAAAAAACGCCAAAATGGCATTTCCGGACTGTCATTGATAACTGCGTCCATAAAACCCTGAGACGGAGCAAAACCTTCAGGTTCACAGTAATCTCCGATCTGGCTCAGCAAGGTTGTGAAAGCTGCAGGTCGCTTACGAACTTCTTCTTGAAAATCATGGTACCGACACCAGGCGTCAGACACATCTTCTCCGGTTGGGACATACAAACCCATCCCAACCCTTGCATGATCATGACGAAGATCCTCGTTTGCACTAAATGCGATATTCCATTGCCACCGATATGCTCGGTTCGTGGGAAAGGTGAAGATATGACCAGTCGCTACACGAAAAAACGTCAAGCCAAATGGGTAGGGAGAATTATTAAGCTCTCGAATCAGCTCTTTGGCAGGGGTGACAAAATCTGAGGAGATCAATTTTGTATCTGCAATTTCAAACAGGTTGGGAGCACGCCGCTCGATACCAAGTTCGTGAGTCAAGCCAACGACGGAAGGCGAGATCGTCCGCAAAGTATCAAACCATCTTTTATCAAAGCTCATAGGGGTGGTAAATATGAGATAGGCTTATGCAACAGTCAAGCGATAGGATTTAGGCGTTATAGTGGCCCGCGATTTACCAACAAAGGAGAGAAGAATGAAATATGATTTAGTACTATCTTTTTCTGGCGGTCTCGATTCTGTTGTCTTATTGCATGAACTTATAAAAGCGAAGAAAAAATTACGGGCTATTTATTTAGACTTCGGCAAGCTGCCAGCACAACGTGAGCTTTCGTCCGCAAAATATCACTCACTACAACTCGGCGTTCCTCTCGACGTTGTACCTATGCAGGGTGTGACACATATGGCACAAGGATTCGCGTCTTTAGCTGAAATGATGACCGATGAGCTTGATGTGGGAGGGTCGACAGGCTTTGAAACTCGTGATGGTTTTTTAACTAGGGGTTGCCGAAACGATGCCGCACGCGTGTCTGGCTTTTTGGTAGTAGCAGGAGTTACCGCCTATTATGCACAGTTGTTGGGTGTGGAACATGTTGCGTTCGCAGTTACCAAGGAACAAACCAAGGCAGTACCCGGTGTACTAAAAAGCCTTGACTCCTTTTCCAAAGCAGTTGAAATATTAAACACCAAAGCAGGCTCGTTTAGTTTAGAAACTCCCTTCCAAAATCTTACCAAGGCAGAAATCATCAAGAAAGGAGCTAAACTTAAAGTTCCATTCGATTCTACTTGGAGTTGCTTACTCGGAGGCATCATGCATTGCGGTAAGTGCGTACAGTGCCTTGAAAGACAATCAGCTTTCAAAGCAGCGAAGATCAATGATTCGACGGTATATGAGGAAAGCTAAATGGCAGGCATTCATCCCGCCTAGTCGTATAGAGCGGCTGGCAGCACGTTTCTAATTCATTCCCTACAGTTATCTAGAGGCAGTGGATATCTATTAGGACATTCAGAACCAGAAATAGGAGTTATGGCATAACAAACATACGCATCCGTATTATCAACCTTATTAAGATTCTGTCTGCCATGTGGTTCAAGGGTAATATCTTTACTAGTGCCGTCCCCCCATATTATTTTTATATATAGCTTCGCGCCGTAAGGATTATAAAAACAAGTATTTCCAATGGCAGAAAGAGCAACTAGCGGAGTGCTCCATAAAATAAATAATAATAAAAGTATAATCTTTTGAAACAAGTCCGTTTCTCCTTTAGTTAAATCCTGACGGACAGCTCATCCAGTATTTACGAGTGACCGACCCCGGAGCTCTATACACTCCGAGGCTGTGTTCCTTCCAGTATGCATTAGTAAGTCAGTAAAATTAATGCTTCTTTTGTTTTAAGCGCTTGCTCTTCGAGATTGGCGGGCTTTTTTTATCGTTATCCTTTGTATAGACTATGTCCCAACCATTGCTTTCCCAATACCTGGTAAGATCGCCAGTGGAAATATCTTCAAAATGAAGAATCGATTTTTTCCCGTCATCATCGATTACTGTCACTGATCCTTTTAGGACAGTGGCTTGTACTGGTCGTTTAAAACCACCTGCGTAACATGGGTCAGTAGTAATAAGACCTGGACCATTTACCATAGTTCCGCCAACGTAGGTACCCGTGTCAGCTACATAGCCATCCGGGACATTGTTAGATTCGTCCTTCCCTTGGAAAAAGACGATTTCAACTGTGTAATGTGTTTTGTTGTTAACCCATATGGCCAGAGTTCGGTCATCTCTAGTAGTTTGGCATAAGTCGGCTGCCAATATGGCTTCTTTAGGTGATAAGGACGAGTATTTTTCTTCAGCTACAGCTAACCCAGACAAGGCTGTAAACGACAGAGCCACAATGTATATAAATACAAGTTGCAAGCGCCCACACGTCATAAGTCCAAGCAAGAATTTTTTAAACATTCGAGCCTCCTTATATGAAATGCCACTTAATTTTCGGGCGCGACATATATCATAACTGAAAGTTTAAACCAACATCCCGTATTCTCTCCAAGAATTGGCCTACTACCGGCATGTAAGTATTTTAAAGAAAGAAGGTGCGGCTCTGCCCCTTCTGTTTTAGCGTTCCAGCTCATTTTCCAGGCTGGGCTGCTGCTGAGTAATTTCTAAACCTTGTGCCGCTTCTTCCCAAAGGGTAGGCTCTGATGCAACCTGGTCATTATTTGCCTGCTTCGCGTAATATTGTCGCATATGTTCCTTTGCCATGGTTTCCAGTTGCTCCATTGTCATGGTTTCTTGTTGTTCCGGTGGCGGGTCGGCCGCTTCGCGTTCCGTCCTTTCCATATCCGCCCGCATTTCAGGGTCTTTGAGCAGTCCTTCAAAAAAGTCGTCAGCTTCCCTTCGGTCAGCGATCTCCTTGATGAGCTTTGCCGAATTTTCGATACTCATTTCTAACCCTCCTTGCTCCGGCATTCCAGAAAAGCTTCCCGCCAGGGCCAAGCCCTAGCGGGAAGAGCGTTGCTAGCGTTCCATCTCCTGGCTCGGTGGCTCAATCTCGGGCGGGTCGATGCTCTGGGATTGAGCCGGTGGCCCTGGCTGCTGATTCGGAGTCATGTCGTAAATATTATCTGTAGAAGCATCCATCTGTGGCAGTTCGATTTTTCCCGTTGTCTGCCGCCCAAAATATCCTTCTTCGACGACCTGGTGCCTGACGTCGTCAATCGCTCCTGCTAAGCCCTCGGCAAAACCATCAAAAATTCCCATGATAGCTTCTCCTTTCAGTCAGTAATTCACGGCTGGTTTTACTGGAGAGGAACCCGTCAAAGCCTCTTTTCCCTGCTGAGCGACGGGCCCGGCGCTCTGTTGCTCAAGAATCACGGTGAGGGATTGAATCCAGGCCTTCAGCCAGAAAAGAAAGAACAGCACGACCACCAGTGAACCCAAGAACCCTTGTGGGGAGAGGTTCATGAACAAATACACAAACCCCACAGCCCAAAACGGCGTGGCAAGGGGATACGCAATCACATAATCCGTCAGCGTTGGCTTGTTCATTGCGGCGGCTCCTTTCATGGTTTTGAGAACAAGAATTCCCACCAGTCCGAGAGATAGGCTGACACTTTGCTTCAGCAAATTTTTCCCCGCCTTCCAGTAGGGAAGGAACAGCGACGACAGCGCGAGGGAATCGAACCAGTTTTGACCAGTCATGTTTTCACCTCCTGTTCAGGGTCTGGGGCGGTTTGTGCCGGCGCGGGTACTTCGCTGCCGGCAAGCAACTGCTTACAATAGTCGGGCAGTTCCATCTCTGTTTCTGTCGTCTGTGGAATCGGTAGACAGCAGGACACATAGAACGGTTGGTCTTTCTTGCTGGGAAGCTTCCACACCAATAAGGATTTGCTGGTGAGATAGGCCGTCGTAGCGACCAGGCTTAATCCGCCGATCCCGGCTGCCGCCTTTAGGCTCACGGGTTGGGGTTCGGCGGCTGGTGCTTTCCACCACTGCCAGCCCATATAGACAAGGGCCGCCGCTACCAGGGCTAAAAAGAACGTCTGGCGTATGGTTGCCCGCCGCCAGCGCTCTTCGGGGCTGATATGGGATTTTCGGTACAGGGCTTGTTCGCGTTCATAAAAAAACACGGTCGGGATAGCTTTCATCCACAGCACAGCAAACAACCCGCAGACAATGATGATGGCAAGCTGCTGGTCGTTCGTGAAATTGTTCCAGTTGCTCCCGTGGGAAACCCAAAAATACAGCGCGAGTCCGATCCACAGGAGCAAGGTATAACGGCTGGCTATCAACCACTCTAACGGTGTTGGCTTCATAGTGTCGCCCCTCCTTCATTCTGGGTGAACTTCGCGAGTAAAATATTCCTGTTAGTCTCCGGGATCGGCTCTAAAAAATTCGCGCCTGCCTTAAACCACACCCCTGTCACTTCAAAGTTATGCTTGACCGCGCCGGTCTTCAGTTGCGTGGCAAAATAGTCGCTCGGAAGGTAATAGGTTTCATATTCCTGCTCGTTGCTTCCCTCCTGACTGCTATCGCTGTGGTTAAAGCCCTGATTGGTCGAAGCGGCACTTTCGCCGCGGTTGGTACTGATCTGCTTTGTACGGCTCTGGGATGTCTGCTTGCGAAGCTTTATCCCTTTTCCACAGAGCTCCATCCAAAATTTGTTCGTACGCGAACATGAATTAAGGCAGGCTACAAGTTGACCAAATTTACCGATGAGGCCGTCGATGTAATCGGATTGGTCTTTTCCGAGCTGCGCATACAGTGTCGGCAAGCTTTGTGTAAGTAATACTACTGATGCTTTGCATTCTCTGGACACACTCATAAATAAATCGAGGCGCGGCTGAACGAAAAACTGAGCTTCATCGGCATAATAAAAAACCGGGCGTTCAGAAAACTGTTTGGGAAGCGCGTTCCTTCCCTCTACGGCTTGCATCCACAGGGAGCTAAAAAGCTGCTGAGCCACAACCCCTTCATAGGGCATGGTAAGGGTCGGAAAATTGAGGAGGATTATCTTTCCCACGAAGGTCATTTCAGGAAGGATCGTGGTCTTGTCACAGAAGGCTCTCCGGAGTCTTCCGGTATTGAAGCGGCCAAGCTTCGCGGTCACCGTAATGACAATAGATGAACGGGTGGTTGGCGCCAGATTCGGATATTCATGCAGCCAGTAATTAATGCTGGCTGCACATAAATCCGGCGCGATTTCGCGCACAGGATTGTTCTTCATCTGAAGCAGGGTTTTGACAGTTTCATTCGTCTCTTGCAGGGCTTTCTGTTCTTGCCGCGTGTTGGGTTTAATGGTCGGTGCGCTGTTGATGAAGCGAATCAGGTCTTGCATCCGCACCGTGCCAGTCGCCCCATAAAGCGCGGTCACCGCAAAAATCAAAAGTTGGCGAGAGGTCTGCTGCCAAAATTCATCACCCTTTTTCCCGCCTCCCTGTCCGGCGGCTTTATCGCTGGAATCAATGATGCCCATCAGCGTATCGGTCACCCGATTGGCACCATCGGCTCCGGCCTGAGCGAAAATATATTCGAGAACGTTAATTCCTTCACCGTCGCCCAATACCACCACATCATGTTCTCGACCGTTTTTTTTTGCGTACTCCTTCCAAGCGGCTATCTCAGTGGGCTTACAAATGCAGACCACCCCGCCCATTCCCGCCCTGCAAAATGCTTCCGCAATAATTTTTCCGAGTCCCGAGCTTTTTCCCGATCCGGGCTGCCCAGTGCAAAAAATTCCGCCATTGCAGGCATCACGCAAGCTGAGCCCGTCTTTGCCGGTCAGCATGATAAGCGGCGTATCGAAGTTCCTCACAAAGTCAGTCGTCATAGCGGCGGCTCCTTTGGTGAAGTGGCGGCTAGTTCTTGTTTCGTCGGAAGAGCCCAATTACGCCCATGGGTAAATAAATGAAGGAGGGGAGGGCCGTTGGAATTGCGGTCAGTAACCCAAGTATTCCGGCCTTGATAGCGGCGCTTTCCGGGTCGTCGCCATACCATTTTTGTTGTGCGCGGTAAGCAAGAAATCCGACTGCCACACTGACAGCCAAGGAAAAGAGCATGCTCATGCCGAGCGTCGCAATCTCACCTGTGAAAAGCATGGAATCTACAATCACGGTCAGAAGGGCAGTGGCGGGGTGAAGCCCGAAGCTCTGAGCAAAGCCTCGGGCGGCGGTAATGGGATGGCTGGAGGTGGGTGCTTGAAAAATATGTCCGGAATGATTGTCTGCCATGACGCGACCCTCCTTGTGGCTGCGCCTCCTCTAGAGGAGGCGCAGCATGGATTCATTTCACTAACGTTCCCGCACTTCCAAAATCGTTATAAAACCGCGAATAGCCGAATCCGCCTCGATCTCCATCAAGTTGATAAATCTCTCGCATAAACTGCGCTGCAACGAATTGCCCCTCCACGGTCGTTTCATGAGCCTGAGCCGGAATGTCAGCCATGATGTCCTCCCGTTTGATTGTGGCGCTATTTACTCTTGAGCTCATGACTAGTATTCTAGCCTTGCACTCTAGAGTACTCAATAAGGCAAAAGGCCTAGTCAGGCAGAGAAAAAGGCCTGCTCTATTCTTACTGAACCAGGAGTTTATTAACGGTTACGGGTTGAGGTTCCCGCATGGAGGGCTTCGAGATGGGCGAGTCTCTCTTCTTGACGGGCAAGCTTCTCTTCCTGAACATGACGTTTGATTCGTGGCAGGGTGCGAAACTTTTTAAGAAGTCCATCACCTTCTTCTATAAGGTGACGATTATTATTTATCGCATCAACAACTATAGATTCTACACATTCAGCGCCAGCCATACCCTTGCTAGCGGCAAGATAATCAACCATTTTTCTTACGTCTGGTAAAAAGCGAACTTCCATAGAAACGAATTCTTCTCTATGAGGTTTGTGCATTCGCGCCAACATTTCATCGTGGGCTTGATGCCGTTGTGGCTCCGGTTCTTTCACCTGCTCGCGTTGAGCTTTTCGCCCAGCAAGTTTTTTTCTCCAATTTCCTTGTTCCGCTTTTTCCATAAAAACAAACTGTCTCAGTTCCTCTGTCGGCAGCTTTTGCAGTTCAATAAGCAACCCTTCATTAATCAAAGAATCAAAAAACGAATTTCTCCAATTTTGTTCCTCGGCTGCCATTGAAGTTAGCTTGGCTAACTCTTCATGTGTAAAACTTCCATAATCCGGCACTACTTGAGTAAAGGTGAGGCGCTCCAAATACAAACGTTTCCGCCGCCGCCCTCCGCGCGAATCTCTTGTTCGAGAATCCATTATGAGGGTAGCAGACTTCGCATTTTCATCAACAGAGGATCTAACTTTGCTCATATGTCACCTATAAGCGTAAAAAATCCTGTCCTATTCTTCACTACACCAGACTACAGTCTAGATATAGACCTAGATTAATGGCTATTAAGACCCATGTCAATGATTCATTCTATAACTATTGGTAATAATTAGACTAATTTCAACATATTGATTTGGAATGGCAAATTGAATTTTTGCCGCCACTGAGCTACGTTCATTTGTTCCTTACCTCTCTTATCGCATCCTTTCCTTACGTTGGATAACAGCACCTTTCCCCTGCTTTTTGAGCGGCGCCGTAAGCGTCACCTCAATCGCTCGACGGTAATGTGCCGAAGGTTCCAGACAGCTTTCCACAGCTTCATTGCATTAAATGAATATTTCACGCATGATATTATTGTTTTATGCGTGAATCGTTGATAAAGTGAACGTATTATCAACGTACAGGGAAATAATGCAATGACATTTAGGGCAGATGAAGCCGAACTAAATGGTTTGGAAGAGGTCAGGAATTATCTGATCGGGCGCGAATTCGATGCTAAGGAACGGGAGCGTAGCGAGCAAAAACTTCTCGATATTGTGGGGAAATACGGCCCCGTTGTTAACAGCTATCCATCGTGGCATCCCCTTGTTGCCAATCATGATGACCATAAACCAGCAACAACGCCCGATACGGGGTGTGGATACAAAGGGTTAGACCATACTCGGTTATTTAGGAATGCGTTTCTAACCTGCCCCTATGGAGATGGTCAGAAGGTTCTTGATTCTGTAAAGGGTTTACCAAGCCAGCTTTCTGCCAAGATCACGGCAGAACGTTTACATGTTAAATTCTATAGCCCTGATGCCACGCCTATTCTAGTGCGCTGCGATTGGGAAAAACCTCTTGCCCTAGGTGGGATGATACCAGCCTCTTTAGCAGTGCCGCTTATGCTTCAAAAAGAAGTGCCATGCTGTGAATGGTCGACGGTCGCCGAGACTTGGGAAAGCATGCGTCCTTATTTCTTAGGCTCCCCGCATGGCAGCAGATCATCGCTTTTTGTTAACCAAGAAACAGCTATGACGATGAAGAAAATCTGGGAGCTGCTTATCCATACAGGCATGTATGGAGCGATTAAGGTTTCCAACTAGTATGAATGCTCTGTTTCGGCTCCATCCAGCGCTTTCTCATAACTGAGTGACTACACGGTTCCGATGCTTCTGCGGCATCAGCCGCACTCACCACGCAAGGCCATTCTATTGTTGACATGATTTGTATCGTACTTTACAAATCATGCTCCAGCGAGCGATTGTCACATGATCAAAACGAATACACACAAACCCAGCCCCATTACCCCAACCCAGTACCGTACGCTGCAAGAAGCCTACGATTTTTTCAATAAAGAACTCTTTTCCGGTTCGTTGCCGCAGGTGCTGGTCACGTTTCAACGCCGTTCGAAGATGGGAGGCTATTTTTCTCCAGATCGGTTTACCGGGCGCATTCAGGATGCCGCCGCGCATGAACTCGCACTAAACCCCGACACGTTTACCGGACGTACGGATGAAGAAATTCTTGCCATCCTCGTTCATGAAATGGTGCATGTCTGGCAGCAGGCGGAGGGCACCCCTGGGTGCGACATCTATCATAACCGCGAATGGGCGACCAAGATGAAAGAGATCGGTTTGCAACCGACGGATACTGGAGATCCGGGCGGTAAAGAAACCGGTCGGAAGATGACGCATTTCATTCTACAGGACGGTAAGTATTCAAAGGCTTACGCTCAGTTGGAGGAGCGCGGTTTTCAGTTACAGTGGCAATCAGCACGGACAGGAAGAAATTCCAACAAGACGAAATTCACCTGCCCAAAATGCAAACAGCACGCATGGGCAAAGCCAGGTGCGCAACTAGGCTGCTATGCCTGTTTCGAAGCTAGGGACATACTAATCCGGATGCTGGCCGAAAGGAAAAAGAGGTTAAATTCTTTCCAAGCGTCACTTTAGAGTGGCTGTGGCGCAATTGATCCCTTTCTTCGGCGGCGTCGGCAGCGTCACTTCAATTTTTTCAATATAGGGCTGACTGTCATCGCTCGGCGGCAGAAATATATCCGGCGAAAACTCGGTCATGGAATGCAGGGTGTGAAGTCCAAAGGCAGCGGTGATTGGCTGGAGGTTCCGGCCATAGACTTCAATCACGGCGTTGTTGGTAATGAGAGTAAAAAAATCATCAGCGGGTGAGTTGAGTACAATGGTTAGGAGGTTGTGCATAAAGAAGGTGTAGTGAACATGGATACTGGTGCAACGCAGCGTAAAGCCGAGCGGCTTGTCTTTGGTTTCAAAAGCGCTGTACGGCGTTTTGGTTTTATGATCGACGACGAGCGCGGGTGATTTCTTCGGCGGAATCTTGGTTTTGGAAACCCCGGTGCTCCATAGTTCGTCTATATCGTCGTCGTCAGTCATCGCTCCCTCTCCAATTCCTTATCCCGCTCAGGGTGACGGCTCAACCAGTCTTCCCAGATTTCATCATGCGCGTCTTTCAGTGTTTCCTGTTCAGGCGTGGGAATTTCCGCTCGCCTGGCTTCGAGTGTGTTCCAGGCATGCTGCTGCTCCAGCGCCGCCTGGTTATCAAAATACGGCAGCAGGGCTTTCTGATGCGCCGCGAATTCCTGCGCGGTCGAGGGAATGACATAGCCGCCCGGTTCCGGCGAAGTTAACGCTGGACGCTCTGCATCCTTCCCCTGTTCGTCTGTGGCCGCGTCCACTCGTAGGCTGTCAGGCTCCCGCGCTTTCACAAGCTCGGTCGCCTCTTTCACGCTTGGAAGTGTCTGCGGGTCGATGTCGGCCATGAATTGGCGAAGTTCCGCCGTGCGGATTCCATCGAGCCTGCGGGCAAGGGAATGAACGTCTCCGGCGCTGTCGATTACACATAGCGCATCCCGCCGGTCGCCCCGGCAGATGGTATAGCCTGATTCCTCCAGGGCGGAGGCAAAGGCCGCCCCGCTATCGCTGGCTTGATAAAGCGCGGTGATTTCGGCTTTCACTTCTCTGGGGTCGATGCCGCTTTCCTGGGCGCGGAAGTTTTCCCAGTCGGTAAACTCGCGGCTGCGCCGCTGGGTCGGTTCCGGGGTTTGCGGCGTGGGCTCATGATGAAACGCCTGCTCCAGCTCAAAGCGGGTTTTGTCATGGGCTTCATAATTGCGCCAGTGATTGGCGAGCGTCAGCGTCTCCGGGTCTACCCGGCTCCAGACTATGTGGCGGTGTTCCCTCCCCTCCTTCTCATGCTCCACCTGAAATCTGGCGTGGCCGTCCAGCCCTAAATTCTGTTCGAGGCGATCAACGGCAAACTCCCATTGCTCCGGCGTCAGCCGTTCATCTTCGCGCGGGTTCATCGAGGCGTGATAAAAATAATCCCGGTCACGGCTCCCGCCGGCCAGGGCGCGAAGCTCATTGAACGCTTCGGGCAAGTCCTGGGCATAGAGGCCTTTCATTTCAGCGATTGTCACCCGCTCATTGTCCTCCGCCTTCATGAGATGCTTGGCGAAGAATCCCCCTGCCCGTCTCGCTCCGCCCTTAATAACCATCTAGCCTCCGTTCCGGTTCAGAATGCCGGTCACGCGCCGGGCCAGATCCCGGCAAGCGGCGAAGCTACTTTCTACCTCAGAGGCTAAGGGCGTCTCGCCCATATTGATCCGCCTCGCGATCTGATTGTGGTTGCAGCCTATCTTGTGAAGCTCATTGAGGTAGCGTCGGAGTAGTTCCACTTCCGCCACCGGGCGGCGAATGGCGCGAGTGGTGGGCTTTGTCAAAACACGGGAACGGACATAAGAGCCGATGGTCAGCCCCGCCCGCTCCGCATAAGATTCAAGCTGCTGATACTCATCCTGTGAGAGACGAAACGTCATGCGCCGCTGCTTCTGGCGGCGTTCGCTTCCGCTCCGGTGAGGTTGAGGTTTCGCCCCTTCCCCCTCCTGACGCTGCGCCTCAATCATCGTCAACGTGCCCTTTCTGCTCCTGCTAATGGAGAGGGATGCAACGGGAGAAGTGAAACGCCTCTCCCTTGCCAAGACGTGAAGTAGACCGCCTGCGCGGTCAGACATCACCTGTCTTGCCTTCCATTAATAAACGCGAATGCGAACCTAACTTATTCAACTGAAACAAGCAAGCGACGAATATTAGCTAGGCCACTGACTAACAAAAAGAGGCGGCAAAAACTCGATTGACGAGAGAGGAATTTTCTGAAAATCTGGCCACGTCTGCTAACGGGTAACGCTGAACGCAGATGCTCAAGGGTGACAATGTCACAGCGGGGCGACTCTGTCTCCCCGCACCCCTCTGAACATGTTGTTTAGCTCAGGGTGATGAATTTGTCTCGGCACGGTCAAGAAGGCTTGGCGAAGTGACGGTGCCTTTCACAGGCACGGCGGCACCGCGGTGCTCCCGTCCTCCACCTGCGAAGTTGTCAACACGGACCTGGACAACGTAGTCGCCCTTCAAGATTGCAAATTTTGTCCCGCCCATCTCCGCAGCTTTCAATATTTAAGCTTGATCTATGCCTTTGCCCTCCTCTGGCGTTGCAGGTACACTCAAGCATCGAACCTTGCCTCTCACATGCCTGGCAACTCTCTTTGTATGTTCCGCCAGGGAGATTCCGCGCAGGCTGAGGTGTGGGAAGAGTGGAGTCACCCGTTGATGCTGGTGGATGCGGGGCGCACAGGCAAGAATCGCTTGTATATTTGCAAGGTTTTGCAAACTCATCGGTCCATGTATATTCATAAATTGTGTGCGTTTCATGACCACAATCACAGACCTTTGGTGTGCCCTTTGCTGGAGGAGTGCACATCTTGGAAGCTGTAGCTATACCTGGGGTAAGGTTTAATAACAGCAGACTGGTTACCATTAGAAGTTTGCTGAATCCGCTCCTTACCTCCATATATACTTCTCCTTTGTTATCTCCTATGACCATAAATTGAAGTAGGTCGGGACCTTATCATGAGACCAATTGCATCTCCTACTTACGGGTAACAGAAGGCCATATTCATTGGCGACTTTCTTTAACATTCTATTTAAACAATTCACAGTGAGCGCCTAGAGCGGGCGACTGGTTCTTTCTTTCCTGGTTTCTGAATCCTGAAACGGTCACAAAGTCGTTTTAAGACGTATACAGGGGGGTAAATTTTTTTGAGCCCTCCCTTTCCCTACTCTATGAAGTTTCGTTGCTCTGCGGCCTTCCTATTGCGTCCTATGAGGTGTTTGAAGTGGGTTCTGCCGTCCCCTTCGCCCCCATACTTCTTTGAATGCAATTCTCTTTTCCGTTGGCTCCGACCTGTGCGGGTTTGCTAAACCGTTACCTTTTCCCTATCTCCGGTTTTCAAGTCCGGCACGTTCGGGGACAACGATTTTCTAGACCCTCCGATTAGAAAAGAACAAAGTCTTTTTCCAATGCCCTGCTTAGGGCTCACTGGGAAAAGACAGGAGGCCCTCTTTTACTTCGAGGCATTATTCCGAACCATTCACAAAAAACAGCCGTCCAACTACAGGAAGTATTTATTAAAGGGATAAATATATGTAGGGGGGGTGTTTCCGCGTATCGCCGGGGGGTGTTTCCGTGTGGATAACTTCATGAATTCTTTGAAATCAGTAACTTAGAAAGGGGGGTGTTTCCGCGTGGATAACTTTTTTCGCTGTGGGTTAAATTGTTATGAATAAAAACATGCAAAATCAATATGTTGAGAGAAAAAGGGGGGTGTTTCCGCGTATCAGCTATAAAGACTTATCCACACTCCCTTTGAGCTTGCCAGTAATTGCGGGAGTGCTGCTCGACAGAATCGATAATCCACCTGATTGTCTACCCAGATGAAGACTCGGCATGACAGCTTGGATTTTCTTCAGGGCGGCTCTGGCTTCCTTAGAAAAGTTCTTGGTGGCGTCAGGCCCGTCATAATCAGCCCCGAGTTGCTGCATCAGAAGTCCCCAGGCAATGAAGCGGGCCTTTCCAGAACGTTCCACGCGGTAGGCCTCATAACAGCATAAGGCGTAGAGATCGAGGGCTAGCGGGCTCCGCTTTAGAGCCTTGAGGGCGCGAACGTCTACAGGAACTGGAGAAGCAATGATTGCTTCAAAAAACTCTCGATCGAGCTTGACCGAACTCCCCCATAAATCGCTTTGGTGCGGCACTTTGGCATCCCACCACAGGGTATAGCTGCGGGCAATTGGCATAAACTCAGCCGTCTCCCCTCGCCTGCCGTCTTTCTCTAGCTGTTCAAAAAATGCAATCCGTGAACTGAAAAACCGGCGCATTTGGACGCCCAGCCGTTGAGGATCGCCCTTTTTCCCGCCGTGGGTTGGATCTAATCCCAAATCACGCATGAAAGCGGCCAGGTTATGACCAAGCTGCAATACAGGATTCTTTGTGCGGGCTGCTTCGGTTACTAGCCAGAAAACCAAGAGACGCGGAATTACTCCATAGGGCAACCCAATAGCCTCTCCCTTGTCATCGAAGCCCGTTTGTAGACTGAGGGTGTAGTTGCCGTTTTTACGGCTCCAGGTGTTGGCTTTAGGGTCACGATGCGGAAGCGTCGCTTGGACGAATTGCCGGGCAATGTAAGCGATGTCCTCGACCGTAGCACGGTCGGCCTTAATTTCGACGACTGAATCGAGGAATTTATGGTGGGCCTTCGTTATCGCTGTCTGTTCTTTCGCCATCGTCAGGAGCTCTTGTTTGATTTCATCTTTTCATGAATTCATTTTTTCATGAATTCAGTAAAGCATAAATCCAGCATTTCATTAAGTTTAAGGTCACGGTCTAGAGCTGCTTGCTTAAAGGCCCGGACAAATTCCGGTGGCATACGGAATTGGATTGGTACTAACTCGGTCGATGGAACCACACCACGTTGTCTACCCGCACTTTGCGACGGGGGCTTGGTAGGGGAAAGGTCGGCAGCAGTAAGAGCAACAGCTTTAGCCATGTGAAGTTCTCCTGGTTGAATTCATGTTTTCATGAAAACATGAAAGTATGTTTTGCCATAATCCTTTGATTTCCTCAGCGGCCGGACCTTTCGGTTGCAGCTCTGGCGCTGTTTTTCCTCCCGTCATCGCTACAGCGTACGAAACACGGTCTGCAATAAAGGTCTGTGCTACTTGGCCATGTTCTGACAAGGCGGCGATGGTTTGAGCGGTAATCGTGGCCTGAGGTTTGGCCTGAGTAATTACAAAGAGAAAGGGTTGGCCTGTTTCCTTCACTAATTTGACGGTTTCGGAAACAGCCCAGAGGTCAGCAGGGGAGGGGCGTACGGGAATCAATACCAAATCTGCTAGACGCAGCAAGGAAGTATTTTGTTCAGAGATGGTTGGAGCAGTATCCACAAAACAGTAGGCGGCTCCGCGTTCGGCAATGGTCTTCAGTCCGTCTGCCAAACGCGAGAATGGAAGATCCACGCGTTGAGGGAATTCAGCCTCTCGGCGCTCATGCCACAGGCTAAGCGTTCCCTGTTTGTCGGTATCTATAAGCCAGGCCGGTGTCTGGTTCCGTTCTGCTTCAACCGCCAGGTGAGCTGCGACAGTGGTTTTGCCGCTACCGCCTTTTTGAGAGGTTACGAGTATTGTTTTCATGAAATCATCCTTTCAATAATGCATGAATATATTATTTCATGAAAATAGGCAACGCCAAACTTCAGAGCTATAAGATTGTCGTTTCGCAAGATAACCGATTGACAAGTGTTAGGCTACAGGCTACGGTCGCTTGGATGAAGATACGAAATTTTGTGCATAAGGGATTGAAGCGCCTCTACGTTGAAGATAGTGGACGGGGCGTTCCACCTGATACCGTGGACAAGTTACGAAAAATGTTTGCCTATATGGACGATATGCAAGACCCCGATGAACTGCGGGCGCTTCCGTCCTGGAAAGTCCATACGCTAACCGGCGATCGCAAAGGTACATGGAGCCTAAGCGTCACCCGTAACCGACGGCTAACCTTTCGTATTGACCAGGCAGAGAGAGAAATTTTCGATGTGAACTTAGAAGACTATCATTAGGAGTAGAGGAGAACGATATATGTCTATGAAGAACCCGCCACACCCTGGAGATTTTATCCGCACAGAGCTTGTGGAGCCTGCCGGTCTATCGGTAACGGCTGCCGCCAAAGCTCTTCAGGTGTCTCGTCCAACGCTGTCCAGCTTACTTAACGGCAAGGCCGATTTGTCGGGGGAGATGGCGTTGCGACTAGAGAAAGCCTTTGGCATCAAAATGGACACGCTTATGCGGATGCAGGTGTCTTATGACATCGCCCAAACTCGCAAACGAGCGAAACATGTTCATGTGCGGCGGCTTACGCTGTCGGCTGTTCCATCGTAGGTGAGTGTAGGGAAGGGGAAAAGATAAGTGAATACCTTGATACCTAACCTATCTACATTAACCACTGAATATCCGAAGGATGGGCTTTGTCGTATTCTTGCATTGGATGGCGGAGGCGCAAAAGGTTTTTATACGCTTGGTGTGCTAAAGGAAATAGAAGGAATGCTCCAGTGTCCGCTGTACAAGCGGTTTGATCTTATTTTTGGCACAAGTACCGGCGCGATCATTGCGGCTCTGATCGCACTTGGCTACGAAATCGATGAAATTCACGAACTTTATAAGGAGCATGTGCCCAAAGTAATGATGGTTGACGACGCACACGGTAAGTCCGAAGCGCTTGGCAAACTAGCTAATACTGTATTTGGGGTCAAAACTTTTACCGATGTTAAAACAGGTATTGGTATCGTCGCCACGAAGTGGAACCTAGAGCGGCCAATGATATTCAAGGGAGATATTTCCCAAGCACACGGAAGCAAGGGAACATTCAAGCCGGGCTTTGGAGTGAATATCTCAGACGCCGTTCAGGCCTCATGTTCCGCCTATCCTTTCTTTGACCGAAAGGTGGTGACCACATCTGGTGGAGACGAAATTGAGCTTATAGATGGAGGCTATTGTGCAAATAACCCAACACTATACGCCATTGCGGATGCAGTGAAGGCAATGAAGAAGGCGCGCGATGATTTAAGAGTTATCAGCGTAGGAGTTGGCGTTTATCCAGAACCTAAGGCACGTTTGATGATGCGGCTCAAAAAAAAGTACGTGCTAAGTGTGCAGCTCTTGCAAAAGACGCTGGAAATAAACACGCAATCTATGGAGCAACTGCGGGCAATCCTTTTCAATGATATTAAAACAATCCGCATAAGCGATACTTTTGCAGAACCCGAAATGGCGACCGATTTAATGGAACATGACCTTAAAAAACTCAATATGTTGCGGCAGCGTGGGCGGGCATCGTTTGCGGGTCGCGAGCAGGAACTTAGAGATTTTTTAATCTGATCCACGAGGGATAAATGGCTATTCCAGAAGCCCAACTTGAAACGTGGTCTCATCAAGGATCGATTTCACAATCGTCTACAACCTACAACACGATCAAGAATGTGCTTGAGGATATCGATTCACCCTACGCTCTGAAAGATTACGAGGTGTTCCTACAAGGTTCTTACGGGAATGACACCAATATCTATGCTGAAAGCGACGTAGACATCGTCATTAGACTTAACGAATGTTGGCATACTGACCTCACAAATTTGTCTGAAGACGAAAAGAAGGCTTATAAATCAACTGTTGTAGATGCAAAGTATACGTACGGGGATTTCAAAAGAGACGTGTTGAAGGTGCTCAGCGATAAGTATGGTTCAGAGGTGAGCGCGGGCGACAAGGCAATCGCCATTACTGCAAATGGAAACCGCAGAAAAGCCGATGTAATCGTAGCAATTCAGTTCCGACGATACTACAAATTTAACAGTGCCTCTGACCAATCGCATGCGAAAGGAATATGTTTTTACAACAGCTCTGGTAAACAGATCATAAATTATCCAAAGCAACATTCTGAGAACTGCACGACGAAGCACCAAAATACAGATGAATGGTTCAAGCCTATGGTGCGGGTGCTAAAAAATCTGCGCAATAGGCTGATTGATAAGAAGATGCTTGCAGAAGGTACTGCACCTTCATATTTCCTTGAAGGCTTACTTTACAATGTACCACGCCATCTTTTTGAAACAAGCCACGGAGACTGCCTGTTCAACGCCATTAATTGGATTCAGGAGGCAGATAAAGCAACCAAAGATAAATTCGTGTGTGCCAATGAGCAGTATTATCTTTTGCGGGAAGACTCCTTAGTGACATGGCGTGAAGCCGAATGCGAGGCATTTGTGAGGGCCACTATTAAACTCTGGAATAACTGGTAGTTATGTATCAAGCTGTTCCATTCATCGCCTAGGGTCGAACGGAGGGCGGATAACTTCCCGTTGAGCATTCCCAATTCAAAATTATCCCAAGGGCCTAAATTTTCTATGCCGTATTTTTTCTCGACTTTGGCGGCGCGGCCTTCTTTCCAATGAATTTTTCTTGAAAGTCACACAAACTTAGCAGTAGACGAAGTCATCCGATTCCGTTCAATCGCCGAGTGTTTCGAGGCTTCCATAATTCCTACAAACCGTTCGGCTGGTGCATTTCAAAAATACTGCGTAAGATGTTTTACAGATTTTATGATATAAGCAACTCTCTGGGTCACATGGTTCTCTAAAAGGAGGTCGCATCGCCGCATCAAATGTGATGGCGTCAGCAATTGTTGGTACCGCTCTAAATTATTTAGAACCATATGAGAGCATTTTAGGTACTGATTCCATGGCTCTACTTCACAGAGTTTCTGTTTGTGAGCTGTTTTCATGTCACTTTGCGTTTATTGTGCCCCTCTTCCTAAGCGAGTTCCCATCTAGCCAAATCACTGAATCATTCAGCGATCACAAATTCGTTGTAACCATATCTCATTCAGAATGTTTGGCTAGTTTGTCTTTTATGGATGTAAATGAACATTCTACGGTGATCCAGCTAAAAAAAAGGAATTGGGAAAATCACGGTACAGATATAGTCATTTGGCCGGACGGAAGATACACAGTCACAGCTTCATTTCTCGGACGGACTAAAATGATACGAGAAGGGAATCTCCATACTGCACAGCTAGACAAATTTTCTAATTTGATTAAAAAAATGGATATGCTCCAAAGCAAAAAAGAATATTCTGCCCCGTTCAAGACAACTACATCATGGTGGGGTTATGAATTAACGGTGAACACAAAAGAATATTGCAAGCACATACGATTTCATACGGAAGACGACACAGTCCCTCTCGCTCTACAAGAAACTGTCGGAACTATTCTTGAGATTACTCACTAAGAGAAGATGGTTTTCAATCTACGTAGTGCCTATATTAAAGGAGGAATATGAACTCGATACTTCCAAAATTCATAATGCCAATAGCATTGATTATTGGGAGCATTTTGTTTTTTCCCCTAACAGACCGGTTGGCGTGGGCAATGGAACCTCCTGAACGTGGCCAAATGCAGGCATTAGCAAAGGACCCGTCGTTTAAGGATCGCTTGGAGTTCGCAAAAAAACTTGGAAATTATAAAGTTGACTCCTTTAGGCTTAAAAAAGCTTTGAGGAATCAGCAACAGATATTTCTACGTTCACAAGGGAAATCAATTGATGAGATCAAGCGCCTAGCTCCTACGATGGCCCCACCTCAGAATTGGCAAGGCATGCCTTCAACTGGTCAAGTCAAAGTACTTGCGCTCCTAATCGAATTTCAAGACTTCACTCACACGAATACTCAAGCCGACATTCACAACAATTTGTTTGGAAGCGGTGATCCCGCTCGCGCACCGTACGAAAGCCTGGCTACTTATTACAATCGAGCTTCCTACAACAAACTAGATCTAAGCGGAGGAAACACACTTGGCTGGTATCGTACTACTTACGATCGCTCAAACGTTCCACAGACCGATGCTGGGAGAGAAGATTTAATTAAGGAAGCACTAAACTCCTTCAATAAAGATGGTCATGATTTTTCTCAGTATGACAACAACGGTGATGGAATAATTGACTATCTTGTTGTTATGTGGACTGGTCCAGACAATGGGTGGTCAAATTTTTGGTGGGGTTACCAGACCACATTTTCCGATTCAAATTATAAACTCGACGGAAAAACACTTGGTCGTTATTCATGGCAGTGGGAGTCTCGACCAGTTGGGGGCACCTTTACTCCGCTCGTCGTCATTCACGAAACAGGTCACGCTCTCGGCTTACCGGATTTATATGATTATGATCCTGACGTAGGTCCCGATGGAGGTGTCGGCGGTTTAGATATGATGGACGCCACTATGGGAGATCATAATTGCTTTAATAAATGGATGCTCGAGTGGACCAACCCAGCAGTCATTGCAAGTGGAACACATAATAGAACATTGGCCGCCTCGGGAACTTCTCAAGATTGTCTCATCATTTGGCCCGGGCTAGCTAATGGAGATATATTTACAGAGTTCTTCGTGATTCAAAACCGACATCGTGTAGGCAATGATGCTGCGGCAACAGGCATGCCAGGAGACGGGATGCTTATCTGGCATGTGGATGCTCGATTAAAAAGTGATGGTCAGGACTTTCAGTTCGATAATCAGTATGCCGCCCACAAGCTTGTGAGACTTATGGAGGCGGATGGATTGGAAGAGATAGAAACCGGCGGTAGAGCAGATGTCGGCGATTACTATGTGACAGGAAGAACATTTGGACCAACTTCCACTCCAAACAGTTCGAAATACGACTTAACTAGCTCATCGATTGAAATAACTAATATCTCTGCAGCAGGTCCCTCAATGACTGCGACATTTCGAATCGGCGGCAAAACATACACATTACGACCAACATCCGCGCCGTTCGCGATCAAAAATAATGACGGACGGATCGAGCTGTTTGCTGCCGAAAAAAATGAAGGCCTTATGCATCGATGGCAAACGGCGCCCAATGGACCTTTCGCGGATTGGCATTCCCTGGAAGGAAATGTCAGTCAACCGTTTGCCATTCACAACCAAGATGGACGGATTGAGCTATTTGGCATCGACGCCAAGGGTGCTGTCATGCATCGATGGCAAACAGCGCCCAATGGACCTTTCGCGGATTGGCATTCCCTGGGAGGAAATGTCAGTCAACCATTTGCCATACACAACCAAGATGGACGAATCGAGCTGTTTGCGATTGGAGCAGGCAATGACCGCGCAGTATGGCATCGATGGCAAACGGCAGTTAATGGTCCCTTTGCTGAGTGGCAATCCCTTGGGGGGGATATACGCCAGATATTTGCCATACACAACC